>Ga0209415_10000124_pt1 | contig 118713 bp, 98 predicted proteins | sample PeaSoiSIISIP2007_FD_187696 | JGI IMG/M metagenome (GOLD analysis project Ga0209415, IMG submission 187696) | Peat soil microbial communities from Weissenstadt, Germany - SII-SIP-2007 (SPAdes) (version 2) | ecosystem: Environmental > Terrestrial > Soil > Wetlands > Peat | place: Germany...
AGGATTAGGGTATTTCTCTGAGGCGATCAACCCAGCGGTCTATGCCGCCGTCTAAGGTTTGGCTGGCTGCTTACCGTCATTCGCCTTCGGGGGCTCCTTCTTGGTGTCAGCCTCTTCCCCGAACTTGATGGTGGTCTCCGCCCTAAACTGTTTATAATCCTCGTACTTAACAGTCTGGCGAATGCGCTGGTCGTTATCCTTGAAGTGCAGCGTGTCGTTGGCGATGGTGTAGGTGGGGAACCAGTATTTCCCGTCGATCTGCTCGCGGTAAGTCTCAAACTTCGCAAACTGCTGGTTTTTCGCCGTCCCCACGCCCCGGCCGTAGCTTTTCACGATCTGTAAATCGCGATCGTCCACCCATACCTCACCCTCGAAATAGCGCTGATTGCCCTCTAGCTTCTTGGGCTTCACGGCGAACACATAGGTGCCGATTTCATCCACCTGCTGGCGTCCCAGGTAGCGGATGAAGTATTTCGGCAGCTCGTTCGTCGTGAGCACGAAAGGCTGAACGCTCTTCAGATCCTCCATGTCCTCCGGAGTCAGAAGAATGTTGTGCAGGTTGGGCACGGGTGACCGCACCACGTGCTCGGTGCGCTTTCCGTCTTGTGTAAACACGATGTCGGAGACCATTTCCCAACGGCCGGTCGTGTTGCCCGCGTCGTCCAGCTCTTGAACCCGCGCCGTTTGCCGGTAGGTGTAGTTGTCGCGGGCCTTGGAGAAATCGGCTTCCTTCGCCGCGAACTTTTGAATGATGCCATCGATCTGATCCTGGGACAATTCCGCGGGATCCACCGCGAGCGCCACTCCCGGCGCCAGGAGCGCACACACCATCAGGAAAGGTGCGCTACAGGACATCGCCTTACGGAACATCGTCATTCGCAATCCGCGCATGAAAGCCTCCTGCTTTTAAGGAACTCGCGCAAAACGGAGTGCGGCGCGAGCCAGTTCCTGATTTCCTTGACGATGTGCGCCGCACCCTTTGCGCTCTTGGACTCCACGGTTAGCTTCACTACAGCCGACGTATCCCGCCGGCCTTCTGTTTACCGCAATCTCGTGACTAACCGAAACCTTGTGACTTGCGATCATTTTGCAAATCATTTGCTCAGGATCTGTTTCGCGATGGTGACGCGCTGGATGTTGCTGGTGCCCTCGTAGATCCGGCCGATCTTCGCATCGCGATACAGCTTCTCCACCGGATAGTCCTTGGTAAATCCCACCCCTCCCAGGACCTCGACGGCTCGCGACGCCACGCGTTCCGCTACCTGGGAGGCGAAATACTTGCACATAGCGGCTTCCGTGACGAAGGGCTGGCCGGCCTCGCGCAGACGCGCCGCGTTATACACCATCAACCGGGCCGCTTCCACTTCCACTGCCATCTCCGCAAGATCGAACTGTACCCCTTGAAACTCGGCGATCGGCTTGCCGAACTGCTTGCGCTGTTTCGCGTACGCGAGCGCATGATCGAGCGCTCCTTGAGCCAGACCGGTCATCTGCGCGCCGATCCCAATCCGCCCTTCGTTCAACGTTTCGATCGCGATCTTATATCCTTTTCCAACCTCGCCCATTACACTCGTCTTCGGCACGCGGCAATCGTCCAGGATGAGTTCACATGTGGAAGACGCACGGATGCCGAGTTTGTCCTCTTTCTTGCCGACCTTGAAGCCGGGTGAATCGCGCTCCACCAGAAACGCCGTGATGCCCTTGTATCCGGCGTTCGGATTCACAGTCGCGAACAGAAGAAAAAGTCCCGCTTCGCCCGCGTTGGTAATCCACAGCTTGCGCCCGGTGAGCTTGTAATGGCCGTCTCCAGCATCGACGGCGCGCGTCGAAAGGGCGAAGGCGTCCGAGCCCGATCCGGCTTCAGAAAGCGCGTACGACGCTACCGTGTCTTTGCTGAGGCGGGGTAAATAGCGGCGTTTTTGTTCTTCATTTCCCCACCGGAGGAGCGCGTTGTTGAACAGAGTGTTCTGCACATCTACGATCACGGCCGCGGACGGGTCCACTTTGGAGAGTTCTTCAATAGCCAGGATGGACTGGAAGAAATCGCCGCCCTGGCCGCCGTATTCCTCCGGGACGTCGATCGCCATCAGGCCCAGCTCGAAGAGCTCCTTGAGCAGATCCTTGCGAAAAACGCCCGCATCGTCCATCTCGCGGACGTGAGGAGCGATACGCTCGCGGGCGAATTGGCCGACACTCGCCTGGAACAGCTGCTCTTCTTCGCCGAGCAGAGTCAGAGGGCCCCGGGTCGAATGCTTCTCCGTGGCGAGCATTACCTCAATTGTAGAATGACCAGAGTAGGGGTGACAGGTAATTCGAAGGTCCAAGAGACGGAAGGGTGGGGCATGACTGGCTGGAAACCGACCAACTGGAAGGATTTGGCTGCCGCGCTTGATCCGCCGATTCCGCCCGAGGACGTCGACAAGATCGTCCCCGTTCTCGACGCGATGGAAGCCCGCTTCCGTCCGCTACAACAGGCCATTCCCCTTGGATCCGATCCCTGGACCGGACCTGAGGATCTTCAGTGACCATCCTTGAAGCCGCGGCGGCTCTCCGCGTGCGGAAGGTCTCTTCCGTCGAACTGGTAGAGGAATCCCTGCGGCGCATCGCCCAGTTGAATCCGGGCGTCAACGCATTCATCACGGTGCTCGACGGACCGGCGCGATCCCGAGCCGCGGCCATGGACGTCGAACTCGCCCGGGGAGTGGATCGCGGACCCCTGCACGGTATCCCGATCGCGCACAAGGACCTCATGCTGACCAGGGGCGTCCGCACCACTGGCGGATCGAAAATCTTTGCGGACTTCGTGCCCGATCATGACGCGGAGGTGGTGACGAAGCTGAACGACGCCGGGGCCGTAATGGTGGGGAAAACCGGTCTGCACGAGCTCGCCTACGGGATCACGTCAACCAATCCGCACTACGGTGCGATCCGCAATCCTTGGGATACGGAACGCATCCCCGGCGGATCGAGCGGCGGCTCCAGCGCGGCCGTGGCAGCCGGAATGGTGACGATGGCGACCGGGACCGACACGGGAGGGTCCATCCGTGTGCCGGCGTCCTACTGCGGAGTAGTCGGATTGAAGCCGACCTACGATCGCATCAGCCGCCGCGGAGTGATGCCGCTCGCGTTCTCGCTCGACCACATTGGACCGCTAACCCGCACGGTGCGCGACGCCGCAATTTCATTTCACGTCATGCGCGGGGCATGGTCAGGAGCAGACGGAACTTCGAGCGGATATGTTCCGCCGTCTTCCGTCGACATTCGCGGGCTCCGTATCGGGCTCCCGGAGAACTATTTTTTCGACCGTCTGGATCTGGAGGTCGCCCGCGCCGTTAGGAACGCCGTGCAAACCGCCGCGGCTCTAGGCGCCCGGATCGTGGACCTGAAGGCGCCCGACATGGACGCGATCGACGTTGTGGGAAGGGTGATCCTGCTGGTGGAAGCAGCCGCATGTCTGCGACCGTATCTCGACCGGCGCGCTGATTTCGGGACCGATGTGCTGGCGTTGCTCGATCAAGGACGGCTGGTTTCGGCCAGCGACTATCTGGACGCCCAACGCCTGCGCCGCATCCTGGCGCGCGAATTCGCCGGGTTGTGGACCCAGGTGGATTGCATCCTTACGCCGATGACGCCGATTACGGCTCCGAAGATCGGGCAGACGGAAGTTCAACTTCGTTCGTCGTCAGCGGGTTCGACCACGGTAGACACTCGCCTCGCGAGCACTCGTTTTTCAAGGGGAATGAATGTCCTGGGGATTCCAGCGCTGTCGCTTCCCTGTGGGCTCACCGAAGCGCGTATGCCCATCGGGCTTCAGATATTGGCGGCTCCTCGCATGGAGGATCTGCTGTTCCGCGTGGGTGCGGCGATTGAAGATGCTACAGGATTTGTAGGGTTGGCCGCTGATGAACGCGGATGAACACTGATGAACGCGGGTTCGATTTCAGTCCAAATCGGCTCGGAGACAGTGGACCTGCGCCCGACCTCTGGCCAGGTCCGTCATCGGGGCGAATTCGATGACTTTTCAAAATCGGCGTTGATCTGTGTTCATCTGCGGCTAGATCTTAAGCGCGGCTGTTGTCCCCAAGCGAAGCAGCTCCCGGCGCAGTTTCTTGAATTCGGGTCGCGTTTGAAGCAAACGGAGATAGCGCTTCTCCTCCGGCGCGCCCTTAGCCCGGATCAGTTCCTCCGTGCCCGCCAGTTCGTTGCCCGATCGCGCCAGGCGATAACCGGCATGGCGTATTTCGAATCGATCCCATTCGCGACCGCCATCTGGCGCATCGGAATAGACCAGCGGCGCCTGGGCCAAGCGCCGCAGGATCGCCGGGGGAGTGCGGTAACCCGGACGCGCGGCGATCTTCGCCTCTTCGCGCTCCACCAGCCTCGCGATTTCCTTCGAGCCCGGGCGGAATCCCAGCTTGCGGTAAAACCAGAACGCGCCGGATTCGATGGCTTCTTCATTCTCGTGCCCGATCTGATACGGGTCGATCGAAAAACAAGTCACGCCAAGCTGCTCTCGAAACAGCTTGAGCAAGCGCGCATAGAGCCACGCGGTCTCTCCCTCGCGGAAGGTGTAGTAGAGATTGAAGCCGACTTCCATCCGCTCGAATAGCGACATTCCTTCGATGTAGCCGATCGGTACGCCATTCTTGAAGTACATGCCGCTGTGATAGGCGCGCAACGGGAGACGCCACTCGCGAGGCACCCCAAAGAAGAAGATGTCGACGCCGCGCCCCAGGTCGGCATGATAGACGTGGGCCGCATCGGGATGGCTGAATCCGTACAGCTCGCGATAGCGCACCGCGGACGTATCTACGATCAAATCCAGAATCTTCCATGCGCTGTTTCGCGGCACCCGCGTGACCGCGATCTTCGGGGCAGCGAATTCCGCCGCAATCGAAATATCGCCGCGCTTCAGAAACGGACGCGTGTGGTAAAAGATCTCGCGTCTAGGGATCCGGGTGCGGGACCGGGCAGCCGGCGAATCGTTCAGGTCCCAGCGCAGGGGGATCTCCAGAAGATCATAAATCTCCGGCTGGAGTTGGCCGACCAGCCACTCGATCTTGGCGTGGTCCGCCTTCAATCCTCGCGCCGATTGAAACCAACGTCGCCAGTCCACATGCGCCTCTACCGACCAGTCCTCGGCAGCCAGCGGCAGCAGGCGCGCGAGCACTGGCCCGAGCCGATCCGAGTGAGTGTACTGGTCCCAATCGATGTGCAAAGCCCGGCCGTGGCGCAAAGCCAGACTGCGTGCGATCTCATAGCTGAAATTGGTGGAGAGGCCGGTTCCGGCAATGCCGGAGATGTCCGCGTATTCAAACGCCGCCGGATCGAGCCCACGGACGCGTTCGCCAAACTCAAATAGAATCTGATCGGCCAGGCGCATCACGCGAGGACTTTGAGGATAGGCGCGCAGGTACAGAACGGTTTCGTGGAAGTGGATCAAATCCTCCGGATCGCGAAACCGCGCGGTCTTTGACGGATCGAGCGCGTGAGAGAGCAATGCCGCGACGCGGCGTGCTGCATCGCGACCGAACTCGCCCTTGTGTCCCGCAAGTTGCTCCAGCATGTGACGTGCCCCGGTCGGCATCTGCTCAGTGTAGCCGCCCCGGTCCGCGCCATGCAGCGTGGTCCGCGAAAGCCATGCGCGACGCAGAAATGGGGGAACTGAACGCCACTCGAAAGAATCTGAACGTACCCTGTGCTTACAGCCGGGCGATGGTGGGTCTGCCCCATCGGGGTCCGCCCTGCGTCGAGACTCGTCTCGAAGCCACGTGTGTGAGCTGGAGCCTGGCGTCGGCAGGAGTGCCGACGCGGCCCGCACGAGTGCGTGCGCCACAACCCCAGGAGTGCAAGCCTTCCGGCATCCGCATGACCAACGGAATCACCGGGACACCTTACTAGTGTTCCCGCTTTGCCGGGCTTTGGCTTGGCGCGGGCGCGGCAGAGGTCGTGGAAGGTGATTTCGAATCTTCCTTGGCGTCTTCGTTCGTCGCGTCCTGATAGCGGACGATCACCGAAACTCTGCGATTCGAGGCGTCGTTCGGTTCCGCCCTGCTTCGAAGATTGCGGTCGGCGAAGCCGCGCACTTGAACCACTTGGCCTTCCCGGAGGCCGCTCGCTTCCATGAGCCGCCGGGCGGCGTTCGCGCGATCGGTGGAGAGTTCCCAATTCGAGTACCCACTGCGCCCGGAGAACGGACGAGCGTCGGTGTGACCCTCGATGAGCAGATTGTTGGGCATGGTGCTTAACTGCTGCGCAAGCAGCAGGATCATTTCGTGGCCCAGTTTGCTGGGCTCTGAGCTTCCGGATTCAAAGAACATGCCGCGCTCGCTCTCCATCAGTTCCACCCGCAAGCCCTCGCCCGTCACGCTCATTTGCACGTAATCCTTCAATTTGTCCATTTCCGGTCTCTTCTTGATCGCCTGCTGGAGCTTCTGCTGAAGGCTCGACATGTCATCCTTGGCGACCGAGACACTTTCCCCGGTGCCGCCGCTCGAGCTACCGGAGAACTTTCCCGTGCCGGAGGGATCGCGGAAATACGCGCTGATGGCCTTGCGCACCTGCTCGCTGGTGTTCATCAACCAGAGCACGATGAAGAGCGCCATCAGGGCCGTGACGAAGTCGGCGTACGCTACTTTCCAGGCGCCACTGTGGTGCGCGGAGTGCGAGCTTTTCCGGCGGATGATGATAATGGGGGGACTAGCGTCTCGCCCGTTCATGCCGGGCCTCCTGTCAGGGTGCGCGCCGCACCCTTTGCGCTCAAGCCGGGTCTCATATTAAGCCGTTTCTTGTCTCAACCTCGCGCTCAAGCCGCTTGGGCCGTCGCGGAGGCGGCCGCTTCCGCCGATGCTCCGCCGCCCTTCTTGCAAGCTGCTTCCAGCTCCAGAAATGTCGGCCGCAAATCCCCCGGGACCGTGCGGCGCGCGAACTCCATGGCAAGCACCGGGGCGGATCCCTTGACAAACGCGATCACGCCCTGGCGCAGGCAGCGCAGATAGTCCAGCTCCTCGTCGTTCATCTTCGAAAGGTTCGACGCGAGCGGCCCCAGGAAGCCGTAGCACAGCAGGATTCCGAGAAACGTGCCGACCAGCGCGGCTGCCACTTTGTTACCGATCTCTTCCGGTGGCCCGCCCAGCGCGCCCATGGTGATCACCACTCCGAGCACGGCGGCCACGATGCCCAGACCGGGCAAAGCGTCGGCCACCGTGGAGAGAGCAGCTACGGGCTTGGAGCCCTCCTGGTGATGAACGTCCATGTCCAGCTCCATCATCTGGTCCAGGTCGAAGGCCGGCACACCGCCGCTGATCGACATGCGCAAGGTGTCGCATACAAAGGCGACGGCGTGAGGATTCGCGAGGAACGACGGATACTTCGAGAAGACCGGGCTCTTTTCCGGCTCCTCGATATCCTCCTCCAGCTTCACCATCCCGTTTTTGCGAGCGGTCGTGAACAGGGTGTTCAGCATTTTGAGCGTGTCGAGATAATATTCCTTGGTGTACCGGCTGCCTTTCAGCACGGAGAGCAGGCCGTCGACGATCTTGACCAGGATGGGCAGGGGATTGGCCACCAGCAGCGTCCCGATGGCCGCCCCACCGATGATGAGCAATTCCGCGGGTTGGAGGAGCACGCCAATCTTGCCGTGCTCTATGAAGTAGCCGCCCAGGACAGCGCCCAGCACGACCGCGATCCCGATGATGGAAAACATTAGACTTTGCGAGCGAGATCTATTGACGAACAGCTTGCGATTCGCGAAGCCCCGCCGGGTACCTTATCGGCCGGAGAGCAAAAAAGTTAGCCAGCCCGCCAAGGGTGCGGCGCACCCCCTCATTACAATCCAAGTAACACTGCCGGCGCGCTCCGTTTTGCGCGAGTTCCTCAGTAGATCGGGTCAGGTCACAATGGCGGGGAATGTCTTGGCACCGGGAGCCGGACCGAGTACTGGGCCAGACGGATTAGGCGCTTTCCCGGAAGTTCGCTATAATCAAAGCGTTCGTTACATTCTTACTAGGAAGTTGAGGAGACCCCGGTGAAACGTGCTGGCTCCGATGATTCCCTTCGTTGTTCCTTTTGCCACAAGAGTCAAGATGTTGTCGGCAAGCTGATCTCCTCCCCCTCCGACTATCCCCGTGCTTACATTTGTGACGAGTGCATCAACGTCTGCAATTCGATTCTCGAAGACGACCGGCATGAGCAACAGTACGGCACGCCGCACAAGCTTCCTAAGCCGCTGGAATTAAAGGAGTACCTGGATCAGTATGTGATCGGCCAGGACGCCACGAAAAAGAAGCTCGCGGTGGCCGTCTACAACCACTACAAGCGCATCCAGATGAACAAGCAGCGCTCGGGCGAAGTAGAGCTGTCAAAGTCGAACATCCTGCTGATCGGTCCAACGGGCACCGGCAAGACGCTTCTGGCGCAGACGCTTGCCCGCATCCTGGACGTACCGTTCGCCATCGTTGACGCCACCACGCTGACCGAGGCCGGCTACGTGGGCGAGGACGTCGAGAACATCATCTTGCGGCTGTTGCAGAACGCCGATTGGGATGTGCAGCGCTGCCAGACGGGTATTATCTACATTGACGAAATCGACAAGATCGGCCGCAAGGACGAGAATCCGTCGATTACCCGCGATGTATCGGGCGAGGGCGTGCAGCAGGCCCTTTTGAAGATCCTCGAAGGCACCGTGGCCAACGTTCCCCCGCAGGGCGGCCGGAAGCATCCTCACCAGGAGTTCACGCCGGTGGACACCACCAATATTCTGTTCATCTGCGGCGGGGCGTTTATCGGCTTGGAAAAGACCATTTCACGCCGTCTAGGCACCCGGGCCATTGGCTTCTCGAATCCCGAAGATCAGGCGCGCGAGACGGCCCGCCGCGCGTCGAGCGTGGGAAAACGTGACATCACCGTGTTGGAACAGGTCCAACCGGTCGATCTGATTAGGGGCGGATTCATACCCGAATTTATCGGGCGGTTGCCGGTGGTGGCGGTGCTTGAAGACCTGAGCCGGGATGCCCTGGTTCAGATTTTGAACAAGCCGAAGAACGCGATCATCAAGCAGTATCAGAAGCTGTTCGAGTTCGAAAATGTTAGACTGAAGTTTAGCGACGATGCTCTCGAAGCGATCGCGCAACTCGCCATGGAGCGCAAGGTGGGGGCCAGGGGCCTGCGCATGATCCTTGAGGATCTCATGCTGGACCTGATGTATTACCTGCCTTCTAACAAGAAGATTCGCGAGTTCCTGGTCACCAAGGAAATGGTAATGACCCAGAAGATCAACGTGGCTCTTCTGGAAAAGGCCGGCTAAGTCCGAAAAAGGGACAGAGTGGTTGTCCCCGCTTAGGATCTGTTCGTGCCATCCACGACATGCGCTGGCGGACAGGGGTGTCTGTCCCTCTTTTTCGATAGCGAGTGAGAAGTAAGAGACCTGCGGTCCGGAGTTCTGATCTTTCCCCTCATATGTTGACGTCTAAAGAAAAATCCGACACGCGCCGTTTGCCGATGATGCCGATCCGCGACGTGGTCATCTTCCCGCACATGATGACGCCGTTCGTCGTGGGCCGGGAGTCGAGCGTGCGCGCCCTTGAAGAAGCGCTGGCGGGCGACAAGAAAATCTTCCTGGCCACGCAGCACGACGCGAGCGTGGACGAGCCGCGTCCCGATGAAATTTACTCGGTGGGCACGCTCGCGAACATCGTCCAGAGCTTGAAGCAGTCCGACGGCAACATTAAGGTGCTGGTCGAAGGCGTCGAGCGCGGGAAAATCCTTTCGGTGAGCGAAGAGGAAGGCTACTTCCGCGCGACCATTAAGACCTTCAGTTTCAAGATCGAATCCGGGTCGCAACTGGATGCGCTGACGTCGCGGGTCACCGGCCTGTTTGAGCAGTACGTCAAGCTGAGCCAGAACGTCAACTACGACACTATGGTGGCGGCGATCCGAGGCGACGATCCGGGTAAATTGGCGGACACGGTCGGCGCGAATCTGCAACTCGCGATTGAAGAGAAGCAGGAGCTGCTCGAGATCTTCGATCCCATCGACCGGCTGACGCGGGTCGCGGAGATGCTCGATATCGAGATCGAGAAGCTCAACGTGGACCGCACCATCCAGGGCCGCGTGAAGCGCCAGATGGAGAAGGCGCAGAAAGAGTATTACCTCAACGAGAAGATCAAGGCCATCCAGAAGGAACTGGGCCGCGGCGAAAAGAACGAGTTCGACGAGCTGAAGAAGAAAATCGATTCGGCCGGCATGACCAAGGACGCTCACGAAAAGGCGACGGCCGAGCTGAAGCGTCTGGAGAGCATGCCGCCGATGTCGGCGGAATCGACGGTGTCGCGCAATTATCTGGACTGGCTGCTGGCGGTGCCGTGGAAGAAGAAATCCAAGGAAATTCGTGATCTTCCTCACGCCCAGCAGGTGCTCGAAAGCGATCACTACGGGCTTGAAAAGATCAAGGAGCGCATTCTCGAATTCCTGGCGGTTCGCCGGCTGGTGAAGGATCCGAAGGGCTCGATCCTGTGCTTCGTCGGACCTCCGGGCGTCGGAAAGACCTCGCTTGGAATGTCGATTGCCAAGGCCACCGGACGGAAATTCGTGCGCTTGTCGCTCGGCGGCGTGCGCGACGAAGCCGAGGTTCGCGGTCACCGGCGGACGTACATCGGCGCGCTGCCCGGTCAGATTATCCAGATGATGAAGAAGGCGGGCGTGCGGAATCCGGTATTCATGCTGGATGAAGTCGACAAGATGTCGACCGACTTCCGCGGGGATCCGTCGGCGGCGCTGCTCGAGGTGCTCGACCCGGAACAGAACTACATGTTCGTGGATCACTACCTCGATGTCGAGTACGATCTCAGCCAGGTATTCTTCATCGCCACGGCGAACGTGTTGCACACGATCCCGCCGGCTTTACAGGACCGCATGGAAGTGATCCGGCTTTCGGGCTACACCGAAGTCGAAAAATTGGAGATCGCCAAGCGCTTCCTGGTGCCGAAACAGTTGAAAGGCACCGGACTCGACGAGGAGGGGATCGAGTTCCCGGATGCCGGGATTCAAGAGTTGATCCAGCACTACACTCGTGAGGCTGGCGTCCGAAATCTGGAACGGGAAATCGGCAACGTGTGCCGGAAGGTCGCGCGCACGGTGGTCAACGCTCAGGCGGGGAAGCCCGAAAAGAGCGCCAGTCCGAAGGGCGCGAAGAAGAAGGAACGCCTGACGGCCAAGGCCGTCATCAGTCCGGAGAAGATCGCCGACCTCCTGGGACCGCAGAAGTTCCGCGAACAGCAGACGGAAAAGAAGAACGAGGTGGGCGCTACTATGGGCCTGGCCTGGACCGAAGTCGGCGGATCGTTGCTGACGACGGAAGCGGCCATCATGGAAGGGCGGGGACGGCTGACGTTGACCGGGAAGCTGGGCGACGTCATGCAAGAGTCGGCGCAGGCGGCGATGAGCTACGTGCGCAGCCGCTCGCATGCGCTCGGGCTGCCGCGGGATTTCTACCGTCATCTGGACATTCACTTGCATGTGCCGGAAGGGGCGATTCCGAAGGACGGTCCCTCGGCCGGCATTACCATCGCGACCAGCATTATGAGCGCGCTCACCAGTATTCCGGTCCGCGCGGACTTGGCGATGACCGGTGAGATCACGGTGCGGGGCCGGGTGCTGCCCATTGGCGGGTTGAAGGAAAAACTGCTGGCGGCGCATCGTCATGGGATTCGTGAGATTGTGCTGCCGCTCGATAATGAAAAAGATCTCCCCGATATTCCGGAAAATGTCCGCAACGAAATGAAGCTTCATTTCGTCACCTCGATGGACGAGGTGCTGAAGATTGCGCTCGAAAGCGAGCTAGAGATGGCGCCCATCTCGGCCATGCTGACCGCCGCGGAAATCGTGGCCCGGTCGCGCGAGGAAAAGGTAACCCATTAGTGGTTTTGGGCCGGGCGACAGGAAGGCTGCCGGGCCCAGCCCCTTGGCTCTCGTGGACCCCGCCTTCTGCTATGGCTACCCGGTTTATAATAAGTGCAGCCAGGCCGGAGCAGTTTCCGCCGGAGACGGGACCGGAAGTAGCTTTTTTGGGCCGCAGCAACGTCGGTAAGTCCAGCCTGTTAAATGTGCTGGTGGGGACCGAGGGGCTGGCGCGCACCAGCGCTCGGCCCGGCTGTACGCAGCTGATCAACTTCTTCGACGTCGACGGCGGATACCGTTTCGTCGATCTTCCAGGATATGGATTCGCAAGAGTTCCCCAGGAAATAACGAGAGAGTGGAAAGCGCTCATCGAGCAATATCTGGTGGGTCGGGAAGCGCTTCAACTGACGGTGATCGTGCTCGACGCCCGCCGGGGTTGGATGGAAAAGGACATCGAGTTAAGAAACTGGCTCGAGTTCCACCAGCGGCCGTTCCTGGTGGTCGCCACCAAGATGGACAAACTGAAGTCTCAGAAGGAACAGCATCAAAGCAGGAAAGCTCTTCGCGAAGGCTATGAAGGAGAGCTACTCGAATGCTCGGCTGTCACCGGCCGGGGAGTGAGGGAAATTTGGCAAGCGATATCGAAAATCAAGACCTAGTAGCGCCGAACGAGCTGGATCCCGTAACGGCGGAGGCAGCCCAGGCCGAATCCGCAAGGCCGGAGGACGTGTCCATGAAGCCGGAGGCCGTGTCCACGAAGCCGGAGGACGTGTCCACGAAGCCGGAGGACGTGTCCACGAAGCCGGAGGACGTGTCCACGAAGCCGGAGGGGGTCCCCCATAAGCCGGAAGCGGCCACGAGAACGAGGGCAAAATCGGCCGACAAGGCCGCCGAGCTGAAAGCGGCCGACGCCAAGTCCCCGGACGGCAAGGGCGCGGAAACCAAACCCGTCGAAGCCAGGCCGCCCGCGGAAGACGCCCATGGGGGCGATGCCAAGACCGCCGGTGAAGTCAAGGCCGCAGGAGAGCTTAAGGCCGCGGCAGAGGCTAAGGCCGTTGGCGATGCCAAGCCCGAACCGGGCGCGGAGGGCAAGAGCGACGTCAAATCCGAAGCCGAGCCGGCCGCGCCTGCGCCCCAGCCTACAGGACGCATGTTCGATCACAAGCGCCGCGCCGCCGGAAATCAGGGAAAGAACAACGGCAGCGCGCTCGATCTGGTGGAGCTCAAGGACATGAGCATCCAGAATCTCAATACCATCGCCAAAGATCTGGGCGTGCAGGGATTCGCGGGACTGCGCAAACAGGAATTGATTTTCAAGATTCTGCAAGTGCAAGCCGAGAAGAGCGGTCTCATCTTCTCCGAAGGCGTCCTCGAATGCCTGCCGGACGGATTTGGGTTCCTACGAGCCCCGGAGTACAACTACCTGCCGGGTCCCGACGACGTTTACGTCTCGCCCTCGCAGATCCGCCGCTTCGATCTGCGCACCGGAGATACGGTCAGCGGCCAGATTCGTCCGCCCAAGGAAGGGGAGCGATACTTTGCGTTGATCAAGGTGGACGCGATCAACTTCGAGCCGCCCGAGGAAGCGCGGAACAAGATCTTCTTCGACAACCTGACGCCGCTCTATCCCCAATCACGGCTGAAGATGGAGACGGCCAAGGACAACTACTCCGGCCGGGTGATGGATCTGCTGACGCCGATCGGTAAGGGGCAGCGCGGCTTGATCGTCGCCGCGCCGCGCACCGGCAAGACCATGCTGCTGCAATCGATCGCCAATTCGGTCACGACCAACCATCCCGATACGACGCTGATCGTGCTGCTGATCGACGAGCGGCCCGAAGAAGTGACCGATATGCAGCGGTCGGTGAAGGGGGAAGTGATCAGCTCGACTTTCGACGAGCCGGCCTCGCGCCACGTTCAGGTGGCCGAGATGGTGATCGAAAAAGCCAAACGGTTGGTGGAGCACAAGAAGGACGTGGTGATCCTGCTCGATTCCATTACGCGTCTGGCGCGCGCTTACAATACGGTCGTCCCGCCATCCGGCAAAGTGCTCTCGGGCGGTGTGGATTCAAATGCCTTGCAACGCCCGAAGCGGTTCTTCGGCGCGGCGCGCAATATCGAAGAGGGCGGTTCGCTCACCATCGTCGCGTCGGCCCTGGTCGATACCGGGAGCCGGATGGACGACGTGATCTTTGAAGAATTCAAGGGCACCGGCAACATGGAAATCCATCTGGACCGCAAGCTGATGGATAAGCGCGTATTCCCGGCGATCGATATCTCGAAGTCCGGTACGCGTAAGGAGGAGCTCCTGCTGCCCAAGGAAGAGCTGAATCGGGTCTGGGTGCTGCGAAAAGTCCTGAATCCTCTGTCGCCGGTCGAGAGCATGGAGTTGCTGATCGACAAGCTGAGCAAGACGCGCAGCAACGGCGAATTTCTGTCCGCGATGAGCGGTTAGCCCGCGGCGGGGGCGGCGGCACCCTCATGACAAGCCGGTTACGCTGCCGCCGCGTTCCGTCTTGCGGGCTGTTGCTTAAGAGCGTAAAGGGTGCGGCGCGCACCGCCAGAACCATAAGGAAAGTTTTCGCGCCGCACTCCGTTTGCGCGGGTTCCTCAAGAGACCATGGGTTGAGTTGTATGGGCCGCATCCACGTCCTCTCCGACACTGTCGCCAATAAGATCGCCGCCGGAGAGGTGGTGGAGCGGCCGGCGAGCGTGGTCAAGGAGCTGCTCGAAAACTCGCTCGACGCGGGCGCGACCGATCTTCGTCTGGACGTCGAGGCCGGCGGGCGCCGCCTGATCCGGCTCGCCGACAACGGAGTCGGCATGATTCGTGACGATGCTCTGCTGGCCTTCGAGCGTCACGCCACCAGCAAGCTCTCCGACGTGAAAGACCTGCTTTCGATCGCCACGCTTGGGTTCCGCGGCGAAGCGCTTCCCTCGATTGCGTCGGTGTCGCGGCTGCTGCTCGAGACACGGTCGCAGGAAGAAACGGTCGGCGCGGCGGTCGAAATCGCGGGTGGAAAGATTCTGCGATGCGACGAAGCCGCGCTCGCGGGCGGCACCGTGATCACGGTGCGCGACCTGTTCTTCAACGTCCCGGCGCGAAAGAAGTTCCTGCGCTCCGAGCAGACCGAAATGGCACATATCGCGTCGCTTGCGACGCACTATAGTCTGGCTCATCCCGATAAGAGTTTTTCGTTGCGCCACAATGGCGCGGAACTGCTGACCGTTGCCCCGGTCGAGACGCTGCGGGAGCGCGTATTTCAGGTGTTCGGCAGCAAAGTGCTCGAAGATCTGCTCGATCTGGGCGACCGCGGCCGGGATCTGACGATTCCGGCGGATGACGGCGAACCTTTGTTCCGGCGGTTCCGGCTGCGAGGGTTCGTGAGCGGACCACAGGTGCAGAAACTGAACCGCAACTCGGTCTACCTGTTCGTGAATGGCCGGCTGATTCGCGACCGGTTGCTGTTGCATGCGATCTCCTCCGCGTATCACAATCTGATGCCTCCGGCGTGTTACCCTTTCGCGCTTCTGTTTCTCGATTGCGATCTCGAGGAAGTTGACGTGAACGTGCATCCATCGAAAACGGAGGTTCGCTTCCGCCACGGCTCGCTGGTGCACGACTTCGTTCGTGACACGATTCGTGAACTGCTTATGGCCGAGAAGCCTTCGTCCCGCGTTCCCGCTTCCTCCGCGCCGCAACCTGGGGCGCGGCTGCCGTATTCCGAGTTCACCCAGCGGATGGAGGATATGGGCTTTCGAGCGGGCGCCGGAGTGTCCGCGATTCCGGAGGATTCGGCCTCGCTGCCGGAGTTCGAGGTGCGGCGGGCTTCCTCTCCGGTTGGGCGCCCTGCGCAGCGATTCGACTTTTCCGAGGCGCCGCGCGAAGGTCCCAACGCTCCGCTCGATTTTTCCGAGACAGCGCCGCCTTCGCCAGGGCTGAGATTGACCGTTCCGGAAACGCATGGTCCTCTTTTGCTGGACGCGCAGTTGCCGGAAACGGAAAGTCTGGAAGCGCTGAAGGATCTGCGTCCGCTCGGGCAGATCCACGATAGTTTCATTGTTGCCGCGGGACGCGACGGGCTATGGATCATCGATCAGCACGTCGCCCATGAGCGGATCCTCTTTGAACAGGTATTGACCGCCCGCATCCAAGGAGCGGTGGAGACGCAGCGTCTGTTGATTCCGCTGGTCATCGATCTGACCGCGGCGCAGCAGATCGAGTACGCTCGCATCGCCGAGGAGTTGAACGCGCTCGGTTTTGAAACCGCACCCTTTGGAAATCGGACGTTGGCGGTGCAATCGGCGCCGTCCGGGATCGGCGCAAGCGACGTCGAGAAAGTGCTGATAGAGATTCTCGAAATCTCCGAGCGGGAGCTGCGCAAGGCTTCCATCGCCGATGTGAGGCGTGCCATGGCGGCCTCCATTGCGTGCCGGGCGGCGATCAAAATCAACATGCGCCTGGAGCCGGCGAAGATCGACTGGCTGTTGCGCGCACTGGCGGAGACGTCCTGTCCCATGAGCTGTCCGCACGGCCGCCCCATCGCCCTGCGCTACACGACGCGCGATATCCTCAAAAGTTTTCACCGGATCTGAAGCGCAAAGGGTGCGGCGCGCACCACCAAACGAGTCAGGAACTGTTTCGCGCCGCATTCCGTTTTGCGCGAGTTCCTCAGTAGGCCTCGCTCCGGAATTCCCGCCCGGCGCGGCCGTAATCCGTGGGGAAACCATGCCTTGTTATTCTGAAGATCCATGGATCGTTATCTGGTGGTTATGCTCGGCGCGGCTTTCGGAGGGCTCGCGCGATATGCGGTTGGCATGGAGGTGATGCAGCGCTGGCCGGGCCGGTTTCCTCTCGGCACGTTCATCGTCAACGTCTCCGGTTGCTTCCTGATCGGAATCTTGATGGCGGTGTTCACGGGACGGATCGGGTCGCACCCGAACTGGAGATTGCTTCTGGTTACTGGTGTTCTCGGAGGTTACACCACCTTTTCCAGTTTCGGATGGGAGAGCTACCAGGCCATCGAGGACGGCAACCGCTGGATTGGTTTGTCGAATATCGTTCTTAGCGTGACGCTCGGATATGTCGCCGTGTGGTGCGGAGCGTGGCTGGTTCGCCGGTAGCGCCGGTTTCCATCACCGTGCCGCCGATGGTAGGCTTGAGGTGTGAGCCGTCCCATTGCTCGCTACACTTCATCCCGCAAATACATTTTGTTGGCCTTATGCGCCGTAGGCGGAGCATTGCTGGGCGGTTGGACCGGCATGCGTTGGACGCCCGGCTGGATCGCATCGGGGCTGTTCGGCCTGTCCGCGATTGCGATCCTGCTGCTCGCGCTAAGGCCCGCCCTGGAAATTCATGAAAGTCATCTGCGGATCGGACAGCGGAGAATTCCCTGGGGCGAGATTCGCCGGCTGGATCAAACCGGATGGAATGCCCCCCTCGCCGTGTATCTGACTCTCGGCGACGACCTCCGGTTCCTGCTGATCTATCCCGGGGACTTCGATTCCTGCAGCAGCCTTCTTCGGCACCTGCGCCGGTATTCACGGGAAGCCTTGATCGACGGCATTCCGTACCGCCAGTTCTGGGGAGAGGCGCTTCCTTCGCCTGAGCGCAAACTGCTGCCGCCGCCCAGGTATCCGCTGCTCCGTCCAGAGGATGAGGACGAAGTGGAGCGGATGTTCCAACGGCTGAAATCCGTGGGCCGTCTGGATTCCAGAGGCTCCGACGATCAGTAGATTTCGCCGATCCGAGTGAGACCAAGACATCGCAGCGCGTGGCTCGTACTGGCCGGTGTGGTGGTAGCGGCCGCCCTATTTCACGCCCAGATCCTGGCGGCACTCGGCGCCTACCTGGTAAAGACGGATCCGCTCCAGAAAGCAGACATCGCATTGGTGCTGGCCGGAGACGATTCCGGCAACCGGATTCTGAAGGCGGCCGAACTGGTCCGTCAGGGCTACGCCCCCAAGCTGCTGGTGAGCGGCCCCAGCGGTGTTTATGGGTATCATGAGTGCGATCTGGCGATCCCGTTTGCGGTGAAGGCGGGATATCCGGAATCGATGTTCGTGCATTTGGAGAGCGACGCGAACTCCACCCAGGAAGAAGCGCAAGCGGCGGTGGCGGAGTTGCGGCGGCTGGGCGCTCACCGTATTCTACTCGTGACCAGCGATTACCATACCCGCCGCGCCGGGAGAATTTTCCGCGCCGCGGCGCCCGAATTGATTTTCGATGTGGTCGCCGCGCCCGACGTCTATTTCAGCCCTGGCGGCTGGTGGCATGATCGCGAAGGCCGCAAGACCTTCGCCATCGAATGGCTCAAGACCGTGACCTCCTGGTTCGGGATATAGCTTCGGGCGAGTCAACAGATCTTCTCAAAAAAAGGCGCGAGCCATGGTGGAGAACCCCGCCACGGCTCACGCCATTGACTACGAAACTTCTCTTCTCGTGTGGTGCGTCAGAAAACCTGAGCCGTTTAGCGCAAGGTGGGGTGGATCCCCAGGTCCGCGGCCGACGCCCTCGTCGGCCTTGGTTTGCAGGCGAAAAGCCGGACCAGGGGGTCCGGCGCGGACGGGGGCGTCCGCCCCACATACTGTTCACTCCGTGAGACGCACTACATTAGAACGTGAAACGCGCGCTCAACTGCATGCGCCGCGCTTCGGTGCCGTCGGGAGCCGCGATGTCGTTGGTACCTACCCCATAGGCTGCCGGTGTCAGCGTCAGGATGCCCTTCGTTTCCGTAAAAGCTTGCGTCGACATACTCGTTGGCGACCAGCTGTTGCTCAGATTGAATACTTCGAAGTTGAGAAACAGCTTGTAATTCTCTCCGATCGGAATGAGTTTGCTAACGCGAAGATCGGATTGGTACCTGGCCGGCTGCCACACGCTGTCGACGGACCAAAACGGCACGCGGCCGCTCAGCCCGCTGCCATTGATGCTGAAAGTGCTAAACATGCCGGTTACGGGCGTATCCTTGAGGCTGATCGTCGGGCTCCCGTAGGGACGCGAGCTGTTCAAGGTGGTGATGGAGGCGAACTGCCAGTTGTTCACCAGGTACTTATAGATGCCATCGTTGCGGCTGGTGAACTTGGGGGCCCACACCCAGGAGAGAACCAAGCGCTGGGGCTGGTCCAGAAGACCAACGCCGCGATCGGCCTTGTAATTTCCGTTGTAGAGCCAATTACTCGCGCTGCTCAGGTAGAGGTTCGGCGTGCTTTGCCCGTAGCTTTGTCCGTCGTCCACTTCGTGCGACCAGGTGTAGGAGGCGAGTGCCTGAAAACCTTGCGAGAAACGCTTGTTCACCTGGATCGTGGCCGCGTTGTAGGAACTGGTGACGCCGTTCTCATCTTGAATGATCGCTCCGAAGCGTGAGTCCGGACGGGAACCAAGGTAAATCGGCGTGGTGTAGCTTCCAACCGCGTTGCCGTTCTGATCGCCGATGGTGTAAGTGAAGTTGGTGGAGCTGATCGCGGGCAGGTTCAGGTCGCGCTCGCTGTACAACTGCAGCCCGCGGCTCCAGATATACGAAGCGGTGATCGCCACGTCATGCATGACTTCGCGTTCGATGGCAAAGGTACCCTGTTCGGAGTAAGGCGTCTTCCAGTTGGGTGCGGCAAATTGGATGCTGGTGGCACCAAGGTTTGCCGCGCTAGGAACCGCGCTCAGGATGTTCGGGAACACCGGCGCGGCCGCCAACTGCGCCGGTTGCGTCGCCGCCAGGGATATCGACGTAATGACGACGCCGTTGCCGCTGGTGTACATGTCTTGCAGGGTCGCGCCCGCGACGCGCGCATAGAACGTGCCAAAGCCGGCGCGCACCACGGTCTTGCTATCTACCCGGTAGGCCAGTCCGATGCGCGGCATCCAATTGGTGCCCTGCGAGTTGACATGGCAAGTCTGCGTATAGATCTGATTGCAGGTGCCGGGTTGCGGCAGTTGAGAGTATTCATATCGCGCGCCAATCGTAGCGGTCAGCTTCGGTGTGACGTGCCATTGGTCCTCGACATAGAAACCGTACTCGTTGATCCGTGTATTCAGGGCCGGGCTTCCAAAAGTCTGCGAATAGGATTGCCAATCCTTTGTGCCGGCCGTGTTGCCGCTGAAATCCAGGGCCAGTGTGGTGGGAGTCTGGAACGTGTAGGAGCCGTTGTGGTTCGTAACGTAGTAGCTGTAATCGTTGGTCGTGGCAATATCGAGACCGAATTTGATCGCATGCTGCCCTTTGACCCAAGTGGCATCGTCCGCAAACTCATTACGGGTTTCATTGGGCTCGACTCTGGGCAGGTAATTGATGGCCCCCAGCGTTACGGCGGCTGCCGAGACATCGAGCAACCCCAGGCTGCCGTTCAAAGCGGGATTGAGAGTATCGCCTTCGAGATCCGTATTCCAGCCGTAGCGGAATTGGCTCACGAGACTGGGCGTAATGACCGAGGTCCAACTAAACTTTCCGTTCCGGACGCGTCCGTAATCGTTGCCGTTGCCATTGACGCCTTGGCCGGTGGTGGAGGCAGCCAGGGTCTGCTGCAGTCCGTTCGGGGAATTGAAATGCATGAAATTCAGACTGGCGCTCAAGGAATTCCGGTCGCTCAAATGATAGTCGAGGCGTCCGAATCCCAGATCCTGATCGACGGTGCGGGGGAGCTGCCCGAAGAAGCGGGCCACCAGTGGATTGATGGCGGCGCACTGAGCGGCTGTGGCGGGCGCTCCGCAACCGATCCACACCTGATTAACGGGATCGATGACACCGGACTTGATGTAGCTATCCACTAGCGGAGCGTTACGGCGTGTAAAGTCGCCGCTGAAGAAGTAGAACAGCTTATCCTTGATCAACGCGCCGCCGGCGCTCGCCCCGGACTGAAGCCGCCATTCATTCGGCTTGATACTGGAGAAGGGGTCGCGAGCCTCAAGATCCTGGTTCCGGAAGAAGAAGAATGCGCTCCCGTGCAGGTCATTGGTTCCGCTCTTGGTGACCGTGTTGACCACGCCGCCCGAGGCTTTGCCGTACTGGGCCGAGAAGTTGGCGGAAACCACTTCGAATTCCTGCACCGCGTCCTGCGAGATCTGCGACGTGATGCGGGTCCGGCCGTTGTTTTCGACGTAGAAACCTTCGGTGGAGTCATTGCCGTCCAGCAGGAAGGTGTTTCCGTTGGCGACTCCGCGGAACGTGAGTAAGCCGTAATTCCCGTCATTCGTTACACCCGGAGTCAGCAGTACAAAGGAATCCACGCGGCGTGCGTTGGTGGGAAGCTCCATAATCTGCTGTGTGCCGATCACCTGGGAAACGTCCGTCTTGGTGTCGTCTATCAGGGGCGCCGTGGACATCACTTCAACCCGGGTCGCAGTGCCTGTAACCGCCAAGGCGGCGGAGATGTTCATGTTCTGACCCACAGCCAGGGTGATTTCTTTCGCGTCGTACTGCGCGAAACCGGACTTGTCGACAGTGACCTCATATCCGGAGGCTGGCGGCAGAGCCGGCGCGTCAAAGAGGCCGCCTTCGGAAGTATTGAGAGTCAGGTGTATGCCCTTGGACGGGTTGGATATCACGACCTGAGCGCCGGGAACCACCGCATCCGAACTGTCGCGGACGGTTCCGGAGATCTCGGCCAAGCCGGCGGATGCTTGCGGCCAAGCCGGGCAGGCAGCCAGTAGAAATATGAACGCGATGATCAGTCGACTGCGTTTCACGATTGAATACCTCCAATTATTGAAATTGATTCTACACGATCAGGCCACAAAAGGCCGAACCGACCCCAGGCCACCGATAGTAGAATCACGACGATGATGGCGGGCTCGGTTCCTACACGCATCCCACCGCGAAAAGTAAATCGTAACGATCGATTGTTAATACCCGATGAGCGGGTCGTTACGATGGGCTTAAAGGAGCGGATCCCTCTCCATCTCTGCGGGATCGGGACGACGTGTCGGTAGTGGTCTCTTTGAAATGGACCTCAAGCCGGTCCCTTGATGACGGCTAGTTTACGCGGGCGTGGACCCGTTCCCGCATCCGCTCCCGGGTGACGAGTTCATCGAAGATGGCGAGAACCTGCTTCCGGTAGAAGTAGATTCGCTGGAACTTTTCGCGCACCGCGAGCTCATTCCGGTGGCGCCGCAGCAGCTTATCGAGTAGCTTCCGGGGAACGTCGATATCGCGGCGCAGAGTTTCAGCCGAATGTCCGCGCAGGAAAAGGCCATAAAATAACGCCGCTTCCCGTTGCGGAGCCAGGGGGTCGATCTCCTGCTGGAACGCCATCATCGCGATTGCTGAAGTCTCGGGCACCAAAAAAAGCAGTATAGACGGGTCGCTCGGGCGATGCAATAGCCCTACAAACCGGGGTCCTGCAAAAGCGCCACTCTCAACCGGACCCACTCTGGAAACAACGGCGGATTCTCAAGCCAGGTCAGGAGCCACAGCGCCATTTCCTCTTTTGCAACCCGTTTGGCGGGGTCTTTCGCGGCCCAACGGGCGTGATCTTTGGCGGTGATCACCAGACTCCGAACGGCGGCCCTCGCCGCAGGGTCCCTGCGCTCGTATTCTATGGTGAGCTTGGTCAGACTCTCCGCCAGCTCTTCGAAAGTACCTTGCCTCACTCCTTCCACCATCGGCGCCAGCGGCACACCGGACTCGCGCAGCAGCTTTCGAAGATAGTTTTCGGTAATGGGCGAAAGCGCGCGCCGGATGGCCTCGAACTCCACTTCGCCGATCCGGAAGGACTGCTCATTCCCCAGACGTGCCCGATCAAGCCATGTCTGAAGCTCAGCCCGTTTTCCTTTGAGCTTTCGAGCGATTTCTGGTGCCACGCCGGTACTCCTTCACGGCCTTATCGTGTTCCGCCAGGCTGGTGGAGAATTGATGGCCTCCGCCCGATGGCTTGGCGACGAAATACAGGTAATTCGTCTCGGCCGGGGTGAGCGCGGCGGCGATCGACTCGGCTCCAGGATTGGCGATCGGTCCCGGCGGCAAACCAGCGTTCTGATACGTGTTGTAGGGATGCAGGCTGGCCAGATCCGAGCGATGAATCTCACCCCGGTAGTGGTTCTGGAGCAAGGCCGCGTAGATGGCGGTTGGGTCGCAGTCGAGATGCATGCCTCTCGCCAGGCGATTCGTGAAAACGCCGGCTACCAGCGAGCGTTCGCCGGATACGCCGGTTTCCTTCTCGACCATGGATGCGAGCGTCACTGTTCGATGAACATCCGCCTCTTTGCCGGCGGCGACCTTCTTCCACTGTTTCCGGAACTCGCCGGTCATCTGCTTGCAAATGTCTTGCGCGGTAGCCCCATGCGAGACCCGGTAGGTGGAAGGGAACAGATAACCTTCCAGCCCCCGAGCGGCCGGCGCCACGTCGCGGATCACGGACGGATCGGACGCGGCTCGCAAAAACTCGTCCGCTGGCATCAAGCCATGCGCCTCGATCAAATGCGCGATGTCGAACATATTACTCCCCTCGGGCACGGTGAATTCCACGAAGTAGACGTCTCCCCGGGCGATTCGGTTGAACACCTGCCCCACGGTTGCGGACTTCGTAAACCGATACTCGCCTGCTTGTAGGCTCGCCGATGGCCGCATGACCCGCACGATCCAGAACAACCATGGAGCCCGGATCGCTCCCGCGCCGGCAAGTGTCCGTGCGATGCCGGATGTGCCCGCGCCGCGTTCCAGCCGAACGAAAGTCTCGCCTTGGAATCCGCGATAAGACTCCGTGAGGGCCCAGGTCAGGAACACCGCGAAGGCGAGGGTCAGGATGGACAGGGATAGCGGGATCGGCCGCAAGGCTTTCGTCATGACCAAAGCCTGTTCTTTCCGGAAGACTTCATGCCTGCCCTGATCACGCTTCTCCTTCCGAATCCAGATAGCTTTCGAGAAGAATGACCGCCGATAACCGGTCCACCGCTCGTGCGCGCTTCTCAATGCTGATGCCGCTCTGCTTCAAAACACGCAGGGCCTCGACCGTGGTCAGCCGCTCGTCCCAGAACCGAACTTCGAGGCCGGTGCGTTTCGCCAGCCGGCCGCCAAAATCCTGCGCGTATTCCGCCTGACGCCCCTCCCGGCCGCTCATGTGCAGAGGATGGCCCATCAGGATGAGCGTTACTTCATTTTCGGAGATGAGCCGCTCGAGCTCGGCGAGGTCCTCGCGGATGTTGGTTCGATTGAGCGTGGGGAGCCCCTGAGCCGTGATGCCGAGCGGGTCGCTGAGGGCCAATCCGATACGCTTTTTTCCCAAATCGAGCGCCAGTATCCGCCCTTTCCATGCTTTTGTGTGGTATTCCACGGTCTGTCCAATTATAGTTATAGGAAAGCGCGGAGCGAAGCGTTCCACGCGGTTCAACGGGTCAAGGCGAGCATGTTAACTTCCGGCGTCCCCACACAGCGGTCTCTTCAAGTCGGCGTGGGGATTCTTGCGCTCGGCGCGGCCATTGCCCTGCTGTACTTCGGGCGGATATTCTTCATCACCATCGTGATCGCCTCCATGATCGCCTTTCTGCTGGATCCGCTGGTGGAGTTTTTCATGAAGCTGCGGCTGCCGAGGGGTCTCGCGAGCTTCCTGGTATGCAGCATCGCGCTGGTAGCGCTGTATTTGGGCTGTCTTGGTCTGTACACCCAGGGGCTGGCCATGGTGGACGATCTGCCGGCCTACGGGCAACGCATCAATGGCGTCGTGGATAGCGTCGCCACTCGCATGGAGGGGTTCGAGAACGGCGTGTATAATTCGCTGATGCCCAAACGGTTCCAGGAGCATCCCGCGGTGGAAGCTCCGCAGTCGGCCACGGTGAAGGGGAGGAGGAAGAAGTCGGATCCGCCCCCTCCCGTCGTGCAGCCGGAGATTCCCGAAGTCCGGCTGCAACAGGAGACGACCTCGCCCGTCACCTATGTCTACACCTATTTGCGCGAGTTTTACGACGTGCTGCTGATGGCATCCTTCGTTCCGTTCCTGGTTTACTTTCTGCTCAGTTGGCGTGACTACCTCCGTTCCCGGTTTCTCTACTTGTTCGAGGGGGACGACCGCCGTGCGGCCGCTGATGCCTGGAGCGGCGTGGGCGACATGGTGCGCGCCTACGTGATCGGCAACTTCCTCCTGGGGTTGCTGCTCAGCGTGGCGAGCGGGATTCTGTTCGCCTCGGTGAAGCTTCCTTATCCCTTCGTGGTGGCGCCGGCCAGCGGATTCCTGAGTCTGGTTCCGTATATCGGATTACCTCTGGCGTTGATTCCGCCATTGATCGCCGCCCTGCCTTCCTCCGGCGATCCGGCCCTGTACTTGTTCCTGACGGCGAGTGTGGCGTTGCTGCATCTGCTGGCTCTGAACCTGCTTTACCCTAAGTTCGTGGGCGCACGCGTCCACCTGAACCCGATGGTGGTCACCGTCGCCCTGATGTTCTGGGGCATGTTATGGGGCGGGATCGGGTTGCTGCTGGCGATCCCTCTCACCGCCGGCATTAAGGCCGTTTGTGATAACGTGAGCAGTTTGCAGCCCTACGGCCGCCTGTTGGGCGATCATTAGAAGCTGGTTGAAAAAGGGGACAGACCGCTCTGTCCCCAATAGGATCAGTTCGTGACATCCACGACATGTGTTTGGGGACAGGGTAGTCTGTCCCCTTTTTCGAGGCGTCGATTCTTTGAGTAAACAATTTGGAATCTTTCTGCTGGCAGGGCTCGCGGTGGTGGGGGTGTTCCTCTTTGTAGTGTTCAGTTCCACGAAGGGTGCGCACGTCGATCTGCAAGGAAAAATCCTCAAGACCCGGGTGCTGTCCGTGAGCGATGGCGCGGCGTCCATCGTGGTCGTCGATTTTCGGGTGACGAATCCGTCCAACCTCACGTTTGTGCTCCTCTCGGCACAGCTTCAATTGGATACTGCGTCCGGAGAGACAGTGGACGGGGCCCAGATTTCCAAGCCCGATATGGACAATGTCTTTGCGCACGAGAAACTTTTGGGGCCCAAGTACAACGACATCCTGAGCATAAGGGACAAGGTGCCGCCGCACGCGACCGTGGATCGAATGAGCGGCGCGCGCTTCGAACTCCCGGAGTCCAAGATCACCTCCCGCAAGGGAATTCGCCTCAGGATCGACGAGTTGGACGGTGCCGTAGTTGATATCAGCGAGAAGAAATAAGGATGATGATCACAACGCAAGTGATGGACACGGCGTGCGGGCGCCCCGTCGCGCACATCCCGGTGGAGCTCGACCTCTTCATCACGGGACAGGGTTGGTACGAGGTGGGCCGCGGACTTACCAATTCGGAAGGCCGAATCGGCGACTTTGGGGAGCCTGCCGCGGCCGGGCTGTATCGTCTGATGTTCGACGTCGCATCTTATCAGCCGGATGCGTTCTTCCCGTCGATCAGCGTCACTTTTGAGATTCGCGATCTCAACGACCAGTACCATGTTCCCTTGGTTCTGAGCCCTTACGGCTATTCCGTGCACCGCGGATATTGAACTTCATGATGGCCCCGGATGATCGCCGCGGCGGGCCGATCGCGGCCGCACCCGGAGGCGCAATCCCGGGAGAGAGGATCGTTTCGCTGCGATGATGTTGCGCGTGAAAGTGATCCCACGGAGCGCCAGAACCGAGGTCGCGGGCGAAATGGCGGACGGTACGCTGAAGGTGAGAATCGCCGCGCCGCCGGAAAAGGGGAAGGCCAACGACGCGCTGGTTGCGTTCCTGGCCTCGCACTTCCAAGTCCCGCGCAGCGCGGTCGCCATCGTCAGTGGACACGGCGCGCCGATGAAGCTGGTTCGAATTGAAACCGGAGCCTGACGCGGGCGCAGGGCTTGCGCGGGGGCGGCGAATGTATTATTATTCATTGTGTTGAATAAACATTCAACGAGGAGAACGCCCATGGCCGCTATCCCGGCTCTCGCCAAACCGTACGCGAAGCATCTGACTTCGGATCTGGATCTCTCAACCGAGGCGCTGGCGTACACGCTCGATCTGGCGGGCCGCGTGAAGCGCACGCCCACGCGCTTTGCCCGGACGCTCGCGGGCCGCTACCTGAGCCTGTTATTCGAAAAGCCGTCGCTCAGAACACGGGTGACGTTCGAGCTCGCCATCAAGCAGCTCGGCGGCGATGCCGTGACGTGTGCCGGTTCTATCGGCGAGCGGGAACCGGTGAAAGATGTGGCCCGGAATCTGGATCGGTGGACGCATGCCATTGTGGCGCGGGTATTTTTGCAGACGACTATCGACGAGCTGGCGAAGTGGTCGTCGGTTCCAGTGATCAACGCCCTAAGCGATCTTTATCATCCATGCCAGGCCCTGGCCGACATCCTTACGCTGAAGGAGCGCTTTGGCCGTCTGGAGGGACTCAAGGTCGCCTTCATTGGGGACGGAAATAACGTGGCGCATTCGCTGATGTTGAACGCTACCCGGCTGGGTGTGCATGTCGCGGTGGGGACGCCCGCCCGATACGCCCCGAACGCCGGGATTGTGGCGCAGGCGCGAAAGTTTGGCGAGGTCACGGTGACGGAAGACCCGGCCGTGGCGGTCGAAGGGGCACATTGCGTTTACACCGACGTTTGGACCAGCATGGGCCAGGAAGCCGAAGCCGGCCGGCGGGCGCGAATCTTCGCGCCGTATCAGGTGAACCAGGCGCTCTTCGACCGGGCGCGACACGATGCGATCTTTATGCATTGTCTTCCGGCGAAACGAGGCCAAGAGGTTACCGACGAGGTGATGGAATCGCCGCGGTCGGCGGTATTCGACGAGGCGGAAAACCGGCTGCACGTGCAGAAGGCGCTGCTGGTAATGCTGTTGAGTTGAGTGGCTCGTGCCGAGCGAATCAAAGGAACAGACGGCGCGTTGTTTGCGCCCGTTCCGGACTCTGTCCGCGGCCGCTCCTCGCGGCTTTTGAATTCGTTACAGAAGGGGAGGGGAATCCAAGGGGACAGACCGCTCTGTCCACGGCCGCTCGCCACGGCAGATGAATTCGTTGCAGACGGGGACAGAGAAGTCTGTCCCCTTTGAAAGTTGAGACAGGTACAATTCATACTTATGGCAAAACCCAAGAAGGTAGCGCTCGCGTATTCGGGCGGACTGGACACATCCATCATTATTCCGTGGCTCAAGGAGCAGTACGGCTGTGAAGTCGTCGCGGTCTGCGGCGACATCGGACAAGGCGGCGACGAGCTCACGGGCCTCGAAGCCAAGGCGCGCAAAACCGGCGCATCCGAAGTCCACGTCGCGGACATGCGCGAGGAATTCGTCGCGGATTACCTTTGGCGATTGGTGCGCGCAGGCGCTGAGTACGAACACAAATACCTGCTCGGAACCTCCATCGCGCGTCCTCTGCTTGCGAAGAAACAGGTGGAAGTAGCGCTCGCGACCGGTTGCGACGCACTGGCCCACGGATGCACCGGCAAGGGCAATGACCAAGTGCGCTTCGAACTCACATACAAGGCGCTCGCTCCGCACCTCGCGGTGATCGCTCCCTGGCGCGAGTGGGATATCGTTTCGCGCGAAGACGCCATCGAGTACGCGGCGAAACGTAATGTGCCGATCTCGCAGACCACGACTAAGATCTACAGCCGGGACCGCAATATCTGGCACATCTCGCATGAGGGCGGGGCGCTCGAAGATCCCGCCAACGCAGCGCCGGACGAGATCTGGATGCTGACTCGCAGCCCGAAGGACGCGCCTGATACCCCAGCCGACGTCGCCATCGGATTCGAATCCGGAAATCCGGTGTCCGTGAACGGCAAGAAGCTGTCCGCGGTAGCTCTGCTCGAGGAATTGAATCGCATTGGAGCGGAGCACGGGATCGGCCGGGTCGATCTGGTGGAAAACCGTTTTGTGGGAATGAAGTCGCGGGGCTGCTACGAAACGCCGGGCGGATCGCTGATCATGTACGCGGCACGTGAACTTGAGGCGCTGACGCAGGACAAGAACACGCTGCACTACAAACAGAAGCTCGCGCTCGACTACGCGGAGATGGTTTACAACGGACTGTGGTTCACGCCGCTGCGCGAATCGCTGGACGCGTTCTTCACGGAAGCGGCCCGGGTGAACACGGGCGAAATTACCTTGCGGCTGTATAAGGGCGGTATCCAGCCGGTGTGCCGCAAGTCGCCGAATTCCCTGTATTCGCTCAATATTGCGAGCTTCACCATGGGCGCGGAATACGACCAGCGCGATGCGCGAGGTTTCATCAACCTGATCGGACTGCCGATTCAGGTGCAGGCATCGCTTCAGAAAGCCGCCAAGACCGTATGAAGCTGTGGGGGGGCCGCTTTGAAGAAGGACCATCGGAAGTCTTCGAGCGGTTCTCCGGGTCACTTCACTTCGATCGCCGATTGATTGCCGCTGACATCCAGGGCTCGCAGGCTTTTGCGCGAGCTCTCGAAGGGGTCGGCATTCTTAACGCGGCGGAGCGCGAGCAACTGGTCGCGGCGTTTGAAACGATCGGCCAGGACGCGCTGCGCCCGGAGTTTTTCGCCGGCGCGGACGATGAGGACGTCCATACGCTGCTCATCCGGAAATTGAAAGAACGGGTGGGCGTACTCGCGGATAAGATCCACACGGGCCGCAGCCGGAATGAGCAGGTTTCGCTCGACCTGCGCCTGTGGCTGCGTTCGGAAATCGACCGGGCGGCGGACTTGCTTTCCGGCTTCCTGCAATCGCTGATCGATTGCGCCAAGAGGGATCCGGCGGCAGTGGTTCCGGGCTATACGCATATGCGCCGAGCCCAGGCGGTACTTTGGCCGCACTATCTGCTGGCGTATTTCGAAATGTTGGCCAGGGACTTCGAGCGGCTGGGGCAGGCGCGCGCGCGCGTGAATGAATTGCCGCTCGGCAGCGGCGCCCTCGCCGGCAGCGGATTCCCGTTCGACCGCCAGGCCCTGGCGCGCGATCTCGGATTCACGTCGATCACCCGGAATAGCATGGACGTGTCGGCCGATCGCGACTTTGCTCTCGATTTCCTGTTTACGGCGGCAACCACCATGCTGCATCTGAGCCGCTTTGCGGAAGACTGGATTCTCTATTCGAGCGAAGAATTCGGATGGCTGGAGCTGGGCGACGGCGTCACCAGCGGATCGAGTCTGATGCCGCAAAAGAAAAATCCGGATTCGCTCGAGTTGATCCGGGGCAAGTGCGGACGTGTCTTCGGGGACTTGAGCGCGCTCTTCATGACCATGAAGGGATTGCCGATGACCTACAACCGCGACATGCAGGAGGATAAAGAGCCGTTATTCGACGCGGTGGACCAGCTTTGCGGATCGCTGGAGATGGCTCGCGTCGTGGTGGATACGGCGCGTTTGAATCCCGCCCGTCCCGCGGCTGCGGCAGAGGAGAGCTGGGTGGTGGCGACCGATCTGGCCGAGGCGCTGGCGCGCCACGGGACTCCATTTCATCAGGCGCATCAGATCGTCGGGCGACTGGTGCTCGACAGCGTGCGCGCCGGCAAGAAGCCCAGCGATTGGAGCGCCGCGGAACTCGCGGCGTTCGCTCCCGACTTCACGCCCGAATACACCGCGCTGCTCCGTCCCTCCGAGGGCATGAAGTCGCGTGAGATTCCCGGCGGTACGGGTCCGGATTCGGTGGCAGGGGCGCTGGAAGAAGCGCAGGCACGGCTGAAGCTGCTAGACCGGTTTCAGGGGTAACGCAAAGATCTCCGATGCGATGAGCCATTGAGAACACTGTTACTAGCCGTGTGAAACGGGTCTATGCTAAATCACAAAATGGTCTAAAGGGATGAATAAGAACTATCGCCAGAGCCAGATTCTGAAGCTGATTCGCCAACGCGCCTTACACACGCAGGAGGAGTTGGCGCAGGAGCTTCGCGTCATCCATGTCCCGGCGACGCAGGTAACGCTCTCGCGCGATATTCGCGAGCTCGGCCTGGTGAAGACGCCCGAAGGGTACGTGCAGGGCAACCCGGAACCGTCCGCGCCCGCCGGCCCCGACGTCACTACGCTCGCGCGCGAGCTGTTGAGAGATGTGCGCGCGGCGCAAAATCTCCTGGTGCTTCGAACCGCTCCGGCGAACGCGAACTCACTTGCCGCGGCGCTCGATCGCGCCGACTGGCCGGAGGTGACGGGCACTATTGCCGGGGACGATACGGTGCTGGTAGTCGCGCCGGACGCGAAAACTGCGGACGTTCTGCGCGTGAGGTTCCTGAACCTCTTGCAGATGACTTCGGCGCCGGCGGCAGCGGGAGGATCCGGGCCCGGAACGCCGGCCAAGCGTCCCGTTGGCCGTCGAGATTCCGGGTCGCGCGCTCGAAGACGTGTTCATTAACGAGGGTAGGGGCGGTGAAGGCGCTGGAATGAGCGCACCACGATGGGGCTCGTGCCGGGCGTCATTATACAATTTGAAGTTGACGTCAATTCTCGAAGAAGCCAGCCGCTGGCTGATCCACTCCGGGATTCAGGAGGCGAGCGGCGGAGTGGCCCGCTACTACCGTTCCGACTCCCGCCAAAACGCTCCGGTCTCCGCGGAAATCACAGGCTATGCAGTCAGCGCCCTGGTCTATCTGCATCGCGCGACTTCGGCCCAAGGAACTAAGGCAGATTGCCTGGATGCGGCGGTGCGCGCGGCCCGGTATCTGACGCGCCGTGCCTGGGACGAGTCGAGCGCGACATTTCCTTTCGAGCCCGGGTCCCCGCGCGCCTACTTCTTCGACATTGGGATTATCGTGCGCGGTTTGCTCGCCGCATGGAAGGTCACCGGCGATAACGAATTCTACGGGCGCGCCCGGGAGGCCGCATTGTCGATGGCTTTCGATTTCCTGGGCGACGGGGCGATTCATCCGATCATCGCCCTGCCGGACAAGCAGCCTCTGGCACAGGAGACGGGCTGGTCGCGAAGTCCGGGATGTTACCAGTTGAAGGCGGCGCTCGCCTGGCTCGGTCTCGAGGACGAACACGCACGGAGGATGTTCGAAACGGTCCTGCAGTATGCCCTCGCCACTCAGGAATCCTTCTTGCCCGGCGTGGACGACCAGGAAAAGGTGATGGACCGGCTGCATGCTTATTGCTATTTTCTGGAGGCATTGCTGGCGGTGGCGGATCGCAAGGAGTGCCGGGGGGCGCTCGCGGGAGGGATCGATCGTGTGGCTACATTGCTGCGCCGGATCGCTCCGGTCTTTGAACGGTCCGACGTGTGCGCACAATTGCTCCGAGTCCGGCTGATGGCGCATCATCTGGACGCGGTTACGCTGGATGAAGAGGCGGCGTGTGAGGAAGCGGATCGCGCGGCGTCTTATCGGGTGCGCGTGGACTCTCCCCTGGGTGATCAAAGGACGCACGGAGGATTCTGGTTTGGACAGAAGCAGGGCCAGATGGCGCCGTTCGTGAATCCGGTATCCACCGTATTTTGCGCCCAGGCGCTACATCTGTGGCAGCAGCATCGGGCGGGGCAGTGGGATTTCGAGTTGTGGGAATTGATTTAGTGATCCCTGTTCCGCCGATACGAAAACCTGGGACGGACAGCTCTGTCCACTCGCCACACGAATAGTTGACCATCGGTGTTTGGCAGGCTCGGGACAGAGAAGTCCGTCCCGGTTTTCTGTTACAGCTTGCGGGCGAAGATCGCGTAATCCAGTCCGCCGAACAAGGCTTCCCGCACACCTTCCGGCAACTCCGCGAGCGCCGGGATGGTGTCAATGGCCGGCGAAAGGCGCTCGATTTCGATCCCGCCGAAACCGGCTTCCTCAAGGTAGAAGCGCAGCAGGACAGCCGGTACAGGGCGCGTATGCGTGGGGTCCAGATAGAAGTGGGTCGCGAAGATCGCAAGGCATTCCGGGTTGGGCGTCTCGATGGCGACCAACGCATCTCGCCATAGCTTCTTGGCTAACAGCTTGACCAAGTCCGGCAGTCTCTCCGGTTCCAGATGTTCCACCACCTGTGAGCAGTACACGCCCCCCAGCGAGTCGTCCGGCAGGGCGGACAGATACTCGAACAGGTCGGCGCGTGACACATCGAGCCCTTTGGCGCGGCAGAACGCCACGCATTCCTCGCTTTGATCGATGCCTCGCGCCTGCAGGTCGCCGGCGCGGGCGGCTTCGAGGAACTCGCCGCGTCCGCAACCGAGATCGAGGATGTCTCTTGATCCAGCAAAGCGGGCGACGTAGGCCCTCTGGAGCGTCCGAATGCGTTCCTCCGATCCGCGAAAGTTGTCTGAGAAGCGCATCCAATCGATATCGATCGGATGACTGCGGTCCGGGGGAGCTACCGGCGGGGCTTCGTCTGGTCCACGTTCCGTAGCGATCCGCTCGGACGGCTTCCGTTGCCGGATCAGGCGCAATTCGGTATGGATCAGGCGCTCAAATTCCGTACGAACCTTTTGCAGATCGTCCCACAGACGCTGCTGGACCTGGATCGTGTTGCGGTCGAGCGCTTTCTCGAATTCGCCGTGCTGCTTCTGGAAACTTTCATCGAGCAGCGTGACGCGGTGCTGGTAGGCGGCCTGCAGCTCGGAGATGGTCCGCAGCATATGGATTTCGCTGGAGGCGCGCCGCTCCTCGAATCCGACGCGCCAGTGGGCCCAATGTTCCCGGATGTCCTTCAGCTCTTTCGCTTCGCGAGCCAGAAGTTCCATTTCCGCGTGAACGCGCTGATCGAGTTCGCCCAGCTCGGCGCACTGCACGCGGCGAAACTCCATGGTGTGGTCGGCCAGCGCGGCGAGCGCCCGGTTCGTATCGGCCAGGGCATCGAGCGCGGTTTGGACGCAGCCCATCACCGCCCGATTGAACTCCACTTGCTCCCGTACGTGCCAGTCGAGAGCGCGCGCGATCATTCGCTTGGCCCACTGGGCCGCGGAGTTCTTCAATCCGGGAGCCCTTGGATTGACCGTGCCGATCGCCGCGACCTTCGCTTCGGCCGCATCGCGGGCGTGCAACAACGGAAGCAAGTCCGCCGCGGTGACGCCTTCCAAGCCCAAGGAACCCTGAGGATGCCGGGCGCGAACCCGCTCTCGCACCTCGCGGATTGCCGCGGCTACTTCCTCATCCCGCACGCTTCGAACTCCCGCGATTCGAACTGGCGCGAGAAGAAGTCCGCGACCAGCTCGCCGTGATCTTGGTGTATACGCCGCCGCGCGGAGTGAAGTCGCCAATGAGCGTGGCCGAGACGGGCCGCGCCGCCTTCACCACGTCGGCAAGCATGCGGTTCACCACGTTCTCTTGAAAGATTCCCAGGTTCCGGTAGGCGAGCGTATACATCTTGAGCGACTTCAGCTCCAGGCAAGCGCGGTCAGGCACGTAGCGAAGCGTGAGCGTTCCATGGTCCGGAAGGCCGGTCTTGGGGCAGACCGAGGTGAACTCCGGCATCGCGATTTCGATTTCGTAACCGGTTCGATACTGATTCGGCCAGGTCTCAATCTCCGGCAGATTCGCGCGGACGCCCGCCTCGGCGTGCTGGTCCGTGTACTGCCGCTTCATGCCGGGGTCTCCGCTGTAGCAGCCGGCGCCTCCACAGCCATCAGATCGCGAGCCAGCATGTCGAGAAAAAGCCCCACGTCGGTCACCACTCCCACGGCCTGGCCCGTGCCGCGATCGCTGACCTTCGTCGCGACGGCCGGGTTAATATCCACGCAGACGATTTTGACCCAACTGGGCAGCATGTTGCCGACGGCGATCGAATGCAGCATGGAGCCGAGGCATAACACCAGGCCCGCGCCCTTCAACTGTTCGGCGTAGGCGTCTTGGGCGCGATTCATATCCGTGATCGTATCCGGCAGCGGCCCGTCGTCGCGCAAACTTCCGGCGAGCACGAACGGTACGCCGGCCTTCACGCATTCATACATGACGCCGCGCTGCAACCGGCCGCTGTCGACCGCGTTGGCGATGCTTCCGGCGTGGTAGATGGCATTGATGGCGCGCATGTGGTTGCGGTGGCCGTGCTCTTCCTGGCGTCCGTCGCTCTGCCGCACGCCGAGGGATGTTCCGAGCAGCGATGCCTCGATGTCATGCACGCCCAATGCATTGCCGGCGAGCAGAGCCTGCACCCATCCGCCCCGGATCAACCGCGCGAGCGCCTGGGCTCCGCCGGTGTGAACCACCACCGGTCCTGCGACGACGATCACTTTCAGGCCTGCCTGGCGGGTCTGCCGCAGCAGGCTCGCGGTCTGCCGGACGGCGGTCTCCACCTGCCGTTCGGAAGAAATTCCATTGCTCATGAACGCGAAGGCCATCCGGTCGCGCTCCTTCGACTCCGGCACCACGCGGATGCCGTGCATGCCCACCACGACGCGATCGCCCTTCTTCAAGTCCCGGAGGCGCCTGCAAACGGCCTGCCCGCCCTGGAGGACAATCATGCCGTCCATGCGCTGGCTTTCGGCTTCCAGCCAGCGGCCGGCGTTTCTCACGAGCGTGTGCTGATTCGTCGTCGAATAAAAGTCTTCAGGCGCGCAGCAATCGCGTTCCACGGTAGCGAGTTCGGCATCACCCGTGTCGAACGGCGTGCACCCCAGACCCAGCAACTGACCGAGCAGTTGCTGCATGTCACTCAACTCCGGCGTCTCGATCTTCAGCCGCAGGTAAGAGCCTTCGGCGTTGGTGCGTCCGATACGAAACTCTTCCACCTCAAAGCGGCCGTTGAATTCGACTACGGTGTCAAAAATCCGCTCCATGAGGTGCGAATCGATAAGATGGCCTTCGGCCTCAACCACTTCCTGTTGCATGGGTAATCTTCAGGATAGCGTGTCCACTGCGGGGGAGAACGATCGGGAGCGGGGACCTAGAAGTCTGAACGACGTTGGGACAGGCGGCCCTGTGCACGCCCTCAGGTAGCAGAATGTGGACACTCTAGCCTGTCCCACGAAGCGTAACCGGCATCGCCCGACCTTGTGCGGGGAGGACAGGCAGGGTGTCCCCATTTTTCGCAAATCTTGCGGACAGTCAGCTCTGCCCACTCGGCGCCGACGCGTTCGAAGGACGGAAGCTAAGGGGTCGCCTTGGGACGGAGAAGACTGTCCCCTCGCGCTTGTTCGCGCTACAGTGGGGCTAGTGGCGACCGTTGCCAGTCCTGCTGTTCCGGGCTCCCAAACTCCGGCACCGCGCAATAACTTCCATCGATTCGCGTGGATGGTTCTCGGCTGGAATGTGGTCGTGATCTTGTGGGGAGCCTACGTGCGGGCTTCGGGATCGGGCGCTGGCTGCGGGAACACGTGGCCGTTCTGCAACGGCGAAGTGATCCCGAGTCAATGGGCGACCATTCTCGCGTTCACGCATAAAGCGATCGAGTTCACCCATCGGCTAAGCAGCGGCCTGGCGCTCGCTATGGTGGTGGCGTTATACGTTTGGTCCACTCGCCGGTTTCCGAAAGGACATCGGGTCCGCCGGTATGCGTACCTGTCGATCGTGTTCATCCTGATGGAAGCGCTGCTTGGGGCAGGCCTGGTTTTGTTCGATTACGTCGGGAAGAACGATTCGGTAGGGCGCGTGATTTATCTGGCGGCGCATCTCACCAACACCCAAATTCTGCTGGCGGTGCTGACGATGACGGCCTATTTTTCCCTAGCGCCGTCACCCGAAGTAAACCGTCCGGCGCCGCGCGAATTGCAAGCGGCTCTGCTGATCGCCCTGGTCACGAGCGTCACGGGCGCTATCGCCGCGTTGAGCGACACGCTCTATCCGGCGTCATCATTTGCCGCCGGCCTCGCGCAGGAACTATCCGCGACGGCGACTTTGACCCTCCGGCTGCGTCTGCTCCATCCCCTGATCGCGATTCTGGGCGGTCTGTACATCATCGTGGTGGCACTGCAGTGGCAGAAACACTTGCCTACACGCCTGGGAGCGATGGCGGCCTTGCTCGCGATCGCGCAACTGTGCGCCGGGGCGATCAACGTCGCGCTGATGACCCCGAATTGGATGCAGATCCTGCACCTGTTGCTGGCGGCGGTGCTGTGGGTCCTGCTGGTGATGCTTACGCTGCGCGCCTGTGAAGGCCGCGCTTAGACCTCTCGGCTGGGCAAAAGGCGCTCTTTAAGGAAACCACTTTTGCCGGTACAGTGGAAGGACATGGATCAATACATTCCTACCGAGCGCACGCAGGTCCGGCGCCGCCCCAACAGGGGGGTTTACGACAAAGCCCAGGTCCACGCGATCCTGGACGAGGGCCGCATCTGCCACGTCGGGTTCGCGGTCGACGGACAGCCTTACGTCGTTCCTACCGGCTATGCCCGGGTGGGCGATCAGTTGTACATTCACGGCTCTTCGGCGAGCCGGATGCTCGGCTCGCTCGATCGGGGAATTAACGTTTGCGTCACGGTGACTCTGCTCGACGCGTTCGTGCTGGCGCGCTCGGTGTTCAATCACTCGATGAACTATCGCTCGGTGGTGGTGCTCGGCAAGGCGCGCCTGGTGACTGATCCCGTGGAGAAACTTGACGCCCTCCGTGCGTTCACGAATCACATTGTTGCCGGCCGATGGGAAGAAGTCAGGCCGCCCACCGAGCAGGAACTAAGAGCGACCAGCGTTCTGGCCATCCGGCTGGAAGAGGTTTCGGCCAAGGTCCGCACCGGTCCGCCCATGGACGACGATGAGGACTACGCTCTTCCGGTTTGGGCGGGGCTGGTGCCAATCGAAACCCGGCTCGGAGATCCCGTATCGGACGGCCGCGTCTTGCCTGGAGTGGCCCCGATCGATCTCGAACGGTTCGGGCGCTAGCAGCCGGTCGTCAAGTTGATCCGCGTTTATGGGCTGCCAAGAAGCCCTCTTCAGCATCCTGCGAAAAGGCGGCTGCCTCGTTTTGTCAAGAGAATTCTCGCCCGCCTGGACGACTAGTTGTTGTGCCGAAACGGTTTTTGGGAGTCCTTCTGGCCATTTCGGGTCTCGCGCCGGCCTTGAAGGCCCAAAACCGGGCGGAGTATGTCGGCGGGACGGCCGCCAAACTGGAAAGCGGCGATTCGGGGTCGATCGACCTCACCGACGATCATTACCTCGCCTTCTATGCACGCGGGCGAAAAGGATCCCCGGGGCAGGTCCGAGTACTGTACGACCACGTCAACCTGGTCGAATACGGCCAAAAAGTAGACCGGCGGCTGCTGCTAGCGGCGGTGATCTCGCCGATGTTCCTGTTAAGTAAGCAGCGTAGGCACTTTTTGACCATCGGCTACACAGACGAGGAAGGCCGGCAGCAGGCCCTCGTTTTCCGCGTGGACAAGAATGGCATTCGCTCGATTCTCGTCGGCTTGGAGGCGCGCACGGGCCTCAAAGTGGAATATCAGGACGAAGAGGCACGAAAGGCAGGGAAGGGATGATTGTGGTATGGATTCACGCATTGTTTCTCCATACGCTGATGCTGCAGGCTCAGGCGTCGCCTTCTCCCGGCGTGAATCCGGCCCCGGGACGCGCCGCGGCATCCGTCGCAACGCCTGCCGCGGCTCAAGCCACAACCCAGGCCGCAACCCCCATCGCGCCCCCGGTCTTACTTTTGAGGAACCCGCGCAAAACGGAGTGCGGCGCGAAACAGTTCCTGATCTCCTTGACGGTGCGCGCCGCACCCTTTGCGCTTCAGAGTGCGTCAGCCCATGATGCATCGGGTCCTGAAGATCTCGCGCCGCAGTTGCTCGCCATCAAACGGGTCTTCGTCGATCGGCTGACGGGCGGCGAAACAGCGGCGCAGATGCGGGACCTGGTGATCAGCAGTCTCCAGGGTTCGAAGTTGTTCATCCTCACGGAGAATCCGGACCGCGCCGACGCCACGCTGCGCGGAGCGGCGGAGGATCTGATTTTCACGGATGCATTCTCCTCCTCGGAGGGAATCAACGCCCGTGGCTCCTCGGGGACCAGCTCTGGCTCCGGTACCAGCGAGCGCTACAACGGCGCGGGGTCGGGGTATGACACCCGCAGCAGCCGCAACCTGAGCATCGGCGTCGGAGAGAACGAGTCGAGCAACATCAAGGAACGGAAACACGAGGCGCTGGCCACGGTGCGACTGGTGAACAAGGATGGCGATGTGATCTGGTCCACCACGCAGGAAAGCACCGGCGCCAAGTTTCGCGGTGCCAGCGCGGACGTTGCCGAGAAGATCACCCGTCAGCTTTCGATCGACGTGGAAAAGCTGCGAAGACCGGTTCCGAGGAACTAGTGCGCGGCGTCATGCAAGGGGTAACGGAGACGGACTGCTCGGTCCCCGGATCAAATGTTGAAAAAGACTTCTTGGCCGTCGATAAACGCCGATAAACGCTGATTCGCCGACGGCAAGGACTTTATTTTCAATCGGCGTTTATCCGTGTTGATCAGCGGCCAACTTTGTACTGGTCTTTTCAATAGCCTGCAAGCGATCGGTCAGCTCGCGCTCGCGTGACGCTTCAAAATCTGCTGCAAATTTTGCGAAAACGCCGAGCGAGGCATCACCGTGTCGCATCCGGCTTCCTGTGCTTGCTGCTTCAACTCCCCTTGCACATGGGACACATACCCGATCAGTTTGATGTTCCTCAGACTCGGGTCGGCCTTGAGCGCGCGGATCAGCTGGAGCGGATCGATGCTTCTGCAATTCAAATCGATGATCATGACCGCCGGCCCGCGCCGCGCCCGGTCGAGCGCATCCGTCTCGCTTTTCACGAATTCCACGGGCATTCCAGCGCGCTTGGCGGATTCGTTGATCTTCACGGTGAAGAACAAATCCTCCAGCACGGCCAGGACGTTTTTCTTGTCGTCTTTCTTATCTTCTTTCTCATTTTCGGTCGGCATGATTCAAGTTGTCGGGTCGAAAACTGCTTCGCAACCGGTTAGGGGGGAAATGTAATCCTACCATGCTATGTTGATTGCAGTGACAGCCGAGAATCCGTTTGCGGACCCGCTTCGTTACGAACGCCGCGTGCCCGATTGCGCCATGGTCATCTTCGGCGCAAGCGGCGACCTCACCAAGCGGAAGTTGCTTCCGGCTCTCTACCGCCTGGCCTACGAGCGCAGGCTCCAGCCCACCTTCGCCGTCCTGGGAACCTCGCGCACGCCCCTGACCGACGAGGTGTTTCGGGAGAAGATGCGCGAGAGCGTGAAGCAGTTTCTCGAGGACAGTCCGTTCGATGAGGATCTGTGGCAGAGCTTCGCGCGCCACCTTCACTACCTGCCGGGCGACATGGGAGATTCCCGCTTATATGCCGCAATTCAGGGCAAACTTGCGGAAATTGGACAGGCCAACGTCCTCTATTATCTTTCCACGCAACCCAGCTACTATGGCCCGGTGATCGATGGATTGGGCGCCGCGGGGGCCCCGCAAGCCCCGCCGGAAGCCTGGCGGCGCATCATCATTGAAAAGCCGTTTGGGCGCGATTTTGAAAGCGCGCGCGCACTGAATGCGCGCATCCACCCCGTTTTCCCCGAGGAGAGCGTGTACCGAATCGACCATTATCTGGGGAAGGAAACGGTGCAGAACATCCTGGCCTTCCGTTTCGGCAACGGCATTTTTGAACCATTGTGGAATCGCCGCTACGTGAATCACGTGCTGATCACGGCTTCGGAATCGATCGGCGTCGAAGGCAGGGGGGCCTATTATCAGGAGGCGGGCGCGCTGCGGGACATGATCCAAAACCACCTGCTGCAGGTGATGGCCACCGTGGCCATGGAACCGCCAGCCGTGTTTGAGCCCGACGCCGTTCGCGATGAGCGCGCGAAGCTGCTGCGCTCGATCAAAGTCATGAGTTCGGAGGAGGTGCCGGTCAACGCCGTGGCCGGCCAGTACCGAGGGTTCCGCGAAGAGCCCGGCGTAAACCCGGAGACACAGACAGAAACCTACGTTGCGGCTACTTTCTTTATCGAGAACTGGCGCTGGGCGCGCGTGCCGTTCTACGTTCGAAGCGGAAAGAAGCTGCCCCGCCGCGCTACAGACATCGTCATCCGGTTTCGGGACGCTCCGCACGCGGTCTTCAGCGATGCGGGGAGAGAAATTCGCCCCAATCTCCTGATCCTGCGCATTCAGCCCGAGGAGGGGATCTCCCTGCGATTTCTCTCGAAGCAACCGGGGAGCGGGATGCGTCTCAGACCGGTATCCATGGACTTCAATTACGGGTCAAGCTTCGGCGAGCGATCGCCGTCGGCGTACGAAACCTTGCTGGTGGACGCCATGATGGGGGACGCCACGCTGTATACGCGGCAGGATATGGTAGAAGCGAGCTGGCGCGTCGTGCAGCCAATTCTCGATCACTGGAGCCGCCAGAAGTTCGATTTTCCCAATTACGATCCGGGGACTTGGGGGCCGGCGGCGTCGGAGGAGATGCTCGCCCGGCAAGGCCACCGCTGGCGGAATAGCTGATCGGAACGCAAAGTTGCTGGGAATAGAGCCATGACCGCGACCGTCGATCCCGAAAAAATCCTGCGCGACCTGCGGGAGCTGTGGAGCCAGCTCGGGCGCGAGAAGGAAACCGCCGGGGGCGTCTTACGGGCCTGCTCCATGACGCTGATCGTGGCGTCGCAGTGTGAAGGGGATACCGATGCGGAAGCGGACGCTGCGCGCCGGACGCTCGGCATCCTGATGCATGACCATCCCAGCCGCGCCATCGTCATTCACGCCCGCGCGGGAGCCGAGCTCGACGCCCGCGTGTTCGCCGAGTGCTGGATGCCTTTCGGACGCCATCAACAGATTTGCGCGGAGGGAATCCAATTCACCGTCGATCCCGCAAGCCTGGGGGCCGTGGCTTCGTTACTGGTGCCCTTGCGCGTCCCGGACCTGCCTGTGGTCCTGTGGTGCTGCAATGCGGCCGCGCTCGGGCAGTGCGCCTCGACCGAAGGGCAGGCGACGCGGTCCTCCGCCGCCTATGAATCCCTGTTTCCGATGGCGGACAAGCTCATCTTCGATTCGGGCGCCGCGGCCGATCCGGATGCCGCGCTCGGGTTCCTGCGGCAGTTGAAATCCAAGGGCGTGCATGTGGCCGACCTCGCATGGACCCGGCTCACGGGTTGGCGCGAAGCGATCGCGCATCTGTTCGAGAACGGTTCCATCCCGGCCGATCGGATCGCCGCCGTCGACATCACGCATGGAGGCGATTCCCCGGCGTCGGGCGCGCTGTACCTCTCCGCCTGGATGAAGAGCACGCTTCCGGCCGCTCGCGTCAGCCTGCAGGGATCGGCCGGAGAACCGGGACTGCGATCGGTCGTGCTGTGGGGCCAAGGAGTGGATTGCTCGGTCAGCCTCGCCGACGGGTCGTCGGTCAACGTGAGGGCGAGTAACCGCAGCTATCTGTCTTTACTTCCTCCCGTCACGAGCGACGCACTCATGCGGGAAGAGCTTTCGATTCTGGGGCCCGACCCTGTATTCGACAGGGTTCTAGACTCCTTGAGGGGCAAAACTTGACCCATTCGCGTTACAACAGCGGGTTTAGTGAAGCAGGCTCGCGGGGGCAAGGCCGCCTGAAAGAGGGTGCTGAAAAGGTCTAGGACAAGGTTGGCCGCTGATGAACACGGATAAACGCCGATTGAAAACAAAGTCCTTGCCGTGCGCGAATCCGCGTCCATCTGCGTTTATCTGCGGCCAGAAGTCTTTTTCAGCAACCTCTTTTCAGGCGGCTGGACCCGCTGGAAAGCGGGCCCGCAGGCTGGATAGCCTGCCCCGCTAAGTATGAACAGCCAAATTCTCTCCTACCCGGATGCGGTGCGCGCCGCCGAAGCCTGTGCCGGGCACATTCTTGGGTTGCTGCGTTCCGCGATCGAGACATCGGGCCAAGCCACGCTCGCGATCTCGGGCGGTTCGTCGCCGAAACCGATGTTCGCGGCATGGGCTCGCGCGAAGTTCCCGTGGGAGAGGGTGCAGTTGTTCTGGGTCGACGAACGCGTGGTGCCGCCCACCGGCGCCCGGAGCAATTTCAAACTTGCGAACGATACGTGGCTGGGGCCGGCGAAGTTTCCCCTGGCGAACATTCACCGTGTTCTCGCCGAGTTGGGTCCCGCGTCCGCGGCCGAGCGCTACGTTCAGGAGATCCGGACGTGTTTCGGTATCGCCGAAGGCGAGTTACCCCGTTTTGACGTGATTCACCGCGGCCTGGGACCGGACGGTCATACGGCCAGCCTATTCCCGGGTGAACCCTTGATTGACGATCGCAGCGGCATTGCAGCCGCGGTTTGGGTGGAGAAGTTCCAGCAATGGCGAGTCACTCTGTTGCCGGGCGTGTTGCTGGCTGCTCCTCATACGGCGATGCTGGTGACGGGGGCCGACAAGGCACCCGTGCTGCGGGAAGTGCTTCAGGGTCCCGGGGATCTCAGCCGGCTACCGGCGCAGATCGCAACGCGCGATCATGGGGAAGCGGCCCGGGACGATGTGGACCGACGTGAGGTGACCTGGTTTGTGGATGCCGCGGCCGCGGCGGAGCTTTGAGTTGACCATGCTGACCCGGCGCACTCTTCTGCCACTGCTCGCTGCGATTCCGTTTCGCGGCGGGCCGCGGACGGAGATCGTGCCACGGACCCGGGAAACTCGCCTGGTGTTTGGCGGCGACGTGATGCTCTCGCGGTTTGTAGGCCGCCTGGCTCGCGAGCGCCGCGACCCCTCCTCCCCTCTCCGGGATCTTGCGCCGGTTCTCAGCGCGGCCGATATCGCCTTCGTGAATCTGGAAGCTCCGTTTTCCGACCGTGGACGCGCGGTGGAGGAGGGGATGGTCTTCAAGTCCGAGCCGGAGATGATCGGCGCCCTGCAGGTGGCTGGCATCGACGTCGTCTCTACCGCAAACAACCATGCCCGCGACTGCGATGGATACGGCGTCGACTTCACGCTGGATTGGCTGGCGCGCCATGGCATCGCCGCGGCGGGATCGGGGAAGACCGCCGAGAGCGCGCACTCCGGTACGATTCTTGCGCGCAACGGAACGCATTTCGGCTTTCTTGCCTACACCTACGATCAGTCCAACGGCAACCACTCCGATTTCGACGACCGGATCGCACCCATGGATGTCGACCGCATGCGAAGCGACGTCGAAGGGATGCTCGAACGCGCCGACGTCGCCATCGTTTCTATGCATGCCGGGCTCGAATACTCGCCCCGTCCCAACGCGCAGCAGGTCGAATTCGCGCGCGCGGCGATCGATGCCGGCGCAAGCGTCGTGGTGGGACATCACCCGCACGTCGTGCAGCCGTGGGAGCGTTACCGCTCCGGGGCCATTTTCTACTCGCTCGGGAATCTGGTCTTCGATCAGTTCCAGCGCGAAGAGACTCAGCACGGCTTGCTCGCGGAGGTAATCTTCTCGGGCCGGACCATGTCTCGCGCGGAGGCCATCCCGGTCGACATCGTGCGAACCGTGCCGCGACTCGCTGGACCGGTTTCTGGGATACCGTTGGCCTCGTCGCCGCCCTCCGGCGGTTGAACCGAAGGTACCCTGGCGATTTCGATGCGGCACGATGCCAGCCGCGCAACCATTGGTCTGTCAGGTTGTCGAAAACACTGGGACAGGCAGCTCTGTCCACGCGCCACCGGCGTTAGTTGGTGGTCGACTCGATGTTCCAGCCGGCTTGGGACAGAGTAGCCTGTCCCGGTTTTCGTCAGGCCGTCTTCCTCAGCCGCGAAGATAAGCGGCGTTGGAGCAGCGGCAGGAGAATAAGCCCGCTCCCGATCAGGATCGAGGTTCTTCCCTCAGGGGTGGGCGCGGTTCCACCGAGCTCGAAGCCGCTGATGCCAATGTACTGGTTGCTGCCAACGTCGGCGCTGATGGTGATGCTGGTGATGGCCGTATCCGACACAACGCCGGTAAAGACAGGAGCGCCGATCGCCGGTGTCGGCTCGATGGCACAGCCGCCCCCGTAGCTGAACCCCGGAGAGTTACAGCCCGTTGCGCTGACCGTCACGAACGTAATCCCCTGTGAGGACCCCGGCGCCAGGTTGCCCAGGTAGAGTTCAAACGCCAGCGTCCCTGCCGGCGGAGTGATCGTCATGTACACCGATCCGCCGCTGCCGGTTGTCGTTCGCTCGAGCAGGTCTCCGGGCCAGCCGCCCGGGGGCGTGACGCCATCAAGATTCCCGCCAGTCGTACTGAATATGGTGCCAGTGAGCGGGTCGGTCTCGGTCGGATTGGTGACACCCACGAACCCGCTAAAGTCGATCGGACTGACTGCGTCTCCTGCCGTGACGACGGCTGCATTGAACGCCGAGGTATTGCTGTAGTATGTGAGCGAGGCTCGCGCCGGGATGCACCCCACAGCCACCGTCAAAACGGAAATCAGAAACCTTGATCCGAACATTGAGAGCCTCCATTACGGGACACACGTCGCCCTGGCAGGGCGCTCACCCTTTCATCGTTGAACCGATTCGGGATCTGTCTCGCTTTGGAACTAGGTTCGGTGGAGAGGCGGATTATCTCGGGCTACGCGGCCAAGGAAAATCCCGTATGACTACCACGCTGAAGAATAGTCTGAAACTATTAACTTGTGCCCCACAATTGAAGTTACGACCGCTCAAGAGTTTCGGTGGTCGAGCGCTAGAGGGAGCAGGGCCGTCTGAAAGAGGGTGCGCCACGACTGGCTGCCCCACAATCAAACACGGAGGAGCCGCGCCGGGAGGAGCTGAAATGTCTCCGGGTTTTTCGTGTGTGGCCGCTGAAAATCCTACGCGGCCGGTTTGGGTTTGGGCGGAGGCAATGCTCGCGCCGGGCACGTCGAGTCGAATCCGGCGCGCTTGTGCGAGCCGTCGCAGAACGGTTTGTTCTCCGAGTGCCCGCAGCGGCACAACCCGATCACCGTACGCCCGGCCAGATCGAAGGCGTTGCCTTGCGCGTCGTGCATCGTGAATTCGCCCTCCACGCTGATGGGACCGTTGTTGAAGACCGTCACCTTGGTTGCCATTCTTTCCATGCTAGACCATTTTTTGAATTGGCATAGAGCAGTTTCACACGGCAAGTAACGGTGTTCTCCTAAGGAACAGCCCGCAAAACGGAGCGCGGCGGCAGCGTTGCTGGCTTGTAATGAGAGTGCCGCCGCACCCTTTGCGGGCTCAAAGGCGTAACGCATCGAAGACCCTTACGTTATCCCTGAAACTGGTCTAGCAGCCGTAGTAAAACTCGTGTCGCGGGAAAACGGGGACAGTCGCCAGATTTCTCCCATCAGGGGCTCCATCAAATCAACGAGGCCCCACTGTGAAACGTGACGCGAAATGTCGTGACTGTCCCAAGTTTTCGCAAGGTTAGGATACTGAAAACCGCCAGCGTCGTCCTGGACTTGTTCACGAGCCGCGAGGCAGGCAGAGCTCGATCCGTCGGTGGAATTCGGGTAAAATGAAAGCTGCCATCTGTGCCGGAGTGTCGGAATTGGCAGACGAACCGGACTCAAAATCCGGCGCACTTCACTGGGCGTGTGGGTTCAAGTCCCACCTCCGGCACCATCATCACACGCACCATTGGTTAGACTGGAGCGTCGATGCCGGACCCTCAATCCAAATCGTCCCCAGAGCGTGCCCGCGTGCCGATGGGCGTCGCAGCCGTGGCGATTCTATCGATTCTCGGCGCTTTCAATTCCTATCAGGTTTCCCAGCAACTGGCCCAGAGTGGCGGCGACCCATACCGTGTCTCGGCGGCCCGCGAGCGTTTCGCGGCTGCCGCCCAGCGCCTGCCGCCCGGCGGGGTGGTCGGCTACATCAGCGATTTGCCGTGTGAAGGCTGCACCCCCGCTCCCGGCACGACGGGTGGGCTGCCGCGACGGCAGGGCGGTGCGATGACCGTTGGTGCGGGCCTTCGGAATGCGGGCAACGCCGCGTTCGTGGGCGCGCGCTATGCTCTTGCTCCACGCCTGGTCGCGCCGATCCCCGAGGCCCCAACCGCCGAATGGGCCTTGGGCAACTTCTCGCAGCCGGACGACTTCGCCGCCTTTGGCGCGCAGTCCGGTTTTACGATGATCGCCGACCTGGGCAACGGAGTCGTGATTTACCGCAGGTCCAAGCCGTGATCCCGATCATCCTCGCCCTGCTGCCGCCCGTCGCGCTGGGGTGGATGCTGGTTCGCCTGCTGCTTCCGCCGGATCGAAAAGGGCCGGTGTGGCTGCGATGGATATTTGAAATTTCGCTAGGCGCCGGACTGGGTGCGGGTATCACGTCTTGCCTGTTCTTTCTGTTGCTGGCTGTAGGCGTGAAGGGGCGAGTCCCTCTTCTGGTGGTGGAATTGGGTTGTGAGGCCGGCGTCCTGGGTGTCGCCGCGTTCTTTCTCAAGCGCCGCAGCTCCCTGAGCGACGGTCGTTCCATGGAATCCAGCGCACCGTCTACAGTTGCCGCGGTGCGGGACTCCCCTGCAACTGGCGTCTCGATGTGGACCTGGCTCCTTCGCCTTGCGGCTCTGGTCGCGCTGGTGATTTTCTCTCTCAGTTGCGCGGCGCGGAATTCGGCGAATCCCGCCGGTGAGTGGGACGCCTTCACCATCTGGAACCTGCGCGCGAAGTTTCTCGCCGGCGGCTCCGAAAGCTGGCGCCACGCGGTCATCGAAACGTCATCGGGAGCCCTCCATCCGACTTATCCGTTGCTCGCCCCGAGTTTTCTCGGTCGCACGTGGTTGGTGACCGGAAACGACTCGCCCGAGGGCGCACTCGCGGCGGATCTGCTCTTTACCTTCGCGACGCTGGGATTGCTCTGTGGCGCGGTGGCGGTGGCCGTCAACGAAACCGCGGGCCTGCTGGCCGCCCTGGTGCTGCTCGCTTCCGATAATTTCGCCGCGCAATCCGTGTCGCAATACGCCGACGTACCGCTCGCCTTTTATATTTTGGCGGTCACCATGCTGTTGGCCATCGCATTCAAGCGAGAATGGCCCCCGCCGGTGCTCTTTCTTGCGGGGGTCTTCGCCGGCTTCGCGCCCTGGACCAAGAATGAAGGGCAACCCTTTCTGATCTTTGCATGCATCGTCGCGATCTGGCAGTTGAGAAAGCGCGCGGGATGGATGCTACTCGGCGCGCTCCCGGGCGCGGCGGTAACGGCTCTTTTCAAAATCGGCTTCGCCCGGGGCGCGGAGAACTTGTTTCCCCCGACCCTCGCGGAAGCCGCCTCGAAGATGATCGAACCCGCGCGTTGGACGCAGATTCTCTCCTCGTTCGGGGGCAATGTCCGCGAGATGGGAGTTCCCTGGGCGCATCCGATTCTGCTCCTCGCGATATTGGGCGCAACCCTGGGATTCGCTCCGCACGCACGCGCACGTCTGTGGATCGCGATGCCGCTCGCGGGACTTCTGGCTGTCGACTTCGCGGTCTACCTGGTCACGATGTCGGACCTGTCCTGGCATCTTGCGACGTCGAATTCGCGCTTGATCATGCAGGTATGGCCGGCCCTTCTATTTGCGTTCTTCCTGACGCTACGTGCGCCGGTCTTGCCGCAACCTGCCGCGGCGGCGGAAGACAAACAGAAATCCGACCGTCGCCACCGGAAGCGTTGACCATGCACCGGAGCGCGGCGTCGTCGTAATATGAACCAACTGACGCGACCGCGATACGATTGGTCCATGCCTCGATATGCCCTATCCCTCGTCCTCCTAGCTGGTTTTTTGGCGCACGCCCAGCAGGATGGCGCCATTCGTCTCCAATTGGACGCCACGGACGCCCCGCGTCATTTGCTGCACGCCCATTTGACGATCCCGGCCAAACCCGGGCTAATGACGTTGCTCTATCCCGAATGGATCCCTGGCGAGCACGGCCCCACCGGGCCGGTGACGGATCTGGCGGGCCTGAAGATCACGGCGAACAGACAGGCGGTTCCCTGGAAGCGCGATTCGACCAATATGTACGCGTTCCACGTCACCGTGCCGGCCGGCGCGTCGGCTCTCGAAGTGACGTTCGATTTCATCTCGCCGCCGGAATCGGGCGGCTTCTCGTCGGGATCGTCGGCAACCACTGAGCTGGCGGTCTTGAACTGGAATCAGTTCCTGCTGTATCCGGAGGGTGTGCCAGCGGATCAACTGCGTTTGCAGGCCACCCTGCGCGTGCCGCAAGGCTGGCGTTATGGAACCGCGTTGCCCATCGCACGGGAGTCCGGCGACACGATCGAGTTTCAACCCAGTTCTCTCACTACTTTGATCGATTCACCGGTTTCCACCGGTGCGCACTATCGAACCGTGGAACTAGGCGGCAACGGATCCGCCGTTCACTATTTGCATTTGGCCGCCGATAGCGATCGGGCGCTGGAGATCTCTCCAGCGCAGGTAGAAGCATTCAAGAACCTAGTCACCGAGGCAGACAGGCTGTTTCAGTCGCACCACTATCGCAGCTACCATTTTCTGTTTACTCTGAGCGATCACGTCGCGAGTTTCGGCCTGGAACATCACGAATCGAGCGACGATCGCGTGGCCGAGCGAACGCTCCTCGATCCGGATCTGTGGCGCGTGAGCGCCGACCTGCTCCCGCACGAATTCGTCCACTCCTGGAACGGAAAGTATCGCCGCCCGGCGGGGCTGGTGACGCCGGATTACAGCGAGCCGATGAAGGGCGATCTCTTATGGGTCTACGAAGGGTTGACGCAGTATCTGGGTTATGTCCTCGCCGCGCGCAGCGGTTTGGAGACCCAGGAGGAACTTCGTGACACGCTTGCCATGGCCGCTGCCGCGCTCGATCATGAATCCGGCCGTGCATGGCGTCCCCTCGAAGACACGGCCGTGACGGCGCAGCTTCTCTACGATGCCCGTGCCGACTACGCCGGATATCGGCGTGGTGTGGATTTCTATGAGGAAGGCGCGCTGATCTGGCTCGACGCGGATGTGCTCATTCGTCAGCTCAGCCATGGAACCAAATCGCTGGACGATTTCTGCCGCGCCTTTCACGGCGGACCCAGCGGCGCTCCGGCGTTGAAACCGTACACGTTCGACGACGTAGTTGCGGGACTGGACGCCGTCGAGCGTTATGACTGGGCCGCTTTCCTGCGCGACCGCGTTCAAACCATCCAGCCGCACCCTCCGCTCGCGGGAATTGAGAATAGCGGATGGAAGCTGGTTTACGACACGTCCCGTTCCGATTTATGGAACGCGTCCGAGAGCGAGCATAAGGGCGCCGATCTTCTCTATTCGATCGGGCTAAGCGTAAAGGACGATAGCACGATTACGGACGTCGCCATGGGTGGCGCCGCGCAGAAGGCCGGCATCGCTCCGGACGCGAAGCTGATCGCGGTCAACAACCGGCAATTCAACTCCACCATTCTGCGCGAGGCGATCCAGCATGCGGCCTCAGCGCCGGAGCCGATCGAGCTGCTGGTCAAAAGCGGCGAGTATTACAGCGTCCATCGGCTCGACTACCACGGCGGGGAAAAATATCCTCACCTGTCGCGGGACGAGTCGAGGCCCGATGTTCTCTCGCAGATTGGGAAAGCGAGCCGGTAAGGCTAGCGCTTTTCTTTGCGGTAGGCGGCGATCTCCCGGTCGATTTCTCGCATGGTGAGCTTGCCGGTCCCTTGCTCCCTCGATTGCTCGCCGATCCGTTTCAGTACGTCCGGTTCCGGCGCAAAGGTGCGAATGTAGTCCTCGATCCCCATGAGCACGCCCACCGCCTCGCCCGGCTTACCGACGATAAAGCGAGTCTTCTCTTGGTTGGCTTTGCGGATCAACTGGTCGAGCCGCGCCGATGCCTTTGCAGTTGTAATCAATTTGGTCATACGTTCCGTGTTGATGCTTCCTAGCTCCATGATCCCCTGAACTGGGCCGAAAGGGGAGTAGGGTGGTTGGCGCACGGATCGATCGCGTGAGAACCTCGGGCTTGGTTGCCCTCTCGAAGCCGACGAAAGGGGGTTAGAAAGAGCGGCGGAGCTAGATATACTAATGCCTGACCTTAGATGAACCACTACACTCCAACTCAATGGGTAACAGGGTTGATTCAGCTATCCCTGTATATTGCCTTAGGCGGATGGCTCGCGCGAGGCGCTTTCTTTCCGAAGCCCGAAGATAACCTCAAGCGGCACCAGCGGGTGATTCGCGGTATCGGTGCTGTCCTGTTTGGAGTAGGGATCTTGCTCGCAATTCCTTTCTGGCTCGGCATGCTCGGAAATTCAAAGTAGCCCACTACCAAAACTTTCAGCATCTTTCGCCACCCGGCCCGCATCTGCTAGTCTTGGACCGAGTGTTTAGCCCGCAAAGGGTGCGGCGGCACCCCCAGTGAAAACAAGTAACAATGCCGCCGCACTCCGTTTTGCGGGCTGTTACTCAGAAGCGGTGATCGCTCCGGTGCAAACATCCCCAGTACGAGAGGCTTCGGCACAAGAATCCATGGACCCCGCCTGTATCCGACACACCGATTTGCCGGGCACATCGAAGCTGTTCTCCGATTTCACCTACCATTTTGATCGAGTAAGTAGATTTTACCGCCACGATCCCCACGATCCAGGCTCACTTGCCGCCGCCGCCGCTGAAATCCGCTATCCGGACGAACGTAGGGCTGCGCTCATACAGGCGCTGACCGTGCAGAACGGTCCCGGCAAGTCCATCGATCGGTTAGCCCAACCTGGTACCGTCGCCGTGGTGACGGGGCAGCAAGTGGGGCTGTTTTCTGGGCCGGCATACACGATTTACAAGGCGCTGACGGCGGCGAGGCTGGCGAGCGACCTGTCGGCCGGCGGGATTCCCGCGGTTCCCGTCTTTTGGCTTGCCACCGAGGACCACGACTTCGAGGAAGTAAACCACGCCTGGGTGTTCGGCCGGGACCACCAGCCGGTCGGCTTGCGCATCGAGGCTCCCGCGGAGGCGGCGGGGCGGCAACGTCCGGTCGGAGGCATCCGGATTGAGCGCCCTCCGATCGACCAGTTGCGGCAAGCACTGGCCGATTTCCCGCATGGCGAGGAGGTGGCGGCGGCAGTCGAGGACGCTTACCGCCCCGGGATCACCATGGGCGCGGGCTTCCGGGCACTGCTCACGAAATTCCTGGGCCAGCTCGGCCTCCTGTTTCTAGATCCTCTCGATCCGTCCGTCCGCAAGATCGCTGCGCCGCTCGCGGCCAAAGCTCTGGGCTCGGCTCCGCAACTCAAGGCGCGGCTCCTGGAACGGAACCGGGAATTGGCCCGCGCGGGCTACCACGCGCAGGTGCATCTGGAGGAGAAGACTTCTCTATTTTTCCTCTTGGAGAACGGCGAGCGAGTCCCCCTGCGGCGCAAGGATTCCGACTATCACGACCTGGCGGATCGCGCGGCCGAAGTGTCCCCCAACGCGCTGCTGCGGCCCGTAATGCAGGATTACTTGCTGCCGACGGTCGCCTACATCGGTGGGCCGGCCGAGCTGGCGTATCTGGCGCAGTCGCAGGTGCTCTATGACGACTTGCTGGGGCGAATGCCAGTGGTGATTGCACGCAGCGCGTTCACCCTGCTCGATGCCCGCGCCGTCAAGCTGCTCGAACGGTACCGGCTGGCGGTCTCCGAGACGTTCGTCAACGAGCCGGCGCTGAAGGACCGGATCGCGCACGCACTGGTTCCGGACTCGGTGGAGCGCGCCTTCGAATCGACCGCCGCGGAGGTTTCAAACCGCCTGGCGGCTCTGCGCTCCGAGCTCGAACGCTTCGATCCCACGCTCGCCGCGGCCTTGGATAAGAGCCAGGCCAAGATCCTGTATCAGCTAAACAAGACGCAGCACAAGACGGAGCGCGAAACCTTGCGCCGCGATCAGCGGGCCCAGGCGGATTCGAACTACCTTGCCGGGTTGCTGTATCCTCACCGGCACCTGCAGGAGCGGTTCTATTCCATCCTTCCCTTCCTCGCCGAGCATGGCCTCGATCTGGTGGACAGCCTGTACGAAACGGTTCGAATGGACTGTCCCGATCATCGCGTCCACACCATCTGAGATCGTGTAAGCTATCATGCAATCGAACCCCGTCAAGCAGGCTCTCAAAGAGGGAAAACTGCAGATCGGCTGCACGTTTTCGCAACTGCGATCTCCGGAAGTAGCGGCGCTCCTGGGGGCGGCCGGCTTTCATTGGACCTATCTCGATGCGGAGCACGGCGGTTTCAACCTTGAAACGCTGCAGGACATCTGCCGCGCCGCGGTGAGCGCGGGTTTGTGCCCGCTGGTGCGCCCGGCCGAGCTTCAGTATGCCCTGATCGCACGCACGCTCGACTGCGGCGCGCAGGGGATCCTGTTGCCCCGCGTCGAGTCTCCGGAATTGCTGGCGCAGGCCGTGAGCTGGATGCGATTCCCGCCGCTCGGAGTCCGGGGATTCGGGCTCAACGCGACTCACATCGGCTACCAGCGGGCGACCATCCCACAGATGATCGCGCACATGAATGAGCACGTGATGGTAGCGCTGCAGATCGAAACCAAGCTCGCGGTGGAGCGCCGCGACGAGCTGCTGTCGGTTCCCGGCGTGGATGCGGTGATGATCGGCCCGGCGGATCTCTCGGTCTCGCTCGGTGTACCGGGTGAATTCGATCACCCGAAGATGATCGAGGCGATCGAGCAGGTCCGCGACAGTTGCCTCGCGCACGGGGTCGCTCCCGGCATCCATATGCGGACGCTGGCGCTCGCCAGGTTCTGGAAGGATCGGGGGATGCGCTTCCTCAGCTGCAACAGCGAGACCGGCATGCTGCTCGAAAAGGCGTCCGAGATCGTCGCCGCGCTCAACGCCTAGATCCACTCGATTCGCATCCCGGCCGAGCCGGCGCATCTCGTTTCCTGAAGCAAGCAAAGGTGCTACCATCACAACTGCAGAACGAACTGCTGCTGACGCCGGATCAGAAGGTTCTGACGTCCCAAGACGTACCGGCCAGCACGAGGCATTGGCCTCAGGAAAGGTTCTGATGACGCGCGGGGCGGTTGCTGGCGCGCGTTCGTGAGATCGGTAACTGGCGCTCGCATAACACCCACCTCGCGCTGAAGAAGACCTCGCGCTCACAAATGTGACCGGTAGCCGTGTCCTCCCCCAGGAGGGCTGCTGGCCGAGCCTGGTGCGCAATAAAACGATCGCACGCCTCCGTCTTCGTCGCCTCTTATGAAGATTCTGCTGCATAATCCGGACAATGGAATCACGGGCAACTTCATGCCCCACCTATGGATGTTCCTCCTTCAGGCGCGAACACCGCCGGGCCACGAGGTAATACTGCTCGATGGCAACGCGAAGCCGATGAACGATGCCGAGCTGGTGAAGTTCGTTAAAGATCAGGGGATAGGCCTGGTCGGAATCGGCGCAATGACGCGGATGATTGCGCGGGCGTATCGCGTAGCGGATGCTCTCCGCGCGGCCGGTGTTCCCGTGGTGATGGGCGGGCCGCACGTCACGGAGCTTCCCGATGAAACTTTGGGGCGTAACGGCGGCGTTCGCCACGCGGACGCGGTGGCGCTGGGGGAAGCGGATGAAACCTGGCCGCAGATTGTCGAAGACGCAAGCAACGGATGCCTGAAGGATGTGTACGCCCCGGTGGACGCGTTCGGGCAGGACCGCAAGCCGGACCTCGGCACGTACCCGAAGATCGCGTGGGAGTCGCTCGATCTCGATCAGTTCAACCAGATACCCAAGTTCCTTCGACCCGTATTTAAGAAGACTCGGATCCAGTGGGAGGGATTTCACCTGATCCCCATTGAGTCCGGACGAGGATGCCCGTACGGATGCGAGTTCTGTACCGTCACGGGCTTTTTCGGGGACTCCATCCGCTTCCGTTCGAACGAGAGCGTAGTGGACGAAATGTTGCGCCTGAAGGCGCGAGCCCGGCGCGAACGCAGCAAAGTGGCCGTCTTTTTCGTCGACGACAACTTCGCGATCAACATCAAGCGAACCAAGTCGCTCCTTCGGGACATTATCGCGGCGGGCGCTCAGCTTGCCTGGGTCGCACAGATCAGCGCGAACTTGCTTCGCGATGAAGAATTGGTGGACCTCATCGCGGAGTCCGGCGGAAAATGGGTCTTCATCGGCATGGAATCCCTGGATCCGGCCAACTTGAAGGACGTCAACAAGAGTTTCAACAAGCCGTCCGAGTATGCGGCCGTGTTGGACCGATTGGCTCGCCGCAACGTCTACGCGATTACGTCCTTCATCTTCGGCCTGGACAACGATACGGCCGGGGTGGCCGCGCGCACGGTGGCGGAAATCCAGAATTGGCCTCCAGGGCTTCCGGTCTTCGGCCAGATTACGCCGTTTCCTTCCACGCCTCTTTATACGCGGCTGGCAAAAGAGGGCCGATTGACGCGGCCTACGCACTGGCTTGACTTCGCCCCTTTTAAGATGGCGCATACGCCGCTTAAAATGACGGTCGCCGAGGTGCATACCGAAGTGAACCAGGCGTGGACAAAGTCGTACGAGCCAGCGGCCACGCAGAGAGCTATGCGCAAGATCGCTGATGCCCCCGTACCTTACAAGATCAGTCACCTAATCGCCCGCTTGTGCTTTCGGGGAATCTATTTCCCGCAAAAGGGATCGCTAGCCTGGCTGAAGGTGCTGGTTGAAAACCGCGGCGTGATTCTTCGTATCATCGTGGAATCTTTTACGAAATGGCGGGGCTCGATTGCTGCGGACGTGCGCTTAGATTTTGACAAAGGCGCGAGCAGAGTTTCTAGCGAACCGGGCTAGGGGCGCCGGGAAGAAAACCGTCACAACTCTCTCATCGTCGCCACGGCCGGCAATTTAGTCCCGTTGGCCATGCACCCCGCCTTAAGTCCGTAGCATCTAAAATAAAGACAGCTTATGAAGATCTCGATTGAGGGGATGCATTGCCAGGCCTGCGTCCAGCGGGTCCGAAAGGCGCTTGAGAAGGTGGAAGGCGTGGCGGTACAGCAGGTGGATATCGGCTCGGCGGATGTCGCCGTCGATGCCGCGCATGAGACTGCGGTGATCGAGGCTGTCCGCAAGGCCGGCTATGAATCCCGGAAGGCTTCCTAGGCCTCAGTCGACCTAGCTAGAAGGCTACTGAAAAACGCGGCACAGGCAGCTCTGTCCACGCGCCACCGGCGTTAACATAATGGTTTCGACGTTCGAGCCGGCTTGGGACAGAGTAGGCTGTCCCCGTTTTTCTGTTCGCGTTTTCCATTTATGACGGAATCCGCCACCATCACCGTCGAGGGAATGACGTGCGCCGCCTGCCAATCGCACGTACAGCGGGCGCTTGAGCAGACGCCCGGCGTTGAGAAGGCGTCCGTCAATCTGATGACCGGCCAAGCCATGGTGTCGTTCGACCCCGCCGTGGTCGCCCCCCTGGCTCTGGTCGAAGCCATCCGCGACACCGGCTATGAAGCGGAACTGCCTCCCTCCGGCCGAGGCGCGGTGGAAGAGCAGGAGGAGCGCGAGCGGGCGCAAGCGAAGGAAGCCCGCGAACTCGGGATCAAGGCCATCGTCAGCCTGGCGCTGGGCGGCATCGCGATGTATCTATCCATGTTTGGAATGAGGTTCGGAATAGGGCTTGAAATGGGGCAGAGCCCGGCGATGGGTTTCATGGGACCGCCTCTGACCCGCGCCCTCCTGGCGTTGATCGCGCTGTTCGTCATGACCTGGGCCGGAGGCAGAATTTACACGGGCGCATGGACGGCCGCGCTGTACGGATCGACCGATATGAACGCGCTGGTCGCACTTGGAACCGGAGCTGCGTTCCTGTATTCGCTCGCGGTAACGGTCGCGCCTGGATTCTTCGAAGCTCACGGCATCGTGCCGGACGTGTACTACGAGGCGGCGGTCTTGATTATCGCGTTCGTGGTGAGCGGCCGGGCGCTCGAGGCGCGCGCCAAGCGGCAGACCACCAGCGCTCTGCGCAAATTGATCGGATTACAGCCGGCTACGGCGCATGTGGTTCGGGAAGGAATAGAACTGGACGCCGCAGTGGGCGATCTCCGCCGTGGCGATACCGTGGTGGTGCGCCCGGGCGAGAAGATTCCCGTCGATGGCGAAGCGATCGATGGTTTGAGCTACGTCGATGAGTCCATGCTCACCGGAGAGCCGGCTCCGGTCGAGAAGCGCGTGGGGAGCCAGGTAATCGGCGGCACCATCAACACGACGGGCAGTTTTCGCTATCGCGCGACGGCGCTCGGTGAAGCGAGCGTGCTTTCCCGCATTGTGACTCTGATGCGCCAGGCGCAAGCGTCGCGCGCGCCGATCGAGCGTCTGGCGGACCGGATCAGCGGAATCTTCGTGCCGTCCGTGCTCGCAATCGCGACTTTGACGTTCGCAGCGTGGATGTGGACCGGCGGTGGCCCGATCCGCGCAGCCAGCGCGGCCGTTGCCGTGCTGATCATCGCCTGCCCTTGCGCGATGGGTCTCGCCGTGCCGACCGCGGTCATGGTCGCGACCGGACGCGGCGCTGAAATGGGCCTGTTGATCAAAGGCGGCGAGGCCCTCGAGAAACTGCGGCGCGTAAACACGATCGTGCTCGATAAAACCGGAACGGTGACCGAAGGCCGGCCACGCGTCACCAGATTCGAGACCCGCGCGGCGGATAGAGGCGATGAAGTCTTGCGTCTTGCGGCGTCGGCGGAAAGGCGATCGGAACATCCGTTGGCTCGCGCCGTGGTCGAGTTCGCCGAGAGCCGGGGCATCGCAACCGCGGAGGCAACCGCCTTTCGAGCGGTGGCAGGAAGAGGCGTCCAGGCGCGGGTCGCCGGGAGCGAAGTTCTGATCGGGAGTAAGACGTTCCTGGAAGAAAACGGCGCCGCTGCTGGAGGCGGCGGAGATATTTCGGTCGCGATCGACGGACGGCTGGCGGGAACGCTGACGGTCGCGGATCCGATCCGCTCGACTACGAAAGACGCGGTCAGAGACTTGCGAAAGCTGGGTCTCGAGGTGGTCATGCTGACCGGGGATCGGGCCGAGCGCGCCGATGCGATTGCGAAGGAGGCCGGCATCGGGCGAGTGGTCGCCCAGGTTCTGCCGGATGGCAAGGTCGCGGAAATCCGACGCCTTCAAAGCGAAGGCCGCGTGGTCGCCATGGCCGGCGACGGAATCAACGACGCGCCGGCGCTCGCGCAGGCCGACGTCGGGTTCGCCGTGGGCTCGGGAACCGACGTCGCGATCGAAGCGGGCGACGTGACCCTGTTGCGCGCGGATCTCGGTGGCGTGGCTCAAGCCATCGCGCTGTCCCGCGCGACCTGGCGAGTGATGCAGCAGAATCTAGGGTGGGCGCTCGGCTATAACGTGATAGCGATCCCTGCGGCCGCACTGGGATTTTTGAGTCCCGTGATTGCGAGCGCGGCCATGGCGTTGAGCTCGGTGAGCGTGGTCGCGAACAGCTTACGTTTAAAACGGCACAAGTAGGAGTGAAGGGAGCCGTGGCGGCTCGACACGCGCGCAAGAGGTTTTCAGGCTTTTTTCAACACTCGGCTCGGGTTCGAACACGGACGTTGTACCCTCAAAGTATGGCAATCATACCGCAAGTGACCGATCCGGAGACGGCGAACCGGGGACCGAGCGTCGTAACCCTGGCGCGCTACGAGCAAGGCCAAAGCTACGCCGATTTCCTGGCGCAGGCCCCAGTGAATCAAGACAAGCTCGAGGCAGCCTATCAGAGCTCGCCGTTGTCCAGCCAAGACATCGCGTTTTTCAAATCGGCCGCGGCCCTGCCGAACGGTCCAGCCAGGATGATGGCGATCGCGGAATCCTGGTGCCCCGACGTGTGCCGCGAACTCCCCATCGCCGTTCACATCGCCGAGGCGGCCGGCATGACTCTGCGCGTCTTCCTGCGCGACCAGAACCCGGATATCATGGACGAATTCGTCAGCAACAATGGGAAGTCCCGGGCCATGCCCGTGATCGTTTTCTACACTTCCGGCATGCGCTACATCGCGCATTTCACGGAGCGGTCGGCGAGAGCCAACGCCGACATGGCCGCGGCCCAGCAAGAGGCTAAGACTGAACTGAACCTTCCCCAGACCGCGAGTTTTGGGACCCTGGAGGGGGCTGACCGGCAGGCGTTCATTCACGCGATGGTTCGACGAATCACACCGCTCACGATCGAGTGGCAAAAAGCGTCGATTCAGGAAATGCGCCAGCTCCTTTCGGCGGCGTTGAAGTCGCCGAACCCGGCGGAAGCGGCGGCAAGCGACCGGGGACTCCCCATCGTCTACACGATTCGCGGATGCGATTCCTGCACGAAGCTGCTCAAGAAGTGGGACGTCGAAGGTCAGACCTACGAAGAGCGCAGGGTGGAGCTTAGCCAGGCGACGCTCGACGAGGCGCGCAAGTACGGCGAAACGGTGCCCATCGTGGTCTGGCCGGACGGCAAAGTGGAAGAGGGGTTTGAGGGCTCGATCGGCTGTTTCCTCTAACGCGCGGCCACCGCGCGCCGCTGCGACGTCACCAGGAACAACCCGGAAGTCCCACGATCTTGCGGCCCGATGAATTGCGCGAGCCGTTATTCCTCCGTTCCGAATAGCCACTTGCCGCCATGATGCCGTTACTGGTCGACTTCCGGGAACATTGGCCCTCCGCCGGGCGTATAGCTTTCAAAGATATTTGTGAAACGGAGCGAATGAGATAGGTATGTCCCTGATTCAAGGTATTCAATCGGCCTCCCACACCCATCCTTGCGCAGGCCCATGCTAACCTCGGGCATGAAAGCAAACCTGGATCGGGTAACCTCGATTCCCGGAGGGTTTGCGGGGCATTTCGCAAAGTCCTTTCGATTGATGATTTACGGGACGGAAGTCTGTGTGCCGTCACCAGGGCGTCCAGGATGCCGCCAGATTGGTTCTTTCCATGTCTAGATTTGGTGTTGTAATACCGGCTTCGAGACTCATCCATAGGCTTTCTCCTTTGCTGCTTTACCCGGCGTTCTTGCTTGCCGCGCAGCCAGGGAACGCCCAGACTTCGATCCGGATCGACCAGGCGGCGGAAGGCCGGGTGAGCTGGTTGACCCGTCCTTACCAGCCGCGTTCGGTTCCCGCTATCAACGTTACCGATACGCCGCGCCTGGAGTCATTGATACGGGCGGGCAACCTGTACCTTTCGTCAGAGGACGTGATCGCCTTGGCGATTGAGAATAACCTCGACGTCGAAGTTCAGCGATACGGACCGTTGCTGGCAAGAGAGGTCCTGCGGCGTGCGCAGGGTGGTGGAGCGCTTCGGAGCGTCGGCGCCGGGATCGCGGCCGGGCCTCAGAGCGTGAGCCTCCAAGGCGTCAGCGTCAACAGCAACGGACTCGGTGGAGTATCGGGATCTGGTGTCAGCTCAGGCGGCGGGATCGTCACACAGCTCGGTCCTACAATTGCCTCTCTCGATCCCAATGTCTCTTTCCTCGCGAACTTCCAGCACGCCACCAGCCCGCAGAGCAACACGGTCTTGACCGGCACCACAGCGCTGATCCAGAACACGCGGACCGCGCAGGCGCAATACCAGCAGAACTGGTCCTTCGGTTTAAGCGCGCAGGTCACTTATTTCAACCAGTACACCAAGCTCAACAGCCAGTTCTTCGATCTGAATCCCTTCACGACGGGCGACCTGGACTTGCAGGTGACGCAGAACCTGCTGCAAGGCTTTGGGTCCGCAGTCAACGGACGCAACATTCGTGTCCAGAAGAACAACTTGAAAGTCACGGACCTCCAATTCAAGCAGCAGGTGATCACCACCATTTCCGCGGTTCTCAACCTGTATTGGGATCTGGTGAGTTTCAATCAGGATTTGCAGGCTCGTCAGCGCGAGCTGATAGCGGCCCAGGATCTGCTCGAGAACAACAAGAAGCAGGTGACCGCCGGCTCCCTTGCGGAGCTCGAGGTCACTCGCGCCGAGGCTCAGGTATATACCAGCCAGCAGGATCTGCTGATCTCTCAGACCAATCTGTTGCAGCAGGAAACCGTCCTGAAGAATGCTCTTAGCCGAAGCGGGGTGGCAAGTCCGAACCTGGCCGCGGTTCGAATTATTCCGCTCGATAGGATTGCGCCCCCTGGCACAGATCCGATCAAACCGGCGGAGGAGCTGGTGCAGGAAGCACTGGGCAACCGTGTGGAGGTGGCGCAGAGCCGCATCAATATCGACAGCAACAAACTGAACCTGGTGGGAATCAAGAGCTCTCTCAAGCCGACGCTGCAGGCCTTTGCGGAACTGACCAACAACGGTTTGACTGGCGACTTGACCGCCCTCGGAGCCGTTCTACCGGGGACATCGTACCTGGCCGGGGACTATGGTAACCTGCTGGCGCAGATCTTCCGCCGAAATTATCCTAACTACTCGGTCGGTTTCTCTCTGAACATTCCCCTCCGCAACCGCGCCGCCCAGTCGGACTATGTCACCAGCCAGTTGGAACTCCGGCAGAATGAATTGACTCTTCAAAAGAACGTCAATCAGGTCCGGGTGGACGTTCAAAACGCCGTCATCGGGTTACAGCAGGCGCGGGCCCGTTATGATGCGTCGACCAAGGCGCGTACGCTCCAGGAGCAGATCCTCGACGGCGATCAAAAGAAGTTCGTGGTGGGTTACACCACCGCCTACCAGATCGTGCAGGATCAGCGCGACCTAGCGAGCGCCGAAAGCTCTGAAGTTCAGGCGCTCGCCAATTTCAGCCACGCCAGGATCGCCCTCGATCAGGCCCTCGGCGACACCCTCGAAGTGAACCACATCTCGATCGATGAGGCGTCGTCGGGACGCGTGGCGCGGCCGTCCGTGCTTCCGGCGAACCTGCCGCAGGGAGCGCCCCGATGACCACTCGCGTTCCCAGAACATACACGGACTTGAAGAGACGAGCAGCCACCGTCCTGTGCTACCTCTGCTCAATTTCGATGCTTTCGACCCAGATGGTGTTCGCGCAAGACGCGACGATCGATCCAATCCGGCCGACGACGAGCGTGCTGGTGCGGCCCTATCAGGCTCCCGCAATTCCACCCATCCGTCTTGCGAACTCCGGACGCTTCGGCAGTCTGGTCCGTGCGGGCAACCTCTATCTCACCGTTCAGGACGCCATCGCACTGGCACTCGAGAACAACATCGATCTGGAAGTGGCGCGCTACAATCCGCTGATTTCGGCATGGCAGTTGGAGCGTGCGCAGGCTGGAGGGGCATTACCGGGCGTGCCGAGCGGCGCATCGCAAGCGGCCTCCGTGGCAAGCGGTCAAGGCGTCGCGGGTAGCCAGGCGGCCGCCGGCGTTACCGTGGCGGGTACCAGCACCTCCACCAGCTCGGCTGGAAATGCGACGGTCACACAAGTGGGACCGGTGGCACAGACGCTCGACCCGTCGATTCAAGAATCAACCATCTTCGGGCATAGGACTACTCCCGAGCCGAACGTCACCCAAGCCGCGACCTCCGTACTGATCTCCAACACGCGCGTCTACAACGCGTCGATCCAGGAGGGTTTTCTCACCGGCGGAAGCATCACTGCCAGCTACAGCGAGCATTATCTCAATGAGAATTCTCCGACCGACGTTCTGAATCCTTCCGAGGCGCCGAGTCTGGCAATCGCCTTCCAGCACAACCTGCTGCAAGGATTTGGAGTCGCCGTTAACTCGCGCAACATTGAAGTGAACAAAGTAAATCTGAAAACCTCGGAGTTGAATTTCAAAACGCAGGTCATCGGAACCGTGGTGAACGTGTTGCAACTGTACTACGGCCTGGTCGCCGATTACGAAGACATTCGGGCCAAGCAAAGCTCCGTCGAGGCCGCGCAGCGGTTGTATGAGGACAACCAGAAACAGGAGCAGCTCGGATCCATGGCTGCGCTCGATGTCACCACCGCGGAGGCTCAAGTCGCGTCGACGCGAGGCGATCTGGTGGTTTCGCAGACCAACCTGGCCCAACAGGAACTGCAACTCAAGAACGTGCTGAGCCGGACTGGCGTCGCTGATCCCGCGCTGGCTGCCTTACATATCGTTCCCCTGGATCGCATCGTCGTGCCCGACAAGGACGACCTCCCGCCGCTAAACGAGATGATCCAGAAAGCGCTCGCAAACCGGAGCGATCTTGCCGCGGAAAAGGCCGGGATCACCACGGCCGAGATTTCAGCCCGCGGAACCAGGAACGGCGTACTGCCGTCGTTACAGGTCTTCGGCGGAGAAAGCCAGGCTGGATTGGCGGGAACGCCGAAGACGGTTCGCACTCAGCAAGGGTCCGAGACTCCCAATGCATATTTCGTCGGGGGAATGAGCAATGCACTGGGCCAAGTGTTCCGGCGCGATTTTCCCACGGAACGCATCGGCGCATTCGCCATCGCCTCCATTGGGAACCGGCAGGCGCAGGCAGATTATGGAATCGACCAACTGCAACTTCGCCAGACGCAATTGACCACGCAGAAGGATTTCAACCAGGCGGCGGTCGACGTATCGAACTACGCCGTGGCGCTGCGGCAAGCGCGGGCGCGTTACGAGACCGCCGTGAAGAATCGAGTATTGCAAGAACAACTCTTGACCGCTGAGCGAGAGAAGCTTCCGGTGGGCTCGACCACGGAATATAACATCATCCTGCAGGTACGCGATCTCGTTTCCGCGCAGTCAGGGGAGATCGCGGCGCTGGTGGCGTATAGTAACGCTCGCATCGCGCTCGATCAGGCAATGGGAACAACGCTTGAGGCGAATGGGGTTTCGATCGGCGATGCGAGGACCGGGAAAGTGGGGCGAAGCTCGGTCCTGCCGGAAAACCTCCCCGCGAATCTACCGAGCCCTCGCTGACGCCGAACCAGCAGCGGGCTGGAGTGCCGCTAGGAATGGACAGCTTGCCGCAGGGCACCTTGCCGGCGTTCGTCGCTCGCGTCGCCGGTTACCGCGCGGATGATTTCGATGGCATCGGCGATTTGCTGCTTCGAAATGTTGATGTAGGGAATGGCGCGGACGGCGTCGCTGCTGGTCGCAAGGACATGCAGGCCTTGGGCATACACCCGGTCCACGAACTCTCCGGCGGGCATGCGGGTGACCTTAAAGCGCACGATGTTGGTTTCAACCGTGGCCGGGTCCAAGTCGATTCCGGGACAGTTCGCGATGCCCTCGGCCAGCAGTTTGGCGTGCGCATGATCTTCGGCAAGCCTGGCCCGATTGTGCCGCAAGGCATACAGCGCTCCAGCCGCGATAATTCCGGCCTGCCGGAACCCTCCGCCGAACTGCTGCTTGAATCGCCGCGCTCGTGAGATGAATTCACGAGAACCGCACAAAGCCGATCCAATCGGCGCGCCCAAGCCTTTCGAGAAGCAAACGCTGATCGAGTCGAAATGCTGAGCGTAAGTCTTTTCGGAGACCCCGCCTGCGATGCTCGCGTGCCAGAGCCGCGCGCCATCCAGATGCAGCTTGACCCCGTGTTCGCGGGCAACTGCGGTGGCTGCCTTGATTTGATCCAGGCTCCAGATTTTTCCGCCGCCCATATTGTGGGTGTTCTCGATACAGAGAAGCTTGATGGGCGCGGCTAGGGTGGTGATCGAAAAGCGGTGTGGATATCCGAAAACCTGAAGCACATCGTCCGCCGAGAATACGCCTCTTACGCCGGGCAGGGGCCGGGGCAACACGCCCGAGAGAGCGGCGAGGGCTCCGGTTTCGTTCAAATAAACGTGCGCGTGCTGATCGACCAGGACCGCATCTCCCGATTCCGTGTGGGTGCGCACGGCGACCTGATTTGACATCGTGCCGGACGGGACGTACATCGCAGCTTCGGTCCCGAGGATCGAAGCGACTTCCGCTTCCAGTTCGTTGACGGTGGGATCGTCACCGTAAACATCGTCCCCGACCGGCGCATGAGCCATGGCCTCCCGCATCTCGTCGGTGGGCTTACTGCAAGTGTCGCTACGCAGATCGATCATCGCTGCTCCTGTGATGGTAGTTTAGCGAACCCAGGCTGGAGTAGGTCAGACGCGCGAAGGGTTGGCTATTGCAGATGAATGTCGTGTTCGATCAAGACACGGCCCGTGGATAGTTCCAATGCCGCGACGGCCTGCCCCAGATTTGCCTCGGCGCGACGCTCCTGGCTCCGCGCCGCGATCATTTCCGATTGCCGCTGCTGAACCAGAAACAGTGTTGAAGTCCCTGCCTGAAATTGGCGCTGCTCGCTCTGATACTGCTCCTCCGCGGATTCTCGCGCGATCCGCGCGGATTGGAGACGCGCCTGGCTGGATTGGACCCCTTGCATGGAATTGCGCACGTCCGCCTCGATCGCCTGCTCCACCTGTTCCTTCTGATTACGAATGCGGCGTCCCTGAGCAAGCGACGCCCCGAGAGTCGCTTCCGCCGTGCGATTCCGGATCGGCAGTGAGATTTTCAATTCAATCTCCGCGGTAGGAAACGTTCCCCGCCCGAGTTGCGCGAGCGAATTGCCGTAGCCCCCCAAGAGCACCGCAGGGAGACCGCTCGAGGAGAGCGATATCGGCGGCAACCCTGCCAAAGTCGAAAGCGCGTTCAACTGGCTCACCAACGGGGCGAAAGACGCCGTCAGTGGGTTGCCGGTAGTCAGCGGCGTGCCGGTGAGTCCCGCGTTGGTGTAGGAAGCCGTCAGATCCACTTGGGGCCGGGTCAAGTCACGATTCAAGCGCGTATCCTGGTCGTTGATCTCCGACGATATCCTCACCTGCGCGGCTTCCGGACGGTTCGCGAGCGCTTCGGCGACCGCTTGGTCGAGCGAGGAAAGCGTGGGCGATACATTCACGGGAGTGGCCGGCACCAGCGCGCTCGACCAAAGGGGAGCAGTCCGATCGGGAAGAATCAGCGTCTTCACCGTATTCTCGGCGCGCGTCACCGATTCCTGCGCGGTGATGGCACTGATCTCAAAATTCGCCAGTTGCGTTTGCGCGGCTACCACGTCGATCGGCGCGAGAAGCCCCTGTTGCTGTTGCCGGCGGTTGCTCTCATCCTGCTGCTGGGCGATCCGGACGGCGTCCAGTTGTACCTGCAGGTTGTTGTAGGCGAAAGCCAGTTCCCAATACGCCTGCTCCGCCTGCGTCGCCACAGTCATCACGCGCTCGCGGAACTGTTCGTCACTGAGCGACTTACTCTTCTTGGCTACGTCGATCCCGTGGCGATTGACGTCGTAAAGCAATCCCCGCCACAAGGGCTGTGTTAAAGAAAGGTTGAGAGCCGTCGGAAATTGAGGGTTGAGCGTGACGAAGGTATTGTTGGTAAACACCTTCGCGGACGAGACGTCCACTTTATAGGAGCCGCCGCCCCAGGGCACGAACCCGTTCAACGACGGGTCGGACTGCCAGGTCTTGGTCAGGATCGCGCCGGTTGGCGATCCACCGATCACGGCTGCGGTGGGCTGTTCGTTCTTCCGCCAGAAACTGTCCGCGCCTATGCGGGGATCGAACACACCCTGCGACGCGACCACGTTGTAACCGGCCACTTGACGGTCGATCCTGGACGCCTCAATATCCTTGTTATTCGCAAGCGCCATCGCGAGTACCTGCTGCAGCGTGATGAGCGTCTCCGCCGCCACGCCCACGCGAGGCTCCATCCGAAATGGGCGAACGGGGGGCACTAGCGTGGTTTGGTCCCCTGGCGCAGCCTGTGGCGCGGGCGACGGAGCCGCCGCACGGGTCTCCTGGGCAACGACGGCCGTGCACAGAGATACCCCGGCGAATGCGAGTGCGCAAACCGCACTCGTCGAAAAGCGGGCGTTCATCAGAATTGATTCCCTTTCCGCAGAGCTGCAGGCACTGCCGGCGCCGCGGCCTCACGCATCCTCCGGTCAAGAGCGCGCGCGCCATCCGAGGTCCTGCTGAAAATGGGAAGATCCCTCAGGTCCTCGAAGAGCGAGTAAAACACTGGCACCGCAAGAAGCGTCAACAGGAGGCAGAGTGTCTGGCCGCCCACCACCAACACGCCGATGGACCGGTTGGTGGCCGAGCCGACGCCGCTCGAAATCACCAGAGGCAGCATGCCTGCCACCAGCGCCGTAGTAGTCATCAGGATCGGCCGCAGGCGGTCGCGATTGGCCTGAATGATCGCTTCGTAGCGCTCCATTCCGGAGGCCCGCAAGCCGTTGGTGTGATCGATCTGCAAGATGGCGTTCTTCTTCACAATTCCGAACAGCAACAACAGCCCGAGGCCGGAGAAGATATTGACGGTTTGACCAGCAATCAGGAGGGAAACGATTCCGAAAGGAATCGCCAGGGGCAAGGTCAGAAGAATGGTCAACGGGTGCACGAACGATTCAAACTGCGCGGCGAGCACGATGTACATAAAGATGAACGTCAGAGATATGGCCAGGATGAAATAATATCCCGTGCGGCCGAGTTCCTTGGTTTGGCCCGAAAGAGCCGTCCGGTAACCCACGTCCATGTGCAACTCATCGGCCGCCTTATTCATCGCGGCGATCACTCCGGCCTGCGATCCACCGGGCAGGACGTTGGCCGTGAGCGTGACCTGACGCTGGCGATCCAGGCGGTCGATGCTGGAGGGAGCCGTGCCGTTGTTGATTCGCACCACCTGGTCCAGCGACACCCAGCCCTTCTTGCTCGATGCCACCGTGAGTTGGTTCAGGCCCTCTGCACTGGTGCGAAATTCGCGTGCGGCGCGGAGCCGGACATCGTATTGCTCTCCGCCCGATGGAAACGTGGAAACCACCTGGCCGGCGATCAGTGTGTTCAGCGCCGTGGCGATATCGTTGACGCGGACGCCCAGGTCGGCCGCGCGCTGGCGGTCGATCTCGACGCGCAGTTCAGGCTTTCCGAACACTAGTGAAGTGTCGGCATCCACCACTTTCGGAATCTGCTTCATCTTCGCCAGCAAGGCCTGCGAGTAGACATTCAGCTTTTCGAGGTCCGGACCGCTGATGGCGTACATGATGTCGGAATTATTCCCGCCGTTGGCGGCGTTAGCGGCCACTCCGACGGTGGTTCGCAGGTCGGAAGGATACTGCGTCAGGAGCTCGCGAGTCCGCACCATGAGTTCCTGCTGTGAAACCTGGCGCTCTTCCTGGGGCGTCAGTTTGATGTAAATGGTGCCATGATTCGCGGCCTGGTCCGACGCATTTCCGATGGAGGTCAGTGTGGCTTGGACGCCTGGGAATCCGCGAATGTCCCGCGCGATTCTCTCGGCAACGTTGGTGGTCGCGGCCAGCGAGGTCCCCTCCGGAGAGCGGAGCGTGACCAGATACTCCGAACGATCGTCCACCGGCAGAAAATTCTTACCGACGAACATGAACAGAGGAACGATGCTGAGGACCACCAGAGCGCTGATCCCCACCATCACCTTGCGGTGAGCCATCGACCATTCGAGCATGGTCGTGTAGTGGCCGTCGATGAAGCGGAAGAAGCGGGAATCCTTGGAGGTCTTATGTGCGCCGCCCTCGGTCTTAGGCATCTTGATGAAGCGCGAACTAAGCATCGGCGTCATGGTGAAAGACACCACCAGGGATACGGCGATGGCAAAGGATGCGGTGAAGCCGAAGGACGACATAAAGCGTCCGACAATCCCGCCCATGAATCCGATGGGAAGAAACACCGCGAGCAGCGAAAGAGTGGTGGCCATTACGGCTAGTCCGATTTCTCGCGTGCCTTCTATAGCCGCCTGGAATGGCGGCATGCCCTTTTCCTCGATGAAGCGGTAAATGTTCTCCAGCACGATGATCGCGTCGTCGATCACGATTCCGACCATCAGCGTCAGGGCCAGCATGGTGATCTGGTTGAGCGTGAATCCCATGGCCTCCATCAGCGCGAACGTCGAGATGATGGAGGTCGGAATCGCGATTGCCGAGATCAGTGTAGTCCGTATGTTCGCGAGGAAGATAAAAATGATGATCGCGGCGAAAAAGCTGCCTTCCACCAAGTGCCTTTCGATGGAATTCACCGCGGCCTTGATGAATACCGACTGGTCCACCGTCACCTGGGTGTGAATATCCTTCGGTAGGAGGGCGCCGAGTTCCTTGAGCCGATCCTTCACCGCGTCGGCCGCCGCCACCGTGTTCTGTCCTGATTGTTTCGACACAACCAGACTCACGGCGGCTTCACCATTCAAGCGGGACGAGGTGGTCGGTTCCTCCACGCTATCTTCGGCATGGCCGACGTCGCGGAGCTTGACCACATAGGGACCGCGCGCCACGATGGCGATGTCATCGAACTGTTGAGGATCGATCAACCTGCCCAGAGTACGGACCGTTAACTCCCGCGCGCCTTCCGTCACGCTGCCCGCCGGGAGCTCCATATTCTGCAGTCGCAGGGCGTTCGCCACGTCGGTGACCGAAAGATCGTAAGCGCGCATCTTGTCCGGATCCACCCAGACTCGAATTTCCCGCCTTAGTCCTCCCACCAATTGAATCTCGCCGATGCCCTTGATGTTTTCGAGCTTCTGCTTGATCTGTTTGTCGGCGATTTCCGTAACGTCGCGCAGCGGGCGCGCGGCGGAGACGACGATCTGGAGAATTGGGGCCGCGTCGGGATCGAACTTCAGAATCACCGGCGCCTTGGCGGTGTCCGGCAGATCGGGCAGCGTCAGATTCACTTTGTCCCGGATTTCCTGGGCGGCGACGTCGCCGTTCTTATCGAGTGAGAACGTGATGACGACGGTGGAAAGACCTTCGACGGAGGTCGAACGCACCTCGTCAATATCGCTGATTGTGTTAACGGCATCTTCGATCCGCTTGGTAACTTCGGTTTCAATCTCCTCAGCGGTCGCGCCGGGATTCACTACCGTGATCGCGACGGTCGGAATGTCCACCCTGGGGAGCAAATCGACGCCCAGGGAAAAGAAACAGAACACGCCGACCACCGTCAGCGACAGGACGATCATGGTCGCAAAGACGGGACGCTTTACGCATATTTCCGCGAGTTTATGCACGGGTCACCTTCCCCGCCAAACCGCGTACGGCGCCCGCGGGCGGCCTGCCGGGCGAATTCCCTGTTTCCGATTTCGGCGGAGTCTCGCTGCGTACGGCCTGTCCGTCATAGAGATCCTGCAGGTGATTGCTCGCCACCACGGAATCCCCGGAAACACCCGAGAGGATGCGAACGGAGTCCCCGGTCTGCTCCCCTAACTGCACGACTGCGAGATGGGCCTTGCCGTCCCGAATCACAAAGACCTGAGACGAGTTCGTGCTGGGGTCGGTCAAAATCACCTGACGAGGCAGAAAAATGCCCTGGCTCATGCCCGGAAGGAAGATTCGCGCCGTGGCGAACATTCCCGGCTTCAAGGCGAGATCCTGATTGGGAAACTCGGCTTCCACTGTGAAGGTTCGCGAGTTCTGTTCAACCGCCGGATTCACGGCGGTCACTTTTCCTGGAAAATCGCGGCCGGGATATCCAGGGACATTCGCCTGCACCGTCAACCCCACGCGCACCTGAGGCGCATTCGCCTCGGGAACCTGGATTTCGAGTTTGATAGGCGTGATCCGTAAAACGGTCGCGATCTTTGCCGTCAGGGCCACATACTCGCCAGCCGCCACCGGACGCGCGCTCACATACCCGGAGAATGGAGCGCGGATCAACGTGTCTTCGAGCGCTTTCCGAGCGAGCGCCGTTTGCGCGCGCACACCCGCAAGCGAAGCCTGCGACGTCGCGACCCCCTGATAGTTCTGGCGCGCGTTATTCTGCGTCGCCTCATATTGCTGCCGGGCTGCGTTGGCCTGAGCGTCGGCGGTATCGGCCTGCGTACGGGCTTTATCGTAAGCGCTACGGGACACATCTCCGGTGTTCACGAGATTTTCGTAGCGCTTGGCATCGGCTTCGGCGAGCTTGGCCTGCGCCACCGCCGACTCATAGGCTGCTTTTGCCGAAAGCACCTCCGGAACATTGCTGACGTCGAAGTCCTGGTTCTGCCCCAATCCGATTCGCGATTCCGCCTGCCTTACGGCCGCTTCGGCCTGCTTCTCCGCCGCGGCCGCCTGCTCCAACTTCAGCGTCGCGTCGCGATTCTCCATCTGGGCAATCACCTGGCCCTCTTTGACAAAATCACCGACGTTCACTGGGGTCTCGACGATTCGTCCGGCGATTTCCGGTGCCACGTCGGAGGAATCCTTGGCGACGAAACTACCCGTCGCCTGCACGGTGGCCGAGACTTCACGCGTCGCCGCGAGCACCGTGGTCACCGTGGGAGTGCTCGGTGCTGATGGAGCAGCCGGACCCGATTTTGATGTTTCGGCGGGTTTCGATCCGCCGCAGCCTGCCGCGAGCAGCAGCCCAAACGAAACGATGGTCATCGCCGCGCGCCGCAATCCGCGCAACGGTCGTGGTTTATCCAAACTCCGGCCAGGCATACTAACGCTACGAATCCGCACGCTGTTTGTTCCGTTCTTCATATCTACTGCTTCCGCTTCTTTCTTGGTCCCGCCGATCCTGTTCCCGCCGATCGCACCCTTGTCGAACTCGTTCTTGGCTTTACTACTGAAGCCGCAGCGGACCGCTTCTGCTTCACTGGCCCGCCCCCTCCTGCTTTGATGACCCGGCCGTGGATTGGTTTCAGAAGGCCTCCGAGAATGAGTGCGGTCAATTCCTTCACCACAACTTCGTCGGGATCCTTACAGTTCTTGACTTCGAACAGATACCGGCCCATGGCGTAGTAGGTCGGCGCGCCAAATATGAAAGTGGCGGCCACGCCGGGATCGCAAGCGCGGAAAGCCCCCTCCCTTTGCCGGAGCTGGACATATTGCCTCAAGAAATCCCCCGTCGGAAATCCGAAACGCTGATGAAACAGGTCGCCCAGGGGATCGCCTTCGAGAAACGCGAAGAGCAACAACCGGAAAAAGGCGGGGTCCTCCCGCGCCGAGCCGATTCGAAGTTCGACCACATACCGGATCACGCCGGCGTCGTCGCGCCGGTCGGCCAGGACCTGCAGGTCGTTGAGGCGCCGCTCCACATCGCCCGCTTCTCCCTTGGTGTCGAGAATCGCATGGTACAAGTCTTCTTTGCTAGCGAAATGACGAAAGAGAATCGCCTCGCTCACGCCCGCGGCAGCGGCGATGTCCTTGGTCTTGGTCCCGCCGAATCCGTTTCTCGAAAATGAGTCAATGGCGGCTCTCAGAAGCTGGCGGTGCCGGTCCACGGCGGACATGCGGCTGGCCGGCATGCGACTGGGTGGATTCGCGGACTCCGCCGAGGGCTGAAGCGCGACGGCGGCAGAGGTTGTGCGGGTGGACATAAGTAAGTGCTTACTGATAAGGCTACCATAGTAAGTGCTCACTCACAAGTCGCCACGAAAACTGACAGGGCCAACGACCCGCATGCGGGTCCGGGACTCTTCAGGAGGCGAGAGCCTTGGCCGCGGCCTGGTGATCCCCTTCCTTGACGTAAATGACGTAGCCGTAATGGCCGTGACCGTCCACGACGCCGCTCGATGCGTAGACGCCCACGTGAGCCGCCAGCAGCTTTCTCTGAATCTCAGCGAACGCGCCCAATTGATCGTCGCCTTGCACCAGGCACGCGTGCTGCGGACCGATCAGCGTCCAGCCCAATTTCTTGGCGACGCCGACAAGGATTTCACTCCGATCCGGGAAGATGGTTAATTCGACGTGATTGGGACCGTACGGCACGGCGCTAAAGGCGAGCAGGTCCACGTCTTCCGAGGCCAGCTTCGCCAGGAGCTCATAGGTCTTGCCGGGATCGTCGTTGATACTGGTGTAGAAGTACTCGACCGTGCGCACAGTTAAAGCCATCGCCATCTCCTATCCGGAAGGCGGCTCTCCGCCGCTGGTTCCGGCTGATTTGATCGTGGCATAATTTTGCGCCGGAGGGGGCTCCGATCATAGGGCCAGGACCAATTCTTCCACTTGTTTCGCGAGCGCCGCGTAGTTGTCTCCGTGCAACAACGTTGGCTCCCCGATCTTCACCTCCACGCGCCCTGGGTTGGGAAACTTCGCCGAACGATGCAGGACTCGCTCCAACCCTTTGAGCCGGATCGGCACCACCGGCAGGTGCAAGTGCGATGCAATCATTCCGATTCCGGGCCGGAACGGATGAAGCTCGCCGGCGTCGGTTCTCCTGCCTTCCGGGAAGATGAGAATGGACCATCCTTCCTCGGCCAGTTCGCCCATATAACGAATGGATTGACGGGTTCCAGCCTCGGTCTGAGGAATCGGAAAAGCGTTGAAGAGAAGCGTGGAGAGACGGTACATCGCGCTGCTGCTCCATCGCGTCCGCCACGGATAGCGCTCTGGAAAAAAATGCGGGTCGAAGAATTCCTTCGACATTGCCGGGGCAATCTTATATCGCCATCGCGCCGGGAGCGCGGCCAAAATCGCAGGGACGTCGAGATGGCTCTGATGGTTCGACGCGAAGACCACCGGACCGCGGACCGAATCCAGGTTCTCGATCCCTGACACCCGGATATGAGCGAACACTTTGGTCAGCGGAAGAAGCAGTGTGGCGAGCGAAACGCGCCGGATGGTCTTCGCGAATCGCGTGCGATTGTAGACGGGGAAAGGAGTCTCGACGGTCTGCATCATCGGACGCGACAGGTCCGAAACACTCTTGACCACACTGAAGGCGCTCTCATCGATGGCGGAGCCGAGCTTCTGCTCTAAATCCATCATCAACTCGATCCGGTCGAGCGAACTCAGTCCCAATTCATCGAGCGTCGTCTGGGGCGTGATGAGTCGCCCGGGAGCATATTTCCGGATCAGCTCCGCCACCTCAGAGCCCTCCTCCGGCACGGGCCCGCGGACACCGGTTCGAACCGCCTCGGCAATCTCGCCGCGACGCAGTTTGTTGGTGCTCTTGGTTCGCGGAAGCTCGTGGCCCTTCCAGATCGAGACGGCGCGAATCCTCTGGTGATCCTCCAGCTTCGCGTTGGCTTGCCGAACGATCTCGCCCGAGTCCGCGCCCGCGTCGAGGACCAGCACTGCATGGACCCGATCCGTTCCGATCACCGCGGATTCGCGCACTCCCGGGATTTGGTTCAGTACACTTTCGACATCCTCCGGAAACACGTTCAACCCTTCGGGTGTGACGATCATTTCCTTTTTGCGCCCGCGAATCGTCAGGTGGCCATTGGGATCGACGGATCCGATATCCCCGGTGTGAAACCATCCATTCTCAAAAACGGCCTTCGTCTCGCCGGGCGACTGAAAATATCCCTGGGTTACGTTCGGGCCCCGCACCAGAATCTCGCCGTCTTCACCGATCTTGATCTCGACCCCGGAAAGCGGCTTGCCAACCGTGCCCTGCTTCAAGTGGAAGGGATGGCTCAGCGTGGCGATCGGAGCCGTTTCCGTGAGACCGTAACCCTGCACCACCACGAAGCCGAGATCCGACCAAAACTTTTCGAGATCGGCCGGCAGCGGCGCGCCCCCGGAGATGAAGCACCAGAACTTCCATCCCAAACTTCGATGAACCCGCCGGAAACGCCACCAGCGGATCGGCCAGCGCCCGCGAGCGAGTTGCGGATCGAGCGTCTCCGGAAATCGATTCACGACGAACTCTCGGAGAACCTCGAGTACCTTGGGGACCGCGACCAGTACCGACACCTTCCGGGAGTGGATCTGGTGCACGATCTCCTGAGCGCTGGTTCCCGAGATGAAGACCACCGACGCCGGGACCAGCGGCGGCAGAAACAACGATAACGATTGCCCGAAGAGATGGCTCAACGGGAGCAGGTTCAGGATTCGCAGAGGCTGGAACGGACCGGCGTAGCGCCGGTATTTGGCGATCTCTCGCTCGATGGGCAGAAGATTCGCGAGTAGGTTCCCATGCGTGATCACCACACCTTTCGGTTCGGCGGTGGTGCCGGAGGTGAAGACGATCTCAGCGAGGTCTTCGCTTGCGGAAGCCACGGGATCGAGTAGCGCTCTCGCGGCGCTTCGCCCGAGCGCGCTCGGCTCGATGGCAGTTTGCTCAAGCTCTCGGAGTCTCCAAACCGGGACCGAGCTCTCAACAGCCGCAACTTTGTCACCCAACAAGATGACGCGCGGCTGGATTTTTTGCTCGATGCGGCGGAAAAGATCCACCGAGGATTGGGGGTCCACCGGCACAAGAATGACGCCCTCGATCAGGCACCCCCACAATGCCGCCACCCAACCAGGCCTGCTCTCGGACCAGATCACGGCCTTGTCGCCCTTCTGAACTCCGCGCTCGCGAAGACGCCGGCGTAAGACGTCAGCCGCCACCGCGATCTGCCGGTAGGAGAAGGTCCAGCCCCGGAACCCATCGTCGTAGATCAGAAATTCCGCCTCGGACGCTGCAACCCGGCCCAGAAGGTCTGCGAGGCGGCCGGACGGAGAAGGTTCGGGCATCCTTACCCGACCATTGTAGAGGTTAAACTGGTGGATCAGACCGAAGTAGATCGTCAATAAAAGGAGATCCCAGGTGCGAAGATTCTGTTTTGTGCTCTTGATTGCCCCTTTTGCGCTGGCGCAGCCGAAGGTCCCGCCGGCCAAGGAGGCATCAATCAAAGCCGATGTGGCCGGCGATATCGACAGCATGAAGAAACAGGCTCAGGTAATGGTGGATAGCGTCTTCAGTTTCGGCGAGTTGGGATTTCAAGAGTTCGAAACGTCCGCTTACCTCACGGGGATCCTGGAGAAGGAAGGTTTCAAGATCGAGCACAATGTCGCCGGGATTCCCACCGCTTTCGTTGCCACGTGGGGATCGGGCAAACCTGTGATCGCGCTGGGCTCTGACATCGACGACATTCCCCAAGCCTCGCAAAAGCCGGGCGTGGCCTATCACGAGGCGATGATTGAGGGCGCGCCGGGCCATGGGGAAGGCCACAACTCGGGGATGCCGCTGAATATTCTGGCCGCGGTCGCAGTGAAGAAGATCATGGAGCGCGAACATCTGCAGGGAACCATCAAACTGTGGCCGGGCGTAGCCGAGGAGCTGCTTGCTACCAAGGCCTACTATGTTCGCGCGGGCGTTTTCAAGGACGTTGACATCGTTCTGTTCTGCCACGTCGCCGCGAATCTGGGAGTCACCTACGGACCGGCCGGCGGCGACGGAATGGTCTCGGTCGAGTATATGTTCAAAGGCGAAAGCGCCCACGCCGCGGGGGCTCCGTGGCGCGGCAAGAGCGCGCTCGACGCGGTGGAGCTGATGGATGTCGGCTACAATTTCCGGCGCGAGCATCTGCGGCTGGCAACCCGCGTGCACAATGTGATCACCAATGGCGGCGATCAGCCGAATGTGGTGCCGCCCAATGCCGCCACGTGGTATTACTTCCGCGAGGCCGATTACGAACACATCATGAACCTGTGGCAGATCGGCGATAAGATGGCGCAGGGCGCCGCGCTCATGACGGATACCACTTTCACGTCGCGTCTGCTCGGCAGCGCCTGGCCGGGACATTTCAATAAGCCGATCGCCGAGGATATGTACGAGAACATCAAGAAGGTGGGTTTGCCGACTTGGTCCGATGACGATCAGAAGCTCGCCAAGGCTCTGCAGAAAGAGTTGAAAGTTCCGGTACGAGGACTCGCGACCAAGATCAACGAGTTGAGGGCGCCACGGGCGGAATCGAATGCCGACGGCGACAACGGCGGCGGCATTGGGCCGATGGGCGGCGGATCGGATGATATCGGCGACGTGTCGTGGGCGGTCCCGACCGTGACCCTGACCTATCCTTCAAATATCCCGGGCGGTCCCGGTCACAATTGGGCGAACGCCATCTCCATGGCCACGCCGATCGCGCACAAGGGAGTGATCGCGGGCGCGAAGGTGCAGGCGATGACCATGCTCGATATCCTGCTGCACCCCGAACTCGTCAATCAGGCCTGGGACTACTTCCGCAACGTGCAGGGGAAGGTCGCGACGTACAAGAGTTTTCTGCGGCCCGGCGACCAGCCGGCCATCTGGCTGAACCAGAAAACCATGGAGCAGTATCGCCCCCGGATGAAGGCGCTGTACTACGATCCTTCGAAATACGACAACTATCTCGATCAGCTCGGGATCAAGTATCCGACGGTTCGTCCGGATTCGGGCAACTAAGACAATTCTGTCATTGCCGCAGCGCAAAACTGAACAGCGAATTCCCCGCCGCCACGGCGACGTATTGCTTGCCACCCACGGAGTATGTCATCGGCCCGTTGGCGACCTGCCCGCCCACCGTCATCCTCCAAAGTACGGAACCGTTCCTCGCGTCGAGTGCATAGAAATATCCTTCGCGCCCGCCCACGAACAACACGTCCGATGCCGTCGTCAGGATGCCGCTGTCGGTGACGTCGGTCATCTTGAATTCCCACTTCCTATCGCCGGTTTGAGGATCGATCGCGCGCACTGCGCCGTAGCCTTCCTCCTCGCTGCGATTGTTTACCTGCCCGGGCCGCATCGACGGCACTACCGACCTCGGCATGCCCGCCGTGTAGCGGCGTCCTTCTTCGTATTCGGCAGGCTCGGTGATGAATAGGGCCGAGTAGTTCTCCCACGTGGGGATGTACATGAGTCCCGTGTGGGGGCTGAACGAGGGCGAGTACCAATTGGTTGCGCCCTGAACGCCAGGGTATACGACCGTGCCCTCGGGCGTCGGCTTCATCCCCGGCACCTTCATCGGACGGCCCTTCTCGTCAAAACCGTTGGCCCAGGTCACCTTTGCGAACGGCTTGCCCAGCAAGAATTCCCCGTTGGTGCGGTCGAGCACGTAGAAGAAACCGTTGCGGTTGGCCCACAGCATCACCTTGCGCGGCCGCTTGACTCCATCCTTTCCCTGCCACTGAATGTCGGCGAGAACCGGAACCTGCACGGAGTCATAGTCGAATTCGTCGTGCGGCGAGAACTGGTAGTGCCACTTCAATTCACCGGTGTCGGCGTCAAGCGCGATGACCGAATCGCTATAGAGATTGTCCCCGGGACGGACGTCGCCATTCCAATCCGGTCCCGGATTGCCAACACCCCAAAACGTCAGATTCGTATCGGGGTCATACGATCCGGTGACCCATATCGAGGCGGCTCCATGCATCCACGAATCGCCGGCCCAGGTTTCGTGCCCCTTTTCGCCCGGCCCGGGAACGGTGTAAAAGCGCCACGCCTCCTTGCCCGTGCGGGCGTCGAACGCGGCCAGGAATCCGCGGATGCCGTATTCGCCCCCGGCGGTGCCCATGATGACCTTGTCTTTGACCACCAGCGGTGCGTGCATCAGCGAATAGCCCGCTTCGGCCTTGGCCACGGTCACATTCCAGATGGGACTTCCGCTTTTCGCGTCGATCGCGATCAGATGGCCGTCGATGGTCCCCATGAAGAGCGTGTCGCCCAGAATGGCAAGCCCCCGATTGACCCGGCCGCAGCACACGCGTGCATCCTTCGACGGCGTATAGGAGTAGATCCAGAAGATTCGTCCCGTCACCGCGTCCAGCGCAACCACGTCGTTCGGCGCCTGGACGGTGTACATGATCCCATCGACCACCAGCGGCGTGGCCTCGAATTTCTCCAGCGACCGCGCCTGGAAGATCCATTGCAGTTCCAGATTCTTCGCGTTCTCCGGAGTGACCTGGTTGAGGGAGCTATGTCGCTGACTCTGTACGCCACCCGAATAACTCAGCCAGTTTTGAGGTTCCTGCTTCGCGTTTAGAATGCGGTCGAAGGTGACCTGACTCCGCAGAACCGGAGCGAACACCAAACCGGTCAGGGCAAAGAGAATCAAAGCGCGTCGGTTCATGGGATATCCACACCTTTCAGCGAAACCAGGTAGGCGAGAACGTCCGCCCGCTCCTGGTCGCTCAGTCGAGTTCGAAATGAAGGCATCGGCGAATCCGCGATGAAGGAGTACTCGCGAAGGTCCGATTTGGTGTAGGACGCCAGGTGCTCCTTGGAATCGAGAATCTGCACGCTGAACGTATCTTCGTTCAAGAGTCTCCCGGTAACGGTGGCGCCGGCCTTCGTTACCACCCGGAACGACCGGTTCTGCGGAAGGACCTCCGCGTTCGGATCCACCAGCGAGCTTTCCAGTTCGGTCACGGTACGAAGCGTTCCGATCTCGCTGAGGTCGGGCCCGACGCGGGACCCGCTGCCGCGGACCCGGTGGCAGGCCTTGCATCCACCCTTGGATTCGTACAGAGCTTTGCCGCGCGCCGCATCGCCCCCCTTTACTTCGCTGCTGGCGATGATCGTCGTCAGCGATCTCAGGTAGGCCACTACGGTTCCGGCTTCAAAATCGTTGAAGTTGGTCGGGGGCATGCCGGTCCCCTGGATGCCGTGCTTAATGATTTCGATCAGATCGTCGTCTGAGGACGCGCGGCGAAACTTGCCGTGCCCAAGATCGACGCCCGATATGCCGTCGCCGTTTGCGCCGTGGCACACCGCGCAATTCGTCCGATACAGCCGGGAGCCCACCCCCACTTCGGCCGGCGTGAAGTTGCGCTGGGCAAACACCGTACCGCCCATCAAGAACAGGACGCAGACATTGAATCGACGCAGATCCATACCCCTCCTCTTCCCCGCTTCCTCCCGCGCATTGCGCGATTCACGCAAATTGCCGCGATGATAGCGCTCCCAGCCGGAGCCGTCAACCATGCAGGCGACTTCGCGCGATTCGGTTTGAATTTGTCCACGGCCAGTCATTGTCCACAGCCTGTCAAGGGTGGGAACCTAGTCGAACAGCACCCGGTCCAGCGCCTCACAGAAGAAGTATTCGCCCCACATCACGGACTCATCGACGCCCAGGCCTTTGTGCACATGGTAGACGCCGCCCTTGAGGATTCCTTCCCACTTCGGATCGGACTTGGCGAGATGTTTCTCGCACAGGGAATGCAGGATACGCACGGCGGTCGCCCAATACAGATGACCCTTGATCGAATCCGGGACCAGACGGCACATGCGCAGCAAGCCGGCCGCGGTGATCGCCGCCGATGACGTATCGAGCAGGGTTCGATTCTCCGGGGGCGCGCTGAAATCCCATGGCGGAATTCCGTCGGGCGGGCAGTGCGTGATGTAGAAATCGACGCAGGACTCCGCGGTTTCGAGGAACCGGGGATCGCGGCTGTACTCGTAGCAACTGGTGAATCCGTAGAGCGCCCAAGCCAGGCCCCGCGACCAGCACGAGTCCCCTCGATAGCCCTGGTGCGTGGTCTGCCGTAGAAATTCGCCCGTATCGGTGTCGAAAATTCCCTCATGCGCGGTCGAGCCATCGCCGCGCACCAATACGCGCCGCGCGGTCATCGAACTGCGCAGGGCGATGTCGCGCAGACGGCGGTCGCCGCTTTCGCGCGCCGCGTAAAAGATGATACCGACGTTCATGATGAGATCGATAAACAGGGAATTCTCGGCGACGAAGGAGCGCAGGTAGTGACCTTTCTCTCGATACCGCGTGGCGAGCGTCTTGCCCGCTTCCACCATCACGCTTTTCAACGCTGGCTCGCGCGTCATCCGATGCCACCGGTAGTACGTGGACATGAACAGCAATCCGAGATCGTGTACGTCGCGGTCGTTCTTCCGCGGTTCGAGCGGTTTGGTGTAGCGGACTGCCTGGTCGAACCAGAACTTCGCCTCTGGTGTTTCGGCGGGGGCCCGTCGCGCAAAGATCCACATCATGCCGGGCAGAAACCCGTCGCACCAGTGCGTCCAGGCCGGTCCTTCATGCTTCCACTGGCCATTCTGCGTGTACAGCGGATAGAACAAAGGATGCTTTTCGATCAACTTTCGCACCTGTTTTTGCGCGAAATGAAACGATTGTTCGAACAGATCCCCGGTATCGCTCGACAAATGAATCACGATTCGGTTTCCCCCAACGCCGGGCCGGGACGGCCCGGGCGCTCGCACCATTATAGTCTCGCGCTAGAGGAGGGTTGATCTGAGTGGCAATCAGTCCCCCGTCATTCCGATCCCGCAGAGTGGAGAGTGGAATCTGCTTCTTGTTGGAGTGTACTAGCGCGTTAAAGAGCAGATCCCTCGCGGCGTTTACCTGTATCCGGCTCGGGATGACGGGTCGGTGTTCGGCCTCGCGGCGGAAGAACTCGCCGCCGGATGGTAGTGTGGAATGAACATGAAAGCGACTCCGCGCGTGGTTCTGGTCACGGGCGCGTCCTCCGGTATCGGACGGAGTTGCGCCGTTCTGCTGGCGGAGAACGGCTATCGGGTGTACGGAGCATCCCGCAGCGCGGTCACAGGTGAGATCGGGTCAGACCGCGTGCTGCCGCTCGAAATGGACGTTACTCTGGATGACTCCGTGCGCCGCGCGTGCGACTCGGTTCTCGCCCGCGAAGGACGCCTGGATGTCGTGATCAACAGCGCCGGGATGGGAATCGCCGGGTCATTGGAAGACACGTCGCCCGAGGAAGCCCTCGGGCAATTCGAAGTGAATCTCTTCGGCGTGCTCAGAGTGTGCCGCGCCGCGTTGCCCGCGATGAGGCGGCAAGGGTCCGGGTACATCGTCAACATAGGCTCGATTGGCGGACTGGTCGCGATCCCATATCAGGGCGTCTACAGTGCATCGAAATTCGCGCTGGAAGGGCTGACGGAGAGCTTACGGATGGAGGTCAGGGGATTTGGTATCCGTGTGGTGCTGATCGAGCCCGGCGATCACCGGACCGGCTTCACCAAGAATCGCCTCTTGACGCAGGCCTCCTCCGAGAACCCGGCCTATCGAGTCGCGTTCACGGAGGCCATACGGCGCATGGCCATGGACGAACAGAAGGGTCCTCTCCCGCATCCTATCGCCCGATTGGTGCACCGTGTAATCCGGACCCGCAATCCCCGGCTGCGGTACACCATCGGCCCGGCAGGGCAGCGCGCGGCGGCATGGCTCAAGCGGTTCGGACCGCACGCGCTGTTGGAGAAAATCGTTTCGGCGTATTACGCGCGCTAGTGTTGTGCATCTTTGAACATACGGCCGGCCGTGTTGGCGTCGAGATGATTGTGTGTGTTCACCCGTGAAGGTGTCGAGATGACTCTCGACACGGCACGTAGGAGTACGTGCGCCACATCGATCACTCGAAGTTGCCGCTGTTACTTCGGACCACGACGCTCGAAGGCTGGGTTAAACGAGGGAGATGGGCCGTGGGCGGCTCAGGTCCGCAACTCTCGAAACGCGTCCAGGGCGAATTCCAGGTCCTCTGAAGTGTGCCCGGCGGTCACACATAACCGGAGGCGAGCCGCCCCTTGCGGAACCGCTGGAAACAGCACCGGCGTCACCAGGATGCCGCGGGTACGCAAGCGCCCGGCAAAAAGCGTCGTGGTGGCTTCGTCACCCAGGATCACGGGAATGATGGGTGTTTCCGAGGTTCCAACATCATAGCCGAGATTGCGTAAGCCTTCGCGGAAATAGTCGGCATTCCCGTTGAGTTTGGCGACTCGATCCGGCTCGCTCTCGAGAATCGCCAGCGACTCGCGCGCCGCGGCCACCGCAGCCGGACAAAGCGCCGCGGAGAAGATGAAAGGCGCGGCGGCGTGCTGCATGTAGATCGCAAGCTCCTGCGAAATCGCGGCGAAACCGCCGTTTGACGGGATCGCCTTCGCAAGCGAACCGGTCCAGATATCCACCTCCGTTGGGGCAACTCCGAAGTGTTCGTCGGTGCCGCGCCCGGTGCGTCCCAGGACGCCAAAGGAGTGCGCCTCATCGATCATCAGGTAGCAGCCGAACTCCTGCTTGATCGCGATCAGATCGGGAAGAGGACAGATGTCGCCGTCCATCGAGAAGACGCCGTCGGCGACGATGAGCGTCCGGCCGGAGCACTCGCCGGATTCGAGCTCGTGTCTGAGGGACGCGCAGTCGTTGTGGGCAAAACGAGTCATCGGGACCCCGGCCAGGCGGCAAGCGTCCGCCAGGCTGCGGTGCGCATAGGCATCGATCAGGACGCGGTCGAGCGGCGAAAGCAGAGACGACATCACCGCGAGATTGGCCAAATATCCGGAACTGAAACTGATGGTTTCGGCCATACCTTTGAAGGCAGCCAGTTCGCGCTCCATCTGATGATGGATGTCGATGGTGCCGGTCAACATCCGGACGCCGCCGGTGCCCGTTCCGTACTTTCGAATGGCATCGACCGCCGCTTGGTCGACGCGTGGATCTCCAATCAGTCCCAGATAATCATAGGAGGACAGCATCAGCAGCCGCTGCCCTTCGGCCTGGACCCAGGGGCCGGACCGGCCCTCGAGCGGGAGCTGAAACGGATAAACGCTCGCCTCGCAGGCGCGCCGAGTCATCTCAAAAAGGCGTCGCGCGCGGGAGTCGATCAGACTGGCGCGGTCAAAGTTCCTACTCTTCTCCGTTTCAAAAAAGCCTTGAAACAGACTTCCGGATGCCGTGGCCCCCGCCGTTGCCGTACCGGTGGAGGGAGCGGGCCCCTCGTCGGGTTCCGTTGTTGTTGTCGATCTCGTGAATCCAGCCATGCAATAGTCTATTCTACTCCGTCAACCCTCCGTCTCCCAAACGGGACCGCCCATTCATCTGTGAGGTCCGCAAGCCGGCAGGTCCTGGGCTGAAGAGGGGCTGCTTGGGATTTCGACGGATCTCCACGAAGGGACCCCATAGAGAAATCTACGCCGTCGATCCCGCCGTCAGATACAAGAGTACAAGGAACGCCCAGTCACCGAAAGTTGGCGGGAGACGTGCATGCCCTCGATGTATGTTGCACCGATTCCCTATTCGACGTCATTTATGTTCCGAACTCGTTTCCGTGGCCTCTGCCGATGGCAGCAGGGGCCGGCGGGCGGTGACGGGCAATCTGGAAGAGATCGGCGAATGGAGCGCAGTCGTTCTGACGGATCGAGCCATCGAGGCCGGCGCAGAAGTGCGCGTGCGCGGCAAAGGGCCGGAACTGAAAGGGCTTGTCGAGTCCTGCACCCGGAAAGCGCCGCTTGGTTTTTTCGTCACCGTTCGTCTCGACGCGGCTTCGCGCTGGTCCGAGCAATGGTTCGCTCCGGATCACCTCCTCGAACTTCCCGGCTACGATGAAAGTCCCAGGGCCATGCCGTCCTCTAAGTCTTTCCACTTAGGAATTGCGTCAGGTTACTGAGAAACCCTTGCGTGAAATTTTTGCCCGGCCCGGAAATTTCGACTAAGGCCCGGCATGCGGCCCGTCGCACGCGATGGCGGCCCCGCCCAAGCCGAGCGCTTCGCGGACCCTCTCGATCGGAAGATCCTTCCAATGGCGCGAAAGATTGTCCAGGTTCATGAAGGACCGCGACTCCATGCGATCGATGTATAGATACCCGTTCAGATGATCGATCTCATGCTGGAGAATTCGGGCGAACCATCCCTGCGCTTCGATTCGTTGGGGATTTCCGGAGCGATCCCAGAATTCCACGGTAACCGCCCGCGACCTTTTCACTAGCGCGCTGAACCCAGCGAGGCTCAGGCAGCCTTCGAAGAACTCGGCTTGCTCCTCGGACCGTTCCACAACGCGCGGGTTGATCAACACCAGAAACGGCACGGGCCGCCGCGCGCGTTCCAAGAGAACCTCCGGTGCAACGTCCTTCATGTAATCGGCGCGGTCCTCAATCACCGCGAGCTGAAGCGGAAAGCCGATCTGAGGAGCAGCTAAACCCACTCCCGGCGCGGCGTGCATCGTGTCCCGCATTTTGTCGATCAGATGCTGGGTCTCTTGAAGCTCGACCTCCGCACGCGTCAAAGCCCGAGCCACGCTTCGCAGCACCGCGTCTCCAACCTGAACAATTTCAAGGGCCATTTCGCTTATTCACCCCAATGTTGATAGGAATTGTAATTTATTTGTATGCACGGTCTAAGAATATGATATTCTACTGCCATGATTGCGAAGACTCTCGTTGCCCTTCTTCTCGCCATTGCTCCCGCAGCCATGGCTCAATCGATCGCTGGCCGCTGGGATGCGACCGTGAAGTCCGGTCAGTTGGACATTCCTTTCCGCATGGATATCTCGCAGGACGGTTCGAACGTCTCTGGATCGTTCTTCAACGGAGATTTGAAGATCCCCTCGTCAAGCGGACACTTTGAAAACGGGAACCTCTCGCTGACCTACGACTTCTATGGTTCCACGTTGCAGGCCAGTCTGAAAGACGGCGCGCTCGAGGGCACTTACAAGAGCGGCTCACGCGCGCAGGCGTTCACGGCGAAGCGCTACCAGGCGCCGGCCGCGGTGGCGAACGCTCCGTCGATCGACGGCATCTGGGAGCTGCACAACATCAGCAGCAAGAAGGGCGAATCGGCCTGGCAGTTCATCGTGAAGCAGTCTGGCGCCATGGTGCAGGCCACGATCCTGCGCGTGGATGGCGATACCGGAGTGCTGAGCGGCACCTACCAGGACGGCAAGTACGTGCTCAGCCATTTCTCCGGTGTTCGCCCGGCGCTGGTGGACGTGACGCCGATGAAGGACGGCAGCCTCCAGGTGGTCCAGAATCGGCGGGGTGAGCCGATGAAAGCCATCCGTCCGCAGGAAGCGCGCGCGCTCGGATTGCCCGGGCCGTCGGATCCGATCAAGCACACCGGCATGAAGGATCCATCGAAACCGCTCGAATTCAACTTCCCCGATCTCAATGGCAAGATGGTCTCGAACACCGATCCGCGCTTCCGCGGCAAGGTAGTCCTCGTCAACATCGCCGGCAGTTGGTGCCCCAACTGTCACGACGAAGCCCCGTTTCTGATGGAGATGTATCGCCGCTTCCACAGCCAGGGCCTGGAGATCGTGGCGCTGGCGTTCGAGGATGCCGATCAGGTGAAGGATCCGGCGCGGCTGCGGGCGTTCGTGAAGAAATACGGCATCGAGTATACGGTTCTGTTAGCGGGCAAGACCGACGAAGCCAAGGAGAAACTGTCGCAGGCCGACAACTGGGACGCCTGGCCGACGACGTTCTTCGAGGGTCGCGACGGCCTGGTGAAAGAGGTTCACGCCGGGTTCCCGAGTCTGGCGAGCGGCGACCTTTATACTCAGGCCAAGGAAGAGTTCGCCACCGAGGTGGAACACCTGCTCTCCGAGAACAAGACCGCGCAGCGTTAGCCAACGTTGCGAGACATGCTGTCCTTTCCTCACGAATCAGTCGGGACGTGTTCGAGCGTCGTAGACTAGATCCAAAGGGGGAGTCTATGGCATCGTCCCGCCGGGATCTCATGAAGGGCCTGTTCGGCCTTCCGCTCTACGCTTCCGCCGCCGACGCGATGGCCTCGGATGCGGGCACTGCGTCGGCCTTACCGGACAAGAAGAGCTTCGCGTTCACAGGAACGTTCCTCAACGCGGCCTATGCTCATCCGCTCAGCATCCAGGGCTACCAGGGAGCCGAATCCTTCCTGGCTACCCGTATGCACGAACCGGCCGTGCCCGGGCCCCGCTCGAACCCGCGGAACGCCGCCGTCGAGGCATTCGCCGGTCTGGTGAACGCCGATCCGTCCGAGATCGCCGTGGTTCCCAGCACGATGGGCGGCGAGAATCTGATCTGCGCCGCGCTCGGCCTGGGTCGTGATGCCGGCGTCGTGACGGACGGGTTCCACTACGACGCATCGCTTGCCATGTACGGCGAGATGAAGCTTCGCGGCGTACCGGTGGGCGTCGTGACGCCGCGCAACAATCGTATCGACCTCCACGACCTCGACGCACTCATCCAGAAGAACACCCGCCTGGTTGCCGTCTCGCTGGTGGCGAGCCCCAACGGCCATGAGCACGATCTCAAAGCTGTCTGCGATATCGCGCACGCCAAAGGCGCGCTGGTCTACGCCGACGTCGTTCAGGCCGCCGGCGCCATCCCCATCGATGTGAAGCAGAGCGGAGTCGATTTCGCCTGCTGCGGCACTTACAAATGGCTGATGGGCGAATTCGGCGTTGCCTTTCTCTACGTGCGCCCCGACCGGCTTGATCAGCTTCACCAAGTCCAGATCGGCTGGAGATCGATCAAGGACGAAGTCCGCCACGTTCTTCCCTTCGATCCTCCCGGTCCGGCGATTGGCGATTGGAAATTGGGAACGGACACTGCCAGTCGCTTTGAGGTCGGTACACCTGACTGGTTGGCTTTGGGTGCGGCCGTCTCCACCATCGCCTACATTCGCGGCATTGGCGTCGACACCATCCAGCGGTATCGGCAGCCGATGATCGATCGTCTCCAGACCGAAATGCCCAAACTCGGCTTCATGCCGATCACGCCGAATTCCCGCGGCCCCATCGTGGCCTACGCGTACAAAGGCGCGAGTGCCAAGTTCGGTCCGTCGCTCAAGAAGGCCCAGATCACAGTCACGCTTTACGACCATGTGATGCGGATTTCGCCATCGGTCTACAACGACATGGAAGACATCGAACGCTTGCTCGCGGTGTTGAGGGCTTAGAAGGATGTTGAAAAAGGGGACAGACTGGACAGACTACTCTGTCCCCTCCCGTAAATTGCTGACTTAACATGCGACGGTGGGAGTGGACAGAGCGGTCTGTCCCCATTTTCAACAGTTCTTAGAGCACGCCCGGCCCCTATAATAGAGGGGTTGGAACTCGAAAAAACACTGCTGCGCAAAGTGGGCGAGGCTGTCTCCCGATTCAAGATGATTCGGGATGGAGACCGCGTCGCTGTGGCGCTTTCCGGCGGCAAGGATTCGCTGACGCTGCTCGAAGCCTTGCTGCTGCTCCAGAAACGTGCGCCGGTCGAGTTCTCAGTGTGCGCGTTCACCGTCGAGCAGGGCAAGTTCCTGCGTCCCTTTGAGCCGATGGCCGAATACTTGAAGGGCCGCGGCGTCGATTGGACCTATCATCGCGACAATCCTTCCTTCCGTTTGCTCGACGAACAGCCGGACCACGGGTGCGACCTGTGTAGCCGCTATCGCCGTCGCGCGGTTTATCAGATTGTGCGGGGGCTCGGCGCGAACGTGATCGCGTTCGGCCACACTGCCGACGACTTTTGCGAATCCTTCCTGCGCAACGCGCTGTTCACGGGCCGGATCAGTTCGCTTCCACCGATCACATATTCGCGCGAACGCGACTTTCGCTTGATCCGCCCCTTGGTTTACGTCACCGAGGATGTGACCGCGCGGTTCGCCGAATCGCTGGGCGCGCCGGTGATCCCGTGCGGTTGCTCGCAGCGAACCGGCACCGTCCGGCGCAGTCTTCGCGATCTGCTCGGCGGCCTCGAAAAGGATCATCCTCACCTGAAAGAGACGCTCCTCTCGGCGATGGGGCATCTTGAGACGGGACGTCTCCTCGACCTGCGCTACCTCGATCTGGAAGACGGTACGGAGGATCGCGGTCAGGAAGAGGCGAACCCGTTTGCAATCGTCTCCGACGAAGCATGAGCCGTCCTCATTCACCAAACCATCCTGCGCTAGAATCATTTCTTGCCGTCTCCTATCGTCACCGTCGTCGTGCCCACCCTGGCCGGCGGCGACGCCCTGGCGGATTGCTTGCGATCACTTGAATCTCAAACCTTTGACCGTTTTGACGTCGTGGTCGTCGATAACAGCGGCGAGGCTCGCGTGAAGGCGTCGGGCGTCCGTGTGCGGGTGATCGCGAATCGGACCAATGCCGGTTTTGGGGCCGCCGTCAACCAGGGCTTCCGGGATTCGGACGCGCCGTATCTTGCCGCGTTGAATGATGACGCCGCCGCCGATCCGCGTTGGCTGGAGGTTCTGCTCACCGCCGCCGAGGCCTGTCCGCGCGCCGGTATGTGGGCATCCGAAGTGCGTCTAGGCGGCTCGGGCAAACTCGACTCGGCGGCGATGCTGGTGGCCTCCGACGGATCGAGCAAACAGAGAGGTCACGGCGAGCCTCCGGCGAACTACGCGAATCGGACCGACGCTCTGCTCCCCAGCGGCTCAGCGGCGCTCTACCGCCGCAAGATGCTCGACCAGATCGGACTGTTCGACGAGAGTTTTTTTCTGTATTGTGAGGACACCGATCTCGGCCTGCGCGCGCGATGGGCCGGATGGGAATGCCGGTACGTTCCCGGCGCGATCGTGGAGCATCGTTACTCGCAGTCGGCGGGCCACGCCTCGCCGCTGAAGGCCTACTACGTGGAACGGAACCGGTTGTTTCTGGCGATCAAGAACTTTCCGCTCGGGATGCTCGCGTGGACGCCTTTTGCGGCACTTGCGCGTTACTTCTGGCACCTGGTCTCGCTTTTCGCCGGACGCGGGAAAGCGTCTGAATTCCGCGATGCAGGCAACGCATGGGCGCTCCTGCCTTTCCTCGTCTTACGAGCGCACTTTTCGGCTCTCTCCCATTTACCGGAGTTGCTCCAGCAGCGGCGCCTGATACGCACAACGCGCCGGATCAGCTCCAAGGAATTCCAAGCCTTGTTGGCCGGTCATTCCATCCCCCTGCGCCAGGTGGCCGCATTGTGAAACTGCTGATACTGATTCCGGCGTTCAACGAAGAGGGTGCCGTAGGTGGAGTCGTACAGGAAGTTCACGCCGTGATGCCGGGCGTGCCGGTTCTGGTGGTAGACGATTGCTCCGGGGACGCCACCATCCAGAATGCCCGGAATGCCGGCGCCCGGGTTCTTGGGCTGCCCGCTCACCTCGGGCTGGGCGGCTGTGTGCAAGCCGGCTACCGCTTGGCCTTTGAGCTTGGCTACGATAACGTGATTCGCGTGGACGGTGACGGCCAGCACGACCCGCGCGACATTCCGAAAATACTCGAAGCGCTCGAGCGGCATAACTGCGAAATGGTCATCGGCTCGCGATTCGTCAACGGCGGCAGCGAGCATACCGGTATTCTCCGGGCGGCGGGGATCGTTTTCTTTCGGGCAATTTTGCGCCCCATTCTGGGCCGGCCCGTGCGCGACCCTACATCAGGATTTGTCGGAGTGAATCGAACGGCGCTCGCCGTGTTCAGCCGCACGTTCCCGCTGGAATATCCGGAGATCGAAGCGCTGGTGGTGTTGCAGCGGAAAAAGTTTCGCTTTGTCGAAGTCCCGTGCCGGATGCGTCCCCGCCGCACCGGCCGCAGCACCATCACGGCGGTGAAATCGCTCTACTACATCGTTCACGTGATGCTGGGAGTGTTCGTCAACGTCTTGAAGTTCGAAGGACGGAGAAAATAGGATATGGATCGTTTGCTAACCATCTTGGCTTGGTTCAGCGTCCTTCTGGGCGTTCTGGTGCTCACCTCCGTCCGTCGTGCGCACATCCGCGTCGAATACTCGGTGAGCTGGCTGGGCGCGGCCGCGGCTCTTCTGGTGCTCTCTCAAAACCGGACGCTACTCGAACGAATGGCGGTCTCACTCGGTCTTGCGGACGGCGCAGTTGCGCTGCTGACGCTGGCGGGTGGCGTGTTTCTGGTGGTGCTCTACCGCTTCTCGCTGATCATCTCCCGTTTGAAGGATTCGAATATCGCGCTGGTCCAGCGCCTTGCCATCCTGGAATTTCGCCTGGAATCGATCGATGAAGAAGCCCAAGCGGCAGGAAACTAAAACCCCCGTCGCGACGGCGCCCGCGCAACGGACCCCGCCGGTCTGGTGGCCGAGGTGGTGGCCGGAGTGGTGGCAGTGGCTGGCCGCGCTGGGCGCGCTATTCGTGGTTTTTGAGGCGTACGGGCCCGCGCTCAATGGCGAGTTCGTGTTCGACGACCGGTCCCTTCCTTTCATGTCTCCGTGGATCACCGGGGTTCCGCTGTCGGGATGGATCGGCGGGCTCCGGCCGTTGCTGATGTTCAGTTTCTGGATCGACTACCGTATGAGTGGAACGGAACCGTACACTTACCATCTGACCAACGTTGTTCTGCACCTGGGAACATCCCTGCTGATCGCGCTGGTAACAGGGCGGTTGCTCTCCTGGTCCGGCGTTGCGGGCCGCGAGCGCCAGGCGCTGGCCGCGCTCGCCGGTGCTCTGTTCCTGCTGCATCCGCTGCAGACCGAGTCGGTCGCTTATGTCGCCAGCCGGTCCGAAGTGCTCAGCGTGTTTTTCTATTTCGCCTCCTTTGCGGTGTTTGTCTACAAAGGGGAGAAGCCGATCGCGCTCCTTCGTTCCCTGGCCGTGGTCATTCTCTTCGGGGCCGCGGTCGCGACCAAGGAGCACACACTTACGCTTCCCGCGCTACTTCTTTTGACGGACTACTTCTGGAATCGCGGCGGGATCCGCAAGAATGCGCTGGTGTACGGACTCCTGACGCTGGCTGGCGCCGCCGGAGCCATGTTCGTCTGGCAAGTGCTGCGTCACGCCGACACCGCGGGCTTCGGCATGCAAGACCTGAGGCCGGCCACGTATTTCTTCACGCAATGCCGCGTGATCTGGACCTACGCGCGGATGTTTGTCCTGCCTATTGGCCAGAACATCGACCCTGACGTGCCGCTCTCGCAAAGTGTCCTGGATCATGGCGCGATCGTCGGGTTGGCAGCGCTTCTTGCCGTTGTCGCCGCCGCGTGGATTTACCGTAAACGCTGGCCGCTCGCGTCGTTCGGCGTCTTCATGTTCCTGCTTCTGCTAGCCCCGACTTCGTCAGTGATCCCGATTCGCGACGTTCTCGCGGAACGGCGGGCGTATTTACCGTTCCTGGGCTTGATTTTGATCTTGCTCGAGTTCTTGCGCCGCCTGCGCCTGCGGCAGATCGTGTGGACCGGAACGGCGCTGCTCGCCATCTGCAGCGTGCTCACTTATCAGCGCAATCAGGTTTGGCAGAGCCCTTTGACGCTGTGGCAGGACACCGTTGCGAAGTCGCCGAACAAGATGCGTCCGCGGTTCCAGCTCGCCCGTGCCCTGTTTGACGATCAGCGCTCTGCCGACGCCGTGAAATCGTACGGAATCGCGTCGAAGCTCGGGCCCGTTGACGATGCATTGCTGATCGACTGGGCGCTCGCGCTCGATTCCGCCGGACGCCCGAACGAAGCTCTGGAAAAGCTGGACCTTGCCTCGCAATTGAGGCCCACCGCGCACGTCTACTCACAAATCGGAATGATCTTCGCCAAGCAGGGCCGGTACCCGGAGGCGCTTGGCGCGCTGGCGCGTGCTGAAAAGATGGATCGGCGATTCGAAATGACTTATGTCTACCGGGGAAACATCTATGCCCTTGCCGGAGATAAGGCCGCTGCCGTGAACGAATACCAGCGCGCCTTGCGCATCAATCCGTTGAATCAACCCGCGCAGGAAGCGCTCGCCCGCGTGAATCGTTGAATGACGCGCATCGGCGTCAATGCGCTTTACTTGATTCCCGGCGGCGTCGGTGGCACCGAGATCTACCTTCGCGAACTTCTGGCCGCGCTGGCAAGAATCGACGCGGCTAACCGTTACTTCATCTTTACGAATCTCGAAACCGGCGTCGATCTGGTTCCCCGCCAAGCCAATTTTGAATGGAAGCCGCAGGCCCTCCATGCCCGGTCACGCCCCGCGCGAATCCTGTGGGAGCAACTGATTCTCCCTGTCGAAGCGGCGCGTTACAAGATCGACGTCCTGTTCAATCCCGGCTTTACCGGGCCGGTTCTTTCCCGTGTGCCGCCGGTCACGGTATTCCACGATCTTCAGCACAAGCGCCACCCGGAACACTTTCGGTGGATCGAGCTGCCGTTCTGGCAGTTTTTCTTATGGGCGTCCGCCCACCGTTCCAGGAAAATAATCGCCGTCTCCGAGGCCACCCGTGCCGATCTCGTGCGCTTCTATGGATTGCCGCCGGAACGCGTGGTGGTCATACATCACGGCGTGGAGCAGGCGTTTTTCGGATTAGAGCGGACACACATCGATCGATACTTGCTCTGCGTTTCGACGCTCCATCCGCACAAGAATCTCGATCGATTGATTCGTGCTTACGCCCGCCGCAAACGGGACTATCGTCTGGTGCTTGCCGGGATGCGCGGGTTTCACACCGAGCCCCTGGAAGCGTTGATCACCGAGCTGGGCGCTCAAGATCGCGTGGAGCTCACCGGTTGGATTCCCCGCGAGGAATTGTACCGGCTTTACGCGCACGCTTTGGCGTTTGTCTACCCCTCTCTCTTCGAAGGCTTCGGCATGCCCGTTCTGGAGGCAATGGCGGCGGGCTTGCCGGTGGCATGTTCGGATATTCCCCCGCTGAGGGAAGTCGCCGGTGACGCGGCGCTGTACTTCGATCCGCTGGATGAAGCGGCCCTGGCAAACGCGCTCGACCGCATCACCGTGGACGCCGATCTTCGAGCCCGCCTCGCCAAAGTCGGACCCGAGCGGGCGCGTCCGTTCACCTGGGAACGGGCCGCCGAACAAACTCTCCATGTGCTTCTCGAAAGCTGTTAGTGGACGATCCCCGTGGTCTGCGCGGTTCACTCTGTATGACCGACAGATGCAACGTAAGCCGTGACCGTGTGAGGGAGCGGTTGTCTTATGAAAGCTTGGTTTCAGAACGCCCGTTCCCTTAGGTCACGGCTTCGGTAGCCCGAGCGTCAATAATGTTCTAACGCAACAGATCTTCGAGCTGTACGCGGGCCGCGGTCTTGCTGTCGCGATATTTCACAATCACCGGCGTGTAGAGTGAAAGGCCCCATTCTTTCCCGCGCCAGTGGGACACCGCGCGCGAACCGGGTACCAGCACCGCGCCTTCCGGGATCACCAGCGGCTCGTCGTCGGTAGCGGCGTAGACGTGGCCCTTAATCAGGTCGTACACCGGCGTCGAACGCGTCAAGATAGTTCCACTCCCTAGTACCGCGTGTGCCTTCACCACGGTGCCCTCATAAACGCCGCAATTGCCGCCCACCATTACACCGTCTTCGATGATCACGGGAATCGCTCCGATTGGCTCAAGAACGCCGCCGATCTGCGCCCCCGCGGAAATGTGGCAATGCTCGCCGATCTGTGCGCAGCTTCCCACCAGCGAGTGGGAATCCACCATGGTCCCGTCGCCCACCCACGCTCCGGCGTTGATGTACATCGGCGGCATGCATGTGACGCCCCGCCCGATGTAGCACCCGTCTCGAATACTGGAGCCGCCAGGCACGATGCGCACTCCGCTCTCCGTTGTGAATCGCCTCACCGGCCAAGTGTCCTTGTCGAGAAAAGGCTGCCTGGCCGGGTCGATGGACATGTCCACGATCTTGCCCATTCGAAAGCCGAGCAGGATGCCCATCTTGACCCACGCGTTGGCGCACCAGCCGCTCGCGGCCGTCGGATCCGGTTCAGCCGCGCGGATGTCACCCGTGTTCAGTGCCTGTCTGAATCGATGGAAAAGCGCGAAATGCTCTTCTGTATAAGTGGATCGTTTTTCTTGAAATAACGCTTCGATTTCAGTTTGCATTTGTGCTCCGCGCGGTTGCCAGCAAACCGGTTGACGTGAGCACGGCTTCGATTCTGGCCTGATTTTGCGGAGATGGGGCGATCATGGGCAAACGCCATACGGGTTCGAGCAATCCCATCATGGCCATCGCCGCTTTCACCGGGATAGGATTCGATTCGACGAAGTTCACGTCCATTAACGGCAGCCACTTGCGCTGCAACGCTCGCGCGCCGGCGAAGTCGCCAGTCAGTGCGAGCCGCGTGAGCTTGGTCATCTCCGCAGGGATTTCATTCGACACTACGGAGATCACGCCACGCCCGCCCAGGGCGATCAAGGGGATCGTGATGGAATCGTCGCCGCTCAGCACCGAAAACTTTTCGGGAACTTGCTGGATAATGGACGCCATCTGGCTGATATTGCCGGAGGCTTCCTTCACGGCGACGATATTTTCGATTTCCGCGAGACGCTTCAGCGTTCCCGGCTCGACGTTCACGGCCGTGCGGCCCGGCACGTTGTACACGACGATCGGCAACGGCACGGCCGACGCGATGGCTTTGTAGTGCTGGATCAAGCCTTCCTGCGTTGGTTTGTTGTAGAACGGCGTGACCACCAGAATGCCGTCCGCGCCCAGCCGTTCCGATTCTTTCGCGAGTGCGATCACTTCAGCCGTGTTGTTCCCGCCGGCGCCGCCGAGAACCGGCGTCCTCGGTCCGTTGCCGGCCCGGGCCTCTTCGAGAGTGATCTCGACCACCCGGAGATGCTCGGAACGGGAGAGCGTCGGGTTCTCCCCGGTGGTGCCGCACGGGACCAGGAAGTCGATTCCAGCCTCGATCTGTCGCCGGACCAGTCTTCGTAGAGCGGCTTCATCGAGCGAAAGGTCTCTCCGGAACGGAGTGACTAGAGCTGTGCCACATCCTGCAAACATCGCCATCACCTCTTGAGCAAAACTTCGCTGAATTCGAAAACACCTTTTTTCCCTTGAATCCATTGCGCGGCCTTAAGCGCCCCCCGCGCAAACCCTTCGCGGCCGCGGGCCGAATGCCGGAGCGTGATGGTATCGGCGGGAGAGTCGAAACCGATTTCGTGCGTTCCGGGATGCGCGCCGGCGCGGTTCGAGCTTACGTCGATTGCGCGGCCATAGCCGGCGGCTTTCATCTCCTCCACCAGCTTCAGCAGCGTGCCGGACGGAGCATCTTTCTTGGTGTGATGATGAATCTCCCACGCCCAGGCGCCATAGGAGGATTCCTCCGCGAGCAACCGGGCCGCCTCGCTCACCAGCCGGAAAAATACGTTCACGCCGATCGAAAAGTTCGGGCTCCAGACCAAACCCGTTCCGTGCCGTTCCACCGACGCCCGTACGCGATCCATGTGGGCCAGCCAGCCCGTGGTTCCTACCACCACCGGCAGTCCCAGCGACGCGAGCCTTTCCACGTTGGCGGCCACCGCATCGGGCATGGTGAATTCGATCGCCACGTCCGCGCCCGAAGCTTGTTTGAAATCGTCCTTCAAATCGACCTTGCAATGCACCGAGAAGCCGCATTCCGGCGCCAACTGTTCGATCAGCCGTCCCATTTTTCCGTATCCGATGATGGCGAGTTTCGTGGCTTCTCCTATTCGAATGACGCCGGATCGGGGTCGCGGAAGAACTCCCCGTGCAAAGATTCTACCGCGCGATGGAGGTCCGCGGCCGCAATCACCAGGCTGATGTTGAGCACCGACGCGCCCTGCGAAACCATGCGCACGTTCACATCCTTCAATGCGCCGAAGACGCGCGCCAGAACGCCGGGCGTTTTGCGGATATTCTCGCCCACCAGGCTGACGATCGCCTGCCGGTCTTCCACGCAAATCTCCGCGAAACTCTCGATTTCCGGCTGGATCTTCGCGAGCTCGGAGGTGTTGTCGATGGTGAGCGAGACGCTGACTTCGGAGGTAGCAAGCATATCCACGGGCGTCTCAAACCGGTCGAAAACCTCAAAAATCCGGCGCAGGAATCCGTGCGCCATCAGCATGCGCGTGGAAACGATGTTGACCAGCGTGATGTTCTTCTTGCAGGCGATGGAGCGGATCGGGTCGCGGCACGGCGGCGCATTCGCCACGATCAGCGTACCCTCCACCTGCGGCCGCCGCGAGTTCAGGATGCGGACCGGGATGTTCTTCTCAATCGCAGGCAACACCGTCGCCGGATGTAGCACTTTCGCTCCGAAGTAGGCCAGTTCCGCCGCCTCGGCGAACGAGCACGTCTTCAGGCGATAACTGCCCGGCAGGATAGCTGGATCGGCCGTCAGCATCCCGTCGACGTCGGTCCATATCTGGATTTCTTCCGCGCCGATGCCCGCGCCGACGATGGCCGCGGTGTAATCCGATCCGCCCCGTCCCAGGGTGGAGGTGACGCCCTCTTCGGTCGAAGCGATGAAGCCGCCCATCACCACCACCCGGTCCTTTGCCAGCTCCGGCACCGTCGCGGACAGCCTCTTGTAAGTTTCCGCGAAGACCGGCGCGGCTTGGGTGTGGCGGCGATCGGTCACGATCACGCGGCGGGAGTCCACGTGCACCATGTCAATTCCCAGCCGCCGAAAATGCTCCGCGACGATGATACTCGATAGACGCTCGCCGTAAGCGGAAATCGCGTCCGTCGCTCGCGGCGTCAGCTCACCCATTACCGCCAGGCCCCTCACCAGTTCGGTGAGTTCCTGGAAGTGAGCGTCCAAGGCCGCCCCGACGTCGAGGCCCTCCGATTCCCGCCGATGAAACGCTTCGAGCTCGGCGAGCTGGTTCAGCGCGCGTTCACGTTCGCCTGCTACCGCCATGGACGCGATCGCCAGGAGCTTGTTGGTCGTCTTCCCCATCGCCGACACCACCACCACCGGGTGCCGGTCCAGCCGGTCCCGTACGATACGCGCGACACGTTCGATGGCCTCAGCCGATTCGACGGAAGAACCACCGAACTTCATCACGATCACGTTCGTATCTCCATGTCACCGCGCACAACGCTGAGAACCGCTGTGCGCTCCCTGCCACCGCGCACAACGCTGAGAACCGCTGTGCGCTCTCCTGCCGCGACGCCGACCTAAGAGTGAGCCTTTGCGAGCAGTCCCTTCGCCACCATGACCTCGGCGATCTGAACCGCGTTGAGTGCGGCTCCCTTCAGAAGTTGATCGCCGGATACAAACATGGCGATGGATTTACCGCTCGGGTCGCTCGTATCCTGCCGAATGCGGCCTACTAATACATCGCCCTGTCCGGAGGCGTCCCTGGGCATCGGGAAGATATTCTTTTCAGGATCGTCCACCAGCTTCACCCCCGGGGCCTGTTCGAGCAAATGCCGCACTTCGGCCGGAGTGATAGGACGTTCGCATTCGAAATTCAGGGCCTCGGAGTGCGCGCGCAGCACCGGCACGCGGACGCAAGTGGCGCTTACCCGGATGTCGGGATCGCCGAAGATCTTGCGGGTCTCCTTCAGCATCTTGGTCTCTTCCTCGTTATAGCCGGTGGCCGGATCGACTTTTGAATTGTGGCTGAAGAGATTGAAGGCGTAAACATGCGGGAACACGGTCCGCTTGTATTCCTTGTCGTCGAGATGCGCGCGAGTGGATTCGACCAGCTCCGCCATGGCGGCCGCGCCTGCGCCCGAAGCGGCCTGGTACGTCGCGGCGATCAGGCGGCGGATGCGATTCTTCCGATGGATGGGCCACAGCGGCACGATGCCGATGATGGTGGAGCAGTTCGGATTCGCAATGATGCCGGAGTGCCCGGCGACCGCGTCCGGATTGATCTCCGGGATCACCAGCGGCACCGCCGGATCCATGCGGAATGCCGAGGAGTTGTCCACCACCACGGCATTGGCCTTCACCGCGATTGGCCCGAACTTCTTGGAAATCGATCCGCCCGCGCTGAACAGGGCGATATCCACATCCTTGAAACTGTTCTCGGTCAGTTCTTCGACGGTGACGTTGTGCCCCCGGAAGGGCATTTTCTTCCCGCTCGATCGCGCCGAGGCAAGGAGCCGCAGCCCGGACACCGGGAAATGACGTTCTTCGAGACAGCGGATCAATTCGACTCCCACTGCTCCGGTGGCGCCCACAACGGCGACCCTGTAACCATCCTTCGAGGAAGCGCCTCGATTCGCGGCTTGATGTTGGTTCATTGTTCTACTAATCGCCTCACTAGTTGCTGATAGGTGTTGACTGCTTCGAGTAATTCGGACTTCGGTACGCGCTCCTCATCGGTATGCGCAACATGAATGCTTCCCGGGCCAAACAGGAACGGCTGTCCCCAAGATCCGGCGAAAGTTGGGATGTCGGTGGTAAAGGAAACAACGGACGTTTCAAAACCTTCGAGCGCCCCCATCCGCAGCGCTGCGATATACAGAACCTCGCGGGCTTCGGCCAGGCCTCCCACCGCGCGGGCGACCGCGGCCCGCGTGCTCGCTCCGTCGTCGACCAGGCGAATGAAGATCTCGGCTTTAGCGTGATCGGCGATCACGTTGGGCGCCCTTCCGCCCTGAATGACTCCGATATTGAGCGTGCCTTCGCCCAGCACCGGATCGCTCGGCAAAGGCATACGGCGCAGCCGTTCCAATGCGTCGAGAAGTTTGTCGATCGCCGACTCGCCCAAGTGCGGATATGCTGAATGTGCCATCTTACCGGTGGCCGTCACTTCAAACCGCAGCGCGCCCTTCGATCCCAGCACCAGCTTGCTCTCGGTCGGCTCACCGTTGATCAGATAGCGGCTACCTCGCGGATCCTTCGCGGCGGCGTAGGCGCCGGCGCTATTACGCTCCTCGCCAACGACGAATAGAACGGCCACCCGGCGCTCGCCAGCCGCGAGCAGACCCTCGAGCGCCAGGAGCATCGAAGCGATGATCCCTTTGGTATCGCAGGCGCCGCGGCCCCAAATGAACTCGTCATCCTCGCGCGACGGGTAGAAGGGCGGCACGGTATCCATGTGGGTCGACAGCGTGACCACCGGCTGATCCCACATCGCCAGGACGTTGTAGCGGTGCGGCTCGACCTCGATGCGCTCGACGCGGCCAGCGGTGCGTTCGGCCAGCCGCGAAAGATAGCCGGACAGGTAGAGACCCACCTGTTCTTCGTTCGGAGTCACCGAATCGATGTCGACTAATGCTCGTGTCAGCTCGAACACATTCATAAGACAATCAAACGGGCGTTAAGAAAACGCCCAAAACTATTTGAGGATGGAGAGCGTGCCACGTGGGGTGGCCAGGAGGGTCAAAGCTGCACCGCTTCCCGATAGCGCTCCATCCGATCCGCCTAGATTCGCGGCTCGAATGACAGTGGGTAGGTGTTAGCCTTGCCCCCCAACCGTTCCGCCGGTGAATCCGGCACAACGATTTCGGCGAAGCTGCCCCTTTTGCCGAGCGCTCCGGAACTCACCCGAATCGCGCGCCAGGCTACTGATGGCCCTCGCTCCTCTACCAAGACTTTTTCAGAATAACACGAGTACGCTTCTGAAGTAACAGCCCGCAAAACGGAGCGCGGCGGCGGCGTTAGGTGGCTTGGTAATGAGGGTGCCGCTGCACCCTTTGCGGGCTAGCCATCGGCGGCCGGAAGGCTGTGACGCTTCCCTGGTCCGATTCGATAACCTTATAGACACTCGATGCGTGCAATCTCCCCTAAGATATATTTATCCCAGGTAGGTTTAGGCTCCCACCTGTACGACCTGCTGCACACGGCCCTGGCCGCGTCTTTCGAGGACGGGCTTTGGGGGATCGCCAAAGGGGCTGCCTACTCCTCTCTGCTTTCGTTCTTTCCGATCTTGACGACGCTTGCGACGTTGCTGGTGCAGGCGCAAGCCGAAGCAGTGTCGCGCACTATAGCCAGGCTGCTCTTCGACGTGGTGCCGCCGGGGACGGAAGACACCGTCCGAATGCTGTTCATCGTCAATGGACAACGGCCAAAATCGCTGCTGATCGGCGCGGGGGTGCTCGCGGTATGGGCCGCCTCGGGCGCGATGCTGAGTCTGATGGAGGGTTTTCGCGCTGTGTATCGCATTCCCTGCGGCCGGTCCATCTTGAAGGAAAGGTCCATGGCGATGCTGCTGGTCTTCGTCACCGCGCTGCCCGTGCTGGGCGCCTCCGCACTCATCGTTTTTGGTAATCGCATGCAACGAGCGGCGATTGCATGGCTCGGCCTGGACGGAACTGGTTTGCGGGGATGGGTGCAGTTGGCGGGACAAGTACTGCGGTTTGGCGTCGCGGCCGGCGCCATCGTCATGGTGACCGCCCTCCTCTATTACTTCGGACCGAATCGCAGGCAAGTGTTCAGCCAGGTGTTTCCCGGTGCATTCCTGGCCACTGTGCTGTGGCTGCTCTCCACCTTGGCGTTTGGCTGGTACGTTAGCCATGTGTCCAGCTACAACGTGCTGTATGGAAGCGTCGGCGCGGGCCTGGCCCTGCTCGTGTGGATGTATGTGCTGGCGGTGGTGACGCTGATCGGCTGCGAGTACAACGCTGCCCGCGAACGATTGCTCGCGTCTCCATCGGTTTAGCGTCAGCATAACGAAACAAAGAGCCTTTAAGATTAGATCACCGGCCTGCGTAAGGAGCCGCATGAGCGACCTGCCGAATCCGCTGTCTCCCGACGAACTCCGCAAGTTGAACGCCTATTGGCGCGCGGCGAATTATCTTTCCGTCGGGCAAATCTACCTCTATAAGAATCCGCTTCTCACCGAACCGCTTCGCCTGGAGCACATCAAACCGCGGTTGCTCGGCCACTGGGGGACCACTCCGGGCCTGAATTTCATTTACGCCCACTGCAATCGGCTGATCAAGAAGTACGACCTGGATATGATCTACATTTGCGGGCCCGGCCATGGCGGACCGGGCATGGTGGCGAACACCTGGCTCGAGGGTAGCTATAGCGAATTCTTCCCCAACATTCCGCGGAGCGTCGAGGGGATGGAACGGCTGTTCACGCAGTTTTCATTTCCCGGCGGGATCCCGAGCCACGCCGCTCCTGAAACACCCGGATCGATCCACGAGGGCGGAGAACTGGGCTACTGCGTGCTCCACGCGTACGGCGCGGTGCTCGACAACCCCGGTCTCATCGCCTGTTGCGTCATCGGCGACGGCGAATTCGAAACCGGACCGTTAGCCACGAGTTGGCATTCCAATAAATTTCTGGACCCGGTGCGGGACGGCGCAGTCATTCCCATTCTCCATTTGAATGGATACAAGATCGCCGGTCCCACGGTTCCGGCGCGGATCGGACGGGATGAATTGACGGATTTTCTGACTGGCTGCGGCTACCGGCCCTGCTTTGTCGAGGGTCACGATCCGGAGCCGATGCACCAGTCCATGGCGACGACACTCGAAGGCGTGGTCTCGGAGATTCATGCCATCCAGAAGGGTGCGCGTGAAAACGGATTTTCGAAGCGTCCGCGGTGGCCCATGATCGTGCTGGTTTCTCCGAAGGGCTGGACCGGTCCGAAGGTAGTGGATGGATTGCAAATCGAGGGCACGTTTCGCGCTCACCAGGTTCCTATCACCAATTTTGCTTCAAAGCCCGCGCACATCAAGATTCTCGAAGACTGGATGAAAAGCTATCGTCCCGAGGAACTGTTCGACGACCGTGGGACGCTGATCCCGGAGCTGGCGGCTCTCGCTCCCAGCGGTACGCGACGTATGGGCTCGAATCCTCATGCGAACGGCGGCCTGCTGCTGAAGGATCTGCGGATGCCGGACTTCCGGGATTATGCGGTGCCGGTGCCGAAGCCGGGAACGGAGATCGCCGAGGCCACCCGCGTCCTAGGGAAAATGTTGCGGGATGTGATGAAACTGAATTCCGACGCCAGTAACTTCCGGGTGTTCGGGCCGGACGAGACGGCTTCAAACCGACTCGAAGCGCTGTTTGAAGTGACCAACCGCGCTTCCACGGGTCAAATCCTCCCGACTGACGATCACGTGGCTCCGGACGGCCGAGTCATGGAGGTGCTCAGCGAGCATATGTGCCAGGGCTGGCTCGAAGGCTACCTTCTGACCGGGCGGCACGGGTTGTTTTCCTGTTATGAGGCGTTCATTCACATCATCGACTCGATGTTCAACCAGCACGCCAAATGGTTGAAGACTTCGCGGGCGATTCCCTGGCGGCGGCCCATCGCTTCGCTGAACTATCTTCTGACCTCGCACGTTTGGCGTCAGGATCACAACGGCTTCAGCCATCAGGACCCGGGCTTCATCGATCACGTGGTCAATAAGAAGGCGGACGTGGTGCGCGTCTATCTGCCGCCGGACGCCAATTGCCTTCTCTCCGTGGCCGATCATTGCCTGCGCAGCCGCCATTACGTCAACGTGATCATTGCGGGAAAGCAGCCCGCGCTGCAATGGCTCAACATCGACGACGCGGTGAAGCACTGCATCCAAGGCGTGGGGATCTGGCCGTGGGCCAGTAACGACCAAGGTAGCGAGCCCGACGTCGTGATGGCCTGCGCGGGCGACATCCCCACACTTGAAACGCTGGCTGCGGTGGACCTGCTCCGGCGGCATGTGCCCGATCTGAAAATTCGCGTGGTGAATGTGGTGGACCTGATGACGCTCGAACCGTCGGCCGAGCATCCGCACGGCCTCTCGGACGCGGCGTTCGATGCCATTTTTACAACGAACAGGCCGATCGTTTTCGCGTTTCACGGCTATCCCTGGTTGATTCATCGCTTGACTTACCGAAGGACGAATCATGACAATCTGCATGTGCGTGGCTACAAGGAAGAAGGCACCACCACGACGCCCTTCGACATGACCGTCATGAACGACCTCGATCGCTTTCATCTGGCGGGCGACGTGTTGGACCGCGTGCCCCGCTTCCGGGACTCGGTGGGGCCCCTGAGACAGTTGTTGCGGAACCGTCTGATCGAGCATAAACTCTACATTGCTTCGCACGGCGACGACATGCCCGAAATCCGTGACTGGCAGTGGCCGGCCTGAACCATCCTGAGAATGAACGGCCGATGAGAATCCTGGTCATCAATGGCGGATCGAGCAGCGTCAAGTGTGCGCTTTACGAGATCTCGGCCGCCCCTTCCCTCGACGCGAGCCCAGCCCTCTGGGAGGACCGCTTTGAGTTGTGGGATGAAGAACTGGAGTCTGGGAAATCCACTCCGGTGGCCGACGCTCTCGCGCCCGTGGCGAGCGCCATGGCGGGGCAGGTCGACGTGGTGGGGCATCGCATCGTCCACGGCGGAAGCGTGTATCGGGAAAGCGCGATGCTGACCCCCGAAGTCCGGGCGGCTATCGCTCAACAGGCCGAAATGGCTCCGGCGCACAATCGCCGGGAGCTCGAGGCGATCGAATTGATAGACCGCCTGTTCGGCAAGAGCGCCCGGCAAGTGGCGGTTTTCGACACCGCGTTTCACAGCACGCTTCCCCCGGAGGCCTACATCTATCCTGGCCCGTATCACTGGCTGGAGGAAGGCATCCGGCGATATGGATTTCACGGGATCAGCGTCCAGTACGCGGCCGGGCGGGCGGCGGAACTGCTCGGAGGCGATCCGGGGTCTCTGCGATTGATCGTCTGCCACCTCGGGAATGGCGCGTCCATCACTGCGGTTCGTGGAGGTAAGAGCGTCGATACGACCATGGGTTTTACGCCGCTCGAAGGTCTGATGATGGGATCGCGCTCCGGCTCGATCGATCCGGGAATTCTCACGCATCTGATTCGACGCCACGGCTACACCGCCGACCAGTTGGATCGGATCTTGAATCGCCAATCGGGACTCCTGGGCATCTCGGGAATCTCTCCGGACATGCGCGATATTCTCGACGAGATCGACCGCCGTGACGATCGGGCGCGGCTGGCTTATGACATCTACGCCCACCGCGTGGTGAAGGAGGGCGGGGCGATGCTGGCCGTGCTCGGCGGCGCCGATGCGCTGGTCTTCACCGGAGGTGTGGGCGAGAACTGTGGGCCGCTGCGCGAACTGGTGGCCGCGCGGCTTCAGTCGCTCCTGCCCGGGCTCCGCGTCCTGGTGATCCACGCCGAAGAGGAATGGGAGATCGCCCGTGAATGCTTCCGCGTGGCTTTATCCAATTTAGCCGGATGAATCGGCTCAGACCGGCCTGCGTGCTTTCGCGCGGCCAGCTGACCCAGTTGCGCCACCCAACCCGGCGATTCGCTCCAACTGATTGTAAATACTCAAGAACTTATAGGCTTGCCGATTGCATTCTCCAGGCACGAGGAGCGAACCATGCTAGCGATTAAACACGTCTTGTTCCCCGTGGATTTCTCGGAGCAATGCTGCGCGGCGGTGCCCTTCGTCCGCGCGGTGGCCACCCGCTTTGGCGCCAAGGTCACGCTGGTGAGCGCCCTCCCGCCTATCGTCTATAGCTCCATGGGCGATCCCTATGCCGGCGTGGCATCCGTCGATATCGACCAGATTTTAGAAGATCTCAAGATTAGGCTGAGCGGCTCGATGGTTTCGGAGCTGGCAAATCTCCCCGTCGAACGAGTGGTAGAGCTGGGCGAGCCAGCCCAGGTCATCGTGGATTTCGCTCACCATGAGGGCGTCGATCTGATCATGATGCCGACCCGCGGCTATGGTCCCTTCCGCTCTCTCTTGCTTGGCTCGGTGACAGCCAAGGTGCTTCACGACGCGCAATGTCCGGTGTGGACCTCGGCGCACACGGATCAACCCCCCATTCGCGAACATACACAGTGCCGTGGCATTGTTTGCGCGGTCGACGCGACTCCCAAGAGCGTTCCCCTGATGGAATGGGCGGGCCGCTGGAGCAAGGCCACCGGCGCGACCTTGCGGCTCATTCATGTGATTCCTTCGGCGGAAAGTTTCCGGACAATGCCTTTCGATCGCGCGTTTGAGGACGAGATGCGCAAGCAGGCTCGCGAGCAGATCGCGCATCTGCAAGCTTCCGCCGGAGTCGAAGCTCCCCTTTGCGTGGCCGCCGGAGACATCGCGGAGGGCGTGCGGGAAGAGGCCCGGCGGCACGGCGCGGATCTGGTCATCATCGGCCGGGGTGTCCTGCATGAGACCTTCGGGCGTTTGCGGACGCATGCCTATGGAATCATCCGGCATTCGCCCTGCCCGGTGCTCAGCGTCTGACTTTAACGTTTGGTTGACGCGATTGCACTGTTTCCGGGACCGGCGCCAGGAACTGGGAAACTGTTCTATGTGAACTCAAGAACAGTCTAGTCTCTGACCGCATGAAGAGTTGCTGAAAGTTGAGAGCTCTTCAGGGCCGCCATGCGTGAGCATGCGGTTGCATCATGCCGGCGAAGCGTATACTGCCCATGCTCACGCATGGCGGCTCTGAACGCGGGCCGCGAGCGCCTGACGCGTTGCCGTGCTGTCTGGCGGCTGGCCCCGGGCGTCCGGCCCCTTTTTGAGGAACTCGCCCGCACAACGGAGCCTCGCTCGGCTGAGACGGTTGGAGTTCCTGCTAGTTTGGAGGGCCTCGCTCCGCCCTGTGCGGGCTTCTAAAGATTGTGCTTCTTGATCTTGTACCGCAAGGCGTCGCGGCCGATGCGAAGCATTCGCGCGGCTTGGGATTGATTGCCGGCGGCAGCCTCCAGGGCCCGGACGATGAGCAGCCGTTCTTGCTCCTCGAGAGTGCCGACATCCACCGGCCCCCCCGGCTCGGGTGGGTGCCCCGGCGCCGATGGTGCATGTTCGGAGCCCACCGGGCGTCCCTGAACGTAGGCTGGTAGATCCTGCAAGTCGATGGTGTCGCTCAGGGTCATCATGCAAGCGTGGCCGATGACGTTCTCCAGTTCCCGGATATTGCCGCGCCAGCAGTGCAGAGAAAGAGCAATCTGCGCTCGATGGGTAAGTCCGCGGATCTGTTTGCCGTACTGCGCCGCGAACTTGCCGATGAAGTGGCGCTCCAGAAGGGGAAGATCCTCTTTTCGGTCGCAAAGGCGCGGCACGTGAATCTCCACCATCGACAATCGGTAGTACAGATCCTCGCGAAACAGTTTGTCGGTGATTGCCACGCGCAAGTCGTGATTGGTCGCCGCAATCACCCGCACGTCCACTTTCCGGGCGGTCAGCGATCCCACCCGCTGCACTTCCTGATTCTGCAGCACGCGCAACAGCTTCGCCTGGGTCGCGAGCGGCATGTCCCCGATTTCATCCAGGAACAGTGTCCCTCCGTGAGCGTGCTCAAACAGTCCGGCTTTATCGTGGGTCGCTCCGGTGAAGGATCCCTTGACGTGACCGAACAGTTCGCTTTCAAACAGCGTCTCGACCACCGCCGAGCAGTTGAGGACCACGTAGCGTCCCGAAGATGCCGGGCTCAACCGGTGCAGCGCCTGGGCGATCAAGTCTTTGCCGGTTCCCGTCTCTCCCGTAATCAGAACGGCGCGGTAATGGGGCGCAATCCGGCGGATGCGAGAGAACGTTTCCCACATCTGAGGGCTGCGGCCGATGATCCCTTCAAACTCCGAACTAGCCAGGAGCTCGTCCTCGAGCGAGAGGGAACGCTGCCGTTTGCGCGCGTTTTCCACCAATACGCCGATCCGCTCCCGCAGAGCCGCGATCGAGACCGGTTTATTCAGGTAGTCGGTGGCGCCCTTCTTGATCGCTTCCACCGCCGATTCGGTAGAGTAATGCGCCGTCATGAGAATCACGTCGATCGAAGGATCGAACTCCACGATGCGCTCCAGCACCTCCAGACCGCTCAGCCGCGGCATCACCAGGTCGGTCAGCACAATCTGAGGACGGCGGTTGTACACCAGATCGAGGCCTTCGTCGGGATCGGCGGCAGTGAAGATCTCGAGGCCGGCCTGTGCTAGGGCGCTCGACAGAAGCTCCAGACTCCCGGGGTTATCGTCAATGACCACAAGGGAAAGAGCGGATTTGGCAGCCGAGGGGCCCATGAGTATTTATCCTAATCCTAGCAATCTCGCTACTTCGCTCCGGAGATCTCCGAGCCGGATCGGTTTCGTGATATAGCCCGTAAATCCAACCGCCATGGCGCGTTCGCGATCCCCCTGCATGGCGCTGGCGGTTAGCGCCACGATCGGCAGCTTCGTAAACGCCTCCTCGCGGCGCAGCGCCTTCATCGCCGCGAAACCATCCAATTCCGGCATGTGCAGGTCCAGGATGATGAGATCGGGTCTCGTTTCCCGGGCGGTACGCACGGCATCGGCGCCATTCGCGGCTTCGCAGACTTCATAGCCGGCCTTCTCGAGGACCGTCCTCACCAGCTCGCGACTCGTGGCCTTGTCGTCGGCGACCAGCACTTTTTTCTTCTTCATGACGCGGCGCCGCGACCTTCCGCACGCGAGAACGGAATCGTGAAACTGAACCGGCTTCCTTCTCCTAGCTCGCTTTCCACCCATATGTGGCCGCCGTGCTGTTCCACCAAATGCTTGGTGATCGCCAGGCCGAGACCGGTGCCTTCACGCACACCCTTGGTGGTCGCGCTGAGCTGATAGAACTTGTCGAACACCGACCGATGCTCGTGAGCGGGGATGCCGATCCCGGTGTCGCTCACCACTACCCGAACCAATCCATCTTCGAAGGTGGCGTCGACTTCCACGCGCCCGCCTTCCGGAGTGAATTTCACCGCATTGCTGAGAAGGTTAAAGAGAATTTGCTTGAACCGCACCCGATCCGCTTGAATCGCGGACAAATCGGCGATGTGCGTTTCGATGTGGATGTCCTTCGCCGTGCCCAGAGGCCGGATGGATGCAAGTGTCTCCTCCACCGCGCCGGCCAAGTCGAAGGTCTCGCGCCGCAGCACTACCTTCCCCGCCTCAATCTTGCTCAAATCGAGAACATCGTTGATCAACTCGAGCAAATGCAGGGAGTCCTTATGGATGTGGTTGACAAAGCGCTTCTGCTTCTCGTTGAGCGGCCCTTCGAGTTCTTCCGCCAGGAGTTCGGAGAATCCGATCACGGTGTGCAGCGGCGTACGGAGCTCATGGCTCATGCTGGCCAGGAATTCGCTCTTCAGGCGGTTGGCGCGTTCGATTTCCCGGTTGCGCGCTTCGAGTTCCCGGTTGGTCTCTGAAAGTTCGTGGGTGTAACGCTCTTGAATGGCGCGGATGTTGTCCTCGGCTTGCTTTCGTTCGGTGGTATCGCGAATGATAGCGGTAATGTGAAATTCGTCCTCGGACTTTAACGGACTCAAACTGATCTCCACCGGAAAGTACGAGCCGTCCTTGCGCCTCCCTTGCAGGGCGAGTCCGCTGCCCATGAGGCGGGTCTCGGGATGATGCCAGTATCGGCCCCGATGCAAGCTGTGGGTCGGTCGCAGATCCTCAGGAATCAACAGATCCACCGACCGATTGAGCAACTCGTCGCGGTTGTACCCGAACATCCGCTCCGTCACCCGGTTCAACAGTACAATGTGCCCGTCCCGGTTGACTTCGATGATCGCGTCGGGAGCGGCTTCGAGCAGGTCGCGGAAGCGGCGCTCGGCCTGGATTCCCGAACGCGCCACTTCTGTTTCCGCCATTAGATTCTTCACTTCCCGCTCGACGGCGCGCCGCTCCGTGACATCCGCCAGAAGGGCAAGCCTTCCACGCAGGCTTCCGTCGCAATCCTTGAGCGGAGAAACCCAAATCTCGACTGCAACACTGGTACCGTCCTTCTTTCGTCGACGAGCGTCGACGCCGCCTTGCGCTGCACCATGCAACTGAGTCTCCACCGGAGGAGCGCCTTGCGAGTCCGCATCAGGAACGATCGGTAGCGGTCGACCCAGAACCTCCTCCGACGTCCATCCGAAGATGCGTTCGGCAGCGGAGTTCCACAATGTTACATGCCCCTTTAAATCCAGCACGATAACCGCAAATGGAGAGGCTCCGAGAACCGCCTTTAGTAGTACGGCGGGGTCTTGGTCGGGCATCTGATCTCTGTTGTATCACACCACTGGCCCTCTACTTGCAGCCAGCTTGGAGGGACGACCTGCGTGCCGCCGCTCAGGAGCCGCGCTGCGGCTTTACGCGTCGGTGGGGTGGGCCACGCTGGGTGAAATCACCCAGCTGGGCTTTTGAGGAACTCGCCCGCCCAACGGAGCCTCGCTTGGCGGAGACGCTTAGGGTTCCAGCTAGTTTCGAGGGCCCCGCTGGCCCTGTGCGGGCTCCCGGAGGACCTTGAAACGTGCGCCCGCCGCTGGAAGTCTTCTTCAAGCCGCAAAGCATTGTCGTGATCGGGGCAACCGGCCGCGCCAACACCGTCGGGCGTGCGCTTTTATCAAACCTGATGCGGTCCTGGCCGGGCAAAGCTCTATTCCCGGTGAATCCGAAGCACTCGACCGTCTTGGGCCTTGGGTGCTATCGCGACATCGCCGAAATCGGGCAGAAGGTGGATCTCGCGGTGATCGCCACTCCGGCCGCCACGGTTCCGGCGGTCATCGGCGAATGCGCGTCGGCAGGGGTCGGCGGTGCGATCGTCATTTCGGCCGGGTTTCGCGAAACCGGAGCGGCGGGGGTGGCGCTCGAGCAGGAAATCCAGGCCCGGCGCGGGGCCATGCGAATCGTCGGTCCGAACTGCGTGGGTCTGATGAATCCTCACACTGGACTGAACGCGAGCTTCGCGAGCACCCTGGCGATTCCGGGAAACGTCGGGTTCATCAGCCAAAGCGGCGCTCTTTGCACCGCGATCCTCGACTGGAGCCAGCGCGAGCTGGTCGGCTTCAGCGCGTTCGTCTCGGTCGGTTCGATGCTCGACGTCGGCTGGGGCGACCTGATCCAGTATCTGGGCGATGACCCGAAGACGCACAGCATCGTCATTTATATGGAATCGGTAGGCGATGCGCGGACGTTCCTTTCGGCCGCGCGGGAAGTGGCGCTCTCGAAGCCGATCATTGTGATCAAGCCCGGGCGAACCGCCGCTGGGGCCAGGGCAGCGGCGTCTCACACGGGCGCGCTCACCGGCAGCGATGAGGTTCTGGACGCGGCCTTTCGCCGCTGCGGCGTGTTGCGGGTCAACACCATCGCCGAGCTTTTCTATCTCTCGGAGGCGCTCGGGAAGCAACCCCGGCCGGCTGGGCCGCGCCTGACCATCGTCACCAATGCGGGCGGACCCGGAGTGCTCGCGACCGACGCGCTGCTCTCGCTGGGAGGCAAGCTTGCGGAGCTTTCCCCGGAGACCATGGAAGGGCTCAACCGGTACCTGCCGCCCCATTGGAGCCACCACAATCCCGTCGACATCATTGGCGATGCCGGGCCGGAGCGCTACGCGAAAGCGGTCGAACTGGCGTCGAACGATCCGAATACGGATGGCCTGCTGGTGATCCTGGCGCCTCAGGCCGTGACCGATCCGGCGGCGATCGCCCAACAACTGAAACCCTACGCTCAGTTGCCGGGCAAACCGGTCCTGGCGAGCTGGATGGGGGGTGCCGACGCTGCCCGCGGCGTGAGCATCCTAAACGCTTCGGGGATCCCCGCTTATGCCTATCCCGATTCCGCGGCGCAGGTGTTCCATTCCATGTGGCGTTACAGTGAGAACCTTCGCGCCCTCTATGAGACGCCGCACTCGATCGAAGAAACCGCGGAAAATATCCTGGGGATCGATTCTCAAGGCCTCCAGCAAGCAGCAGCCATCCTTGCGAAGGCGCGCGGGAAGGGCCGCACGCTGTTGACCGAGGCCGAGTCCAAAAGCCTGCTCGAGGCATATGGAATTCCCACGGTTCGGACCGTAGTCGCCACCGGCGAAGAAGAAGCGGTGCAGCACTCGGTCCGGATTGGTTATCCAGTGGTCCTGAAACTCCATTCGGAAACCATTACTCATAAGACGGATGTGGGAGGCGTGCGGCTCAATCTCGGTGACGAAGCCGCGGTTCGCCAGGGCTTTCACGCGATTCGGGCCGGAGTTTCCGGCCCGGACTTTCTGGGCGTCACGGTGCAGCCGATGATTCGTACCGAAGGCTACGAGTTGATCCTTGGGTCGAGCATCGATTCGCAGTTCGGTCCCGTCCTGCTGTTCGGCAGTGGAGGAGAGCTGGTCGAAGTGTTCCAGGATCGCGCGCTCGGGCTGCCGCCGCTCAACACGACCCTGGCCCGTCGACTGATGGAGCGGACCAGGATCTTTACCGCCCTCGCCGGAGTACGGGGACGCAAGCCCGTGGACCTGGAGGCGCTCGAAGAGATTCTGGTGCGATTCAGCTATCTGGCCGCCGGGCAGCCCTGGATCAAGGAGATAGATATCAATCCGCTGCTCGCCTCGCCCGGCCGTCTGCTCGCGCTCGACGCTCGCGTGGTGCTTCATCCTGCAGACACTCCGGAGACGAGCCTGCCCAAGCTCGCGATTCGCCCTTATCCCGTCCAGTACGTAAAACCGTGGCGATTTGAGGATGGAGAGGAAGTGACGATCCGTCCGATCCGCCCGGAGGACGAGCCGTTGATGGTTCGCTTCCACGCTTCGCTCTCCGAACAGAGCGTCTACCTGCGCTATTTCCATCTGATGGATCTGGACCGGCGCGTGGCTCATGACCGCCTGATTCGGATATGCTTTGCCGACTACGACCGCACCATGGTCTTGATCGCCGAGCGCAGCGGACCTGTGGCCGCGGATCGCGAGATTCTGGCTGTCGCGCGGCTATCGAAGAACCGTCAGGGCGATGAAGCGGAGTTCGCCGTGCTGATTACCGATGAATTCCAGGGCCGCGGCCTGGGCACGGAAATGGTGAAGCGGCTTTTGGACGTGGCCCGCTCCGAGAAGCTGAGCGTCGTTACGGCGGACATCCTTGGTGAGAATTATAAAATGCTCGAAGTGTGCAAGTTCCTCGGATTCGAGCTGGAATTTTCACAGGCGGACGGCTTGGTGAAGGCCAGGCTCCCGCTTGGCATGTCGATCTCTCGCTGACGTCCTAGGAAGGGTACCCTTTCACGACCGACGCGGCAAATTGCGAGGCTGAACTTCCTTGAACCGCCACGATCCGCGGCGTTTCATTGGTACGCGTCGTGCATGAAGGTTTCGCATGTGGATTGCTAGACTTCTGATCTTTTCCACAGCCCTCGCCGCGCAAGTCCCCGGCGGCCGTGGAGGCCCCGGCTCTGAACTCATTCGTCAAGCGAGTCAGCTTGATCTGGAAGGCAAAGGCGCCGATGCCCGTGAAATCTTCCAGAAAGCCATCGACTCGGCGGCTACGCCGGCGGCTAAGGCTAACGCCCAGCGCGCGATGGCTATGTCCTGGGCCTTCGAGGGCAACTGCGCGAAGACCGGCGAGTACGAGCAGATGGTCATCGGCTACTGGGTGACGACGGAAAATGAGCAGCCCCACAACGCCTTTTACCAGGAGGGTGAGATGGCCGACGAAGCCGCACGCGTTTGCATCGATTCCGGCGACCTGGATGCGGCCATCGAGTGGTACAGCAAGGGGCACGCTCTTGGCCTGAAGGAGCCCGATATCTCCGAGGACCGCAAGGCCCTCTGGGAGTACCGGTGGGAGCACGCGGAGGCCCGCATCGCCGCGCGCCGTGGCGATCGGGCCGCGGCTGAAAGGCACGTTGCCGCCGCCAAAGCCGCTCTGGACGGCATGAAAGAGCTCCGGCAACAGCAAGAGAGCTTTTTTCCCTACCTCACGGGCTACGTGGCCTTCTTTCTAGGCGAATACCAGAAGGCCCTGGCTGAGCTGCAAAGGGCGGATCAGGCTGACCCGTTCATCCAATGTCTGCTCGGCCAGACGTACGAGAAGCTGGGCGATAAAGACCAGGCGATGGAGTGCTACCGAAAGGCGTCGAGTACCCGCGCCCACAACCCGCCCGCAGCCTACGCCCGGCCCTTCGCTCGCAAGAAGCTTGATTAATGCGGGGCGAAAGGGACTGAATTCTCTGCACCAGGGCACTGGACTTCAGAGTCCGACAGCGGTCGAGTGGACAGAGCGGTCCCCTCCCGCGCTGGCACTTACCATCTCGCGATGCTCGATTCGGCCAGCGATTACTGCCAATAGTTCCGATCCAGGCTGCGATATTGCACCGCTTCGGCAAGATGCTTGGCGGAGACCCCGTCGCAGTGGTCCAGATCCGCGATGGTACGGGCCACCTTCAAAATCCGGTCGTGAGCGCGCGCGGAAAGGCCCATGCGGCGAACCGCCATCTCGAGCGTCCGCTCTCCGGCGTCGTCGAGCGCGGTTAGTTTGCGGAGCTGCTGGACCGGAATATGGGCGTTGTAGAATCCACGTTCCCGCTGCCGGGCGCGCGCCGCCTCGACGCGAGCCCGGATCTCCTCTGAAGTCACACCATCGGCCTTGCCGCGCAGCTCCTGATACGGCACCGCCGGGACTTCGATATGCAGGTCAATCCGGTCGAGCAGCGGGCCGCTGATCTTCGCGAGATATCGCTGAATAATGCCTCCGGTACATCGGCATTCCCGTGTCGCGTCTCCGAAGAACCCGCAGGGACAGGGGTTCATACCGCTGATCAGCATGAAATTCGCGGGAAACTGCAACGTCATTTGCGACCGGGGAATGGTGATGCTGCCTTCCTCGAGCGGTTGCCGTAATTGTTCGAGCACGTTGCGCGGGAACTCCGGAAGCTCGTCCAGGAACAGCACGCCGTTGTGGGCCAGGCTCACTTCGCCGGGCCGCGCCGATCCGACACCCCCGCCGATCAGCCCCGCCGGCGAGACACTGTGATGCGGCGAACGGAAAGGACGGCGGCTCAGCAGGCCCGCATTCTGCGGCAAGACCCCCGCCACGCTGTGCACTTTCGTCGTTTCGAGCGCCTCGGCGAAGGTCAACGGCGGCAGAATTCCCGCGATCCGCTTTGCCAGCATGGTCTTGCCCGATCCCGGAGGTCCCACCATCAGAACGTTGTGGCCTCCCGCCGCTGCGACCTCGAAGGCGCGTTTCGCCCTGGTCTGCCCGCGAACGTCGCGGAAGTCGAGTACCGAAGCCGGTTCCGGGCCCATGGAAGCGCCCACGCTTGAATGCGGGGTGAACGCCTCGGGCCGATGCAGAAACTGGACCACCTCGGTGAGGTGACGCATCGCGAATACGTGGACCCCTTCGGCCACAGCGGCCTCCGCCGCGTTATCGGCCGGCACCAGCAAGTTCGGGATGCCCTGTTGCCGTGCACAAGCCGCAATCGACAATGCTCCGCGGACCGATCGGATGGTTCCGTCGAGCGACAACTCACCGACGAACAGGTGGGAATCGGTGGGTCCCACCGTGCCCATCGCCCCCAGGATCCCCAGGGCCATCGGAAGGTCGAACCCAGCCCCTTCCTTCCGCACGTTCGCCGGCGCCAGGTTGATCGTGATGCTCTTGCTCGGATAGCCGAAACCGGAGTTGATCAGCGCGCTCTTGATACGCTCCCGGCTCTCCCGCACGGCCGTATCCGGCATCCCGACGGTGATGAAATCGCGGGTGGAGCTGGGATACATATCGACCTCGACGTCGATCAGATGGGCGTCGATGCCGTAGACCGCAGCGGACCGCGTCTGAAAGAGGGCCATCAGTACGTAGTGCTACGGCGGCCCGATTTGTCGCAGCCTTTACTTCTTGGGCATTGGGGCCCAGCCGGGGGTCGCATCTTCCCAGGGGTTTTCCGTCAGGATGCGCATATCGGAACCATCCGGCCGCATGACCGCGATCTCGCCATACGATTGCGGATTATGCGGATGCAGCGGCATCTCGTCGCGGAACCCGTCGCGCGCCGTCGCAAACGCGATCCATTGGCCGTCCGGCGACCAGACGGAATGCGCGTCGTTTCCCGGAATGTGCGTGATTCGCTTCAGCCCGCTTCCATCCGAGTGGACCGTGTAAATCTCATAGTCGCCATCGCGATTGCTGGTGAACGTAATCTCGTCACCCGTTGGCGACCATGCGGGAAAATTATCTGTCTGAGTCCCGGCGGTGAGCACGGTGATCTTGTGAGTCGCCACGTCGATGATGCGCAAGCCCTTGCCATCCGCATCGGTGGCCCTGAAAACAATGCGCTTGCCATCGGGCGACCAGCTTGGAAACGCGTCGTTGCGATCGCCGTCCGTCAGGAGCGTGAAATCAGTCCCTTCGGGAGTCAAGGTAGCCAGGTTCGAGGTAACTTTGTTCACTCCGAGAAAGCCCTGAAACGCTCCGCCCACGCTGAAGGCGATCTTGTCGCCGAGCGGCGACCACGCGGGCGCGACCACGCTGCGCTGCTGATCGTCGAACAGCGTCCAGCGGCTGGAGCCGTCCACGTTGGCGAGGACTAGCGAATTATGAGCCAGCGCTGCGAAACCGTTGGTGAAAACCAACTGTTCCCCGGTCGGTGAAAAGCTGGGAAAGATTCCGGTTCGCAAGAGGCGGAACTGGGGGTCGTGGCTATGCGTTTCCATCACCGGCGGCCAATTCTGGCCGATGTCGCGCCAGTACACCACGCGGCTGCCATCCGGCGACCAACTCGGACTGTTGAATTCGCCGCGGGCGCCAGCCTTACCGTCCGTAAATTCCAGCCCGCCTTCCGGTCCGCCGGCGAAGTAGCCGGCGCGGTCCGCACCAATCCAGCGAGGCGACCATTTCTCGCCCTTGCCTTGGGTCAGCGCGCGCTCTTTTCCGCTGGCCACATCGATCGCGACGATCTGAGTGGTGGCACGCTGGCGTCGCGGGTCCGAGATGGCGATCACATCCTCGAAACTGGCTTGGTAATACACGATCTGTTTACCGTCCGCGGACCACTGCGGGCTGCCGGCGAAGGAACCGGTATGGGTCAGTTGGCGAAAACCGGTGCCATCCGGATGGATCAGGTAGATCTCGGTCCGCTGGATCGTTTCAAACGATCCAGGCCGTATCGGCAGGGGCGAATCCCGATCAGATGAAAACGCGATCCATTGCCCATCGGGCGACCATGCGGGACGAAACGCGCCGAGCCTATGATTCGTAATATTGCGCGCCTTCTTCGTGCGCGGGTCCGTCACCCACAGTTCGGCGTGACCGCCGCGCGTCGACACGAAGGCGAGCGACCGGCCGTCGGGCGAGAGCGCGGCTTGGTCGTCAAATGCCGGATCGTCGGTGAGACGTTCGAGATGCGTGCCGTCGGGGTGGGCTCGATAGATATCCGCCGACCCGCTGCGGTCGGATGTGAACACGATCCACTGGCCGTCGGCAGAGAAGGACGCGTCAAAATCTTGGCCCGGGCTGGGAAAAAACGGCTTGGGATTCCGGCCGTCGGCGTCGGCGATGAAGATCTCGGCGTTGAGCGGAGCGAACCCGGAATACGCGATCGTGTACTTCGGATCGGCGGCATGCGCGGCCCATGCGGCAGCCAGCAGACACACGCATCTCCAGATTTTCATCATGATTGAATAAACGATCCCGATTGTACCATCGGGTGTCGACAGGCACGCTGAATTTCTCTTGACCTGTCTATAGCTTCAGGGTTCATAGTAGGAACAGGACGGCCTTTGACCACCCAGTTCACCGTATCGAGTCTTGCCAGGAAATGCGGACTGAGCCGCAGTGCCGTGTTGTATTACGAATCGATCGGTCTGCTGGCGCCCGCCAAACGAAGCGCCGCGAACTACCGCGGCTACGGCGAGAGGGAACTGCGGCGGCTGGAGCAGATTTGCAGTTATCGGGACGCCGGGCTGAAATTGGCCGACATCCGGGCGCTTCTCGATCTGCATGGACGGGATCGTCCCGGGAGCGGCGCGACGGAGATCTTGAAACGCCGCCTGGCGAGCCTGAATGTTGAGATCGAGACGCTGCACGAGCATCAACGGTCGATCTTGCGGCTGATGCAAAACCGAAATTACCTGAAAGGAGTGAAGACCATGACGAAAGAGAAATGGACATCCATCATGAAGGCCGCGGGTTTCAGCGAGGCCGATATGACGCGATGGCACGTGGAGTTTGAACGATCCGCTCCGGAGGACCACCAGCAATTCCTCGAGTTCCTGCACATCCTGCCCGACGAGGTCCGGTCCATTCGGGAATGGAGCCGGAATGGCGGAGTGGGCCGCCATTGATTTCCCTGATTTGGCCGCACGTTCGTTGCGCCTGCAAGTAGAGCCAGGGGAGCGACCGTTTGCGCGATCCGCCAGGCCCGGAATTCCGTTGAAAATGGGGATCGTCCAGGATCGTCCGGCCTTTCCGGCGACGTGTTACCGGTTGACACGCGACCTATCCGCGGCGAGATCCGGCAAGGTGTCCCTATTTCTTCAGGTGACCCTGGCACTACGCCCCAACTTGTGGCAAGATGGAAGGACTCTGGAGCAGAACATGGTTGGTCGACTCGTCGGGCAGTATCAATTCCTCGAAAAACTAGGCGCCGGTGGCATGGGCGAGATTTTCAAAGCCCAGGACACCAAGCTCGGCCGGTTTGTGGCGATCAAGGTCTTGCCGGCCTCCAAGTCCGGCGAGCCGGAGCGCCGCCGCCGCTTCCTGCAGGAAGCACAGGCCGCCTCCAGTCTGAATCACCCCAGCATCATCACTATTCACGACATCATCTCCGAGGGTGACACCGAATTCATGGTGATGGAGTACGTCGTTGGCAAGACCCTGGTGGACCTGATTCCGAAGGGCGGACTGCGCGTGCCGCAGGCCCTCCGGTACGCGTTGCAAATGGCGGATGCGCTCAACGCCGCGCACAGCGCCGGTATCGTGCATCGCGATCTCAAACCTGCCAACGTCATGGTGACGGAAGCGGGCCTGGTGAAGATTCTCGATTTCGGCCTGGCGAAACTCACCGACCGCACTCAGACCACGCAGCTCGGCGACAACACACAGACCATCGGCGAAGCTCCGCTGACCGTGGAAGGTTCGATCATAGGCACCGTCAGTTACATGTCGCCCGAACAGGCCCAGGGACGCAAGGTTGACGCGCGCTCCGACATCTTTTCGTTCGGCGTCGTTCTATATGAAATGGTGACCGGCCGCCGGGCCTTTGAAGGCGATTCGAGTCTATCCACGCTGTCGGCCATTCTCCGCGACGACACCAAGCCGATGTCGGAGGTCGCGCCCGACGTTCCGCCACAGCTCGAGACCCTGATCAAGCGGTGTCTTCGCAAGAATCCGGACGACCGCTGGCAGGCCATGAAGGAAGTACAGATGGCGCTGTCGGCTCTCAAGCACGAGTCGGATTCCGGAACGCTCTACCGTAGCCGGATCGAGGCCGCCGCTGTTTCTGAAAAACCGAAAAAATCGCAGATGCCGGTGATGGCTGCGGTCGCGGCGGTCGTGGTTCTGCTCCTAGGGTTTGGAGGCTGGCGTTACGTAAAGCATCGCCGCGACGTAGCTGCCGCCGCGGCACAGGCAGCGGCCCTCGCGGCCATCCCCCCGGCCCCGGTCGAAGAGACTCCAGCCCCTCCGCCCGAACAGCCTCCGGCCACCGCGCCCGCTGCTCCGGCGGATGGCACGCTGACCAACCAGGCCGTGCTCGACATGGTGGATGCGAAGGTGCCGACGGACGTCATCGTCAGTCACATCCGGTCATCGAAGACAAACTTTGATCTTTCAACGCCCGAGATCATCAAGCTCACCAAAGCGGGCGTTCCGGCGAACCTGATTGAGGTAATGCGCAATCCCACCGCTCGGAGGCCAGCGCCCGTGCGATCGACTCCGACGGTGGCGGCTTCGGCGCCGGCGCCGGCCCCAACTCCTGTTCCGGCGCAGCAGCAGCAAGCCGCCGCCATACCCGCACCTCCACCGGTCGAAGCGGCACCCAAGCCGGCCGCCCCCGCGGCTCCGGCTCCGCGTCCGGCCGCCTCACAGGCCGTGCCGGTGATCGTCGCCGACGGCATGCCGTTCCGGCTGAAGCTCGCGGGGGATATCTCGGTCGACGCGGAGCAGGGCACTACGATTCAATTTGTGACCAGTGACGATTTCAATGTGCGCGGTACGGTGGTCATGGCCAAGGGGTCTACCGTGATGGGTGAGATCACCGAGAGCGCCAAGAAGAAGGTGTTCGGCCTCGGCGGCAAGATGAATTTCCGCTTGACGACGGCCGAGGCCGCGGGTGGTCAGAAACTCAACGTCCGGGCGATTCCCGTGCGCAAGACGGATGGGGTTTCCCAGCGTGCGGTGGATATGGGAAAGCGCCCGTCTTCAAAGGACCTTGCCGCCGACGCGGGGACCGAATACATCGGCTACGTGGACGGCGAGCAGACGTTGTCGATCGCGCCGGGCAAATAAGGTCCCAAGCCGGCATGTACGGACCGGCGTTTCGTTACGACTGCTGCCGTGGGATCCTCCGCTCAGGTCGGATTGTTTGACAATGGGTAGGTGGAAACACGCGGGCTGTCCTTAGTTCCCCCCAGTTCCCCCACAGTTCCCCCGAGTGATTCCCCACGCTGGACCCCGGGACCGCGTCGAATCGGGGAGAATATGGAATCCCATGCTTTCATCTGAGACTCCTGGGGACACGGACGCCGCCGCTCAACTTGCCTGGGA
>Ga0209415_10000125_pt1 | contig 118219 bp, 118 predicted proteins | sample PeaSoiSIISIP2007_FD_187696 | JGI IMG/M metagenome (GOLD analysis project Ga0209415, IMG submission 187696) | Peat soil microbial communities from Weissenstadt, Germany - SII-SIP-2007 (SPAdes) (version 2) | ecosystem: Environmental > Terrestrial > Soil > Wetlands > Peat | place: Germany...
ATCCTTCCAAGCTGGAACTTCACTGCATTCGATGAAGCGATTGAATTTGTGACCAAGAACCCCGACAGGTACGTACTCAAACCGAGCGGAAAGGCCCAGAACGAGAAGGAGCTCCTTTTCATCGGTCAGGAGGCGGACGGCAAGGACATCCTGCAGGTCCTGGAGCACTACAAGACGAACTGGTCCAAGAAGATCAAAGAGTTCCAGATGCAGAAGTTCGCCGACGGCGTGGAGATTGCGGTTGGGGCTTTCTTCAACGGAAAGGACTTCGTGATGCCGGTGTGCGTCAACTTCGAGCACAAGAGACTCTTCCCCGATGAACTAGGCCCAAGCACCGGAGAAATGGGGTGCTATGACGATGAAACAGAGGTGCTGACGAAGGCAGGCTGGAAATTGTTCTCTGATGTCACCTACCAAGATGAGATATGCACCCTCAATCCGAACAATCACGGAATAGAATATCAGAAGCCTGAGGCCCTTGTGGCATTCACTCATCACAATAAACTGATTTCAATTCGCAACCGCACGATAGACCTTATGGTGACCTTAGATCATAACATGTACGTAGAAACGCAGCAGAATGCTCGGAAGCGCAGGAACAAGTTCGAGTTCGTCAAGGCAAAGGATCTTCAATCGCAGAGCGTAGTCAAGCGAACCGGCAATTGGGCGGGGGATGAAGTTGTATCCTTTGTTCTACCTTCGGTTCAGATTGGACATGTGAGTGGTCGTCAAGTGGTCTTCCATGAATCTGGTGAGATATCTGTACCCATGGACAGGTGGCTTGCTTTCTTCGGTGTTTGGCTCTCTGACGGGGCTGCAACCCAAGACGGTCCGAACTACCAAGTGAAGATATCGCAGACCAAACCTGCCCTTCGAAAGCAAATCCAAGTCATCGTAGACAGCCTTCCTTTCAAGTTCACCACGAACGAAGCTGGTTTCTACTGTTATGACAAGCAACTCTGCACCTACCTCAGGCGGTTCGGGGAGGCACCGCAGAAATACGTCCCAGATTTCGTCAAGGGGCTGTCTTCAAGGCAAGTTCGGATTTTTTTGGACTGGTTCTCAAAGGGTGACGCTACTTTGATGCGAAAGGGGTTCCGGATATTCTACACATCATCCCGACGCCTAGGGGACGATATCCAAGAGCTCCTCTTGAAGGCAGGACGACTTGGGATAGTAAAAGCGAGGAAGGGGAGGGGAAGGCTGTGGATCGTTGACCATTTCGCAGACGGTTCCAACACGCAGTATGAAGTCCACGAACGAGTGCAGAGACTCAATTCGTGGTTGGATAGAAGAGATTCAAGTGTCGTTGATTACAACGGTAAGGTCTATTGTGCAACTGTGAAGAACCACGTGATGTATGTTAGACGAAACGGAAAACCGGTCTGGTGTGGTAACACAGGCATGTACTACACGAAGGACAGTCCGGTGTTTGAGAGGACTTTGCTGAAGACCAAGGAGAAGCTCGCCGCAAGCAAATACGTCGGATACATCGATATCAACTGCATAGTCAACAGCAAGGGCATATGGCCGCTTGAATGGACCTCGCGTTTCGGTTTTCCTACGATAAGTATCCAGATGGAGGGCATCACGAGCGAATGGGGCCCATTTCTCAACGACATCGCCCGCGGTAACGAGACCCAGCTCAAGACGAAGAAGGGCTACCAGATAGGGGTCGTGGTAGCCATACCTCCCTGGCCCTTCGAGGACGAGAAGGCGTTCAAGAAATACTCCGAGGGGGCGACAATACTTTTCAGGCGCCAGAGCCTAGACGGCATTCACATAGGAGAGGTCAAGCTTGAGGAGGGGGACTGGCACATTGCAGGGAACTCTGGCTACGCGCTAGTCGTCACAGGCTCCGGGGCCACCATGGCAGATGCCATAGAGAAGGCGTATCAGAACGTGACGAACGTGATGATACCCAACATGTTCTATCGGAACGACATCGGCCAGCGGTGGACCCACGACAGCGACAAGCTCCTGAGCTGGGGCTACCTTTAGCCCTGAGCCTCTAGCCACTCGTCTAGGTCGTCGATCACTGACTTCAGGTCGGCGTATCTCGTCCGCATGAGCGCCTCCGAAAGGAAATAGTTCAGCTCCCAGCCTTCGACGTTCCTCCTTGCCGTAGCCTTCAGCAATCTGGTGCGGGTCGACGGGAAGCTTGAGTCCTTGAGAGCTCTACCAACGGCCGCTGTCAGGCTGGAGACTTTGCACCAGGCCAAGCCCAGGGGTCCTTCCGCCTCTCCGCCATGATATAGATGGCGACCAGCACGATTAGCAGCGCTTCCGCGGTCGAGCCGAGGACCAGGATGATGGTCGCAGGGACGTTCCCGTTTGCGACGAGCTGGTAGTGCTCAGGCTGCGAGAGCGTTTCACCCAGGGCGATGACTCCAAGGGCCATCCCGAAGTAGTACGATACCCGAGGCTTGACGAAAGTGAGGACACTGTCGACGAGGAAGAGCACCCACCCAAACGCGATGAAGTAGAAGACGTCTGTCGGCAGCAGCGGATAGGCCTGCCACAGGAAGAAGACGCCAAGCACTGTTGAGAAGAGTATTACGCCCTGAATCGACCTCGCTAGCGAGACCATGCTTGTCGCGCGTCCGGGTTGCGTATTTCAAAGTATGGAAGGCTCGAAAGTCTTTTGAAGTCTCCGACGGGCGACGCGATGCATGGTAGCGGGGGCGCACAAGTCGTTCCACCTGCCGGAGTCTAGGCCACATTACCCTCCTCCACTTGAGTTCCACACGTCCCACATCAAGGTCGAAGTTGGAATCGACTTCGAAAAGAAGGGGATATCAGGCTCTTGCACCCTGAGCATCGAACCGGTCAGGGAGGACCTGAGGTGGGCTCACCTCGATGCCTGCGAGATGGACATCAGCAGCTGCGAGGTCGACGGGAGCGAGGTAGCCTTCGAGTACGATAACAGGACACTTACACTTCCTCTGTCGCCGGGGGGGTCAAAGCACGAGATCAGGGTCGGATACAAAGCCACCCCGCGGGAAGGAATCTACTTCACTTCGCCGGACAGGGAGCACCCCGAGAAGGAAGTCCAGGCCTGGACCCACTGCGAGCCCGAGGCATCCTGTTTCTGGTACCCATGCCATGACCATCCAAGCGCAAAGTCCACCAGCGAATTGGTCATCACGGTTCCGAAAGAGTTCAGGGTGATCTCAAACGGTAAGCTGCTTTCGACAGAGGTAGGAGAGGACGGGGTCACCTACCATTGGAAAGAGGAAGTTCCCCATTCCGCATACCTGACGTCCTTCGTTGCCGGGAAGTTCGGGGAGCTAACCCAGGATGCGGAGGGGGTCAAGCTCCGCTACAACTTCCCCGAGTCGAAGATGGAGGATGTTCTCAGATACTTCGGGGAGACCCCGAAGATGATGGAGGTCTTCAACAGGCTTACCGGGGTCAAATACCCATACGAGAAGTACGACCAGACCACCGTCCAGGATTTCGTGGCTGGCGGAGAGGAGAACCTCAACGCCACAACCCTCGCCATGAACTACTACCCTGATGCGAGCTCCGAGGAGGACTTCAGCCCGTCCTACGCAGCCCCGTGGCAGACGGCGGTGAACCTCGTGGCCCACGAGCTGGCCCACCAGTGGTTCGGGGACTACGTGACCTGCTCAGACTGGTGTCACGCCTGGGTCAACGAGGGCTGGGCCACCTACCTCCAGTCCCTGTACATCGAGCAGAGCAGGGGGGCTGACGAGATGAGATGGGAGATGCGCGCCCGGGAGTCAGAGTACTTCGACGAGGACGAGTCCCAGTACAGGCGGCCCATTGTCGAGAGGGAATACGTGTGGCCCCACGACGTCTTCGACCACACCACATACAGAAAAGGGGCAGCGATGCTCCACGAGCTCAGGTTCGTCCTGGGTGACGAGAGCTTCTTCAAAGGGGTCAACGGATTCCTGAACGCTCACGCGAAAGGGCCTGCGGACACCGACGACTTCAGGAAGTCCATGGAGAGGGCGTCGGGGGTCCCACTGGAAGAGTTCTTCGAGCAGGCATTCTACAGGCCGGGGTTCCCCGAGTTCAGGGTGGAGTACGCCTGGGACGACGGGGCAAAGACCGCGACTCTGAGGGTCAAGCAGGCGCAGGAGACCGGGGACGGGACGCCGGTGTTCAAGCTCCCCTGCGACATCGTATTCTATGTGGACGGAAAACGCGGGAAGTTCAGAACCTGGCTGGACTCCCCCGACCAGACTCTCGTGTTCACCCTCGATTCGAAGCCGTCGGTGGTAGAGTTCGACCCTCAGAAGTGGCTCCTGAAGAAAGTGAAGTTCGAGAAGACCATCGACCTGCTCCAGAACCAGCTTGCGCAGAGCCAGGACGCATTCAGCAGGGCCGAAGCGGCCATGGCCCTTGGCAAGACGGCGTCGGACAGGGTCGTAGAAGCCCTGAAAACTGCGGCATCAAAGGAGCAGTTCTGGGACGTAAGGGCGTGCGCCCTGAGGGCCTTGGGAGAGGTCGGGAGCGACGGCGCTCTCGAAGCGCTTCTAAGCATGGGACTGCCGTCCAACAGGAAAGTCAGGAGGGCGCTGGCGAAGGCCCTCGGGAACTTCAAGGACGAGAAGGCCCAGAAGATCCTTGTAAGCCTCCTGGAGGTGGATCAGAGCCCATACGTCAGGTGCGAAGCTGCGCTGGCCTTGGCGAAATCGATGCCGGACGGCGCGCTCCCTCTGTTGAGGAAGGCCATGGGGGTCCATACGGTCAACGAGACGCTCACAGAGGCTTGCCTCGAGGCGATGGGGAAGCTCAAGGACGGGGAGGCGAAGGAGATCATCAAAGAGAACCTTGCCTACGGCAAGCCCACCAGGGCGAGGATAGGAGCGCTGAAGGGAATAAAGGCGAAGGGGCACATTGATGATGATGAGCTCCCGATCCTCAAGGACATGATTCTGCATGACAAGGAGTTCAGGGTGAGGCAATACCTAATCTCCGCCGTCGCGAGAGAGTTGGCCGACCTCCGGCTCGCCGACACCTTAGCGGAAGTCTCGAAGAAGGACCGGATTCCTGGACTAAAGCGGCAGGCCCTGGAGGTGTACTATGACCTTTCGGCCACCATGGAGCGGTCTGCTTCCCTCGCTAAGCTGAAGGCAGAGGTCGAGGAGCTCAAGGAAGAGAACCGCAGGCTCGCACGGGCTGCGTCCTGAAGTTATTCAGCGGTCTTTCGACGAGAGTCGCCGTGGGTCGAGGTCACCTTCGACTGCCTTGATGAAAGGAGCCTCTTCATCTTCGGGCCCAAGGAGTCGAAAACCTCAGCTATGTTGTACCCGTTCCCTGAGAAAGCGTGCCTTTCCTTCGGCGTGTAGATTTCGACGGAGACCTCATATCTCGCGTGGGTCTTGCCTGGCTTCCTCGACTTCACCACCGCCCTGATCTCTTCGATGGAGGGATAGACCTTGCTCAGCTCGGCGGAGAGTTTCTCGAACTTCATCTGCGCTTCTCCGGCCTCGATGGCCTCCTCAGGGAGGCCGACGATATAGAACGGCGGACGATTATTCTTTGAGCTCATGAAGGACAGTCAGTGGCCAGCAAGGGAGGCCTTTATGGATTCTGCCGTCCTCCTCGACATGGCCATGATGGTGATCATCGGATTGACGGCCGGAGTGGTGGGAAAGACACAAGCGTCCCCCACGTACAGGTTCTTGACGGAGTGGAGCTCCCCCGTCGGCGCCGTAGGGCCCGTCCGTGGGTCTGAGCTCATCCTGCAGGACCCCATCAGGTGGGCGCTGTAGAGCATCACCCGGTTGTAATTGACACCCTTGGCCCGGAGCGTAGCGGAGAAGGCGTCGAGCTCTGTGGATCCGATCCTTGACTTTCCATCCCCGGCGAAGACCTGATCGTTGTGGGTCGTCCAGACCCCCGTGGCCCCCGCGGCGGCGAGTATCTTGGCGGTCTCCTCCATCCCCCTGACCAGGGTGCTCCTGTCCACGGAGTTGAGGTCATAGGTCACTGAGGGGTATCCGTCCTTGTCGACGGAGACCCTTCCATAGCTCCTTTCACGAAGGAGTACGATGGAGGCAGATGAACGGGAGTAGTATTCTTTCATGAAGTCCTTGTGTTGCCTCCCGCTGACCCAGGGGATGGAGAGGGCGAAGAGGCCCGGGTGGGCAGGGGCCGCCTCGATCCAGAAGCCGTGGTAGCTCCCGTCCAGGTCGATGAATTTCCAGACTGCGACGGTCTGCGGGGGCCCCTGCCAGGGGTTGATGGGCTTCTCGAATATGCCCCCGACGGCCACGGTGGGGTGCAGGCGGAGGAAGTTTCCGACGTTCTTGTCGTCCACCCCTGATCTTAGGATGAGCGCCGGGGTCTCGATCCCCCCTGCGGCGACGACGACCACCCGTGCGGACACTTCCAATCTAACATTCCTGGCACCGGAACGGCAGGCTGCCACCACCCCCCTGGCGACCCCTTTTTCGATCAAGACCTGCTCCACCCTCGCGTCGAAGACGAAGGCCGCGCCGTTGCTCTGGGCAGAGGGAAGGTAGTTCATGGCTGTCGACCTTTTCGCAGCGTAGATGCAGCCGTAGGTGCAGTAGTCACACCTCTGCTCGCATCCGACCGCGTTCCTTTCGATGGTGTGGTAGTCGGTGCCTTCCTTGTAACCTAGACTCTTACACCCGTCCCAGAGGACTCCGTTGTTGCCGTTTCTCTGGCTCTCCAAGGAGTTCACCTCCATCTTTTCCCAGACTTCTGCGAGGTATCCGTCGAAGACCTGACCCGCGACTCCTTCGATGCCGTACTCGGCCTGCCACTCAGTGAGAATCCTTGCAGGCGGCTTCAGACAGGTGTTCCAGTTCACCGTGGTCCCTCCCCCCGCACCCCTTCCAGCGAGCAAGACGAACGAGAGGTCTTTCGTGGCCGCGGTCCCACTCTGCTGGAAGAGCTTCTGCATCATCCTCATCTCATTCTGCTTGAAGGTCTCCGAAGTCTCGTAGGGGCCGGCTTCGAGGACCAAGACCTTGTAGCCGGCGCGCGCCAGCTCATCAGCGATGACGCTCCCTCCGGCCCCAGGCCCGACGACCACGACGTCGCAGCTCGTCTTCGTGTCAGCGTCAAAGGTCAGAGGCCTCAGCCGAGTGGCTTCAGGGATGGGGATGGGGGGCCGGCTGTGAGGGCCGGGATACCCGATGGCTTCCCAGTTGGGATTCTTTCCTTCTGGGCCTATCGACGCGTACGCAAGGAAGAGCACGAGCCTCTTGAGGGCCTGGAAGGCGGTCCGCTTCAGGGCGATCGGGCTGTCGCGCCAGGCCTGAAGGTACCTCTCCCTCTCGGAAGGGCGCAGGGAACTGAAACTGACTGGTCTGCCGGATAGTGCGAGATTGTAAAGTGGGCTTTCGAAGACCGCCAGGATCCTGCGGAAGTCTCTGGCGTTCGCCGGCTGGAGGGAGTTGACAATTGCGTCGGCGAGCATCGCGTGCACACCGAGGTCGGAGCCGCTCCGGCGGTAGAACTCTGAACCATCCTGAATCGGTGGGAACAGGGCGTCGCATATTGACTTCAGTACTCCGGTCTCTCTGGGAGTCAGCTCCGCCGGCGTCAACGCCCCGCCTCCAGGACATTCTCCAATTCTGAAAGGCCGTGGATCACGAAGTCTGCCCCGTCGGCCTTCAGCCGGTCGGCCGAGTAGTTCCCGGTGGCCACCGAAACGATCTTCACACCGGCCCCCCTGGCCGCCATGATATCAAACGGGCTGTCGCCGACGTAGTAGACAGACTCCCTCGGCACGGAGAGCCTCTCGACCGCCATCACCACCCCCTCTGGTCTGGGCTTCATTACTTCAGTCTCGTTGCGGGTGAGGACGAACTCGAACAGGTCCTCCAGGCCAGCTCGTCCCAACGATTGGATGGCAGACCTCCGACCGCCGTTCGTCAGGACCGCGATGCGGACCCCAGTCGCCTTGAGCCCCACGAGGATCTCTCGCGTCCTGGGGAGCACCGAAGTAGAAGGGACGCTCTGCTCCTCAAAGTCGTCGAGGATCGAGAAGACCTTCGCCCTGAGGGCGGCGTAGGCCCCCTGGTCCCCGGGCTGCAACCTCGCCTTCGCTGTGTCGAGCATCTCCTGGGTCGGAGTGTTCAGACCCAGTCCTGCGGTGTCGACGGCTTGGGATTCGAACAGACGAATAATTGCTCGCCTCGTTCCCTGGACGTCGAATTTGAAGGTCACAAGGGTGCCGTCTAGGTCGAAGATGGCAGCGACGACCATGGCCGGCTAGATCTTCTTCTTTGAGAATAGGATCAGAATCGCGAGCCCGACGAACCCCAGGGCGATCACGAGGATGGCTACTGCGGTGAAAGTGTCGGAACCCCCCGCCTGAAGCACCGGCAGGTGAGGAAACAACGTGCCGCGCGTTGACCAAAGTTCGTATTTATCCGTTGTCGGAGTTCAGACTTTGGAATCGTTAAGTAGAGTGTGAGGTCACGGAAACGGGTTGCCGCCCAGGGTGACCTGCTACGGCGGAGTCGGCGAGATAGGGGGGAACAAGTTCCTCCTAGAGGACAAGGGAGCGAAGGTGCTTCTTGACTTCGGGACTGGCTTTTCAGACGGTGCCGACTACTTCGATTCGAGCATAGAGCCAAGGGGTGTAAACGGGGCCGGTGACCTCTTCGAGTTCGGGCTCCTCCCTGAGATGCCTGGCCTCTATTCCGAGAAGGCGCTGCAGAACACCCCGCTGAAGTACGTGGAGCCGGAGGTCGACGCGGTCGTCCTCTCTCACTACCACTACGACCACACGGGGAGGATCGGGCTGGTCGACCCCAAGATCCCCGTCTACTGCGGCGAGACGACGGCGCTCATACACGAGGCCTACAGCGACTCGACGGGCTCTCCCCTGGACGACCATCCCCTTAGGAGGTTCAGGACCGGGGACAAGTTCCGCATTGGACCTCTAGAGTTCCTCCCGGTGCACGTGGACCATTCGATCCCTGGGGCCTACGGCTTCGTCATCCACACGAGCGGAGGGGCCATGGCTTACACCGGGGACTTCCGCTTCCACGGGCGGGTCGGCTCGATGACCAATGATTTCATGGCGGCGGCGAAGAACGAGAGGCCACGACTGCTGCTGAGCGAAGGGACCAGGGTAGCTCCCGGAATAGACGCGACGGGAAACATGAGCGAGAAGGACGTCCAAGACGAAGCTTCGAAGCTGGTCAAGAGGTCGAAGGCGCTTGTATTCTCGACGTTCAGGGGGAACGACGTCGACAGGGTCAATACGTTCTATGATGCGTGCCTCGAGTCGGACCGGAGGCTGGTCGTCTCGATGAGGATAGCAATCCTGCTCGAGAAATTGAAGTCGGACAAGAAGCTGAAAGTCCCCAGGGTTGGGAAGGACGTCGACGTTTACGTCAGGAGGAAGAAGACAGGCAAGTTCGACGACTCCGACTACTACAAGTGGGAGAGGCCCTTCCTACAATACGGAATGAACGCCAAAGATGTCAGAGAAAAGCAGAAGATGACGTTCCTACACTTAGAAGCACTCAATTTCCCAGAGCTTATCGACATCAGACCCCAAAGAGGAGGGACGTACATCCACGCGGCGACGGAGGCTTTCAACGAAGAAGGGGAGAGGGAGGAGGCACTGATACGCAACTGGGTCGACCATGTCGGGTTCAGCTATTCGCAGATCCACGCGTCAGGGCACGCCCCAGGTCCGGAAGTCAGGTTTCTTGTAAAGGGGATAGCGGCAAAGAAGGTCGTACCCATCCACACTGAGCACCCTGAGCTCTTCATGGATTTCGTGAAAGGAGAATCGAGCCCGACGGTCCCGGTGAAGGGGAAACCCATCCCCCTGCCCTCCTGAGGGAAGTCTATACACCAATAACGTAGAAATATCGTCCATCTGGGTCGAGACCGATGGCGAGGGAAGCCACCAAGGACCTGGCTGAAGCTGCAGTCTCCAAGGCTCGCTCCGCGGGGGCGTCCTATGCTGAAGCCAGGGTGCAGAGCACCTGGGAAAGGCAATTCGTTCTCAAGAACGGGGAGTCTCAGCCGTCTTATTTCTCCGAAGGATTCGGGATTGGCATCAGAGTGATCTCCAGAGGGGCGCTGGGGTTCGCAGCAACCAACGACATGAAGAGGACATCTGTCATTGAATTGGCGGGCAAGGCGGTAAGACTCGCGAGGGCATCGGCGGGGGTCCTCACCAAGCCCGTCGAGCTGGACGATTCGAAGCCCTCTCGGAGGAAGTGGGCGCCGCCGGAGACGAGGAAGGTCGAGAACGCAGATTCAGCCTGGCTCAGAGGTGTGCTCTTGGAGATCGAGGGAAGGATCGCAGGCGGGAAGGCAGGAGTGAAGCTCCCCGGGAGGTTGCTCTATCTCGGGGCCGAGCTTGAGGAGAGGTATTACGTGAACAGTGACGGGGCAAGGGTAGAGGGAAGGCTCCCTCGGGTTGGGTTTTTTGGTTCGCTCACCGCCATGGAGGGAGGGGACACGGCGCAGAGGTTCATCCAGCAGGGAGAAACGGGTGGCCTTGAGGTAGTGAAGCGGATCGGGCTCGTCGACCGAGTCGAAGACGAAGCGAGGGTGATGGGGAAGGTGCTCAGGGCCTCCGCAAAGCCCCCGACGGGGACCATAGACGTAGTACTCAGCCCTGAGCTTTCGGGCATCGCGGCCCACGAGTCGGTGGGACATCCTCAGGAGGCAGACAGGGTGCTGGGCAGGGAGGGAGCCCAGGCGGGGGAATCGTATCTGAAGTCCGACAGCCTAGGAATGAAGATCGGGAGCGCCGAGGCCAACGTGAGCGACGACCCGAACCTCCTCCATTCGAACGGGTTCGTCCCAGTCGACGACGAGGGGGTCGAGGGGAAGAAGCGCCTCCTGATCAAGGGAGGGATAATCAATGAGTTCCTGCAGAACAGGACCACAGCGAAGGAATTCGGGTTGAAGAGCAATGGGGCCGCCAGGAGCGTCTCCTTCGACCGCGAGCCCATAATCAGGATGTCGAACACTTTCGTCGAACCGGGAGACTATCAGACTGACGAGTTGATGAAAGAGGTCAAACACGGAATCTTCTTCAAGACTTTCACAGAATGGAACATAGACGACAAGAGGCTGAACCAGAGGTACGTGGCTTTGGAGGCTTACTTGATAGAGCAGGGGGAGCTCAAAGGGCTGGTGCGATCCCCAGTCCTTGAGATTACGACGCCCAAGCTCTGGGGGAGCGTGAAGGGGCGTAGCAAGCACATGGAGTTCGAGTCCGCGACCTGTGGCAAGGGAGACCCGATGCAGGGGGCGCCGGTCTGGACTGGGGGGCCTGAGACTCTACTGGCGGGAATCAGACTGGGTTCGAGGTGACCAGAGTGGACCTTGGCAAGCTCAACGAGACGGCGATAGCGGCCGCGAAGCGCCTCGGGGTCGACGATGCGGTCGCCCTCAGCGCGAAGGGCGGAGACAGTATGATCAGGTTCGCGAACAACTCGGTTTCGGTGGTCAGCAGGGTCGAGGAGGCGGAGCTTACGGTGTACCTCGCGAAGGAAAGGAGGCGTGCCATCGCGTCGACCTCCAACCTCGAAGCGTCCGCGGTCAAGAAGTTCGTCGGGGACCTGTTCGGGTCGATAAAGGGGCTCCCTGAGGCGGAGTACGTCCCACTCCCCGGCAAGGCGGCCAAGTACTCCCCGAGCAGGCTCGGTCACGATAAGAAGCTGGAGACACTGGACGAGGAGCTCCCGGACCTGGCCAAGACTGCCATCGAATCGGCGAAGGCGGCTGGGGGGAAGAGGTCTGCCGGGGTGATCAACGCCGGCAAAGGGACGGTCGCCATTCTGACGACGGCAGGAGTGGAGGGGAGCGACTCGAGGACGGCGATAACACTCAACATACGCTCCTTCACGGAGAACGAGGCGAGTGGTCACGGGCTGTCATGCTCCTCGTCACTGGCCGGGTTCGACCCGGAAGAGGCAGGCAGAAGAGCAGGCGAGGGGGCGAAGAGGATGAAGGGGGCCTCCGAGCCTGAGGCTGGGAAATACAAAGTTCTCCTTAGCCCGACCGTGGCGTCCAACTTGATCGAGACGGTGGCCGCCGCGACGTCGGCATTCTCAATTGACGCAGGGACATCTTACCTAGCAGACAGGCTTAGCAAGGATGTGGCTGCGAAATCCTTTGACCTGACCGACCACGGCGTTGTGGAAGGGGGGCTTGGGGGCAGGGTCTTCGATGATGAAGGGGTGAAGACTGCGTCCAACGAGATAATCAAAGGAGGCGTTCTCCGGAGCTACCTCCACAATCTGACTACCGCAGAGAAGTGGAGGACCAAGAGCACGGGGAACGCGGGTTTCGTCTCTCCGCATCCATGGAATCTCGAGGTCGGGAGCGGGGACTCATCTTATGATGAGATGGTGAAGGAGATGAAGCAGGGAATAATCCTGACGAGCAACTGGTATACGAGGTTCAAGAACTACAGGACCGGGGAGTTCTCAACGGTCCCCAGAGACGGGGCATTCCTTGTGGAAGGAGGGAGGGTGACTAAGTCCCTGAAGGGGATGCGGGCCGGGGACGACCTGAAGAGGATGTTCTCCTCGGTCGAGATGCTCTCGAAAAAGAGGGAGTGGATTCAGTGGTGGGAGGTCGACACGCCAACTCTGTGCCCGTGGATGATCATCGACGGCGTCACGATAACCCGAGCCTACGGATAAGATCGGGGGACGGCTGCGCGTGTCGCAGCCGCACTAACGCACTACGGGGACGCTCTCTAACGCCTGGTTGAGGAACGCGGCGTCAGGTTCGTAGTCCACCAGCTTGCCGGCCATCTTGTCCTCGTAGGCCTTCAGGTCCAGGAGGCCGTGGCCGCTGAGGTTGAAGAGAATGGTTTTCGGCTCGTTGTTCCGCTTGCACTCGAGGGCGAGGTCGATGGCAGCTTTGACTGCGTGGTTTGACTCGGGGGCAGCAACTATCCCTTCCGTCTGGGCGAGGAGGATTCCCGCTTCCATCACTTCATTCTGGTTGTAGGCAACGCTGCGCATGTACCCCTTGTCGATCAGCATGCACATCGAGGGGGCCTTGCCGTGGTATCTCAGCCCGCCGGCGTGGATCGGAGGGCACTGGTAGGAGTGGCCGACGGTGTGCATCTTGATGAGCGGGGTTGTCTCTGCGGTGTCTGCGTAGTCGTACCTGTATGACCCTCTGGTGGTCGACGGGACGGCCTTCGGCTCGGCCGCCACGAATTCCGCGCTGCTCTTGCCGCGCAGCTTGTCTCTCATGAACGGGTAGGCCAGCCCTGCGAAGTTGCTCCCGCCGCCGATGCACCCGACGAGGTAGTCAGGCTCGACGTCGAACTCCTCCATCTGGAGCTTCGCCTCCTGGCCGATGACCGACTGGTGCATGAGGACGTGGTTGAGGACGCTCCCAAGGGCGTACTTTGTGTTGTCGTGGGTGACGCAGTCTTCGATGGCCTCGCTGATCGCGATGCCGAGGCTCCCCGGGTGGTTGGGGTCCTTCTCGAGGAACTTCTTGCCTGCGTTTGTCAGTCGGCTGGGGGACGAATGGACCTTGGCTCCGTACACCTCCATGAGCGTCCGCCTGTATGGCTTCTGTTCGTAGCTGCTCCTGGTCATGTAGACCGTAAGGTCGATGTCAAAGAGCGCCGCCGCGAGGGCGAGCGCGCTCCCCCACTGGCCGGCTCCGGTCTCGGTGGTCAGCCGCTCGGTGCCTTCCTTCTTGTGGTAGTACGCCTGAGCTATGGCGGTGTTGGGCTTGTGGCTCCCCACGGGGTTGAGGTCTTCCCGCTTGAAGTAGATCCGCGCCGGCGTCTTCAGCTTCTGTTCGAGCCGGGCGGCCCTGTACAGCGGGGTGGGGCGACCGAGGCGGAGATAGGCTTCGCGGACCTCTTCCGGGATGGGGATGAATTCTTGGGTCGACACCTCTTGCATCACACACTCTTTTGCGAAGAGGCGGAGGAGGGGCTCTGGCGCCATTGGCTGCATCGTCCGCGGGTCGAGGGGAGGTGGGAGAGGCTCCGGCAGGTCGTGCTGGATGTTGTAGTAGTCTGTGGGTAGTTTGTCCTGTGAAAGGACAACTTTGAGCTGAGTGTTGCTCATGGAAATGGTCGGCTTCGCGGGGGTTAAATCAAATCCTGACCAAAGTTGAGCACCCCGCTTGAAGCGGAATCTGTCAACAAAGCTCAATAGTGTACGTTTTGGTACATAAATGGCATGTGGGTAAACGTCAGGAAGCAGTTCGAACGGCAAGTGGTGAGGCCTGAGATAGTTAGGAAGATGATACAGTGCGGGATGCGCGTCTCCGACGACGAGAAGATCTACGTCGATGACATAGAGGTGGACTATTCGGCGGTCGCCCGGGCCCTCGACGTCGACAGGCGCGTGGTCAAGCAGACGGCCCAGCAGATACGCAGGAACAGGTACTTGTTCTCGCTTTTCTCGATGACCAAGCCCCTGGGGACCAGCCTGGTCAACGTGGTGTCGCAGCTAGGGTACACCGCCATTGTGATAGAAGCCGATCCAAAGTCCCCGGGGGTAATGGCAGGGGTCGCCGAGATCCTGTCGCGGCATGGGATGGTCGTCAGGCAGGCTGTCGCCGAAGACCCAGAGATGGTCCCAGACGCGAAGATGACCATGGTGGTCGAGGGGCAGCTTACGGGGCAGGCGATGGAAGAGCTGCACGGATTAAAGGTCATCAGAAGTATAAAGATTCTGAAGTGAGTTGGCCAAGAAGTTCGACGTCGCTGTGATGCACGACTACTTCGTGGACAGGCTCGTCCACGTCGACGCGATCCCCCAGATGATGGGCTCCATCGCCGAAAAGGCGTCGTCAGGGGGCGGAGGGATCCATGGCACCGTCCAGGAAGAGGTCAGGGGAGGGAACGCGGTGAACCTCGCCCACGCCCTCGCAAGGCTCGGTCTGAAGACGCTGCTGATCACCCACAGCGAGAAGACCCACGAGGCGCTGCTGGAGCAGGCCTTCGTCGGCCTGAGGGCGGAGGTCAGGGTCAAGCCATTTCCCGCCGGCCTGACCGTGGCCTATGAGGAGAAGGTGAATGTGATGATCGGCGACGGGAAGGGAGCTTCGGACTTCGGCCCGAGCCGCCTCGACGCGGACGACTGGGAGGCTCTCCGCTCGTCACAACTGGTCTGCTCTGTGAACTGGGCGGCTAACACGAAGGGCACGGAACTGCTGAAGGCGCTGCGGCGGCGGCTCGGGCCTGAGAAGCCAATATTCATGGACCCTGCTGACTTTCGGGACAACCCTCAGGGGTTCAGGGGGGTCCTTGACCTGATCGAGGAGAGGCGGCTTGTCGACTGGGTGAGCATGAATGAAATCGAGGCACTAGCAGCTGCAAAGTTGCTAGGGATCGAGTCCGACGACCCCGCCGAGGTCTGCAAGGAGACCGCGAGGAAGCTCGGTGTCGTGTTCGATCTGCACGGAATCGAGGCCTCCTATTCGAGCGAAGGAACGAGGGTAAGCAGAGCCAAGGTCAGGAGGATCAACTCGAGGAGGTTGACAGGCGCCGGGGATGTCTGGGACGCTGGTGCAATCTACGGGAGGCTGAAGGGAATGGACGAATCAGAAAGACTCGCGTTCGCGAATAAGGCGGCGAGGTTGTATCTCGGGAGCAGGGAGCTGACTCCTCCCACTTTGGCGCAGGCGCTCGGCTGATTCTATGCTTACTTCTCAAGCATCCTGGAGAACGTCCAGGAGACAGTGCTGAGGATCTCGTTCAGACGCGTCTTCTCCCTGTAGTTCTCTATGATGACCTTCCCGATGGTCCCGTTGGACTCTTCCACGTCAAAGCGCAGCTCCGTCCCCTTGGCGAGCTTCCCCGCTTTGACTAGCTCTTCGTCTTTCGCCTTCATCCCCTGGAGTATCTTCCCCATGAGGAACGACTTGAACGGGGGGGTCGAGGACTTCAGCACTACACCGCTCGGTTCGATGGCGACCGCGTCGGTGCTTATCGACGCCCTTGCTATGACCTGCCCTCCTTTGTCCCGCTTGAGTTCCCTGACCTCCGGGGCTTCCTTCGCCTCGGCCATCATCTCACTGGCCTGTTTGAACGTCGAAGCTCTCAAGGTAGTATCAACATACCCGAGGGTCTCGGTCAGCCTTTCCAACTCGTCCTGAAGCTGGGCGATCCTCTCCTCGAGCCAGAGCTTGAGCTCGGCGGCCTTCTTGGTGTCCCTGTCGACAGCAGCCATTGATGAGAGTCCATGAAAGTTGCACTAAAAACGTTAGCGGGGACGGACTCGCATGAAAGGGACTTTCGTGAAAGTGTTAAGCCTTCCACCTGAGGGTCTTGGCCATTGCTTCGGCTGAAGCGCAGGACAGCCTACGTGGCGGCTGCTGCAGTCTTCGCGGCACTATACGCAGTGCTGGGGACGATTCCCATTTCCCAGCTTCTGATGGGTCCGGGCAATTTCCTGACAGCAAGTAACTTCGTCACCCCCCTCGCTGGGATGATTTTCGGACCCTTCGTCGGAGGATTCTCAGCCCTGGCTGGAGACTTGTTGGATGCCTATGCTGGATACATTTCTCTAGGTAGCACCGGCTTTGCCATCATGGCCGCGGACCTCGCTACGGTCGGGACGGCTGGATTTGCTTACGCGGGGAAGTGGAAGGCTGCTCTTGGTCTCCCGATAGCGATATTGGCGTTGTACTGGCTGGACCCCATCTCAGTCTTGTTCGTCGGTCGTGTGCCTTTCACCTGGCTGCACATGATCGCGCTGATTGCTCTTGGGGTGGTCCTGTTGCTCGAGAAGGCAGGAAGGATCAGCAAGCTCAGCCCGGTCTTCGTTGTCGGCGTGACATTCGGCGCCCTCCTCTGCGGCCAACTGACGGGCACGCTGGTCGGGCAGGAGCTCGCGGTGAGGGTCTACCAGGTCATTTCCCTCCAGACCTGGCAGCAAACGCTGGTCCCTGGGTTCTTTGCCCTGTACCCGATAGAGAGAACCTTCTTCACAATCGTCGGTTCACTGATTTCGACCCCCGTTCTCAGGGCCCTCTGGCGGAGGCAGCATCCCAATGCCCTCGACTAGCCGCGCCTCGAACATCTTCGGTAGCACATTTTAATCCACAGTTGAAAGGCTCGGGCTGTATGCCTACCCCAGACGCGAACTTCGATGCGGCCCTTGAGCACATCCGGAAGCTGCTTCAGGAACAGGCCGAAAGAGTACAGAGAATCAGTAAGCCAGTCGAATGGTTGGATTACACCAAGCTTGACAGGCTTGTGATCGGGGTGATAGGAGGGGACGGGATTGGCCCCATAATAGCAAAGGAGACGACCCGCGTAATCACTGAGCTGCTGAAAGACGAAATCAAATCAGGGAAGGTCGAGATCAGGGAAATTGAAGGGCTCACCATCGAGCGGAGGATCAAGCTAATGCAGGCGCTTCCAGAAGATGTGCTGTCCGCAATCAAGAAATGCCACGTCCTACTGAAGGGTCCCACGACCACCCCGGAGGAGGGGAGCGGAGTGCCGAACATCGAGAGCGCGAACATCGCCATCAGGAAGGCCTTCGACCTCTTCGCCAACGTCAGGCCGGTGAGGATACCTGCCGAAGGGATCGACTGGGTCTTCTTCAGGGAGAACACAGAGGGGGAGTACGTCCTCGGGAGCAAGGGGCTCATGGTGACACCTGAGATGGCGCTCGACTTCAAGGTGATAACAAGGCCGGGGGCTGAGAGGATCATCAGGCTCGCCTTCGAGCATGCGAAGAAGACCCACAGGAAGAAGGTGACAGTCGTCACCAAGGCGAACGTGATCAAGACTACGGACGGCCTCTTCCTCGAGACGGCCAAGAGGGTGGCGAAGGAATACCCCGAGATTTCATGGGACGGATGGTACATCGACGTGTTCACCGCGAAGCTCATCGACGAGAAGAGGAGGAGGGAGTTCGAGGTCGTCGTGCTCCCGAACCTCTATGGTGACATCGTAACGGACGAAGCCGCCGAGCTTCAGGGAGGGGTCGGGACTGCAGGGAGCGCTAACCTCGGAGCGAGGTTCGGCATGTTCGAAGCGATACATGGGTCCGCCCCCAGGATGATCATCGAAGGGAGAGGAGACTACGCCGACCCGCTGAGCCTGATGCGCGCGGCGGTCATGATGCTCGAGCACGTCGGGATGATGGCGCAGAGCCAGAGGCTCGCCAGAGCGCTCGACATGTGCGCAACCTACGACCGTAAGGCGGTCATCACAGGGCGCGCCGGGGGCGCCAGCGCGATGGAGTTCGGGGACCAGGTCATCGCCGCATTGGGCGATATAAACTTGGACGCGCGATGGGAGTCGTTTCAGAAGAGCTAACCGTGGATCCTGAAGTCGCGGTGGTTCCGCGGGGTAGCGGGCTCGATCACGAAATCGTCAACCCTGGCCCTCGGGGGGCCCGTCCTCGCCCAGTTCAGGACCTTCTTCAGGTTCCGCTCGTCTCCTTCTAGGAACGCTTCGACCGAGCCGTCCGGCAGGTTCCTGACCCACCCCCTCACTCCAAGGAAGGTGGCCTTCTGGGCCATGCTGGAACGGAATGATACCCCGTGGACGAGGCCCCTAATCTTGACGTGGACCGCTTTTGACAAAGTGATCATTTCAGGGAGGCGACTACGTCCGTGATGCCTGCGATGATGAAAGGCACCGCGAGGGACGCGATGAGCAGTGCGGTTATCCGTGAAAGAGCGTTGGTGCCGTTCGCCCCCAGAAACTTCCTGACCCAGTTCGAGCTAGACAGGATGAGGAAAGCGAGCACGGCGTTGCAACCGACGACGAGTGCAAGGAAGGGGGAGTAGGGGGGCCCGGAGATTATTATGACCGTGGAGATGGCACCCGGTCCAGCGAGCAGCGGCGTGGCCAGGGGGAAGGCTGCGACGTCCGAAGGTTGGAGCCCACGGGCCCTGATGTCCGCTCCCCTTAGGCGGTCTACGGCGACGACGAAGAGGATGATGCCCCCTGCGATTCGGAAGTCGTCGATGGTGATCCCGAATATGTCGAAGATGAGCCATCCGAACAGTGTGAACACAACCAAGATTGACGTGGAGATCAGCATGGCCTGCCTGAGGATCCTCTTTCGGTCCTCGGGGTAGTTGGCGGTAAGTGGCACGAAGATAGGGACTGTCCCGATGGCGTCGATGACGGCGAACAGTAACACGAAGGCTTCGACAAAAAGGACGGCGTCAAATGAGAAGAAAGATGATATCAGGGACAAACGACGGCGGTCCGCGGCTCCAAACGGATAAATAAGCAGTTGAGCCCGATTTTCAGGCTTGTCTCAAGTGGAAGAGTCGGCGATCAACGCTGCAATGTCGAAGATCATGGACCCCGAGCTTGGACGTCCGATAACCGATCTGAAGCTGATCGACAAGATGACGGTCACCGAAGGGAACGTGGACCTAGAGTTCCACCTTACCGCGCCGTTCTGTCCTCCCGTGTTCGCACTCAAGATAGCGGCCGACATCAAGGCAGGACTCCTGTCCGTCCCCGGCGTCAAGGAGGCAAAGGTCACGCTGAGGGGGCATTACCTTGCGGACGCAGTGAACAAGCAGGTCAACAAACCAGTCCAGCCCGTTCAGTAGGTAAGCCGGATTGGGGAGCCGGGAGAGGGTAGCGGAATTCCTGTCAAAGTCCGGTGCGTCCTATCAGGTGAAGGAGTTCGGAGAGAGCACCAAGAATTCAGCTCTCGCAGCGCAGGCTCTTGGGTGTACGGTCGCGGAGATAGCGAAGAGCGTAGTCTTCGTAGGGGACAGGACCTCGGTAGTAATCATATCAGGAGACAAGCGGGTGGACGAGGCCAGGCTGGAGAAGATGGTGGGCGGACCCGTGAAGAGGGCGAGCCCCGACGAGGTCAGGGAGAGGACCGGGTATCCGATCGGCGGGGTGCCGCCTTTTCCGCACATCGAAGGCGTGGTGGCCCTCGTGGACGCCTCCATCGAGCGGTTTCAACAGGTCTGGGCAGCGGGAGGCGCTCCGAATCTGGTCTTCAGGATGCAGCCCAAGGACCTGGTCAGGCTCGCCGGGGGGAGCACCGTGGACGTATCTGAAAGTAAATAGATATACAGAGATTCAAGGCACCTCCACACATGGAAGGAAGGAAGGCGATAGAGATGGGCAAGGGCACTATCCTCATCTCTCTACCGAAGGAATGGGTGAAGAAGAACGGAATCAAGAAGGGCGCCACAATTTCGGTAGAGGAGATCTCGGCCCGAAAGCTGCTGGTCAGTCCGTATGAGAGGAAGGGGGACGAGCCGAAGCAGATCGCGATTAACTACCCCGGGGAAGACGTCAGCCAGGTCACCAACGACCTGACAGGGGCCTACCTTCTTGGATTCGACGTGATCAAGGTCGTTGGGAGCAAGGTCATCAGCAGGGAAGACAGGGCCGCCATCAAGTCTGCCATCGGCAGGCTAGTCGGGCTCGAGATAATGGACGAGGACTCGAAGCGGATTACCATGCAATTCCTCCTTGAGCCCACTGTAATCGTACCGGAGAAGATAGTCCTGAGGATGTCGGGGCTCCTCGACGGGATGCTCAAGGATATGGCGGAGGCCCTGGCGAAGGGTGACGCGAAGCTCCTGGCCCTTGCTGGGGAAAGGGATGACGAGGTAGACAGACTGTATTTCCTGCTGGTACGCGCGACAAGAGCTGCCATCGTCAGGCCAGAAATGGCGGAGGGGTATGGACTATCTCCGGTGGACCTCCTCGACTACCGGGTCCTGGCCAGTTTCATGGAGAGCATCGGGGACGCGGTCACCGACCTGTCGCGTAAGCTTCACGGGAGGGTCGGGTCGAAGGAGCTCGCGAGGGAGTATTCGTCCCTGGTCTTGAAGCTGAAGTCGATGAACGACCTGGCCACACAAGGGTTCATCACAAGGAGGGTGAGCAGACAGAGGACCATCAGCAAGCAGGTGAACGCGCTCGCTCAGGAAGTGAGCGACAAACTCGCGGCCCTCGCAAAGACCCCATCGGATGACGACGGCGCGACGACAGAGACTTTGGCGACGCTCGAGCGGGTCAGCAAGCTCCTGATCGACGTATCGGATCTGGCCGTGATAACTCAGCAGGTCGCGTAGACCTCCGGACCTCGGAAAACGCTTAATTACAAAGGGCTCTTTGCTGCAGTCTTGCCGAAGTATCTTTTCGTCACGGGAGGAGTGATGTCGGGGCTCGGCAAGGGCATCATAACATCCTCTGTGGCAAAATTGCTGCAGCTATCAGGTGTCGATGTCACCTGCCTGAAAATCGACCCGTACCTAAACTTCGACGCGGGGACAATGAACCCCTACACCCACGGGGAGGTCTTCGTAACAGACGATGGAGGGGAGACGGACATGGACCTCGGCAACTACGAGAGGTTCCTCAACAGGGACATGGGCAAGGCGAACAACATCACCACCGGACAGATCTACAAGAAGGTGATCGACGACGAACGAAGGGGGCGGTTCCTGGGAAAGTCCGTCCAGATTATCCCCCACATCACCGACGAGATCAAGCGGCGCATCCGCGAGCTGGGGGAGAGGGAGGACGTGGACGTGCTGGTCGTGGAGTGCGGTGGGACGGTGGGAGACATAGAGAGTCTCCCCTTCCTTGAGGCGTTCAGGCAGATGCGGATGGAAGAGGGGATGTCGAGGTCGCTTTTTCTGCACGTGGCCCTCGCCCCTGAACTCTCCGTCGTGGGGGAAATGAAGACGAAACCCACTCAGCACAGCGTCCAGGAGATGAGAAGGATCGGGATACAGCCGGACATACTTGTAATCAGAGGCACCAGGGTCCTCCCGGCGGATGCTAAAGAGAAGGTCTCTCTTTTCACCAGCGTCCCCTTGGAGAACGTAATTTCAGACCCGGATGTCGAGACAATCTACCAGGTGCCGAGGCTCCTCGAGAGGGAGGGAGTCCTGAAGCCGATCCACAGGCAGCTCGGGCTCCGTTCGAGGCTTGGCATCGCCGCATGGAACCTTGTCGCAGGCAGATTCTTGGACCACAACATTACCGTTAGGATCGCCATGGTGGGCAAGTACGCCAACCTAGCCGACAGCTATGTGAGCGTCAACCAGGCATTGTCGCACGCGGGCGCGGTCAACGGGGCGAACACTAGGATCTCGTGGATAGAGTCCGAAGAGATAGAGAAGGACGCCACAAAGTTGGACCTTATGGAGAGCTATGACGGGGTCGTCCTCCCCCAGGGCTTCGGGAGCCGGGGAGTCGAGGGGAAGATAGCCGCCGCGAACAAGGCGAGGGTGGCGGAGATACCTTTCCTAGGGCTGTGCTACGGCTTTCAGCTCGCGAGTGTGTCTTTCGCCAGACACGTCCTCGGACTTAAGGGGGCGAACACCACCGAAGTCGACCCGCGGACCCCCCACCCGGTGATCGACCTGCTCCCAGAGCAGCGCGAAGTCACCGACCTCGGGGGGACGATGCGGCTCGGAGGGCACGACATCCGTGTCAAGAAACCAAGCAGGGCCTTCGACATCTACAGGTCGGACACCATTAGGGAGAGGCACAGGCACAGGTTCGAGCTGAACCAGGCATACCTGAAGAAGCTCGAGGAGGAGGGGATGAAGTACACCGCTTTCAGCGACGGCGGAAGGCGTGCGGAGATCCTGGAGCTGGAGGGGCACCCCTTCTACATGGCCACCCAGTATCACCCCGAGTACATCAGCCGGCCCGAGAGGCCCGAGCCGATCTACGTGGAGTTCGTGGCAGCTTGCGTAAAGCGGGCGCGTCGGCTTTCCAAGGAACCCGAGAGACTTAGGTCCTTAAGCCGCTGAGTAGGCCTTCGCCAGCTTCAGGGCGAGCTTGGCGACCTCCGGGGCGCCTTTGGCGAAGAGGTACACATTGGGCTCTATCCCGCTTCCACCTTCGTCCACGACGGCGTCGAACGACGCCGATGAGGCAATCTTCTTTTCGAGCAGCTCGGCTGTGGAGGCCAATGTTCCGCCTGTCCGGCGGGTGCCGAGATTGAGGGTGCGAAGCCCTGAAACGCGCAGGACGGAAGCCATCTTCGGATCATATCTGAGGTTGATGCAGGCTCTGAGTTCCCCCCGGCGTCTCTTCGCCGTTAAGAGGACCCCGGCCATGTGCGCCGACGCGCCAGGCTCCGGTGGCAACATCGCCTTGGCCCTCTGCCTGACCTTCACAATCCTCCCCGGAATTGCGACGACATCAGCGGGGGACGCTGCATCCGCAGCCGCGCAGGCGATGTTAACAGAGACCTCTGGCATCACGGCGACGAATTGTGAGGATTCTTCGAGGAGGCGGACGGCCTGGGTGACCTGGGCCACTGCTTCCGATAAGGAGCTGCCCCGGCTTCCGTACTCCTTGAGGCAAAAGTCGCAGCCCGCAAGCGACGGGTAGGCTTCGCGGTGGGCGGTGCAGGCCGCACCTGACCCCAGCAAGGCAGTCCAGATGGAGTTCAGGCCTCTGACGCTCTCGGCAGGGTCCCTCAGCAGTTGGTCCGCCAGGACCTCGGCATCGCTGTCAGCGGCCCTGCGTGTTACGGCGAACCTGGACAGCAAACGGTACGCCTTTTCGGGGCCCGAGGAGAGGTACATGCTGACCGATGCCTGAGTGACCCCTAGGATGGACGAGACTCTGTTCTGGGACAGCCCCCTTGACCTGAGCTTGCCTGCAACGAGCTGCCGCATTGCCGGGAGGAACACCCCCGTCATCAGCTCATCGGGGGGTTGCATGGTATAAGCCATTTATTCACTTGTTTATAAGAGTGGAGCCGACCGGCGGGTCGTGGGAATCGGCCTAGGGAAGGTTTCACTGCCGGAGATGCCGAGGTCGAAGACCCTCGCGGTGGTAGCGATCTTCTCGGCCCTCATTGCCCTCGGCACGATACTCTCCATCCCCCTCCCGCCCCCCCTTTACGAGATCACCTGGTCGCCGCCGATCTATCTCGCGCTGGCTGTCCTTGTCGATACATCGACTGCCTTCGACGCCACAGCCATCGGGGGCTTCATCGGGGAGGCGTTCAACGTGGCATTCAGGGGAGCAGGGTCGCCAATCTATCCGTTCGGGATCGTCTGGGCGAGGGCGCCCGAGGTGTTCATAGTCGCGTGGGCGAGGAACAGGGGGACGAAGACCCTCGTGATCGCCATGGTCGCTGCCACGGTATTCGAAACCCTCGCATTCTTCTTCTCGGACTGGGCATTCTATCAGTATGGCCTCTTTTCCTATTCGGTGGGAGCCAATCAGACCCCGCTCGGCCTCGCGTCTGCCGACTTCTTCACCCTGTTCGACCTTGCCTTCATCCCCGTGGCTTTCGCGCTGATTAGAGCTGCCAAGCCTTCTTTCAAGAGGCTAGGATTCCAGTAGGCGGCATGCCTTGGGCCACATCGGGAAGGAGCCGGACAGCTTCATGGATGAAGTCGTCTACTCACACCTGGGAAGGCCGGACGCGAAGATAACCTTCGGGCCCGGAAAGGGCCTGGACAACGGGGTGGTCTCAATCGGCCGAGGTCAGGTCATTATCGTGACCGTGGACCCGATCTCAGCCATCCCTGCCCTCGGCATGAAGCTCTCCGCCTGGCTGAGCGTCCATCTGATCGCCTCGGACTACACTACTTCTGGAGTCGACCCAGAGTTCGCACTCCTCAGCTACAACTTCCCGGAGGCCATGGGCGAAAAGGAGAGGGAAGGCTACATCAGAGCTGTCGGAGACGAGTGCAAGAAGCTAGGGGTCGCCATAGCGGGAGGACACACCGGCAGTTACCCTGGCGCAGGCTACACGGTGATTGGGAGTGGAGCAATGCTTGGGTTCGCCAAGGAGGGGGGCTACCTGACCCCGGCCATGTCCCGACCGGGGGACAGCATTGTTATGACGAAGCATGCTGCCATAGAGGCAACGGCGTCCCTGGCCGCTTCATTCCCAGATTTCACGGCCTCCAAGGCCGGAAAGGCCATCGTCAGGAAAGCTGTCAGGTTCACCAGCCTATGCACGACCGTGGAAGACTCGAGGACCGCGCGACAGGTAGGTCTCGGCCCTGACGGCGTGACATCGATGCACGACGCCACCGAGGGGGGAGTCTTGGGGGCTCTGGATGAGATGGCTGCTGCGTCGGAGAAATCATTCTTTGTCGACCCGGAGAAGATACCTGTCTCGAAGGAAGCTGCCGAAGTCTGCAGGGTTTTCGGATTGGATCCGCTGACGACGATGGGAGAAGGGGCCCTGCTGATAACCTGCGCGCCGAAAAAGCTGGATGAGCTCCTTGACATCTTGCGGCGTGCTGGTCATGGAGGGGTGGAAATCGGGGTCGTGAGGAAAGGCGAAGGCCTAAGGCTCCTGGACGGAAGGCCTGCGAAGAGGTACGTCCAAAGTCCTGACCCCTATTGGGGCGCCTACGCAAAGGCAAACCACAGACTCTTGATGTGAACGCCCGGGGCAAAGGCTCCCTTTGATATAACGAGGGGCACTGCCCAGACTGTCTAGACGTGTCTACCACCGAGAACGCGGCGCGGGTCCTGAAATCCCTCAAGGACGAGGAGTGGAGGACCCTTGCGGGCCTAGAAAGAGCGTCCTCAGGATACGGGACCCCCGACCTGGGGAGGATCGCCAGGATGAGCCGCCTGCCACCTGATCGCGTGAACTTCGCCACCGACGCCCTAGAGAGGAAGGGGCTGGCGATGCGCAAGGGACAGGGTTACGTCCTCACCCGAGAAGGGGTCGAGGCGATGGCCCTGAAGGATTACGTGAAGAAAGACCTGATATTCGCGCTGGGGGCCGTAATCGCAAAAGGGAAGGAATCGGATGTGTACGAAGCACTGACCGAGGAAGGGACTGTCTACGCCCTCAAGCTCTACAAGATCGGAAGGATCAGCTTCACGAGCATCAGGAAGAAGCGAGCGAGGGAAACAGCGGAGTTCAGGAGCTGGATGACAGCAAACTACGACGCTGCGAAGAGAGAGTACCACGCCCTGAGGAAGCTCGAAGGTCTCTCCACGTCGTTTCCCAGGGCCATCTCATACAGCAGAAGCACGGTACTATTGGAGGAGCTGTCAGGGGTGAGGCTTTCGCAGCGGCCCTACATGGAAGATGCAGGCGCGGCCCTGAAGACCATACTCAGATTGATGCGCGCGGCCTATACCAAGGCCGGGCTTGTGAACGCCGACCTTAGCGAATACAACATATTGTCCGACGGATCACGGGTCTGGCTCATCGACTGGCCTCAGGCCGTCGTCGCCGGCCACCCGAACAGCGCTGAACTGCTGATGCACGATGTGAAGGCGGTGTGCGCCTTCTTCGATAGGGCCTACGGTGTAGAGTCCGATGCCCAGAACTCTTTCGACTACGTGACCGGGAAATCAGCCGCGCTAGAATAGCTCGATCTTTCGCTCTAGAATCAGGTTCGTGACCCGCCTGATGTCCTCCAGCGAGTCGTCCATGATGGACTCGATTTCCCCACGGACCCTGGAAATCCTTCCTCCCTTTTCGAGAACCACCGCTGCGCTGGCTATGAGCGGCTGGTCGATGGGTTTCCCGATCCTGCTGAGGACCCGCACGTAGGACTCCTTCACTGTGGGCACCTTCTTCACAATCTCTCTAGCTGTCAGGACGGCTAGGGCGTTCAGGATCTTCCCGGTGTGGTTCACCGGGTTCTTCCCCGCTGTCGCCTCCATGGAGTACTGGCGCATCGGAGATATGAGGCCGTTGACCCTATTGCCCCTGCCGGTGTTCCCGTCGTCTCCCTGTTCCGCGGAAGTCCCCGTCACCGTCAGATAGAAATCTCCGTGCTTTGGGTTGTCGGCGGCGTTCAACTTGAAGTTGACGTCCAGCCTGACTTCCTCTGCAAGCTTCTGGAGCTCCTCGTGGACGTCGTCCATTACGCTGATGTAGTGGCTGGCGTCCGGGATCTTGCGGCTCACCATTGCGGCCGCCACCGTGGCTTCAAGTTTCTTACCCCTCCTGAGCCCCATCACCTTGACGTCCTCTCCCACTTCCGGGAACCTCCTTTTGAACGATGGGGAGTTAAGGAGCTTTTCTGACGAAAGGACGAGGTTCTCTGTGGGGGACAGAGGCGCGTACCCTACGCCTATGGATGTGTCGTTGGAGACAGGCATCGCCCCCTTACGCATGAATACTGCGACTAGGTCCGGCGACCCCTGCTTGATCTTGGTGTCAATCACCACGTGCTTGTCTGGGTCGAGGAACCTCATCGTTTCACGGATGAAATCTCTGATAGACTGCCGGGCTATCTCCTCGACCGGGACTTCGACCATCTTCCCCTTGATGGGAACCAGCTCAGTGGCCCTCCCGGCGACCATGAGGTAGATCGGGGCAATAATGGTCCCTGTTCCGAATCCCGCCTGGGACCTGCCGCCAACGAGGATCCCCTTGTCGACGTTGTGGTGAAGGATCGCCCCAAAATGCTTCAGATAGTAGTCAGACAGCCCCAGGGAGACCGCCTCCGAGGCACCGTCGATGAGGCTGTCGGGATGACCCTTCCCCTTCCTTTCGACTATCTCGACGTCGAGGTCCGCTACGCTACGCCCTGTGAGTTCCTCTACATGAAGCGACCGCGGCACCCGCCGTGCCTCCTAGAGTCTGTCCTCTATCTTGACATAGAGGACGTTGTTGCCTCGGATGACTACCTTCCCGTAGTTCGCCACCTTGGCGCCGTTCTCCGACTCCTCCGCGTCGACCAGAATCACGTTCATGTATGGATCGACGTTGGACATCCTCCCCTTGTATTCGATTTCATTCTTCAGGCGGACAGAGACGAGCTTGTTTGTCGCCTTTTGTAGGACATTGAGAGGACGCTTGGTCGGTTGAGGCGGCTGAGAATTCACGTCAGAACTTTTTCGACGGGCCTCGCCTCACAGTTAAAAAGACATCGGTGATGAAAGCGAAATGAGGGCGGGGTCGGAAGAGACGTCAGGGTTTTGGGAGTCGGCCGAATCGTCCGTAAAGAGGGTCGCGGCCTTCGAACGCCACAGTTCAGGGTCGAAGAAACTTGACGCCCTCCTTGGGGGAGGCTACCGGGCCGGGACGCTGACTGAGGTCTTCGGAAGAAGCAACAGCGGGAAGTCGCAGCTGGCAATGCAGGCCGTGCTCGAAGCAGCAAGGAGGGAGGAACCTTCCCTCTATGTCGACACCGAGGGTTCGTTCAGGCCCGAAAGGCTCGAACAGATGGCGGAGGCACGTGGGTGGGAGATTGGAGGGCTCATGGAGCGGGTGATCTATGTGAGGACAGACTCGGTGTCCGAGCAGCTCGAAACGGTGCGCAACATGCAGGCCCGGCCAGCGACCGCCTCGTCCAGGCTCGTCGTCGTCGACACGCTGACGCGGAACTTCTCGGTCGAGCTCCCCGGGACGTCCAACCTCTCCAACAGGCAGGCGGCCCTCGGCGTTCACATCAGCGAAATGGCCCGGGACGCCTACATCAACGGCAGGGCATACATCTTGACCAATAGAGTCACCTTCGGACCCTCGCGTGATGTGAGCATCGGCGGGAGGACGGTCGAACAACTGGTCCACGCATCGGTCATGTTGGAAAGAGATGGAGCGATGACGAAGGCCACTCTTCTATCGTCGGGTGAAGGGGCGAGGATGGAGGTGGGGGCGGCCGGAGTTACCTGAAGTACAGCGGATTGCCGAGTATATCCATCGAGTATATCCAAATTCTGCATTGTAAGGCGCCGCTCGCATCGAATGTGACCAATTGTGCAAATTTTTTTGCGCCGCGAGCTTAAGGAAGGTTAAATATCGTGTAGTCGATGTGCTAACGAGTAAGGTCGTGCAGGAGAACATCGCTTCTATTCTTTATTCGCTGAAGAACAACGACCTAGAGGACGCAAAGAGGAAGATTCAGACGCTTACTCCGGAAGTGAAGTCGGAAAAAGAGAGAGGGGGACTCCTCGCCGCCGCAGGCATCTATTCTAGCATGTCAAAGGCGAAGGAAGGGACGATGCGGACCTGGGACAGTGGAAGGATCGAGAGGGCCGCGAAGTCCATCACGGCGAGCGAGATGGCCGACGATTTTGACGTGGGTTATGCCGAGACTCTGCTGAACTACTCTAGGCTCACGGCAAGTAGCCCGCAGTCTGCAGAGTGAAGAACAGTATCCAAGTGAACAGGAACACCATAAGGAACCCTCCTATGCCAGTGGTGTAGATTTTTCCCTGCCCTTTTCTTCCGAGCCCCTTGTACAGGGTGAAGCGGGCCGCGTAGTAGGATATCAGGTAGAACAGGATGCCGATGCTGATGCCGCTGGCGTAGTCTGTCCCGACGATGACCTCTGCGAGGAAGCCGGCGACGGCCGCAAGCCCAAGTCTGGACCAGTATAGCTTATCAAACGAGGGCAGAGGCTGAGGCTGTATGGCTGAGCTTTCGGGTTTCGAGGTCTTGGCCTTGCTCAAGGAGATCAATTCGGCGCTGCGCGGAGCCTATGTTAATAATATTTACACGGCCGGACCTTCCCAGCTCTTCCGACTTAGAAGGCCGGACGAGGAGGACCGCTGGCTGGTCGTTTCACCCAGGAAGGGGGTCTGGGTCTCGCGTGAAGTCAAAGAGCGCGCGGAGACGGGCGAATTCACCTCCAGGCTCCGTGGTGAGCTGGAAAGAGCGAAGTTCGTGGAATCGACCCAGGTCGACCTGGACAGGGTATTCGTCCTCGAATTCGAGGCTAGAGAGCGAAAGTCGCTGGTGGTGGAGATGATGCCCCCTGGCAACGTCATCGTCACCGACGAGGGACGCAGAATAATCCTCGCCCAGAACGAAGTGCGGTCGCAGGCAAGGTACGTCGTCAAGGGGTCCAACTATCCTCCTCCGAAACAGTCGCGCCTGAGCCCGGCGGACATCGATGAGAACGCCGTGAGAGAGATGCTCGGCCAAGAGGACTCCATTGGGAAGGCGATCGGCAAGCATGTGGCCCTGCCAAGGAAGTACGTGGCCGAATGCCTTGCGAGGCTCGGGGTGGCCGATGGCTCCCCTTCTCAAAGCCTGTCGGGAAGGGAAGGGGATGTGGTCCGCACAATGCAGGAGATGGTCAAAGAAGCTAGAGAAGACCCCAGGCCGTGCATCGTGGAGACCCCCCAGGGGGACGAACTCTTCGTGATCCAACCGAGGGTATCGAAGGTCAAGGAGACCGCAGGGTCGGTCTCTGAGCTGTGCGACAAGCTGCTATTGTCCGACGCACTGTCATCCCCCGAGCCCCAGACCCCGGAGGAGGCGAAGAGGAAGGAGCTTGAAGTGACCGTTTCCAGGCTCCGCGCCGACTCAGAGGCGAATCTTGCCGAGGCGGCCAAGGCGAGAGAGGCCGCTGCGAAGGTGAGGTCCGCTCCCCTGTCAGAGGGCCTGAAACTCTTGGATGAATCCGGGATCCGCACGGCGAGAGAGCCGACTTCGGCGGCGGCGGTCGCTTCGGCACTTTTCGACCACGCCAAGGCCCTCGAGGCGAAATCGGAAGAAGCCCTCGAATCGGCGAAAGACCTCGAGAAGAGGATGCCCAGGGTCAGGAAAGCGGCCGCATCCCGCGGGAAGCTGCTCCCCCGCAGGAAGGCAGAGTGGTATGAGAAGTTCAGATGGTTCCAGACCACCAATGGGAAATTAGCAATCGGCGGCAGAGACGCTCAGTCAAATTCGACGCTAATCTCAAGACATCTCGAGCCTTACGACACGGTCTATCACGCGGACCTTTTTGGTTCTCCCTTCTTCGTCCTGAAAGGGGGGGAAGAGCAGACCGAAGAAGAAATCCGGCAGGTCTCCCAGGCTACTGTCGCGTTCAGTAGCGCTTGGAAGACGGGGCTCGGGTCGGCGGATGCCTACTGGATTGTATCAGACCAGGTGAGCCCGGCGGCCCCCAGCGGGGAGTACCTTGCACGCGGGAGCTTCGCCATAAGGGGGAAGAAGAACTTCGTGGCCAAGAACATGGTGGAGGTCGCCGTCGGGGTGGACACCGCGGGGAGGGTGCTCGCCGGACCCGAAGAGGCGATCCGCACTAGGTCTGCGCGGTATGTCGTCCTCCGCCCTCACAAGGAGAAGAGCTCGGACACGGCGAAACAGGTGCTCAAGGAGCTTTCAACAGGAGGCCCTGTGGCGAATCCCCTGTCCTTGGACGAGGTGCTAAGGTCCCTTCCAGCCGGCGGAGGGAAGGTGATCCGGCGGGCTGCAGGGACAGTCTGAATGACTGAATCAGCTCATTGGAGGCATTCGGCGACAATCTCAGCAACGTCTCTAACGTCCATCCCTGAGTTCATCACCTTTGTGGTGTCGTCGAGCATCGAAAGGCAGAAGGGGCACTCGGTCGCAATGGCTTTGGCCCCGGTCTCCATGGCCTCCTCGGTTCTGATTCCTGCGATTGAACGCTGCTGTTCGACCTTGTACCAGTAGTTCGAACCCCCGGCGCCGCAGCAGAATGTCTTTTCCTTATTCCTCTTCATCTCCCTGAGGTCGGTGACGGTTGAGCCCAGTATCTCCCTGGGCTCATCGAAGACGTTGTTGTATCGGGATGCGTAGCAGGCGTCGTGCAGGGTCACGGAGATCTTCTGCACCCTGTCGGGTGGGACCTTCACCTTACCCTCCCTGATAAGGTCTGAAATCAGTTGGGTGTGATAGACGACCTCGAAGTTCCCTCCGAACTCCGGGTACTCGTTTTTGAGGGCGTTGAAACAGTGGGGGCAGGTGGCAATTATCTTCTTGACCCCGTAGGAGTTCAGCTTCTCTATGTTCTGATAGGCGAGCTCCTGGTACCTTCCCTCTTCCCCGACCCTGCGAGCAGGGTCCCCGACGCAGAGTTCCTCGCTACCTAGGATTGCGAACGACACGCCTGCCCTGTCAAGTATCTTCGTAAGCGCCCTCGCAATCCTTTGAGCCCTCTGGTCGAACGAGGTGACGCACCCCACCCAGTAAAGGTACTCCGCCCCAGGCTTGGACGCCATGGTCGCGACCCCGAGGTCACGGGCCCAGTCTGCGCGCGAGGAGTTCTTGAACCCGTAGGGGTTCTGGGTCTGTGAGAGGTTCTCAAGCATCCCAGATTTCTCCTTGTCAAGCTTCCCCTTCGCAACCAGATTCCTCCGCAGGTCGTAGATTACGTCGAGGTGCTTGACGCTAACGGGGCAGCTGCTCATGCAGGCGCCGCAGGATGTGCAGGACCAGAGCTCTTCCTCGCCCACGGTCGATAGGGGGTCAGGATCGGTGCTCTGGCCCCCTCCGGCCAGGATGCTCACCTTCCTCACAAGGACCCTCGGAGACAGGGGGCGGCCCGCGGCAGTCGCAGGGCAGGCGGCTTCGCAGGCGCCGATCTCGACGCAGGAATCGAAGGATAGTTTCTGGGCCGAGTCAAACTCTGAGACCTTGCCGACGCCGACACTGATCTCAGATGCGTCGACCTTCCCTGACATGACGTCCGCCAGCTTGAACGGGGTCTTGATTTGGGAAAGAGGCTTGTCGAAGTACCCGATGAGGTTGACGCTGGGCCGCGTGTAGTATAGAGCGACGAGCAGGTTCCTGAAGACCCCGACAAGCCCGCCCACAAGGACCAGAGACGGGAGCCACATGAGCACGAGCTCTGTGGTCGTCAGACCGATGGCAAGGACAAGTATCAGCTGGAGCACACTAGACGCAGACGTGAACCCGGCATCTGTCTTGAGCTCCTTCTCCACCCGCTTGCTCTGGACGTACCGCTGGAGCCTCCAGACGAATGCGGCCACTAGGCCCGCGACGAGCGGGACGGATGCCGCAAGGAACAGGATCTTGAGCCAGGGGACGTAGACCATCACGGGGTCCAGGATGGAGTTCGTTATCGAGAGCCCGACCCCCAGGGCGATTGAGAGGTGCATCAGGAAGACCGGGTCGCCGCTCGACAGCCTTCCTGCCTCATCTTTCGCAAGCCCGATGAGCCTGTGGGGCCCGATTCCCGTCTTGGTCCTTCTCGAATGTGAGATAAGGAAGTAGGAAACCGCCGCTACGCTGAGCAGGGTGAGCGAGTAGACGGCTGCGTAGCCCAGGTCAGGCCCCGCCATGTTTCACGGGCGGCCCCACGACTGCTTAAAGGGTGTCCCCGAATATCTCGTTGTCAGCCGCGGTTCCCCAGCGCCTTGCGGATGGCTGGGACCAGCTGGTACAGGTCCCCCACGATCCCGTAGTCTGAGGCCTGGAACATCGGGGCGTCCTTGTCAGTGTTTATCGCCACCACGATCTTGGAGTCCTTCATGCCGGCCACGTGCTGGAGCTGGCCTGAGATTCCCACTGCGAGGTACAGGTCGGGCTTGACGGTGATGCCGGTGAGGCCTATGTGGTGCTCCTCGGGGAGCCAACCCAGGTCTGACGAGAGTGGCCTCGAACACCCGAGGGCGCCGTGCATGTCCTTGGCCAGGTCCTCGATCATCGCAAGGTCCTCCTTCTTCTTGACCCCCCTCCCTGCCGAGACGATGACCTTGGCGGACTTTAGGTCGACGGCGCCGGCGGCCTTCTTATCACGGCTGACAAGCTTCGACTTTTGCGGGATTTCCCCCACGTTGATCTCTGAGGTACTCCCTTGCGCTGACGAAGCCCGGGGATAGTAGCCTCCCTTGACAGTCGCGACCGCGGGGAATCCGCAGCTGACCTTTGCTACGACCTTGCCCGCGTAGGCGTTTCTTTCCCCTGACAGGCTAGAACCGTCTGCTGAAAGCTTCACGACTTCTGAAAGGCAGCCGGACTTCAGCTTGGCCGAGAGGCGTGACGCCGTCTCCCTTCCACTCCTTGTAGCACCGATCAGGATCGCGATTGGCTGCCTCTCCTTCCATGCCCTGAAGAGTGCCTCGGCCACAACCTCCGGGGGAGACTCGGGCGACGGGCCCTTTAGCAGCAGCCGGGAGCCAGGAGCGGAGACCCCCTGACGGACGGCTCCGATTTCTATCACGAAAACGCCGGCGGGTGTGTTCTTGGAGGCTTCCATGGCAGCAGACGCGACCTCGCTCGCCACACCGTCGTTCTCGGAGTATGCCCAGACTTCCCCGCTCACTTCGAAATCACCCCTTCTTTCATCAGAGCGTCCACCAGCTTGGCCGCGGCCTCATCTGGGGTCCCTTCGATCATTACGTGCTTCCTGCTCGACGGCTGAGCGTACATCGAGACGACGGAGGCGTGCCCCTTCGGTGATGGAGGCGAGAGCTGGTCGCCGCTGAGTTCCTCGATGGGCTTCTTCGAAGCCTGCATTATCTGAATCAGAGTCGGGTACCTCGGCTCGTTGATTTCGCTGATGACCGAGGCAACGAAGGGCAGAGGCGCCTCGACGACCTCGATGCTGTCCTCCAATGAGCGCTCGACTTTCGCGGTCTGGGCGTTAACTTCGACCTTCCGGGCGTACCCGACGAAGGGCAACCCGAGCAGTTCCCCCAGCATCGGAGGGACCTGGCCGCTGTATGTGTCCGAGGATCCCTCTGAGCAAAGGACGACGTCGTAGGGCCCCCCCTTCGTTATAGCTGATGCGAGCAGCTCCGCCGTCCTCAGGGTGTCGATGGCGAGGGTGTCGGAGTTGACCAGTACCCCCCTGTCGGCGCCCATCGCGAGGGCTTCCTTCATCGTCTTCTTGGATTCCACCCCGCCGACAGTGAACACGGTGACCTCCCCAGTGAGCTTGGCCTTGAGCCGAAGAGCCTCCTCGACGGCGTTCTTGTCGAAGGTGCTCATCTTGGTGGGCGCCCCGGTGGTCTGAGGTCTCCCCGACGGGTCGAGCTTGAGCTCGGTCTCGTCTATGGCGTTCTTCACGCAGACGGCTATCTTCATTGTGACCTCGCGAGCTCCCTTCGGGCTATCAGCATCCGGAGGACTTCCGACGTCCCCTCTCCTATGGTCAGAAGACGGGCGTCACGCCAGTGCCTGTGCACCTCGTCCGTGGTGTATCCGTAGCCGCCATGGATCTGGATGGCAGAATCGCACACCCGGAGTGACATTTCAGTGGCGAAGACCTTGGCCTGAGAAGCCTCCGATGAGCAGTCCCCTCCGGATTCCTTGATCTTCGAGGCGTAGAGGTAGAGAAGGCGGCCGGCACTGATCTCAGTCTTCATATCGGCTATCTTCTCGCGGATAAGTTGGAATTCGGATATCGATTTTCCGAAGGCCTTCCTCTGCTTTGCGTAGGTGACTGACTTCTGGTAGGCGAGCTGTGCAATCCCCACGTTCAGGGCGGCGACTATGATTCTCGCGCCGTGCAGGATTTCCTTCGCGTAGTCGGCCCCCTTGCCTTCCTCCCCGACGAGATTCTCCTTCCGGACCCGGCAGTCGGTGAATATGACCTCGGAGGTCTTCGACCCTCTCATCCCCAGCTTCTTCAGGTCGCCCCCGAATGACATCCCAACGGCGTCCCCTTCGACCATAAAACAAGAAGGACCTTTCTTCGTCTTCGCGAAGACCATGTAGACGTCGGCCTCTCCGGCGTTGGTGATGAACATCTTCGAACCGCTGATCGAATACCCGTCCCCCTTCTCCACGGCGGTGGTCGCCATGGTCCCGGCGTCTGAGCCAGAGGCCGGCTCGGTCAGTGTGAACGATGCTAGGGACTTCCCAGACAAGAGGGCGGGGATGAACCTCTTCTTCTGGGCCTCGCTTCCGAATCGGCTCAGCCCTTCGGCGACGGCGTTGTGGATCTCGATGCTGAGTGCCACCGAGGCGTCTGCGGTGCCAAGCAGCTCGACGGCGTTCGCATAGACTGAGAAAGGCAGCCCCAGACCGCCGTACTCCTCGGGGAAGGGAATCCTGCACATCCCCTGGTCGAAGAGCGCCTTCCGAGGGACAGAGATCTTCGCCTCTCCGGTGTCCAGCTTTGGGGATATTGGAAGTATCTTCTTTTCCATGAACTCCCCGAGCGAGGAGAGAATCTCTGAGAACTCCTGGTGGCGGTCAGGGTTGAACATCTCCATCAGCTGCCTGTGCTCGGCGCTGTAGATGGCCAAGGGAGAGACGTTTCCGCGCCGACCGGGGGCGTGATTTAATGATTCCCGTGAGAGAATGAGAATTCCTAAAAGTGTAGGGGCGGGGCGGCGTCAACGTGGAGTTAGCGGAGCGCCTGGCGGAGTACGTCCTCTCGACAAAGTACCAACGGCTCGATTCGCGGACGGTCAAGGAGATGAAGGCGCACGTCATCGACGCCCTTGGGTGCGCCATCGGCGCCTACGGCGAGAAGCCCGTGGCGATCGCGAGGAAGGTCGTGGCAGCCGCTAGTGGTAGAGGGCCCTCGACGATCATGGGGACAAACTCAGGGGCCACCCCCGACATGGCGACGTTCGTCAACGGCCTGATGGTAAGATACTTCGACTACAACGACACCTATCTGTCCAAGGAGCCGGCCCACCCCAGCGATAACCTGGCGCCCTGCCTCGCGGTCGCCGAGGCAGAAGAGTCCACAGGGAAGGAGGTCATCGCGGCGGCGGTTTCTGCCTACGAGGTCCAGTGCAGACTCTGCGACGCCGCAGACATCAGACACCGGGGCTGGGACCACGTGAACTATGGGTTGGTATCATCCTCTTTGGCTGCGGCCAAGCTGATGGGACTCGATCGGGAAAGGGCGAAACACTCGCTCAACATCGCGCTCAACGCACACATCGCCATGCGGCAGGTGAGGGCGGGTGAGCTGTCGATGTGGAAAGGGGCGTCCTTCTCGAACGCCGCGAGGAACGGCGTGTTCGCGGCCCTGCTGGCCAGGGAGGGGATGACCGGGCCTGCACCCATCTTTGAAGGTGAGATGGGCTTCTTCAAGCAGGTCTCCGGCCAGTTCGAGCTTGACTTCGGAGGTTTCGGGGGGAGAGGGGGGAGCTATCGTGTCAACGACACCTACGTGAAGTACTGGCCGGCCGAATATCACGCCCAGACGGCCATCTGGGCCGCGCTCAATGTCAGGAAGAAGGTGTCTGATTTCAAGAAGATAGATTCAGTTGTGGTACAGACCCATGAGGCGGGCTACACGATACTGGGCAAGGACAAAGAGAAGTGGACCCCCAGGACCAAGGAGACGGCGGACCACAGCCTCCCCTATATTGTAGGGATGGCCCTGCTCAGAGGGAATGTGGACAACTCCACGTACTCCGAAGAAAACCTCAGGGACCGGGCCAATCTAAAGTTCATCGCGAAGATCAGGGTCTCGGAAGACCCCAGGTTGACGTCCATGTACCCCGCTCGGGGGATGCCGAACCGGGTGACCTTGGTGGAGTCTGGCGGAAGGAAGGTAAGCTCCCAGGTGGACGTCCCCAAGGGGCACTCCAGGAACTCGATGTCCAGGGAAGAGATCGAGGCGAAGTTCACGGGGCTGACCCGCGGTTATTTGGCAAAGTCACAGGCGACCCTGGCGTTGAAACGCCTGTGGAATCTGGACCAGGAGAAGGACATGGGAGAAGTGGTTTCTCTCCTTCGGGTCAAGAGGGACTCTAAGCCTTGAAGCGAATCCGCCCGGAGCTGGAAACATGAAGCTGGCGGTCGGGTTCAACCCGGTCCTTGGAATCCGGGACGCTGCTTCGATTGCCTCGACCGCTGAGAAGCTGGGCTACGATTCGCTCTGGATGCACGAAAGCCTGTTCCAGCGGGATGTCGTCACTTACCTTGCGGCCATGGCCGCGGGCACGAGCAAGCTCATGCTTGGGTCCGGCGTAATCAACACCTACACCCGCCACCCTGTCACCGCGGCGACCACCTTCGCCACTCTTTCCGAGCTTTCCGGGGGTAGGGTCACTCTGGGTCTTGGGGTGGGGAGCTTCCCCACCATCCCTCTGATCGGACATCAGATCTTCCCTGTCGAGAAGAACAGGCCGCTGAGGAGGATTACGGAATATGTTGAGGTGGTCAAGCTCGTCTGGGGCGGAAACAAGGTCGATTTCGACGGGGAGTTCTTCAAGGTCCACAACCTGACGATGGGGTTCAAGGTGGAAAGGCCTGTCCCGATCTTCATGGCGTCTCTGTCGCCTAAGACCCAGTCGTTCGCCGCTACGGTCGCCGACGGCGTGATACTGTCTCCAGCCCTGAACACGGCCTGGGGGACAGCTAAGATGGTGGAGAACGTCAAGCGGGGGGAGGCAAAGCGGGGGAGTGGCGTCGTAAGGGCCTCTTACATGCTAACGTCCCTCGACCCGGATCCGGAGAAGGCCGCCGCAGCCGTCCGGGACTACTACTTCTTCGCCTATCAGCTCGCTGAGGTAGTGCGGCCAGAAGTCCTCGCCACCTACGGCGTCACCGAAGAGAAACTAGCGCCCATGAAGGAGGCGTGGAAGAAGGGGAATGTCCCCGAAGCGAAGAATCTGATTCCAGCTGAGGCCATCGAGGTCCTGTCCATCACTGGCACCCCTGAGCATGCACTCGAGCGCCTGCAGGAATACGAAAAAGCAGGGGTCACCTTGCCGATCGTGATGCCGATCGGGGACGTCAAGTATGCGATGAGCGAACTGGGTCCGGCAAGAGGGCGCCAGTAATTCCTGGGTTCCAGGCTAGAGTGGAAGTTTCAGGGGGACCGCCACGTAAAGTGCCAACGAGACCATGTACAGCAGGGCGAATTGGAACGCCAGAGCGGCAGTTCGGGGGTCCGCGTTGTCAGGGATCTGCCCTCTGAACATCTTCGTAAGGCCGACTGCCTTCGGAGCCGTCACGAACACAAGTAGGGACCACAGTGGAAGCTGTTGCACGAGTATCCCTGCTGCGACTAACAGGTAGGCGAGCCCCAGCAGGACCACATAGAGCCGCTCGGAGGTTTCAGCCCCAAGGACCACGGCAAGGGTGCGGGCTCCGACTGAGCCGTCATAGCCGATGTCCCTGATGTTGTTCGCCAACAGGACAAGTGCGACGAATATCCCGATGGGGACCGTCGCGAGGACTGGTAGAAGGGCCGCGCTCCCAGTCTGGACCATGTATGCGCCAAGTGGAATCAGCAGGCCCCACATCACGAAGACCGTAGCCTCACCGAGGGCTCGGGCTTTGAGTACGACGGGGTCGGCTGTGTAGAAGACGCTCCCGACTATCCCCGCGAGCAGAACGAGGAGTATCGAAGGGCTGGTCACCAGGGCGAGGTACACCCCGGCCGCCAGGGTCGCGGCATAGAGTCCCACCGAGAAGCTCAGAGTGGTGCTAAGGGGGGTCTGGCCGAAAGCTGCAGGGTGCAGCCTGTACTTGGTGGTGGGAGCTCCTTCCCTGTCCACTCCGTGGCGCACGTCAAAGAAGTCGTTCAGGACGTTCGTCGCGGCATGGAAGGCTATCATCCCTCCAAGGGTCACCGCGTAGAGCCATGGGCTGAACCTCCCTGAAATTGCGGCCAGCAGGGCCCCCATGGTGACCGATGAGAAGGTCATCGTGAACGACCAGGGCCGTGTCGAGAGGAAGGCAGTCTTGGCGTCCAACACCCATCGGAGTCCTTGGCGGGGTTTTAACCCTAGCAAGAGAATCCGGCATACGGCTTTAACCCGACCTCAACACCTCCATGCTCCGTTGAATCAAGACTCGAAGCTGGCAGTCGGCCTGGTGGTCGTCGTCGCATCCATGCTGGTGCTGTTCATGGTACCCCAAGGATACTTCGTGGTGGCGACTTTCGTCGCCACCGGCTGTATGATGGCGACCGCGTTTCTTGCCGGCGGCCTGAGGCCGTCGAAGAAGCCTGTCACTCGCGGAGTGCTTATCGGCTTGGTCTCAGCCGTCCTGCTGTACCTCATCTTCTATGGGGGTGCGTGGGTCGTCGCCACCTTCCACCCATTGGGTGTTAACTCGGCGTCGGAGACATCGATCTATTCCCTGATATCATCGCCTACGAATCCCGTCTACCTCCAGGTGATGGTCCTCCTTTTCGACGCGGCCGGGTACGAGTCGCTGTTCAGGGGGGTCCTGCAGAAACGCATTCACCCGAGGCTCGGGGTGATGTCAGCGCCTGCCGTCGCTCTTTTCGACGCCCTGCTCCACATCGCCACGTTGAACGTCCTCTGGGTCGGAGCGACATTCATCACCGACCTGATTTGGGGGTTGACCTACCACTACGGGAAGGGGACCCAGGCGAGCTTCACCAGCCACTTTGTCTGGGACCTGGCAATCTTCATTCTGAAACCGATCACCTGAACACCCTCCCCGTGGTCCCCCCCGGCAAAGTATTTCTCATATAGCCGACTTGGCGCTCGAAGGCTAAGATGCCCTACGGGAAACTCCTCTGGAAGCCAGATTCGGCCGCAGTTAGGCGGACGAACATCGTCGCATTCTTGAAATGGCTTGAGAAGAGAGGGCTCAACTTCGAAGGTTACGACGAGCTCTGGAGGTGGTCCGTCGACGACATCGAAGGCTTCTGGGGGGCCGTCTGGAAGCATTTCGACGTCGCAGATGCAGACTATCCAGTGCTGAAGGCGAGGAAGATGCCCGGAGCGCGATGGTTCGAAGGGTCCGAGGTGAACTACGCCGAGCAGGTGTTCAAGCGTGGGAGGGAAGGAGTCGCGGTCGTCGCAAGGTCGGAGAAGAGGGCCGAGAAGGAGGTGACCTGGAAGGACCTGGAGAAGAGGGCGGCTTCGGTGGCGGGCCATCTAAGAGGGGCCGGCGTCAAAGCCGGGGACAGGGTCGCGGCCTACCTCCCCAATTCCCATGAAGCGGTGGAGGCTTTCCTTGGCTGCGTGAGCATCGGCGCGATATGGTCATGCTGCTCCCCCGACTTCGGCGCCCCGGCGGTGGTTGACAGGTTTGGCCAGATCGAACCCAAGGTCCTGATAGCGACTGACGGGTACAGCTACAACGGCAAGTGGTTTGACAGGGGCGAATCTGTTGGGTCGATGGTCAATGCCCTGCCTTCCCTCAAGCAGGTCATCCACGTAAGAGGGAAGGAGAAGAGCCCCCCACTGGCTGGCTCCACTCCCTGGGAAGATGCCGTGGGAAGAAAGGAAAACTCGGAATACGAACCCCTGCCCTTCGCCCATCCCCTCTGGATCCTCTACTCTTCGGGGACGACCGGACTGCCAAAGCCCATCGTCCACAGCCACGGAGGAATCGTGCTTGAGCACCTGAAGCAGCTCTCGCTGCACAACGACCTGGGGCCGAAGGACCGACTCTTCTGGTTCACCACAACCAGCTGGATGATGTGGAACTATATGATGGGAGGGCTACTCCAGGGGGCAACGGCGGTCCTGTACAACGGGAGCCCTTCCTTCCCCGACATGAACTCGCTATGGGAGCTCGTGGAGAGCACGAGGACGACCTTCATGGGAGGGAGCGCGTCTTACTTTGCGGCCTGCGAGAAGGCAGGAGTGAAGCCTGGGTCCACTTTCGGATTGAAGAAGCTCAGAGGCATCGGTTCCACAGGGTCTCCGCTGTCTGCGGGCTCCTTCGAATGGGTCTACTCCTCAGTTGGAGAGGACATCTGGCTGGCTTCAGTTAGCGGGGGGACAGACGTCTGCGCCCCCTTTGTCGCCGGGTGCCCGACTCTCCCTGTCTACTCGGGGGAGATCCAGTGCAGATGCCTGGGGGCTAAAGTGGAGGCGTTCGATGAGCAGGGAAACTCAGTAGTCGGGGAGGTCGGGGAGCTCGTGGTGACAGAGCCGATGCCCAGCATGCCCTTGTACCTGTGGGGGGACGAGGACGGGAGCAGATACAAAGACAGTTACTTCGGAATGTACCACGGGGTTTGGAGGCACGGCGACTGGATTGAAATCACAAAGCGGGGGACGTGCATCATCTATGGCCGTTCCGACGCTACCATCAAACGAATGGGGGTCCGCATCGGGACCAGTGAGATCTACAGGGCGGTGGAGTCCCTCCCCGAGGTCGCAGAAACAATGGCCGTAGACCTGGAAGGAGTCGGAGGGGAAGGGAGACTGATGCTGTTCGTCGTGCTCGCACAAGGGAAAGAACTAGACAGGGTCCTTGTCGAAAAAATCAAGACGAAGATAAAGAGGGACCTATCGCCCAGGCACGTCCCAGACGATGTTGTCGCGGTCCCTGGGATACCGAAGACTCTTAGCGGGAAGAAATTGGAAGTTCCAGTCAAGAAGATACTGATGGGAGTGGACCCCTTGAAAGTCCTCAACAGGGACTCCCTGGCCGAACCGTCGGCGGTCGATTTCTACGTCGAATATGCCAGAAAGAGCGCACCAAGAAAGCCGGACTGAAATCCTGACGTCTGCGCGTTAGTGAAAGCAGATTAATACCCGGAAAATATCGGCGCGGTCGTGCCGGCCTCGAGGAAGGTCTACGTCATCTCCGGCGGGGTCACGAAGTTCGCGAAGGCCCACCCCGACATGGACTTCCGGCTGATGGTGAAGAAGGCCTACGACTACGCCATGAGGGACGTCCCGAAGCTGAAGAAGTCTGACATTGATAGCAGCAGGATCTCGTACTTCTCTGACCACTTCGCTCGGCAACTGAAGGCTGCCTCGATGGTCCAGGACTACCTCGGCTTGAACCCCAAGGACTCCCGGAGGATAGAGTGGGGGGGCGCGACCGGAGGTCAGGCCATCCAGGCGGGGTGGGAGGCGGTGGCCAGCGGCAGGAACGACGTCTGCCTTGTGGCGGGGTTCGAAACGATGTCCCACGTCGAGACCTGGAAGGGGAATGAGTTCATTGCCCTCGCCTCGGACACCAACTTCGACTACCCGGTGGGAGGGTTCTACACCGGCTACTACGCCCTGATGGTCCAGCGGCACATCTACGAATACCTGAGAAAGAAGAAGTTCGCCAAGATCAAAGACGAAAGGGAGGCCCAGAGGGCCGCCACAAAGGAGGCCATGCGGATAATGGCCATGGTCTCGGTCAAGAATCACATGAACGCTTTGCATAACCCGTACTCACAGTACCCCCAGAAGATCTCGATGGAGGAGGCGATGGGAGGCGAACTGATCTCATACCCGCTGAACAGGCCGTCCATCTGCACCATGAGCGACGGCGCGGCAGTGGTTATACTTGCGTCGGAGGACGTCGCCTACAAGTACACCGACAGGCCCGTCCTGATCAAAGGGGTCGGATGCGGGACGGACACCATGCGTCTCGCGGACCGACCTGAGGGGAAGGTGCCTCTGTTCGCCTGGGAGAAAGAGAAGGACTACTCCGACCTGAAGTACCCAGGAGTCCACTCCTTCCGGGCAGGGAGAACCGCCGCCCTAGAGGCGTACAAGAACGCCCGGATCAGGAACCCGCTCAAGGAGCTCGACTTTGTCGAGCTTCACGACGCCTACGCCAGCTCTGAGATCCAGACCTACGAGGACATCGGTCTCTGCAAGTACGGCGAAGGGTACGACTTCGTCGACAAGGGCCATCCGTTCATGAAGGATGTCGACTACGGGCTCAGGCTGCAAACAAGGGGGACGATGCCTGTCAACCCCTCGGGAGGGCTGATCGCGTGCGGGCACCCGGTCGGAGCTACGGGAATCATGCAGGGAGTCTTCGCCCTCTGGCAGCTACAGGGGACCATCGGCAAACACTTTGGGGACGACAGGCTCCAAGTGAAGGGAGCGAGGCGCGGGTTGATACATTCTCATGCGGGGACGGGGAGCTCGGTGACCGTGACCATAATGGAGAAAGCATAGGATGGCGCCTCCGAAGAAGTTCGCGAAGTTCAGGGACGTGATGGAGGAGGCCAAGAAGTCAGGGGCCGCCATCTACCAGAACCCCGTGGGGACCAACGACCTTGTCGTCCTATCTCCGTACAGCATTAAGTACATCCACAGCTACGCCGAGGACTCGGAGTTCTTCCTCGGACTCGCGAACGGGAAGCTGCTCGGGAGCGAGTGCAAGAAGTGCAACACGAAGTACGCCACGCCGAGGAGCCACTGCATGAACTGCGGCCACAGCACACAGTGGTTCAAGCTCCCCCTGGAGGGGAAGGTCCACTCGTGGACGACCTGCTACTTTGGGAGTGAGGAGTTCCTGAATGAGACCCCGTTCAACCTGGTCCTAGTCGAGTTCGAGGGGGTGAATTCATTCCTCCTTTCGAGGCTTACCGGTGTCGAGCAGAAGGACATCTACATCGAGATGAAGGTGAGGGCGGAGTTCAGGGCGGAGCCCCGCTATCTGATATCAGACGTGCACTTCGTCCCGGCGAACGTGAAGCCAGCCAAGAAGTAACGTATGCCTAGATTCTAGGCCTTCACGGGCGTCAGCCACTTCGAGTAACGCTTCGACTTCCCGTGCACGGTCTGATTGTAGAGTTTCGCAATCTTGTCCGTGATTGGGGTGCCGTCGTAACCTATCCTCCTCCCGTCGATCTCCCTTACCTTGGCGATGCCCGCTGCCGTCCCGCTGAAGAACACCTCATCCGAGGTGTAGAGCTCCTCCTTTGTGGAGTCGTTCCTGTAGAAAGTTATCCCCAAGTCCCGGGCGAATTGTATCACGGTGTCCCTGGTTATCCCTCTGAGGATCCCCGAGCTTGCAGGGGGCGTGCTGAGTATGATGTCCTTGACCCTGAATATGTTCTCCCCGGGCCCCTCGGCCACCACGCCGTGTGCATTCAAGAGGATCGCCTCGTCGTAACCAGCGGCCAGCGCCTCCATCTTTGCGAGGGCAGAGTTGGCGTAGTTTGCCGAACATTTCGCCTGAAGCGGGAGGGCCCTTGAATCTATCCTGACCCAGCTCGATATCGTCGCCCTTACCCCCCTGCTCGCCGATTCGGCTCCCAGGTAGGCGCCCCACTCCCATGAAGCGATCGCCACAGATATCTTGCTCTTGAGAGGGTTAAGCCCCATCTCACCATAAGCAGTGAAAGCGATGGGGCGGATGTAGCACTCCTTAGCCGGGTTGTTCCTCACCAACTCGATGCAGGCCTTCGTGAGCTCCTTCGCGGAGTAGCCCAGGTCCATCCTGTAGATCTTCGCGCTGTTCAGGAACCTTTCGATGTGCTCGTCGAGCCTGAATATCGCCGTCCCCTGTGAAGTTTTGAAAGCCCTGATCCCTTCGAAAACAGACATGCCGTAGTGAAGGCCGTGAGTGAGGACGTGGATCTTCGCGTTATCCCATTCGACTAGTTTTCCGTTCATCCAAATCTTGCTTTGTGCCTTCAAAGTCCGATTCGGCCAACTGGGCACGCTATTTAGGGACAACGCTCGACAACTCCGGTGTCGTTTAATATCGCGGATTCCCGAACCCAGTCATGATGCAGTCGCCGGTGATAATCTCCGCCTGCAGGACGCCCATCGGAAAGTTTGGGAAGAGCCTGGTCGGTGTCTCCGCAGCCGACCTGGGGGCACTCGTGATAGAAGAGGCCCTCAAGAGGGCGAAGGCCTCGGTGGCTGACGTCGACGAAGTGCTCATGGGGAATGTTGTCTCTGCGGGCCTCGGTCAGAACCCCGCCAGGCAGGCCGCGATCCACGCGAAGATTCCATTCAGCGTCGGTTCTGTCACCGTAAACAAGGTGTGTGGGTCCGGGTTGAAGTGCGTCATGCTGGCTGCCCAGTCGATCAAGGCCGGGGACAACTCGCTGGTGGTCGCCGGCGGGATGGAGAGCATGAGTAACGTCCCTTACCTCGCGAAGGGGGTCAGGTGGGGGACGAAGTTCGGGGACGCGAGGCTCCTGGACGCGATGATTGTGGACGGCCTCTGGGACGCATACCACAACTTCCACATGGGGATTACTGGAGAGCTCATAGCGAAGAAGTTCCACATAACACGGAAGGAGGCTGACGAGTTCGCATATGGGAGCCACTCGAAAGCTGAGAAGTCCTCGGACTCGGGAGTCTTCGACGCCGAAAAGGTCGAGGTCAAGATCCAAAGAGAAGGCGAAGTGTTCGAGTTCACCGAAGACGAGTGCATCCATCGTGGCACCACCATCGAGAAGCTGGGGAAGCTGAGGCCAGTCTTCAAACCCGATGGGGTGCTTACGGCGGGGAACTCTTCGCAGCTCAGCGATGGAGCCTCGGCCCTGGTAGTGACATCGGAGGACAACGCGGACAAGATGGGGGTCAAGCCTCTCGCGAAGATCGTCGCCTATGGGACAGGGGGCTTGGAGCCTTCACGGGTGATGGAGGCCCCCATATCGGCGACGAAGAGCCTACTGAAGAAGGCGAAAATGTCAATCGACGATATCGACCTCTTCGAGCACAATGAGGCCTACTCCACCGCCTCCATCGCAGTCCGGAGGGCCCTTGGCATCGACGAATCCAGGTTCAACGTCAGCGGCGGGGCCGTCGCCCTCGGGCACCCCATCGGTTGCAGCGGGGCAAGGGTACTGACCACACTTCTCTATGGGCTGAAAAGGACTGGGAAGAAGACGGGACTTGCTACCCTCTGCCTCGGGGGAGGGAACGCCGTCTCGATGATCATTGAGCGGTAGCTGCGGACTCTCTCAGCTTTCGCCGAAGGACCTTCCCGACCAGGGTCTTAGGGAGGTCCTGGACGAACTCGATTTCATGAGGGACCTTATACTTCGCTAGCTTCACGCTGCAGAACTGGAGGATGTCTTCCCTCGCCGAAGCTGCCTTCGAAGGGTCCTTGAGGACCACGAATGCCTTGACGGTCTCCCCCATGTACTGATGGGGGATTCCGATGACAGCAGCCTCCCTTACGTCAGGGTGCTCGAACAGGACCTCCTCCACTTCGCGAGGGTAGACCTTGAGGCCTCCCACCGACACCATGTCCTTCTTCCTGTCAACGATGTAAAAGAAACCGTCCTCGTCCATGTTGGCCACGTCCCCTGTGAGGAGCCACCCGTCGTGTAGGACCGTCTCTGTCTCCTTTGTGTTGTTCCAATACCCCTGCATCACCTGCGGACCCTTGAGCGCCAACTCTCCCACCTCTCCGACCCCGAGTATCTTGGATGGGTCGTCGAGGGAAACCACCTTCGCGTCGGTCGACGGGAATGGGAAACCGATGGACCCCTCCCTCGGTTCACCGTCGCGAAATGGGTTTGTCGTCCCCACCGCCGAGGTCTCAGTGAGTCCATACCCCTCGACGAGGTTCCCCCCCGTCAGCTCGTTGAACTTCCTCCTCACCGCGACCGGGAGGGGGGCGCCCCCGGAGAACGAGAGCCTTACGGTCCTAAGGTCGAACTTGGCAGCGTGCGGATGATTGTTGATGGCGATGTACATCGTCGGGACCCCGCAGAAGATGGTCACCTTCTCCTTCTGTATCGTCTTCATCACCTCTTCTATGTCGAACCTCGGGAGAAGCACCATCGTCCCACCCGAGTAGATGGGGGCGTTCATCACCCCCGTCATCCCGAAGATGTGGAAGAGGGGGAGGACGGAGAGATGGATGTCTGACTCTTCCATCGGAAGTGTCTTTGCCGCTATGGCCGCCCCCGACAGGAGGTTGTAATGTGTGAGGACCGCTCCCTTGGAGATCCCGGTGGTGCCCCCGGTGTATTGCAGGACAGCCGTGTCCTTCTTCGGATCGACCTCGGCCGGGGAGGCGATCGGCTGGTTCGATCGGACTACTTCCATGAAGGGGATGGTGTTGTTCCTCTTCACGTTCTTCACTTTCGCCAATCCAGCGAGCGCGCGCTTGTACCCGGGGAGGTAGTCGGTGACACTGGCGGCGATGATACTCGAGAGCTGCAGCTTCCCCCGGCACCCCTCGAGGCTCGCAAAAAGGTCGTTCCCATTGACGACGTCGTTGGCGGCGACTACTATCTTCGCGCCAGAGTCACGTATCTGCGCCTCGAGCTCCCGCTCCTTGTAGAGTGGGCTACATGGGACCACGACCCCGCCGGCCCTTAGGATCCCGAAGTAAGAAATCTCAAACTGTGGGATATTGGGGAGGAAGACCGCGACCCTGTCGCCCTTCTCTAGCCCGAGCTTCACAAGACCCTCCGCGAAGCGGGAAGCGAGCTCATCCACCTCTGAGTAGGATAGGGTCCTCCCCTGATACGAGACGCAGGGTCTCGACCTATATCGCTTGGCGGCGTCCGCGAGCATCTGGTGGAGTGACATCCGAGGAACCTCGACCTCCTTGACCAGATAGGCGGGCCAAGATTTGTACCAGGTCCGTTCCTGCAGCAAGGTCCCGTTTCAACAGGTCGGATTCCTTGGCTTAAGCGTATCCCCACCCCTCGCGTTGGGCTTCGAATTCGGGCGTAAGTATAAACGGGAACAGTTTCGAATCGAGGCGAGATGTCTCAGGCCGACGAGAAGTACCTGGTACTCTGCGTCGACAGGGACGACGACCTCGGAGTCAAGGCAGGCGTCCAGTCCCCGGTGGTGGGGAGGGAGTCCGCCCTTTCTGCAGCGACCCAGCTGGCCCTCGCCGACCCAGAGGAAGCGGACGCCAACGCGATATTCGCGGCTATCAGGAAATACGACGAGCTGTCAAAAAAGAAGACCCCCTGCGAGGTCGCGATAGTCTGCGGGGAGCTGAACAGAGGGTTCGACGCTGACAGGAGGGTAGGGAAGCAGGTTGCAAAGATTCTTGCGGGATCCAACTATACCGGGGTTGTCCTCGTTTCAGACGGCGGGGAGGACGAGCAGGTGATCCCGATAATCCAGAGCCTGAAGCCAATCGTCTCGGTAGAGAGGGTCGCCGTGAAGCACAGCCAGACCGTAGAGGAGACCTATCAGGTCCTAGGCAGGTACCTGAGGATGCTGGTTTTCGACCCGCACTATTCGAAATACGCCCTCGGAGTCCCGGGGCTGATACTCCTGCTGGCCGGAATCCTCGTCGTCACGGGGCACGCCTTTGAGGCCGGGCTGTCGGCCATCCTGATCATCGGAGGCGCGTTTCTGGTGAGAGGGTTCAGTGTCGACAGGACGGTGGCAGGGCTCCTTCAGCGAGGGCCGACGGGGTACATCCGCTTCGTGTCGATGATATTCTCGGTAATCGTGGTCATAGTCGGCATCGATCAGGGGTACCTGGCCATGACGGGAGACACCTCGGCGTGGAACGCAGTCCTGGCCAACCCATCGCTTCTCCTTGAATACGGAGGGACACTAGTGGGGTACCTCCTCCGAGGGAGCCTCAACCTGGTCTGGGCAGGGATTGCGATCTATTCCATAGGCGCACTGCTGACTCACATCGCCAGGGACAGCCAGAGGTGGCGGAGAGACGCGTACACGTTGGCCATTCTCGCCCTCCTCTATCTCCCCGTGCTGACCTTCTCTGACTTCCTTGTGAACGGGACGGAGCAGGCGACCTTCCTTCTCATATCATATGTCCTCCTCGGCCTTGTCGCCGTCTTCATCCTTACCATCACCATTTATCCGCGGGTCCGGACGAGGCCATCACTCGAAATCGAGTAGCAAATGTTAGAGTCCGCGCTGAGATACCTTGGGGTCTACAGAATCTACGAGGGTAGGCTCAAGGCCCAGGTAGAAGGAGACGAGATCCCCAGTCACATAGGGATAATCCTGGACGGGAACAGAAGATGGGCGCAGAACCAGGGGATTTTCAGGGGCCTCGGGCACGAAGAAGGGGCGAACAGGGCTGAGGAGCTCCTCGACTGGTGCCATGAGCTCGGGGTCAAGACTGTAACTCTCTACGTCCTCTCGACCGAGAACCTCGACAGGTCCCCTGAGGAGCTCAGGGAGCTCTTCGAGCTCATCGAGGCCCGGCTGGCGAGGCTGCTCAACGACGAGAGAATCGTCAGATACAAGGTCAATGTAAGGGCAATCGGCCACATGGACCTCCTTCCAAAGTCCATACTCAATCTCTTGTCCGCCATCGAGACCAAGACGGCGGGGTACAGCGACCACTACCTCAACATCGCCGTCGCCTACGGGGGACGGGCGGAGATCACGGACGTGGTCAGGTCCGTGGCCCAGGACGTCAAGAACGGGAAGCTCAGCCCGGACTCAATCACCGAGGAGACGGTGTCGAAGAGGCTATACACTTCGTACCTACCCAACCAGGAGCCTGACCTGATTATCAGGACGTCGGGGGAGGAGAGGATGAGTGGGTTCCTTCTCTGGCAGGGGGCGTACTCCGAGCTTGTGTTCGTGGACGTCTTCTGGCCCGCCTTCAGGCTCATCGACCTCCTCAGGGCGGTCAGGACATATCAGAAGCGCAGACGTAGATACGGGAAATAAGAGAACAGATATATCGATACGCGAGGAAGGGGCGAGTAAGATGAAGGTAACACTCGGCACTCTCAAGGACAAGGGAGACGACCTTGTCGCTTTCCTTGAGCCCAGGGTCGGCGCGAAGCCGTCTCTGTCCGGCGGAGAGATCGTAATCGAAGATGATCAGGTGAAGCAGGGATTGAAGCCGAGGCAGGTCAAGACGTACATCAAGAGGTTCCTCTACATGAACGGGGTCCGCAAGAAGTACAGGGTCTTCGTCGCGGGCAAGGAGCTTACAATCCAGGAGATAGAGCTCGGGGAGAAGGAGGAGGAAGAGGAGAAGAAGGCGCCCGAAAAGCTCCCCGAAATGCCGGCGAAGGAGGAAGCTGAGCCGGCCGAAGAGACGGCAGCCGAGGAGCCGGCAAAGGAAGGGGCCTCCGAAGAGAAGACAAAGCCCAAGAAGGCCGCTTCGAAGAAGCCCCGCCCCAAGAAGAAGAAGGCAGAGGAAGAAGCCTAGGCGCGCCGGGCAGAACGAGCCCGTTTCAGCCGCTTCTCACGGAGCAGAGCTCTCAGGTAGTTCCTCGATTCGCGGAGCTCCTTCAGAGCCTGCACGAAGTCCCCTACGGTGAAGCTCACCATACCTTTCTTGAGGTTCTTCAGAGCGAACTGGAGCGCCTGCCTTTCATCGGGGACGGAATACCCCTTCAGGCGGATGAACCGTCCTGGGTTCTCTTCGTCAAGGTCGAATTTTATGAAAGCGATGCTCTTCTCCACCTTGACGTAGGCGGTCCAGATGGAGTGGATTTGCTCCGCCGTCGGCTCGCCTCTGATGGAGGCTATCACTCCCTCGAGGCGGCTCTTCGCTTCTTCGAGATCTGAAGCCGTCTCTTTCCTCCACTCGCTCACGCCATTGCCCCGGCAACGCCCCTTTTTGACAGGGACCCCATTTTCGCCCTCGCAGACTTATAACCAACAGAGGAGCGGCCGGTTCAGTTGCCGAAGAAAGAGGAGCAGAAGATTGGTGGCGCCTGCTATGTCGGCCTCGATTCGATGCTGGAGCTGGGGAGACTTTCGTGCGCACTCGAGCGAGCCCCCTTCCCGCTATTCGCGTTCAAGCACGGCAAGGCTGTGAGGATCGCGGCCCAGGCGGACCTCTTCATGGGGACCCCCATATTCTACTACTTCGACAACGCGGCAGTGGACGAATTCCTCGCCTACAGGATCACCGGCGAAGGGGAGGAGGTCCAGCTTGTCAGCTCTGCAAGCAACGCGTCCTACCTGTACGCACCAGTGATTCGGGTCCAGAAGATGCCGAAGATACTTGACGAGAAGGCCGACTTCCAGGACAAGTTCATGGCGATAGAGGTTGAGAACATCCCCAGCCTGGTGAAGGTCGGGGCATACAAGACGCTGTTTGAGGAGCCCCCGCTCCCTCTGTTCGCCTTCAAGAACGGGAATGGGTGGGTGGTCGGGACCTTCGCCCGCATCGACGACTACGAAGAGGCCTCCATCTTCTTCTACACTCATGGGAAGGACGAACCTTCCGGATTCCTGAGGTACTCCTATGACAAGATTACAGAGACGACGTACGTGAAGAGGACCGACGAGCCTGGGTACCACTACATCAAGGTCGTGAAGCTCACTCAGCCTCACCCTCTGGTAGAGTTCTAAGCCGATTCCCGGATGAAATTCTCCGCCTCGGTAAGCGTGATCTTCGAGTTCCCGTAGGACGCCCTTTCATGCGCCTCCTTGAACGGGAACCACCCATATCCCTGGTGCTCGAATGATATCTCGACCTTCTCCACGTCGGTTCTAGCGAGGAGGTACACCACCTGCTTGTGAATGTTCTTCCCGTCCCTCCTGTAGAAGTACTCTATCACCTTCCTGAACCCGGGCACGAACTTGAGGTCCTTCAGCCCCGTCTCCTCTTCCACCTCCCTGACGGCGGTCTGCAGTTCGCTCTCGCCCTTTTCCACCCCGCCCTTGGGGAAGTCCCAGCGGCCGGCGTTCTGAAGCAGCAGGAAGAGTCGCGGGCCCCCACCGTCCCTGTAGACCACCGACCCCGCGGACCGTTCCTCCATGTCCTCTGTTCTGGGGGAGACCGATTATTAGCATTCTCTCGTATAACGAACAAATCGTTTTAACGGCGGGGATTTCGGCCGAGAGAATCAGGCTTGGCGAAGATCAAGGTAGCCATCGCCGGGGTGGGGAACTGCGCGTCGGCCCTCATCCAGGGGCTTCACTATTATTCGAGGAAAGGGCCCGACGAGGGGCTCACGTATTGGGATGTCGGTGGGTACACCCCCAAGGACATAGAGTTCGTCGCAGCCTTCGACGTGAACTCCAAGAAGGTCGGGAAGGACCTGTCCCAAGCGATATTCCAGCACCCCAACAACACGGTGAAGATTTCCGACGTGCCCAACTTGGACGTCAAGGTAAAGAAGGGGCCGCTCCTCGACGGCATCGGGAAGTACCTCAAGGAAGTCGTAGCCATTTCAGGGCAGCCTGAGCAGGACGTCGTCCAGGAGCTGAAGGACTCCGGGGCTCAGATTCTCGTTAACTATCTCCCCGTGGGGAGCACAGCCGCCTCGGGGGCCTATGCAGAGGCCGCGCTGAAGGCGGGGGTCGCCTTCGTCAATGCAATACCGGTGTTCATAGCCTCGGACAAGACGTGGGCGGACAGGTTCGCCAGGGAGGGCCTCCCCGTGGCAGGGGACGACGTCATGAGCCAGATAGGGGCGACGGTGCTCCACAAGACCCTCGTCAAGATGGCCGTAGACAGGGGGGTCAAGGTGGACGAGACGTACCAGCTCAACATCGGGGGGGACACGGACTTCCTCAACATGCTCGAGGAGAGCAGGCTGAAGGACAAGAGGGAGAGCAAGACGAGCGCCGTCAGGGCGATGTCCCCCTACGAAGTCCCCACGCGCATCGGGCCGAGCGATTACGTCCCGTTCCTCGAAAACGACAAGGTTTGCTACATCTGGCTGAAGGGGCGGTATTTCGGGGGGACTGTGGTGAAGATGGACGTAAAGCTCCACGTCGTGGACGCCTACGACAGCGGAGGGGTGATGGTCGACGCCATCAGGGGCTCGCGGGTAGCGCTGGACAGGGGGGTGTCCGGCCAGCTAGAGAGCCTTTCCGCGTTCTGCTTCAAGCACCCGCCCGTGCAGATGCCGTACCCGGCTGCCAAGGCAGCCTTCGAGGAATTTACTTCGGGGAAGCGGGAACGGTAGGGCCTACCTTCCTTCTGATATAGAACGCTGTGAAGAGGAGCACCAGAAGGACGAAAGCGGTTGGGATGAGGTACCTTGTGGTGATGTCCTCGCTGATTGCGATGCCCGTGCTCGTAGGCACAAGGCCGTTGATGGTGATCCCAGAGTAGGTGAAGGTGAGTTTCCCGTTGCTGAATGGGATGGTGATCCCAGAGCTGGCGACCGCCGAGACGGTGGCCGTGGCGACCCCGTGGGCCGAGAGGGACCCCAAGTTCATCGTCAGTACCCCCGCCGAAAGCTGGGCGTTTCGCAGGTCTGACAGCCCGACCCCGGAGGGGACAGAGAGGGTGAAGAGGACATCAGAGACAGGGACCCCAGAGGGGTTCGTGATCGTGAAAGTTATCGTGAAGTTCTTCCCTTCCTCCGGGGTGATGGGGTAGGTCGATATGGTGGCTGTCAGCGGCTGGTAGACCTTAACCGAGGGCTTGGCTCCTGAGATGGTGAAGGACGAGCCCCCGAAGTAGAAGCTTGCGGTCCCAGCCGTCCCGTTGAGGGTCCCGAAGGTCTGGGTGGCGGTCACCCCATAGAACACGGCGGTGTTCCCGCCTGCAGCTATTGTGTCGACGGTCTTGGTCAGATTGGCAGCGCTTGAAAATGTGTCGAAGGAATCAACGGTCGAACCCACGGTAACATTGAACACGGGGAGAGGACCGAAGTTAGTGGCGGTGACCTTCACCTGTGAGTTCATCCCACCGAACAGCTGGGCAGGCACGAAATCCTTTGAGACCACCAAACCCCCGGGTATCGCGACTGAGTTCGAGTATCCCGTAATGTTTCCCGTTGCGTCCAGTCCGCTGAACCGGAGAGGGGCCATCAGGTAGTTCTGGGCGTCCGTCAAATTGTACTTCATGGTGGTAGTAAACGTCGCTGAGCTATTCAAGGTAGGATAGCTCAAAGTGAGGACTTTCCCCGAGCAGCTCAGACCCGTGCCGTTGATGATGCCACACCCCAGGCCGGCAGGGAGGGTACCGGTCGCGCGGAACGACGTCACGTTTGCGAAACCGCCGTTGGTCGTCGTGAAGGTGAGTGTAAGGTTGGTCTGCAGGCTCACCAGCGAGGCCAACTGGGCGCCGACCGCTACGGCGGGGTACCCTATCAGCATCGAAGTGTGCGAGAAGACTGTCGGAACGGTGTTCGACGTCGAGTTGAGCGACGCCCCGCTGGGGTTCAGATAGGTCGTCGAGAAGGCCTTCGTCTGGTTCACCCCTAGCAGCCCGTTCACCGTGAGGGTGACGGTGACGGTCGCAGAGCCACCCGCAGAGCTCCCGGACTTCGCGGCAAGCCCGGCTATGGATTGGCCTGCGACGACGACAGAAGAAGCGGGGAGGGTGCCGACATTAGTGGCAGTGACGTTGAATTTCTGGGTCGCTCCAGCGACCTGGTCGAAACCACCGACGGGGACGACGTTGGTATAGACGACGGCGTCATCCGCCCCCAATGACAACCTGATAGGGTTCATGATCGCTGTCCCGTTGAACGTGTTTCCTACAACGGTGTACTGGTAGCGCACTACGGACGCGGGTATCGTCAGGCTCCCCGTCGATGTCCCGGTGTATTGGAGTCTATAGACCGGCGTCACGGACCCACCTGGGGAGATTGTCTGGGTCGGGAGCACGGTGTAGTTCCCGCCGAGGAATTTGAAGTCTCCTGTCGTGTTCCACCAGTCATCCGAGAACAACACCTTGGTTATGGTATCAGAGGGCGAAAGGTTCTGCAGAGTAAGAGTTACTGCTATCGAATCGTCAGTTCGCAGGACTCCGGTGTCCACCGCCCTGGAGGCGAGGAGGGGGGCGGGCTGCTCGACGACGGTCGCGTTGATCGAGTACAGGGAGTTGCCCGGCGCCAGGGTAAGGGTGTAGGATCCTGTGAAGTCGGCCGAGTTACTGGTGACCGTCGCCTTATCTGTGGACACCACGATTCCGTCAAGGAACCTGACTTGGACCACCGAAGAGGAGCTTTCGCTCGAAGCATGAATTGAGGTGACCGTCCCTGAGAAGTACCCCAGAAGGTTAGGCTGGTCCGTGCCGTTGAGGGCCGTGGAGCTGATCGAGCCTATGACCAGGCTGTGGTTGAATCCCGAGGAGGCCTTCTGGCCTTCAAGGACGATGAAGGGAGAGTCCGACCCGAGAAACACCGTCTGACTTAGGGCGTTGGCAAATCCGCCAGCAGAGGAAGGGACGAACTTCCAGAGAGTGTTGGTAACCAGCGGGGCGAAGGATATCGGGCTGTAGAAGGAGTAGGTCCCGGTACCATTAGAGTACGAAGTGAACGACGTGAGGAGATACGAATCCATAGACTTCGCAGCGGCTGAGGCGTCGGCATAGGAGTCCGACCCGAGTTTGAGGAAGAGCCCCTGGGACGGGATGAACGGGACGGGGAGGATGCCGTACCCCCTCGGCCCGAAGAGCTGCATATCGGAAAGGAAGCCTGCGGTGCTTATGGCGGTGACGTTGTACCAGCTGAGCCCCGGGGTCGACTCGAATGCTGAGAGCTTGCTCGACCCGTTGATCCCGGTGTAGGTGAAGTACCAAAGTGCGTCTGAGCCTGAGACGAATACGCTCAGTTTCTCGGTGTACGCGCTCTGTCCCTGGGCAACCTGGGCGGGGATTGCCGCGAGGATCATGAGAGCAACGACGGCTACTACGAGCAACCGAGAACCTTTCATGTGAGACGCGAGTGGGCGCTCGGTTCTCACTATAAAACCGTTAGGAGCCAGCTACCTTTTTCTGATCGTTTCTTCCGACGGGTCGTCGACTCCTTTCTCGTTGAGGCAGAAGACGGTGTCCCTCTCCGGGTGGTATGGGCTGTCGACCATCCTGGCGATGCGGTTCTTGGCGGCCTTCCTCAGGTATATCCTGTAGGTGCTTGTGTGGGCGACGACGTGCCCGCCTGTAGGCCGCGTCGGGTCCCCGAAGAACGAGTCGGGAGCGGCTTGGACCTGGTTGGTCAGGACCACTGCTATGTTGTAAATTTCGGCTGTCCTGAGGAGCTGGTGCATGAACCTGTTAAGCCTCTGCTGCCTCTCGGATAGGGTCCCCCTGCCCAAGAACTCGGCCCTGTAATGAGCAACCGCGCTGTCCAATATTACGAGTTTGACTTTGTTCGGCTCGATGATCCTTCCGAGGTCCTTGACTATGAGCTCCTGGTGGGCGCTGTTGTAAGCCCTCGCCACGGTGATTCGCGACAGGATCTTGTCGGAGTCCATGTCCCTCGCCTCCGCGATCTCGGCGATTCTCTCTGGCCTGAATGTGCCCTCGGTGTCTACGTAGATGACGCCCGCGTCGAGTCCTCCCTCGCCCTTCGGCGCCTGGACCATTACGCTAAGAGTGTGACAGATCTGGCTCTTGCCCGAGCCGAATTCGCCGTAGAACTCGGTCAGTGCCCAAGTCTCAATCCCCCCACCGAGCAGGTCGTCCAGGTTCTTCGAGCCAGTCGAAATCCTGTCGATTGCCTTCCTCTTCACAAGGAGGTCCGCGGCGTTGATGAAGTCGGGTTCAAGGCGGTGCAGCTCCACGAGTTTCTTGCGCGCCTTGTTGTTGAGATCCACGGCTTTCGAGACGTCGATGTCTACCGCCTCGGCTATGTCCATGGGCCCAGCCGTCGCGAGATCAAGGATCGTCTCGATCCCCGCGTCCTTCAGTTTCTGCTTTGTTGCGGGACCAACGCCCGGGAGGGTGTCGACCTCAAGTTCCTCATTAACACCTGTTTCAGTCAACGTTTCACGCGAGTGCTTTCCACTAGATAAGCATGCCCTAGGGGGAGATACGCGAAACTGTCCGGGGGAAGAGACTGGCGGAGCGGATGTGCTTCAGTCCGGCGATCCAACGGGTCGACCTCTCGACCCCGATGCCGAACCCCGAGTGCGGGGGCATGCCGAACTTCCTGAGCTCCAGGTACCATGAGAACGACTCGGTCGGGAGGTCCTGGTTTGCGATCCTCGCCATCAGCTCGTTGTAGTCGTGGATTCTCTGGCCCCCTGTGGCCAGCTCCCCGATGCCTTCCGGGGCTATGAGGTCGGCAGACATGGTCACCTTGGGCCTATCGGCATAGGTCATGTGATAGAATGACCGTGCGCTGAGCGGATAGTCCGTGACGAAGAAGGGGGAATCCTGGGTGAGACTGATGGCCCTCTCCGCTTCGGTGGGGAGGTCGTCCCCCCATTCGAAACCGAACCCTTTTTTCTCGGCGATGCCCCTCGCCTCGTCGTAGGACATCCTTGGGAAAGGCCTGCCGGGCTGCTTGATCGTCCTCCCCAGAGTCTGGAGTTCGGCCTGTCTATGCTCGATGACCCTCTCAACCATCTTCGATAGCAGCCCTTCCTGGACCTTCATGTTCTCCTCCTGGTCGGCGAACGCCTGTTCAGCCTCTATCATCCAGAACTCGGTCAGGTGCTTTGCAGTCTTGGACTTCTCCGCCCGGAATGCAGGCTGGTAGATCCAGACCTTTTGGAGCGCTGGGAGGGCTGCCTCTTCATAGAACTGGGCGCTCTGGCTCAGGTTCGCCTTCTTCCCGAAGTAGTCGACCTCGAAAAGGGTCGACCCTCCCTCTACGGCCGCCTGGACGAAGGTGGGGGCGCTGATGAGTTGGAAGCCGTTCTCTCTAAAGTAATCGAACGCTGCTCCCACCACTTCGGCCCTGATCCGCATGGAGGCTATCGCCTTGGGTCCCCGGATGCTCAGGTGCCTTTTGTCGAATAGGTAGGACGCAGACTTCGCAGCCGTCTTGGTTATGGGCCAGCTCTCCGCCAGCGACACAATCGTAAATTCATCTGCGGCTATCTCCTTCCCGCCCGGCGCGCGCTTGTCGTCCTTTACTGTCCCCCGGACGACGACAGCCGACTCCTTGGTCGCGGCCTTCGCAGAGTCGTAGGGCCCCCCGACGGTCCCCTTGCGGGCAGAGACCTGCACGTACCCGGACCCGTCTCTGATCATGGCGAATATCAGCCCACCGACGGTGTGTTTGCGGGAGACCCACCCCCTCACCTCGACGTCGGCAGCCGCCCTGCCTGATATGACGTCCGCTGCGGCCGAGACCTGGTACTTCTCTCCTTTCACGGTTCGAGGCTCGCCTTGGTCGTTCTAAAAGCATGATGCGCCCTCAAGGGTTAAGTGAGCCATGGGTTTCGGCGTACACGGCTCTTTTGCCTTCCAGTCGCGCCGCAATCCTTGGGTGGACTGGCAGGGGGAAGCTGACAGACCTTCAATCCACCACCGAATCGCTCCTGAAGGAGAACCGGGTTTCCGCCAGGACTTCTGCAGCCGGGCACTTGCTCGTCGTCACCGGAGTCGAGCCCTTGAGGGGCGCTGCGGTCCTCCGATCTCTGCCTGGGGTGAGCTGGATTGCAGCAGGCTTCGAGGTGGGCCCCCTGAAGGAACTGGCATCGGCGTCAGGAAAGCTGGCAAGATCGTACCTCAAGCGTGGTTCAAAGTTCAAGGTCGAGGCCGAGGGGACGGGGGACGTAACACCCTCCGACGTGGCGGGGGTTGTGACCGCCGCGATCTTGGACGAGGTCCGTGGCTCCAGGACCTCCCTCGAATCTCCCCGCGTGCGATTCAGGGCATCCTTTGACGGAGCCGGAGGAGCAGTGGGGGTCGAAGTCAGCGACGGGCCCGGGGGAGTCCCGACAGGAGGGGATCTGGTGGTGTGTTTCGTCTCCGGAGGAATCCATAGTTCTGTTTTGGCCTGGAGCGCGCTCCTCCAAGGGTTCAGAGTAAGGCTGGTCCACGCCCGGTACAGCGACGAAGCTCTGCGGGCCGTAGCGCATCTCTATGCTGAGCTGTCTCACCGTGCCGACCCCAAGTCCCTGAGCCTTGAGGTGCTCGAGGGAGACTCGGTGAAGGGAGCCCTCGTGGGCTATGCGTCCTTCTCAAAGGACCCCGTGTACTGCGGGTTCCATTCGGGGGAGGGTTCGTACCTCGACCGAATCCCGAAGATCTCCAGCCCGCTCTTTCTCCTATCCGAGGAAAGGTTCGGCTCCGACTTCGAAGGCCTCGGGATAAGGGCGGCCCTCAAGCCTGAGGCCTGGAATAGGAAGGGGACGGGGAACTTCTCAGTCAAGAGGTTCCGGGGCAAGATGGCCGACGTCAGCGGGGTCCTCGACGGCCTCCGCTAGTCCCCGGCTTCCATGCGAACTACCTCTCCTCTCGGGGACTTCTCGCCGAATATCTCGGCCTGGAACGCCTGGACATCCGTCCCCTCCTCGAGCCAGGAGTCGGGAGGGAGCCCCGCCTTCATACAAGTCTGCGAGAGGAACTCGGTCTGGTCGAACGAATACTCCGTCGCCACCTGAGGAAGCAATAGTCCGCTGAGCCCAAACCGTGAGACAATCAGGCCGTCGACACCGATCCTGACCTTCGATGGGAGGTCAATCGCCTTCGAGGTCCGGATGACCTCAGGCTTTGTGAGGATGCTCACCTCGAGGACCACGGAGCCGAGCTCACCGGGACTCACAGGAGGGAACCTCGGGTCCTCGGTCGCCGCAGCCATGGTCGCTTCCTGGATGGCCCTCCCCAGAGGCTTCACAGGATATGGGAACCCGATACACCCGCGGAGTCGGTCTGGGTTGGGCTCATCCGAGTTTATGGTGATGAAGACGCCGCGTAATTCGGAGAAAATGCCTGGCGGAGCCGCCTTCGCCTCCGGCTTTCTGCCCATGACGTGGGCGTCTAGGGTCTCCCTGGCGAGGTTGACCGCCCTCCTGCCCTCTTCAATCGAAAGTGGCATTCTAGTCCGGACCGAGCAGACGGGACAGCGACATTAACTTTCTCCAGTGGGTCCCTCTCCAATATAGGTGGCCGCATGATACACATCGGAAGAACAGCCGATGCCGCCTTTGAACTGCGGCAGGCACTTCGCCAAGGACGGAGGCCTTCGTAACGACTTCCAACTGCCCGCCGCATACGGAGCAGCGCGGCTCCCCCCTCAAGAAGTGGATCCCTAGAGGCTTGGCCTCCCTATGGAGCGTCCTCATCCTGGCCCTGTCCGTTTCTCCCGTCAGCAAGACGGCGTTCACTCCCTTGGCTCTGGCCCTCGCTTCGAGCGACCTGTCGGCGGTCAATATGACCCTCTTCTCCAGCATGGCAAGGGCAATCAATCCACCGTCGTCCCCCGATCTGTAGTACGCGGTGTCGAAGCCCAGGGCCCTCAGCTTTCTGGCCAGGGAGCCGAGCATCGCGTCGGCGACGAAGCGGGTCCCTTCGGAAGCCCCTATCCTACCTTGTGGTCTCTGCGGATCTGACCGTCTCGTAGAGGCGCCTCGCGTGCGGGTCCTTCTCGAAGTGTTCCCTGATGGGGGCAATTATCCCGTCCAGGGCCTCTCCCACCCCTCTCTTGAGGTCCGCGGGGTGCATCTCCCCGGCGGTGTAGGCCACTTCGAGCTCATCCCAGGAATGGTATTCGACGTTCCCTCCGTACTTCTCAGGCCTTTCGATCCTAAGGGAATTCTGCTTCCTGAAGACTATGTACCTCGAGTACTCGAGAAGCGAGTTCCCTTCTACCACCTTCGGGGGGCAGTAGGCCGAGTTCACCTTCTTCATGATCGCCTCAAGCGAATCGTGGACGAAAATGGAGGTCTCGGGTTTGCTCTTGCTCATCTTGCTTGAAATCTCCGCGTCCATTGCGCCGTTCTCGTCGAACCCTTCCGGCTCCTTCCTTCCCTGAAGCCCGATTAGCATATGGTGGTGGACGGCGACTGGCTTCTTCCACTTCATCTTCTCGGCGATCTCTCGGGCGAGTATGTTAGCCCGCCGCTGGTCGACCCCAAGCTGGCAGATGTCAACATCGAGCCAGAATATGTCCGCAACCTGCATCATCGGGTAGAAGAGCTGGGCTGTCTGCACAGACTCCTTCGTGGTCCTCCCGGCGATGGTGAGCGCCCTCTGGGCCCTAGCAAGGGTCGAGTTCTGGGCGACGGTGATGACCTTTTTCCAGTAATCCTCCTGCCTAGCCGCGTCGCTGGTCCAGAGGACGTCGACTTTGCTCATGTCGACCCCCGCCGCCTTCCAGACTTCGACGAAGTATTTCCCGACCTCCTGGATCGTCTCGAGGTCGCCCCCCATCTTGTTGTTTACCCAGGCGAACCAGTCGGCTATCCAGAGCTTCATCCTGACTCCGGCCTGAAGCATGTCGTTGACCAGGATTGGACGAAGGACCCCGAACGGAAGGTGAGCCAGGCCGCTCGGCTCGAACCCATCGTAGGCCGTGGGGTGTTGTTTAGCCTCCAGTAGGGTCCTCAGTTCCCCTTCGGTGATTATCTCTTCCCCCACCCTCCTGATGTGAGAGAGCCTTGTTTCCAGGTCCAAGCTTAGACCCTTCGCCCTGTCCATGTCAATTAAAACAGTTAACGATGATGACCGCACCGATGCAGGGCTGCCCTGAAGGTCCGGCAAAGGCATTCCTGGCCTCACATGGCCCGTAGTATAGGAATAAATTTCCCCTTCAGTCCTGCGACTGATTGCTGAGTTTCGCGGAGAGCTTTTTCGCCTGGGTCATCTCCACGAGCATGTCCGCCCTGCTGGGCCTTCTTTTCGCACTCTTCCTAGGCAAGTACCTGAAGCTTAGGTACTTCCTTGCTTTCTCGCTCGGAGTCCTCTTGTGGGTCTTTGTGGATGTGATAGGCGACTCCGGCAACCTCGATGTCAACGCGGCCTTTTCTGGGGGCTGGGAGCAGCTCTTCATAGTTGGGCTCTTTGCCTTTGGATTGCTAACCTTCGTATCGCTCGATCGCTCGATTTTCTCGCCCGTCGTTTCCCCAAGCGGCAACTTCGTCATTCCACTACTCATCGCAATAGCGATCGGGATCCACGGCCTTGGGGAGGGGAGCGCTTTCGCAGACGTCGTGGCAAACACTCCGATCAGTTCATTGGTCGTCGCCTTCGGCGGAGAGTCAGCAGGCGCGGCTTACGTCCTCCACAAGTTCCTGGAGTCGCTGGCAATCGGTGGATGTTGGCTGATGTATTCGGGCGGGCGGAATGTCGGGGGCCTGCAGCGGACTCGAGATGCCATTCTGCTCACAGTCGCCTTTACTCTGCCTTCGATTGTCGCAATGGGGATTGGATACTACATCCCGATTGACTCGAGCTACTTCTACGCCCTCGGAACCGGGGCCTTGATGTACGCGATTCTGAAGCTGCTAGGACCGCTCTACACCACCCACCAGGCCCAAGGCCCCAACGTTTCACTGAAGACGGCAATATGGCTCCTAGCTGGCCTGATTTGCGTGTACCTGGCGGCGCTACTGCATTCCTAATCTAGGGACTAGCTGGTCGAAGGATGTTCTCATGACTTCCCTGACCGAAAAGCACCTCCAAGCTCGTCTTCGAAGGTGAATGCCCTTTTCAGATGAAGGTCTATATATCCTGACCCTGTTCTAACGTCGCTTGATAGGTTTCGCTGAAACCTTCGGCGCAGTTCTGGCAACCTTCCTGATTCCTACCTTCATTGGGTTGGCAATAATCTCTGCGGCGGCGCGGTATCTCAGCGCAAAATATCTGGCAGCCTTTGCAATCGGACTGTACCTTTGGTTCTTCTCAGACACCATCGGTGATGCCTCACTACTGGGGGTCAGCGAAGGGTTCACAGGGGGCGGGTGGCACGTCGCGCTGTGGGTGGCTTTCGCCGTAGGGGTCGTCCTCCTATTCTCCCTTGACACCAAGATGTTCACCGAAGGCGCCCCGGGAGTGAGCTTCGGCTTCGCGATTCCATTGCTCGTAGCGGTCGCCGTGGGGATGCATGGCTTTGGTGAGGGCGCTTCCGTCGGCGCGACTGCAGCCACTACTTCTAGCACGAACCTGATCGACGCATTTGGGGGCTTCTCCGCGGGTGCCGCCTTCGTGCTGCACAAGGGGCTGGAGCCAATGATGGTAGGCGCAGCCTACTGGATCTATGCCAAGGACCATGCGATGGACATGACTGGCCGAGTGAAGGACCTGGTCGTCCTGACTCTGGCATTCACCCTTCCTGGGATAGTTGGCGGAGCGAGCTCCTACTACCTGATACAGGCGTTTCCCACCATCGACTTTACGTACGTGTTCGCGTTTGGCCTAGGGACTTCCACCTATGCTGCCCTGAGGCTCGTTCGACCACTCTTCCAAGGGACGGGTTCGAATTCGGAATCGACTAAAGTGGCTCTGGTGATGATTCTGGGTTTCACATGCCTTTATCTGGCGGCCCTCCTACATTCGTAAGCGGGTCCCGAGGCTGATTGAATCTAAATCGGATGGTCATCATTGCGATCATTGTGGTGGCCCTCGTCGGCGCCATCGCCACGACGGCGTTCTACCTAGCGAGCACGGGGAGGAACGTGACTACCACCAGCACCCTTCCCTCAGGGTGCGTCAAACCCGCTGACGGATTCCTTGTGGTTGCCAGCAATCAGGGTTACAACGACAGCATAGCACATGGCGTGCCACAAAATTCGTGGCCAGTCATGACCGTCCAACAAAATCAAACTGTGAACATCACGGTCTGCGACACCGACTTTCAGGCCCACGGTTTCCAGGTAACACACTACTACGACAGCGAGATCGTCACGATTGTGCCTGGTCAGGTCTTGCACGTATCGTTTGTCGCGGACAAGACTGGTACATACAGGATCTACTGCAACATCTTCTGCTCGATACACTGGGCAATGCAGAGCGGCGAGCTGATAGTCACCTAAATGGCGCCCCCAAGCGGGTCTGACTTGGCTAGGTAGGCCGCTTTGCCCTGAAGAATGCGGCCACGGCAACACCGAAAGTCAGGACGGCCAGCCCCTGATGAGCTGCGACTATCAGGTACTCCTGCTCACTCGTGGCGATGACAATCCCTCCGAGGAGCACTTGGGCGACGAGAAGCAACATGGCTACGTATACTGTCCTCTTGACTACCCTTTCAGCGTCCTTGGCGCGCCAGAACGCGACTGTCGCCAGCAGCATGAAGAGAGTAGATAGCGCAGCGAAAAGCCGGTGAGTGTACTCCATCACTGGAGCAATCTGGAGTGGTGGGAACAGCCCTCCGAGGCAGGTGGGCCAGTCCTGGGGAACGCTTGAGCCGCAGGCGTCGCCGTAGCCGGCCACAGTCACGTAGGCTCCGACAACTATGACTGTGAAGAGAGACGCCATGGCCAGCAGCAGGAGGACGTACTTCAGATTCATCTGGACGGGCACCGCGACACGAGAGGGATTAAACTGTTCTAGGCGCCCTTGGCCAGGGCTTCGACCTTCGACTTCAGAACCGCCGAGGGGACGGCGCCTATCACTATGTCCTCGACCTTGCCCTTCGAGAAGAACATCACCGTTGGGATGCTCATTATCCCGAATTGCATCGCCAGCTCCTGGTTGGCGTCCGTGTCCACCTTGACGAACTTCACTTTCCCCTGATACTCCTCCGATAGCTTGTGGATGACGGGTTCTATCATCTTGCATGGGCCGCACCAGTCAGCGTAGAAATCTACTACCACGGGTTGGGTGGATTTCACGACTTCGTCCTGGAAACTGCTCCCCTGAATCGCGGTCACTGTTTCAGTCAATTGGTTTGCCTTTGACGCACTGAATTCTCCCTGCTTATAATTCTGCCTTGGTCTCGCGGTCGGAATCCGTCTTCTCAGCTTGTAGGTGCTTTCAGCTCAGCGGCCTCTGGAAAGTAGGTTGGGAGAGGAGAGACCTTCAGGGAGTCTTTGACGGGGTTGTAGGCCACCAAGGTCGCCTTCTCAATCGTCCGCCAGACCAAATCCTGGAGTCCATACGTGCGCACGTATTCCGATATCTCAACCCCCTTCACCCTTGTCCTGGGGTGTCTTGTTATGATGGCGCAACAATCCTTGTAATCTTCCAGCGAAAGGTCGTAGGTGCCGATGCGTCTGGCTAGGCTGACGATTTCATCCTTGTCGTAGGTGAGCAATGGTCGTAGGATGGAGAGTGTCGACCCTTCGTCAAAGGAGGCAATGTTCCAGAGCGTCTGCGACGCGGCCTGGGAGAGAGAATCACCGGTAGAGATCGCCTTTGCGCCAAACCGTGCTGCAAGGCCCTCGGCGGCCATCCGCATGAACCTCCTGAATAGGCTGGGCTCGAGCTCGCCGGGAACCCCAAAGGTCGCCAGCTGGTAGTCAGCGAAAGGCATCAGCACCAGCGTCGCCCTCCCCCCATAGGCTGAAAGGACCTTCACAAGCTTGGTGATCTTGCTGTCGACGGCCGCCTGCGGGGTGGGTGCGAGGTAGAAGTGTAGGTAGACAGGCTTTGTCCCTCTCTTCATGAGCAGCCAGGCCGCGACCGGCGAGTCGATGCCACCAGAGAAGAGGTGCACCACCCGCCCGGCGGTACCGAGAGGCAGGCCTCCGGGACCCCTCGCTCTGTCCGCGTACACCAGAGCTTCCCCTCGCAGGACGTCGACGTGGATCGTCAGCTCCGGGTCGGAGAGGTCCACCAGCTTCCCCGTCGCGCCCTGCACCTCCGCGCCCAGCTTCGTCGCGAGCTCCTGAGAGCTCATCGGGAATGTTTTGTCAGTCCGCCTCGGCGAGATCTTGAAAGTCCGTCCCGGCGCTCCGGCAAACTCGAGGACCGTGGCCAGGATGCTCGAGTAGTCATGCTTTACAACCCTCACGGGGGCGTACCAGGATACGCCAAAAACGCGCGACAGCTTGACAGCAACCTCGTTCTCATCCCCCTTGGCGTCTACGACGAACCTTCCCTCTGAGTAAACCAAGGAGTGGTCGATCCCAGATAGGGTCCTGTTGATGCCCACCCTCAGCGCCCTCACGAACTCAGGGCGGTTGTTTCCCTTCAGTGCCACTTCGGAGTAGTGGACGACGTACTTCGCCAATTCCAGTTGCCGTCGCCCCTGAACGGAGAAAAGGATTGCTCAGGCCTTGTCAGGAGTGCAAGACCGCCGCGACCATCGCGGCCAGGAACACTACGGCGAGGTATGGGCTGGAGAACTTGAAAGCAAGCCAGGCGTTGGCCTTGTTCGGGGTTCTCAGGAGCTTTATGTTGGTCCAGAGGAGGAGTGAGCCGAAAACGGCTGCAACCGCCAAGTAAATGATCAGGCCTAACCCAGAAAGGTAGAAGGCGAAGAGGAGGCTGACGGGGATGAGGAGGAGCGTGTTGACTACTATGTACTTGGACGCGGCCTCGGGTCCGACGACCGAGGGGAGCATGGGGATGCCCACGGCAGAATAGTCTTCTTCAGTTATCACGGCAAGCGACCAAAAGTGGCTGGGCGTCCAAACGAAGACAAGGGCCCCGAGTAGCCACCCGGCGGCGGCTCCGTTCCATGTGACTGCGTACCACCCCGCCAAGGCCGCGCAGCTGCCGGCGAAGCCGCCGAGGACGATGTTCCAGCTCGTCCTTGGCTTTAGGAAGAGGGTGTAGACCGGGACGTAGATGAATGCGCCGAGCGCGATGAAGAAGGTGCCGAGGACGTTCAGGGTCAGTGTAGCGATCAGCACTCCTGCGGCAAGAAGGCCGAACCCTAGGAGAAGGGCGTGTGTGGCGGGGACTATCCTGCCGGCGGGGAGAGGCCTCCCCATGGTCCTCTTCATCTTCGCGTCCATTCCCATCTCCAGATAGCTGTTCAACGCAAGCGCCCCCGCTGATGCGGCTGCGCCTCCTACCATGACCCCCACTAGGACGTAGGGCGATGGGATCGCCCTCGCGGCCACGACCGCCGACCCGAGGGCCGCCATCAGGAGCAAGGGGACGATTTTCGGTTTCGTCAGGGCGAGGTAGTCTGAGAATGCCAACGTTCTTGCTCCACTTTTGAGTCGCTCCCTCTCGCGTCTATTTTAGTCATGCGAGGGGTCCCCATGGTTGAGTCAGCTCTCAAGAAGGGACACGCTCAAAGGCCGAGAATCAATTTAAGGTGGGGACGACCGCTGTGAAGGTATAGTGCAGAGCCGGTTTCCTACAAGCCCCTACCTGTTCCTTGGCGCCCTTCTGTTCGCGGTCGGTTGTGTCTGGGTCGCGCTCGACTCGGCAGCGTGGTACTTCACTCAGAACGTCTACGGCGTCTACGATCAGCAGTCGATACTCTTGCTTGTGCAGAGGTACTACCTGGCCGAAGCCCTTGCGATCTGTGTCGTCCTTGCCGGGGCATACTTGACTTACCTTGGGCTAAAGGGGTGGAGGGGAATCGACGACTCCGACTCGGTCAGGTCCATGCTGGCCGAGTCCGTCTCTTCCCGCATGGATCTGAGGATAGGGTTCGTTGCGGCCGTGGTGTACGCAGTGGTCTATCTGTTCGTTTCAGGGATAATCATCTTCCAACCTGGGGTCAACTCAGGTGCCTGGGTCGGGTTCTCCCCCCTGAGCTGGAATGTCGCCGCCTGCTGCGGCTCCGTGGGGACGGTGCCGGCTGCAATCTTCTACCTCGCCCCACAGGCTCACCTCGCCCTGCAAATCCTTCCGCTCGACGCCCTATTTGCCGTGGTGGTTCCGACCCTGGTCGGTTTCAACGTGACCGTGGCTTCCCACTCCCTTAGGAACAAGTTTGTGAGGGGGAACGTCGGGTGGATGAGCACCCTCGGGATCCTAGCTGGCCTCTTCACGGGGTGCCCGACCTGCGCCGGGCTCTTCCTGGCGAGCGCCTTTGGAGGCCTCGGGGCGACCTCCCTCGCCGTGGCCCTTGCCCCGTATCAGATGCTCTTCGTTGTGATCAGCATTCCGCTGCTCGCAGCGAGTCCGTTCCTCATAGTGGTCAATGCGAGAAGGGCGGTCAGGGCGGCGTGCCCTGTTCCCGCTCCGCCCGGTTCGCCGGCCCCAGCTGCCTCCTCCGGACTATAGGGGACCCGTGTCACTTCCGCCCGGACCTGCCTCTGCGCCAGAGGACGAGGAAACAGATTGCGGACAGGGCGACCGCTGCTGCGACGACTCCCCACCAGTATTGGAACCCTTGGGAGACTGTTACCACGAGGACGGTGCTGGAAATCAGCCCCGTGGTGGAGGACGTCCCACTCACGGTGATGAAGTAGACCCCCGGGGAGAGCCCTGAAGAGTTGAGGCTCAAGGCGGCAGCCCCCCTGGCCGCATCCAAAGTCAGGGTGTTGGGATCGAAGGTCAGGGTCAGATTTTCAAGGGTGTCGTCCCTCGAGATCCCTTCGGCCTGGAGGCTTATGGCGCCCGTCCCCGTCGCTGCGAGGGACAGCGTGGCCGTCCCGGAAGACGGGAGCGCGATGGCGTCCGGATTCAAGGTCAGGTCGAACGGCATCGGGGAGCCCGCAGGGCTAAGCTCCCCTATGGCGTTGCCGAAGTTCTCGGTGAACCAGACCGTGCCGTTGGCACCGGTCGCCAGGTAAAGAGTACCCGCTATCTCGCCCTTGCAGCAGGGTATCGGGTATTCCACCATCGAGCTGGTCGCGGGGTCGAACTCAGCCACCCTGTTCCCATAGTGCTCGGCCACCCAGACGTAACCTGAAGAGTCTACGGCGATTCCGTTGGGGAGGGACTGGGAGTAGAGGCTCGACGACGGTGGGGATGTAAAGTATTTCGTGAGGGTCTTGGTAGCGATGTCGTAACGGTCGAAGGAGCTGGCACCATGCTCTGTTACCCAGAGCGACCCTCCGTCAAGGGAGAACGCGGCCTGGCTCGGAATGGCCAGGCTGGTGACCACCTGGCCGCCGGGGAGGAGTGGGTTCACTATCGTGGTGAGGTAGGTGCCGTTAACGGGCGCGAACTCTTCGATGCCGTCGGTGGTTCCGGGCCTGAGTTCGCTGGTAGTCGCATAGCCGAGCATCCCCGAGTCCGCGGCCGTGAACCAGAAGTCCCCTGAGCTGTCGAAAAGGACCTGGAGGGGGGCCGAGAAGGCGATGGGAAGGTCGAACTGCTTGAGAATCCCGATAGACGGGACGTACTCGTCGATCTGGTTAGAGAACTCGCAGGTCACCCAGATGGAGCCGTTCCCCTGGGGTGTCACCCCGATGGGGCCACAGGCGATCCCGCTGGGGGCGGGGGGGATGGTGATCTCACGTATGGTGCCGTTCTGGGGGAAAAGGACCCCTAGCCCGTTGGGGTTGAGCTCCGCGAACCAGACGTTCCCCGCGGGGTCCACGGCGATTCCCTCCGGGAGGGCGTCTGCCGTCGGTATCGAGAACTCTGAGAACGACTTCGACGCAATGTCGTATCTGCCGATCTGATTGCTCCCCTGCTCGACAAACCAGACCCTGCCGGCGTGATCGATGGCAATCTGCAGCGGGCCGGAAGACCCCGAAGGTAGCGGATACTGGGCCAAGGAGTAGAGCGGGAGCGCCCCTCCGGTTTCCGAACCGGCGGGCTGACTCAGGGCAGGAGAAACGGCCACTGCAAGCAACAGGCAGGCGACGAGGACGGAAAACCCCCTTCGCATGATAATACCTTCGGGGAGCCCTAGTTACCGTTATCGGGACAGTCTACTACGAATTTGAGGTCGAGGTGCACGCCGCGGAGTGCACGTTGCAGTAGGTGTTCGGAAGGACGATTATGTAGCCGAACATCCCGTTGGAGACGTGGTAATAGCAGTAGAACTCAAAGATCCCAGCGATGGAGGCGCGGAACGACGCTGTGCTCCAGACCGCGTCGTAGCTGGCGCTTTCACTGACGAAGTGGAATTGGTTGTCGACTGTGATAAGCTCTGGGGTAGCCGGGGGTAACGGGGAGGATGCCGGGTTCGGGTTTATCGGAATCTTGTATGTCCCTCCCGGAGCCAGCAGGCTCGAGCCAGAAACGCAGTCGCTGCTGGACAGGCCTGCGCTCGCCGCCGTGTACGCCGCCTGGACGCAGCTCGACTGGAAGTAGCCATCCGTGAGGAAGTCGTGCATTCCATTCCCGCTTGTAGAGAAGTTGCCGTTTGAGCCCGTCGCTCCATAGGTGTTGTTCAGCTGGAGGTTGTACCCACCTGCCACCAATGTGAAGGTGTGGGCGTCGGTGTCGTTTGTCTGGAATAGAATCTGAACCAGGTCCCCCTGGTGAACGATCAGGACCGGTGGGCAGAACCTGTCTTGCCCGGAGTTGTCCGTGTTGCACCAATCCACCCTGAAGGCCATGGTCGTGGGGGTCGCGTTGACCGATGCCAGGCCGGACTTCGCAATCAGAGACGGAATCTGATTCTGAAGGGTACTTACCTGCCCTTGAAGATTGGTCACCTGGCTGCTCGCTCCGACATAGGCGAAGGCGATGGCTCCCACTGCTAGGAAAACAGCGATGACCGCAACTGCTAGCGAGAGGCCGAATCCTTTCGGGGCGGCTTCAGCCATGAACCCTCATGTGTTAGGGGTGTGAATATTTAACCCTTGGCTAGATGGTTCAATCCGACGTTGCACCTAGGCCATTGCCTTGGGCCCTCCGGCGTAACTCCTGCCGGGCACTGTCAATCGAAATGCTCTAATCTCTCGTCCACGCCGTGAGGCCCAGAAACCTGTGCAGAAGCTCGTGCTTGTCATGGTAGTCGCCACCCTGGCCCTCGCCGCAGGCGTCCTCTACTTCTCTGCCCAGCACCCCTTTTCTCCATCACAGGGAGAATCATCGGTGAGCGGCGTGCAATGCTCGAACTATTCTTCGTCGTTCACCGTGATCGCCACCCAGTCAGGGTACAATGACAGCATCGGGCATGGGGCGCCTTCGAAGTACTGGCCAGTGTTGTGCACCTACCTCGGAGAGGAGGTCAAGATCACTTTCATCAATGAGGATACCGTCGAGCCCCACGGATTCGCAGTCTCAGGGTATGATGACGCCGGGGTCACCATCCTCCCCGGTAAGTCGACCACCATATCCTTCTATGCCAGCTCTGCCGGAGACTTCAAAATCTACTGCAACGTCATCTGCGCGATACACAAGTTCATGCAGAGCGGTCTCCTAGTAGTGGCCTAGAAGCATTCTGAGCCCGGATGGGGACGGCCTATTCGAATAGCGTCCGGGGTGCAAAGGTTAAATCGCAATCCGTCCCTAACTGATGAGGTTGCGCTCCGCGGAGTTCTGGATGGTGGTGTTCGCGGCTGTGGTCTGCCTCTTCATCCTATCAGAATGGGTAATCTCAATCTGGTACTGAAGAGCCCCTAACCCGTTAGTGATGTGTTTTTATACAAAAGGAGGCAACGTAGTGGGGCATATTGCCGCTTAGCTTCGCGCTTTCGGCATCGGTATTCCAGACGCCGCCGCCATCAACACAGCTATTCAACAATGTATGGAATTGGTATCTCTATCTTGGCGTCGCATCGGGGGCCGTCACCTTTGCGTTAATGGTCTACATCCTGTATCGGTACAGATCCCGGCCCGGCAACGTCCTCAGTGCCGAGAAGTCGAGAGAGATCAGAGAGACCTGGAAGGGACCCATTGTCATATTCGCGCTCATGGGCGTGGTCCTGATAGCTGTGGGCGCCCAGACGGTGATAGCACTTCCGACCTATGACAACCCTTCCAACAGCCCGGGGCTCATCAAAGTCGGCGTGATAGGCCAGCAGTTCTTCTGGTCGTTCTCCTATCCTGACAACAAGACCATCGCCTGCCCCTGCGATGTGCCAGTTAACACGGAGGTCATATTCAACGTCACTTCAAGGGACGTGAATCATCAGTTCGGCATCCCAGATTTCCGGGTGAAGACAGATGCCATTCCAGGAAACTACAACATCGTATGGATCGAGCCTAACGCCATAGCTAACTACACCATCCAGTGCTTTGAGCTCTGCGGGGTCGGTCACGCGACTATGATCTCGACCCTCGTGGTCGTATCCCCGGCGACTTTCAGTGCCTGGCTTAACTCGACGGTGAGTGAATAGAGCTGCCCGAACCTCAGGAACACGTCGAAATCAATGATGCCATGAAGGAGGGGTACTCCCCTACCCTCGCCTGGCTCAGGAAGTGGCTCTTTACCACGGATCACAAAGAAGTCGGGCTTCTCTACTTCTGGACCTCAATCTGGTTCGTGGCCATAGGCGGGGCGCTCGCAGGTCTGATGAGGACCCAGCTCGCCTTTCCCGCTCCGTGGGACATCCTCTCGGCTTCGGCCTACAACCAGGCCGTTTCGATGCACGGCCTAATCATGGTCCTGCTCTTCCTTTCTCCGCTGGGAGCTGCATTCTCCAACTATTTCCTCCCCCTGCAGATCGGGGCGAAGGACGTCGCCTACCCGAGGTTCAACGCCTTCAGCTACTGGATGTACCTGATGGGTGGCCTTGTCATGATCTCGGGCTTCTTTGCACCAGGAGGGGCGGCCCAGGCGGGATGGACCAACTATGCGCCCCTGAACTCTATCACATTCTCGCCGGGACCAGGGGAGAGCCTTGTGGGGCTTGGCCTCCTCATGCTCTGGGGTTCCCTCACCATGGGGAGCGTCAACCTGATCATCACGGTACTGACGATGCGGGCTCCGGGGATGACATGGAAGAAGCTCCCCCCATTCTCCTGGATGACGCTTTTCACTCAGGTGCTCCTGTTGTTTTCTGTACCTTCCATATTCGCCGGGACACTCGCTCTTATTACCGACAGGACGCTAGGGACCGTCTTCTTCCTAAACCCGGCTGGGAGCACCATACTCTGGGAAAACATGTGGTGGTTCTTCGGCCACCCGGAGGTCTATGTCGTCGTCCTCCCCGCATTTGGAGCCATCGCCGAGGTGATGATGGTGTTTACCGGGAGGCCGATCTACGCGAAGAAGGCGCTTATGATATCCCTGGGTCTCGTCCTCGTGCCGTTCAGTTTCTCCATCTACGCTCACCACATGTTCCTGACAGGGATCAACCCCCTGCAGCGAGAGTTCATAGATCTCAACACAGAGATCAACACCCTCCCCTCAGGGCTCCTTGTCATCTGCATGGTCCTTACGGCAGTGGGAGGGGCGATAAAGTTCAAGGCCCCGCTGACCTTCGCCCTGGCTGCCCTCGCGGTCTTCGTGATAGGGGGGATCAGCGGCGTTTTCGACTCCTCGGTGCTCTTAGACCAAGAACTTCGTGGCACATACCAGGTCGTAGGCCATTTCCACTACATCATGGTGGGAGCCGCCGAGTTCGGGCTCATAGCCGCCGTATACTACTGGCTCCCGAAGTGGACGGGAATGATGTACAGCTCCGCTGTAGCCAAACTGCACTTCATCACGTCCTTCGTGTTCTTCAACATGACATTCTTCCCGATGTTCTACCTTCTTGAGATGCCCAGGAGGGTCTACACCTACCTTGCCTCTACGGGGTGGGGGAGCTACAACTTCATCGAAACCTTAGGCGCGTATGGGTTCATTCTTTCCCAGTTCCTTCTGCTCTATGTCCTCGTCCAAGCCTTCAGGCACAAGGGGACCCCGGCGCCGCCAAACCCGTGGAACTCTGCGGGCCCGGAGTGGACCTCTGATCCGAAATCCTACATCGACAACTATCCTGCAGTATATGCAAGTGCCCCGTCGGGAGAGCACGCGCCTCACGTGATGACGCCTCTAAACAGCAGACCTTTCACGATCTCCTTAGGTCTAGGCCTGACTTTCCTCGGGCTCATATTCAGTTGGGCCCTCCTCGCGGTCGGAGTGGTCCTGGCCGTCTACGGAGTCTATGGCTGGGCTAAGGATGACCTCGGCGGTGTCTTCAAGATGCCTGGCGAGGAGAAGGTGGGCGAGATTTGGCCGTTCAAACACGACGGGGGCGACCTAGGAGTCTGGAGGATGAAGATGGGGACGTGGCTCTTCCTAGCCTCCGACCTCGTCTTCTTCTCTGCGGTCGCGGGCCTTCTTGTCTTCGTCAGGCTGCATCTCCCAGACTGGCCGGCTGTCGGATCCGTCTTCAACACCCCCCTGGTAGCGTTCAACGTGCTGGTCCTAATCACGAGTGGGCTCACCCTGATGCTCGCGATCCAGGACTCCAAGGAGGGCAAAGGCGCCAGCATGACCAAGTGGCTCGTGGCGACGCTGATCCTAGGCGGTACGTTTCTGATAATCTCAGGGTTCGAATGGGTTGACCAGTTCGCCAAGGGGTTCACATTCAGCAGCGGCATGCCCGGGAGCACATTCTACCTGATGACGGGTCTGTCTGGAGCCCACGTCTTTGCGGGCCTTCTTATGCTCACATACATAACCAAGAAAGGGATGAGCGGGAAGATTACGAAAGAAAACAACTCTTCCCTCCGCCTGTTCAGCCTGTTCTGGATATTCGTAATCGCCATGATCGTCGTCCTGTTCCCCGCGCTGTACCTGATGTGAGTGGGAAAATGCAAAGAAACACAATCATAGCCACCTGGTCCTGGATGGTCGTCACCGTTCTGATAGAGGTCGCCGCCATACCGGCGCTTTCGTCGGTCCAATGGGAGTTGAGAGGGGCGGTCGAGAGCGCCGTGGCCCTCACGGCCGTGGTGCCGCTAATCCTGTTCTACATGGGTCTCTGGAACGAACACCTGAGCGTGAAAATGTTCGTCGTGGTGGCGCTCTTCTTCTGCGCAGACCTTTTACTCATCTGGTCCGCATCATCGGTACACTAGGTGGAAAAAATGAAATACGAACCTCGACCCGACGGCCGCCTGGTGGTGCTACTGCTCATCGCCGTGGCAGTATTGCCCGGCCTCATAGCTGCCGAGCTGTACATCCCTGGTCTGCAGCCCAAGTTCCAGTCGGCACCTTCTGGCGGGGGCTCCACTGCGCCTTCAGGGGGAGGTTCGTCAAGCATCGTCGGTGTCAAGGTCATCATGCCCAACGGCGTCAACCTCAACCATGCGCTGAACTTCGAGCCATCGACCATCGTCCTCGTTATAGGTGTGAATAACAGCGTCACATGGGTGAACCAGGACACCACGGATCATACAGCAACATTCAGCGTCGTGCCGGCGGGGGTGACCCCCGCCAGCGTGTCTGCCGGGGACGTCCCACCGGGGACCTCTTTTGGACCGGTCACATTTACGGTTGCCGGGACCTATGAATACCACTGCCAGTTCCATCCGGGATGGATGCGCGGGACGATAATCGTGAAGAGCAGCTGACGGAGAATCCCGCTGACCTGAGACTGTGGGGATAGAGGTTTGAGAGTTTCTTGGGTGGTAGCGGCTGCCGTCGCCCTAGTGGTTTTGGTGCTCGTAAGCTTGTTCCTTTTCCTCCCCGGGAGCGGGCCTGGATGCACTTCGACATGGAAATGCGGTGCAGGCTATCCGATTCAGGTGGCGGGGAACGTTGGGGTGGGTGCCACCCAGTGCGAGCCCAATGGGGCCTATCTCTTTTGCGTGGGAGGTTCTGATGCCAACAGCGGGGCAAGGAACGAAACGTACATTGGAGCCTTGGGCGCCTCGGGGAACCTAACCGGGTGGGCCCTGTCAACCAATGAGTATCCGACCGGGATAAGCGGCGAATCGTGCGTGGTCAGTTCTGGGTACCTGTACTGCGTAGGGGGGGTGTATGACCCCGGAGGTGACGACATAGCGACAAGCTACTACTCGCAGTTAGGGGCCGGAGGGAGTCTGGGCGCCTGGTTCTACACGACGGCATACCCCATCCCCATCGACGCCGAATCCTGCGTTTCTTCTTCCTCGTACATCTACTGCGTGGGAGGAAACAATGAAACGGACGGCATCGACGGGACTGTCGCCCCAAGCAGCTCTTCCTGGTACGCCCAACTTACTTCGACGGGAATTGGAGCTTGGAGCAAGACTGCTTCGTACCCGACCAACGCATACCTCCCGAGCTGTTTCGCCACAGGCCAGGTGATATACTGCATCGGTGGGGTCGACTCAAGCGACAACCCATTAGGCAACGTGTACTACGCATCCCTTTCCGGGAGTGGCATCGGGGATTGGATCCCCACGACGGCCTATCCCCTTCCGGCTACCGGGCAGGCCTGCTCTGCGTCGATGGGGTACGTCTACTGCGTGGGTGGGGCAACATCTGGAGGCCAGTCTGCGTCCTACACAAACGCAGTCTATGCCACGACAATCTCTTCCGAGGGGCTAGGGACATGGACCAGTGGGCCCGACTTCCCATCAAGCGTCGCGACGACCTGTATCACCTCCTCAGGGTATCTATACTGCATAGGGGGGTTCGATGCGAGTTACCTGGGCGTTGAAGGCGCAGTAAGATATGCTTCTCTGGCATCACTCTGATTCGAGCACCCGCACCAACCGCCAGATCTGAAATCCTCCAGACGCCGACAATCCATGAAATGCTTAAGAAATCTTGAGAGGTCGGTCGCTCGTCCCGCGATAGCTCAGCCTGGTAGACCCACATGGGGCCAATAGCTTCCGGCTGTAGAGGTCGGCCATCGGCTGACCCGTTCAGCCTACTCAGGCCACAGTCACCGGAGTGTCGTCGGCTCAAATCCGACTCGCGGGACGTCTTCTGCTGGTAGGCTAGTCCTAAACTTGGCATGGACCAGGATTCGTGACCCCGGTAGGGAACACGTTGCCAGAGCCGTCCACCCTCAACTGGATTACCGGGAGGTCGACTGTGGCGGGGCCGTTGACGACCTTGCCGGAAATGTCGAACACGGAACCGTGGCAGGGACAGTAGAAGACCTTCGACGCCGAGTCGAACGAACACTGGCAGCAAACGTGAGTGCAAAGCATGCTGAGGGCTGTCAAAGACCCGTCGGAGTTCTTGACTAGCGCATTCGGGTATCCGCTCGGATAATCGAAGTAAACTGGGACCCCGATCTTCAGGCTGTTGACGTTGGCAACCGACCCTTGGACCGTGCCAGTCTGCGTTGTCGTCTGGAGTGTCCCTGCAGGGAGCTTGATGGAACTCAACAGCACTCCGAGGCCGACCGCCCCTGCAATCCCTACGAGGGACTTTAGGAATCCTCGTTTGGTGACGTGCATCTCACTGCCCTTCCTTGTCCTCCTGCGGGAGAGTTGGAGGGCATAGGGTCTCCCGGCTACCCCAACCACCATTATCGCGACTTGGATGGCGAGTAGTAGGTCGAAGGCCCATAGACCGAAGAGGTAGTTTGCGAAGTACGGGACCGTTAAGCCGTATTGTGGAGCGGTGAGGATGTCCCCTAGCTGGAGGATTAACCCGAGGAGAGCGGCGGCGACACTGGGAATGTAGGCGCTCTTCGGGGAGATGAGGCTAAGCATGCCAAGGAATACGTCGATGACCACGATTATGATCAGGCCTACGGCGTGCGAGACGGCGAGGAGCCAGAGTGACCTGTCTGTCGCCAGGAGATAGGACCCCGTTCCCGCTGAGATGAAGAGGAGTAGGCCCATAACTGTCTGGAGCTTCTGGAAGTTCGACCTGGCGTCGCGCTTCGTGAACCCTCCCTGGGTGCCACCTGAGGTTCCAGCCGCGAACTTGGGACAGTCTGAGCAGGGCAGTTCAGAAACGGTCTTCGCCATTCTATCAGTCCTTCGCGCCTGAAATCTGACCCGGTACAACCGGGGCTTCGGGCTCAGCTGAAGGTTCCAAGATCCAGTGAAGGGGCCCTCCAAGCGCTAAGACCACTATCCCTACTAGAAGAGCAATGACGCCGATGAAGGTCAGGTTGATGTGGTCGAGGATATCCGTACACCAAGGGTACCCCGCATAGGCACTCGCAATTGTGCTGTCTTCGCAGCTCTCTGAAATCTGGTAGAATACGATGCCAATTCCTGCAATGCAGACAAGTATTCCCCCAACTAGGTACCCCCCTCTCAATAGGGCGGTCCTTCTTGCGCGATTCTATTAGTCTTCCCGGGGCGAATGATTCAAAGGAGGCTGTGCTGACGAAATCGTGTGGCTTGCCGCACAGGCACCCGATTTCAAACCAAGTCCTCGCGTGCGGGGAAAGGATATGGAGGGGACGGAAAAGGGATTTTGAACACTCATGAAGCTGTGGATCCCGATCGCCGTCGTCGGCCTCCTCATTATCGCAATCATCTACTACTACGCCATCGGCGCGACCGAGTCACAGGGAGCGAACTCATACACTCTGGCCAACGACGTAGGCCTCATCGTTGTGGTCATTGGGGTCGTTGCAGCCGGCTTGGTGATGCGCCGGGCGAGTCCTCACCAGTAAGTTCTCAGAAATCCAGAAACGCTTAAGAAAGGTAAACGGCTCGCATTCATCGAGCTTTGGACAAGGAGTTCCTGGCCCTTTCGATAGTCTTCATGCTTCTGGGGCTGACGGGGATAGTGTTGTTCAGCAGTCTGTTCTACAACGGTTCGATATTCCCTGTAATGACGGCCTCCGGGGACGCGTGTTACTGTACGATATCCAGCCCCGAACCTTCGGCGATGCAGGGGACTTCGAGCATCTTCTTCGCCCTCGGGGTGATGTTCTTCCCGATGGGCCTGATGAAGGGAGGGCTGCCGTCATTCAGGAAGATGCCTACCGCTGTCGCACCAATCAAACTCCCGAGCGGGAGGGTTATCAGCCCCATCCAGATTGGAAGCGGGAGATACTTCGCATTCGGCCTCATCTTACTTCTCATTGGGGCCGACGCGATCCTCGTTCCGGGATACCTTGTCTACAAGAACCTCTACATTGAGTTCGCCGGGTCACTCCTTTCTACGGCGGGAGCCATCTCGATGGCCTGGGGCCTCCGGAAGCCCAAGACTTAGCGCGGGTAGGACGAGGAACCGTTTTATCCCCCGTGGGGACGGGTCGGAAAACAGTTGAGCTCCAAGCCAAAGAAGTCAAAGGCCGAGAAGAAAGCGGCCACGCCGAAAGTGAAGACTGCACCTGCCCGGCCGACGGGAAAGATACCAGAGGTGATGGTGGTCTCGCGTCACGGCACAGATACCATCACACGCCTCGGCAGGGGCTTCTCCAACGCGGAGCTGGCGAGCGCAGGTCTAGAGCCGAGGCTCGCCTCCCGCTGGGGGCTCATCCTGGACCCCAGGCGGAGGAGCGTCATCAAGACCAATGTCGAATCCCTTTCTGCATGGAGCTCGCACTCAATACCGAAGGCCCGAGGCGACGGAAGGGCTCAGAAGTTGGAAGAAGAGGTCGGGAAGGAGGTCGAGAAGGAAGCGGTGAAGGTCGAGAAAGAAGTGGTCAAGGTGGCGAAAGAGGTCAAGGAGGAGGCGGCCAAGGAAGAGAAGGCCGTCCGCAAGCGGGTCGCAAAGCCGAAGACGAAGAAGAAAGAAGAAGCCTAGGCTACAGAGTCTCTTCTCTGACCGTGGCGTACAGGTACTGCTGGGCGTACCCCGCGTAAACTCCGAAATATGACCTCGCTTTCTTTGAGATCTTGTCGTAGTCGGTCGGGGAGAGTTTGATTTTCCCCTCGGCCTTGAACCTTGAACGGAGCGCCGGCCCGAGAAGCCGGGGATACCACTCCGCCAGAACTTTGGTAATCCAGACGTCGATTGGGAAGGCCTCGTCCTTTCCGCAGGAGTAAAGCAGGACGCAGTCTGCGACCTTCGGCCCGACTCCGAGGAGAAGTTTCTTCCCGAGCAGGGCCTTGAGCAGGAGTTGGCGGGCCTTCTCGTAAGGAAGCGAGGTCACCTGGGCGAAGTCGACATCCCCCTCTTCCACTGCCCGAGCCACCTGCCTGAGGAAGGGCGCTCTGTACCCGAGCCCGCAGGACAGAAGGTCGGACTCCGATGCAGCGGCAAGCACGGCGGGGATTGGGAACGTGCTGTAGCTGTCGCCCTCGAACTCAAATTGGTGGCCGTACCTGCCGCAGATTGCCGCGACCATCTTCTTGATCCGGGGAATGTTTGAGTTGGTGGCAAGTACGAAAGAGGCCAGGCACTCCCATTTATCCTGACTGACTAGGCGTAGCCCGTAGTACTTCTCGACGGCCCCGGCGATGACGTCATCCTTTGAAAGAGTGGACACTATGTGTTCCAGGTCGTCGTCCAGCCGGAAGTAGCGCCTGACGAAGGAGCTGTCGAGCCGCTCCGTGCCAGTGGAGCACTTTAGGGTGTCCCCCTCCTGCTTCAATTTCATGACCGAGCCGGAGACCACGCCTTGCCACCATTCCCCTGTCTTCTCCCACCTGAACAGCTGGCCACTTTCGAGCGTGTGTTCGATGCTGAAAGGCGAGTCGAGGGAGACCGTGAACTCCATGGGACCGATAAGACGGTCAGAGAGCGATGATTTACTCTTATGGGAAAGGGTGTTAAAATGACCGCTGGATGGCCGTGAGGTCGTGTCGAGAGACTACGAAGCGAGGACGCCGCGTTCTCGGCGTCTGTTTGAAAGGGCGAAAGGGGTCTTTGCGGGAGGGGTCAACCACAACGCCAGGTTCTACGAACCCTATCCGATCTTCGTGAGCAGGGCGAAAGGGCAGCATATCTGGGACGCCGACGAGAACAGGTACACCGACTACTGGATGGGCCACATGGCGCTGATACTCGGGCACTCTCCCAAGGTGGTGGTGGACGCGCTTAGGAAGCAGTTACCTAACGGGACGCACTACGGCATGGGGAGCGTCCTTTCCGTCGAGTTCGGGGAGGAGATCCAGAGGACCGTCCCGTGCGCCGAGATGGTCAGGCTTTGCAACACGGGCGCCGAGGCTACCATGTATCTCGTCAGGCTGGCAAGAGCGTTCACCGGCAAGAGGGTGATCATCAAGATGGCCGGCGGATGGCATGGATACAACACAGAACTGAATATTGGGGTGCACCGGCCGTTCAACCGGTCTGAGAGCGCAGGGATACTCGAAGAAGAGCAGGCCCACGTACGGAACGCGCGCTTCAACGACCTCGACTCCGCCGAGGCCGAGGTGAAAAGAGCCCGGGGAGACGCTGCGGCCATCTTCCTAGAGCCGGTTCTGGGCGCCGGAGGGTGCATACCCGCAGACCGCGATTATCTAAGGGGCCTTCGGGAACTCACAGAAAGGACGGGAGTGCTTCTGGCTTTCGACGAGATCATCACGGGGTACAGGGTCTCCCTCGGAGGGGCCCAGGAGTACTATGGGGTCAAACCGGACCTGGCGACCTTCGGTAAGATCGCCGGTGGCGGGCTCCCCCTGGGGCTCGTCTGCGGAAGGAAGGACATTCTATCATTGGCCGACCCCACGAGAAAGGAACGTTTCGTTTCGATCGGGGGAGGGACATTCTCTGAGAACCCTCTGACCATGGTCGCCGGACTTGCCACGCTAAGGCACCTCAGGAAGAACGCGCGAGTCATTTATCCAAACCTGGACCGGATGGGAACGAGGCTCAGGGAGGGCCTTGACGCAGCTCTTGGGGAGCAGGGGATTGACGCCCACACGATAGGAGTGGGCTCGCTGTTCGGCACTCACTTCGGCGTAGAGCCAAAGGCTCCCGAAGACACTGCAAGAGAGGACAAGTCGGTCAACAGACAGTACTCCCTCCACCTCAAGGTGAACGGAATCTTCTCCCTCCCCGGGCACCCTTGCGGCATATCGACCTGCCACACAGGAGCTGACCTCGAGGAGCTCATCAAACAGACAGAGGGCTTCGGGGAGAAGCTGCGGAAATCCAGAAAATAGGGGCGCGAAGGTCTCTATTGGACCTTCGACAATCTCGAGTCAACATCTGACCAGTTGACTACGTTCCACCACGCCTCTACGTACTTGGCCCTGTCGTTCCAATACTGCAGATAGTATGCGTGCTCCCACACGTCCAGTCCGAGGAGTATCGTCATCTGGGCCAAGTGCATGAAGTTCTGCTTTTCGACCTGGGTCATGACGAGGGACTTGGTCTCAGGGTCGTGGAGAAGGAGAGCCCATCCGCTCCCTTCAACTGTCTTCGCCGCTTCGGTGAACTGAGCCTTGAACTTGTCAAAGCCTCCGAAGTCTCTATTGATCCAGTCCCCTATGGCGCCTCCAGGAGTTCCGCCCCCCTTCCCTGTTGGGGCCATGTTGGGCCAGAAGATCGAGTGCAGGATGTGCCCGTCGACATTGAAGCTGTAGTCTCTGAGGACTGCTTTGATGTCAATCTGGAGCTCGCCCTTCCTCGCTTTTTCGAGTTTGTCGAGGGCGGCGTTGGCCCCGGTGACGTAGGCATTGTGGTGCTTGTCATGGTGAAGCGTCATGATCTGCTTCGAGATGTGAGGCTCGAGGGCCTCGTATGCATATGGCAATGGTGGCAGCGTGTATGTTTTAGCCATTGGACATGGCTGAGCGCCACCTCGTAAAAAGGTGTCTCTAGACGGTCATGGAAGCCTTCGCCTTCTTGGCCTTCTCCCAGTCGTCCAGGAAGCGCTTCAGCCCGGCGTCGGTGAGCGGGTGCTGCATCATCTTCTCCATCACGTCAGGAGGCATCGTGGCGATGTCCGCGCCTATCTTGGCAGCCTCGAGGACGTGCTGGGGGTGCCTTATGCTCCCCACCAAGACCTCTGTCTTCAGCTTATAGTTGTCCCTGATCTTGACCAGGTCCTCGACCACTTCCATGCCGCGTTGGCCGATGTCGTCCAGCCTCCCGATGAAGGGGCTGACGAAAGACGCCCCCGCCTTGGCCGCCAGGAGTCCCTGGTTGGCAGAGAAGATGAGGGTCATGTTGACCCTTATGCCCATCCCGCTCACGGCCTTGGTGGCTCTGAGTCCCTCGGGGATCATCGGTATCTTCACGACTACGTTTGGAGCGATCGTGGAAAGGTGCTTCGCCTCTGAGAGCATCCCGTCGTAGTTGGTCGACACCACCTCGGCGCTCACGTCGCCCTTGACCTCCTTGCAGATGGCCGCGACTATCTCCTCGAACTCTCCGGGCTCCTTGGCCACCAGAGTCGGGTTGGTCGTGATCCCATTGACGACCCCCATGGCGTTGAGCTTCTTGATCTGGGCCAGGTTGGCGGTGTCGAGGAAGAGCTTCATGGGTTTCGCAAAGCGCCTCGGTTTGATATTAAAGCTGTTTTCCCTGGACGAGGGCCGAAGCCGCCTGCTCTATGTTGGCCGCGGTCAGGCCGTATTTCTTTAACAGCTCCCCTGCCTCCCCGCTTTCACCGAAGGTGTCCATGACCCCGACCCGCTTCATGATTGTCGGGTGTCTCTCGCCGAGGACCTCGGCAACGGCAGAGCCCATCCCTCCCATGATGTTGTGCTCCTCGGCGGTCACGACCCGGCCGCACTGCCGGGCGTACTTCTCGATGGTGTCTGCGTCGATGGGCTTTATGGTGTGGAGGTCTACGACAGCTGCAGAGACCCCCTTCGCCTTCAGGGACTCCGCCGCCTTCAGCGCCTCAGGGACCATTATTCCGCAGGCAAAGACGGCCACGTCGGAGCCGTCGCGGAGGACGTTGGCGGAGCCGAGCCTGTACTCGAATCCCCCGTCGTAGACGATAGGAGTCGAGGACCTCGTCAGGCGCACGTAGAAGGGCCCGGGGATCGATGCGATGGCCCTGATTATCCCCTTCGTCGACGCGGCGTCGGCAGGGACAATCACCTTCATCTTCGGGATGGCACGCATTATCGCGATGTCCTCCACCTGCTGGTGGGAGGCGCCGTCGGGTCCTACGGAGATCCCCCCATGGGAGCAGACTAACTTCACGTTAAGGTTCGGATAGCATATGTTGTTTCGGATCTGGTCGACAGACTTGCCGGGGACGAAAATGGCGTAGGTCCCCGCATAGGCGACCTTCCCGGCGAGGGCCAGGCCGGCTGCGATGGAGACCAGGTTTTGTTCCGCGATGCCTACGTTGAAGAAACGCTCAGGGAACTTTGTGGCGAAGACCCCAGACTTCAGCGAACCGGTCGTGTCAGCGCCTACCACCACCACGTCGGGGTTCGAGGCCCCTAGCTCCAGGAGGGCGTCCCCGTAGGCATCTCTCATGGCGGCCGTCTTGGATAGCATCAAGCCGACCTCCTCACCGCCTCGGCCCTATCTCGGAGGATTTTGATTGCGGCGACCGGGTCCTTTTTCGCATACACTCCCGCACCTGCCACCAGGACGTTTCCGCCCCTCTTAACGACTTCCTGGACGTTCTCAGGCTCCACCCCTCCGTCTATCTCGAGGTCCGTCCCAGTTCCTTTGTCTTTGACAATCTTGCAGATCTTCTCCAGCTTCGGCATCACTGCCATGTCCATCGACTGGCCGCTGAATCCAGGGTTTACAGTCATCACCACGATCGTGGAGATCCTGTCGAGTCTCTCCTCGGCCCAGGTGGGGAGCTCGGTCCTCGGCTTGATGGCAAGACCGACTTCCTTCCCCCTCGAATGGACGGTCCTGTAGATCTCGTCGAACTTCACTGCATCGAGGACTTCTGCATGAAATGACAGAAGGTCCGACCCTGCGTCGAGGAACTTGTCCACGTAAAGCTGGGGCGAGTCGATCATAAGGTGAGTGTCGAACTTCAGGTCGGTCCGCGGCCTCAGAGCCTTCACGGTGCCGGGCCCGAAGGTGATGTTGGGAGCGAAGTGGCCGTCTATCACGTCCAAGTGGACCTGGTCCGCCTTCCCTGCGACCGAGATCTCCACTGCCTTTTCGAGGTCCCCCAGGTCCCACGCGAGTATCGACGGGGCGATCCTGATGTCGTTCAAGGGATCACTTCAGTTCGCTGAGGACGTCCGAAAGGTTGTCCTTGGCAGGGGCGGTCCCGTGATAGTGCGGCGACCACTCCATGAACGAGATGCCCTTGCCCTTCACCGTGTGGGCGATTATGACGGTAGGCCTGTTCCGTGTGCTGGCCGCCAGGTCGAAGCCGTCCAATATCTGAGAGAAGTCGTAGCCGTCTACCTCTATGACGTTCCAGTTGAACGCCCTCCACTTCGATGCCAGAGGCTCCAGAGGCATTATCTGTTCAGTGAGCCCGTCCTGTTGGATCCCGTTCCTGTCTATCATCGCAGTCAGGTTGTCAAGCCGGTACTTGGACGCGGCCATGGCAGCTTCCCAGATCTGCCCCTCCTGCTGCTCTCCGTCCCCCATCAGCACGTACGTCCTGAAGGACTTCCCATCGAGCTTTGCGGCAAGCGAGGTCCCTACGCCAAGGGAGAGCCCGATGCCTTCCGACCCTGCGGGCGCCTCGATGCCGGGGATGCCCATGGACGGGTGCCCCTGCAGGCGCGAGCCCATCTTCCGGAGGGTCATCAGCTCCTCCACGGGGAAATAGCCCGCCTGCGCCAGGATCGAGTAGAGGAGTGGGGCTGCATGCCCCTTGCTTAGGAAGAACCTGTCCCTGTCGGGCCACTTCGGGTCCTTGGGTTCGTGGCGCATGACGTGGAAGTACAGAGTGACCAGGAGCTCCACCGCTGAGAGCGATCCTCCAGGGTGTCCGGAGCCCGCTTCCGCCAGGCTCTCGAGGATGAGCTTGCGGGTGTTTCGGGCGATCTCCCTCAGCCGGACGACTTCCTGGGCTGTCTCCATTATCTCCTCACCGGGACCTGCACGACCCTCTGGACCAGCTCTTCGGCGTCTCCGGTCCTGGATTCGATGTCATGCAGCGAAAGCGACGCGATCCTGGGGAGCTCGCTCCTCGCCTCCCCCGCCACGTTGCTCAGGATGGCCGCCTGGTACGGGTTGCCCCCCGATGCAATGGCGAGACTGAAGACCCCGGTCATGGCATCTCTGACCCCGACCTTGCTAAAGAGGTTCTTCTTGCCTCTGATGGGGGGGAACATCGTGACGTTTTCGTTGTCGAAGAGGGTGACCCCCTGTTCCCCTCGGGTGATCAGAATCGCCTTAGATTCCAGCCGGCTGAGGAGGTTGACCCCCATGTTCCTGAGGCTGGTCTCGTTCACCATGGCCATCCCTGTCGCGTGTTCTGCCTCCTCGAGGTTTGATTTGACGTAGGTAACCCCCGAGAAGTCGAGGTAGTGGTGCATCTTCGGCTGCCCCACCACAATCTTACCAGCCGCATGTGCCGCCGAGACTATCCCCCCAATGAGGTAGCTCGTCACCACTCCGCGGTCGTAGTCTGAAAGGATTACGCAGTCCACGTCCTTGATCTGGGGTTCCGCTTCTGCCAGGAGCTTCTTCGCAGTGGCGAGGGGCACATCCCTCCTGTCCTCCTTGTCGATGCGCAGCATGTGGAATGTGTTCACTATATACCAGGTCCTGAGAGACGTCGGCCTTCCCTGGTCTGTGACCACGCCCCCCGCTGAAAGCCCGTACTTCGAGAACTCTGACTGCAACCAGTTGCTGTACTCGTCTGAGCCGAGGAGACCGACAAGTCTTACCGAGGCGCCCAGCGAGGACAGCTCCCTCGCGAGGTTCGCCGCCCCTCCTGGGAGAAGCGTCTGCCCGACGAAGTCCCCGGCGGGGACAGGCGCTTCACGCGCGAGCTTCCGTGCCGCGACTTCGATGTATCTGGTTACGAGGAGGTCTCCGATGACTAGAATCTTACGGCCCTGGAATTGGCGAAGGACCCCGGTCAGTTTTTCCCGGTCGACCGAGTCCAACGGCATCCTTTTTCGCTATTCTCTAGGTTTTCGGGGATTTTAAGGTTTGACGGGCTTTTTCTTTTTCGAGCCCTGCTCCGCGTTCCACTTGTCTCCCAGCAGCTCGCCGATGACTCCCACTGCCTTCTTCATTTCCCTGTCCATGGCGAGCGGGTCGTACCCCTTCGGTGGCGGGCAGTTGAGGAACTTCTGATTCGGGTCTGCGCTTAGGAAGTCCTTGCTCGATTCGTAGATCGACATGAGCGCGGGACCGTCGAGCCTCTGCAGCTCTGACTTCCACGCGTGATGGAAACCCTTCTGTGAGAGGAAGGTAAGCTTCACGTCCCCTTCCGCCTCTTTCTTCACGTCTTCCCAAAAGACCCTGTCGATGTCCCCTGGGACGACTTTCCCCGACTTCAGGTTCGACACGTAGGATTTGATCAGGGCCGATACTTTCGCCTCGGTAATCTCAAAGTGAATGGATAGCTGTTTGTTCGAAAGGCCCATCTGCGACAGGTGGTAGCACCCCTCTTCTAGAATCTCGTCGCTGATGTCCCCTTCTGTTGGCCCGGGCACGATGCTGACGGGCCGCGGTGGATTTTAAACGTGAGACTTAGCCGCGGCGTATTCTTCGAAGAGCTTCTTCGAGCGATTGAAGAAAGGTATCGGGCTGTACCAGTTCCACTTCCCCATCACTGACATCACGGCTGGGACGAGGAAGGTCCTGACTACGAGTGCGTCGATTAGTATCGAATAAGCGAATGCGAAGCCCAACTGCCTCAGGAAGAGGTCGCTCGAAATCATCAGTGACCCCAGGGACCCTGCGAGGATTATGGCCGCGGCCGTGATTATCCCTCCGGTCTGCTCGATGGCCCCAACGATGGCGTTGTTGAGGTTGGTGCTCTTGTGTGCCTCCTCTCTTATGCGCGTCAGGATGAACACGTTGTAGTCCATTCCGAGCCCGAGGAGGGTCACGAACAGGAAGAATGGGGTGATGTACAGTATCTGGAAGTTGAAGAACTGTTGGAATACAAGCTTCGTAGCCGCCAGGGTCCAGACGATGCTCATCAGTACCGAGAGGACTGCGAAGATGGGGAGGAAGAGCGAACCGAGGACGACCAGCAGCACCAGTGAGACCCCAACTGCGACTATTGGTACGATTAGATTGAAGTTCGAGTCGAAGACGTTCCTGGTGTCGAGGGTGTCTCCTGCGGCTCCTCCGACAAAGATCCCAGTGACCTCCGGTGCCGTGTCGAAGTTGGCATGCAGGTAGGTCCTGATGTTCTGAGCGTCCGATATCGCCTGGCTAGAGAAGGGGTCGAATCCGCGGCTGAAGTCGATGGTTAGAAGAGCCGTCTTGTTGTCCTTGCCGATGGTGTCCAGGATGCTTGTGAAAGCCCTCGAATCTGTGGCGTTGGCAAGGTTCAGGCTGTTGTAGGCCAACGGGGCGTCGTAGGGCCGGGTCGGCCCAGTCACATTGGCGACATTGGGCGCGGCAGCAAGGTAGGCGGACATGGATTCGAGCGTAGCCATCTCCTGGGGGTTGAAAGTGTGTGATGAGATGAGGGGCTGGCTGAACGTGACGACCACGTAAGACGGGGAGAGCGCCCCGGCCCCAAAGGACTGGGTCAGCTGGTTGGATGCGGAGATTGACTCGAGGTTCGCTGGCGCGGCGGAGATGAAGTCGAAGGTCGGAGTGGTCGTGGTGTAGACGTAGATCGCAGGGATTGACACAAGGACAGCTATGATGATGAGTACCTTGGCTCTCTTGACGGCGAAGGACCCCGCCCTCGAGAAGTACCCTGTCTTTGCTGCCAGCTTCTTGAGGACCCTTTCAGAGTAGCTGGTGAACCTGGCGCCGGAGTTTGGCCAGAAGGCTCTCCCGCCGACCATCCCTATTGCTGCCGGTACCAACGTAAGCGCGGCTGCCAGGGCTACCAAGACGCCGAGGCCCACCACGATCCCCATGGTGCGTGTGAAGACTATGGTGGTCGCCGCCAGTGAGAGGAAGGAAATGATCACGGTGGTGCCGCTTGTGGCGATGCTCTCTCCGGCCCATGTGACCGAAGTCTCGACCGCCCCCTGGACGGATTGCCCCTTGACCCTCTCCTCCCTATACCTGGCTATGACAAAGACGCTGTAGTCCGTCCCTACCCCGATCAAGACCGTCAGAAGGATCGTCGGGACGGTGAAGTCAGCCTTCGCGACCAGGATTCCGACAATGATGATGAAGACCTGGGATATCCCCAGGGCCAGGCCAATGGTCCCGAGGGTGATGAAGGGGGTGAGGACGGAGCGGAAGAAGAGCCCCGTCGCCACTATCAGGAGGCCGATGGTGACAGGGAGGATTAGGCTTAGGTCGGAAGTCGTTGATTGGCTGAAGTCATAGGAAATTGCGTCCCCGCCGGTGACCTGAGCTGAAAGCAGCCCTGACGAAGTGGAGACCGAAGTGAAGGTGCTTTTTACCGAAGAGCGTATCGCCACGATGTTCGAGTCGGCCGAGTGGTTCAGTCCGACAGTGACCAAGGTGGTATCCTTCCCTGGGGAGACGAAGCCAGAGACTAGGCTGGAGAGCCCCGGGTTGAGGTGATATGCCGAAGGTGCCCAGACTATGTCCCCGGCCAAGGCCTGGAGGGAGGCATTGCCGTAGCCCTTCCCCAAATTGAAAGCAGCACCTACGAACTGCCGGGAATACCCAGTGGACTCGGAAACGTAACCGACGGCAGCCTGGTTTACGGAACTCGCCGCGCACGAGACGGCCCCCGAGGGCAGCGGGCATGCGACCCAGCTTCCGTAGAACAATGCGAGGATCTCCCTGGCCGCGGAGGAGGTCAGGCTCCCGTGGATTGAACTGAACGCATTCTCATCGGCCTTCGTGACGTTCCCGGTGGCGGTGTAGGTCTGGTTCCATACTTGAAGGAACGGACCGCTGAAGGAAGTTGCGGCGCTCTGGGCGGAAAGGCTCCCTGCGTTTACTCCCCCGATCGCCGCGTAGAGCTTGGAGAAGACGTCGACCTCGTTTACGACTCCGACGACGCTCTTGTCCGAACGTATGTTGGTTTCAATCTGTCTTATGAAGGACTGGGTCGCGAGCGAGGAGACGTTATTGCCGGTGATGACAACTATCAGCGTTGTATTGGCCGCGCTCCTCTGGAACTGTGTTGAGACCAGATTGTCTGCCGCCGCCGATTCGAGGTTGACGCCCACGGTAGAGCCTTGCTGCAATGATTCGTAATTCCCAACTGAAGAGAGTAGTGGAATCAACAGGACGAGGGCGAGGATCCAGGCGACGAGGACGTACCGCCGCCTCCTGTAGACGAAGAGGGCGAGCCTGTCGAAAGGCGTCCTATGGCTAGGCTTGGAGCCCTCTGCCTTCAATGGGCTGGCCCTTTGATAATTCTATAATAACATTCTAGTGATGAGACTCTTTCTTGCGGACGTAAAGATAACCGCCTTCCTCCTTGACTTCGTACAGTGGCTCATCGGCGAGCGGCTCGTCGAAGACCCCCTTGCCCGTCTTCAGGTCCCACACTGTGCCGTGACCGGCGCAGGTGACTGCGGTGTCCTCGAGTGTCCCCACTGAGAGATCCCACCCTGCGTGGGTGCATATGGCGCCCATCCCGTAGAGCTTTCCGTCGACGTTCGCCAACAGGATTGATTCTCCTCCCACCTCGACGGTGAGCATCGAATCGGGCGGGACTTTCGAGGCTTCGACTGATTTCACGAAGTCGGCCATGGAGCCGCCAGCTAGGGCGGATGACTAAAATCTTTCTTTAGCGGGCGGCGTTCATCGTCTGTTCGAGTTCCATGAGATCCTTGATCGAGTCGACGAATGTCCATTCCCCGTAATGCGGGTACGACAGCAACTCCCCTCTGGTCACGAGGTTAGGGAACGTCTCCCTCTCGATGTCACCCCGGTCAGGGAGGTACTTCAAAGCCCTCTTCGCATTCAGGACGTATACCCCCCCATTTATCCATACGTCTGGAAACGCTGGCTTCTCATCAAAACCGCGCACCATTTTCAGCTTGTCTATTTTTACGACGCCGAACCTAGACCTGTAAGGTACCACCAACATCGACGCCGATATTTCCCCTGCTTTCCTGTGATCTTCGATCATCCTGGCGAGCGGAAGGTCCGTCAGAATGTCGCCGTTTGTCACCACGCAGACGTCCTCGGCCTGGCGGCTTGCGAGGGCCTTCTTTACCCCCCCGCCAGTACCCAGAGGGCTTTCCTCTACTGAATAGTCAATGGGCACACCCTGGAACGCGGCCCCGAAATGCGCCTTGAGCCTTTCCCATTTGTACCCGCAGGCGAATGTGACGGTGTCGACCCCTCCTTTGACGAGCCATTCTATCTGGTATTCCGCCATGGGCTTGCCGTTTACCTCTACGAGAGCCTTCGGCCTGTCATCGGTCAGCGGACGGAGGCGCATTCCCATGCCCCCCGCCAATATTATCGCTCTCATGCAATCTCACCGGATGATCTGCCCAATCCTATTTCACGTGATAAATACATTCCCTAAGCCAACTCTCATCCGAGTAGTAACTACGGACCAATCGAGAATTCAATGTGCGGAGTAAGGTCTGGTTTCGAATCAAAAATAAAGGGAAGGAAAGCTATCTGTTTAGGATAGCTTTCTTACTAGTATTGCTAGCTCGAGAACTAAGGTTATTGCTGCCAGAACTGCGACGACCAGCACGTACGTCTGGGTGCTGGACCCGCGTTGTTGGCGGTGGTGAAGCCGGTCTTAGGCGCCGCAGAGTCCACGAGAACTGCATTACCGCTGTGGTTGCTACGTTGCCCTTGCTGTCTGTCGCGCTTAACTGAATTGTGTTCAGTCCGCTATGGAGAGCGACAGCGAAGCTCCACGTCACGCTCCAGGCTGGAGCGCCTATGGTAATGTATTGCCAGGTCCCGCCGTTGAGGTTATAGCCAACTTTGACTATGTTCACAACTGCCGGACCCGTCTTGGCGTACCCAAGTGATGCGCTCGCCGTTCCGCTCAATGTCACCGCTGTGAACTTGCTGTATATCACTCCGCCCACTGGGGCTGGTTGAGTTACAGTGATTGACGGAGTCTTCGTGACTGCGGTGAGTGACAGGGTAGCCGATGTGAGCCCGCTAGCAGACGCGGTCAGCGACAATGAGCCAAGGGACGCTGGAAGCATCCAAGCGATTGGCCCGAAGCCGATGCACGATACTGCGACGCAGTTCGCTGTGATGAACAGTGTGCTCGCCGACAGCCCGGTCGACGGGGTCACCGTCACCCGGGTGTTTGGAGTTGATCGAGATCACTGCGGTGTTGTCGTAGTTGTCCTTCGCTACGATGTCCAGGTATACGGTGCTGCCGTTGACGACATCACCGGTCCCGGCCGGAGGAAGGATGAGAGCCTTGAAGTTGCACGGGTTGGCTACTGTGCAGTGGTTGTCGTAGGACGCGATGAACTGTAGGTTCGTCGCAAGTCCTGGGACAGTGGTGATTACACCGGTCGTGATGAACGTTCCGGTGAAGGTTGACTGTGGATATTGTCCAGGGTAGCTTATGCCGACCGTGGCGAAGGTGGTGGCAATCGTGTCAACCGTGAGGGTGACATTTGCCTCTCCCTTCGCGTTGGTGAGGATTGCACTGGAATTGGCGCCATTGCCGAAGGTGCCAGTGTACACCTTAGAAGAGCAGGTTGGCGCGCAGGCATAGCCTGCCTGGTTGTGCTTGCCGAGAAGCGCCCGGAGGTGAGCCCCGGAGGTGCGAGGCGGCGAGGTTCAGCCGCCTTTCCGACGACTACGATGGCCGTTCTGATTCTGGTTTACAGAAGGTCCAGGTAGGACTCGTTAGCGGGCGGCATCTTATCAGGGTTGATGCCATGGACGACCGCTATCTGTTCGATGAACCATTTGTCGAATGCTCCCTTCGACTTCGCGAATCTCTCCACCATGGCGGTGGGGTCCTTCCCCACGAAGCCCCGGCCAGGGAGCTTCCGGCCAGCGTACCTGAGTGGGCATCCACGTCTTCTCCTCGCAAACTCCCGACGCTCGAGCTGCTGGACTATCCAGAAAGATCATTCGCCATTGCCTTGGCCAGGTTCCGCCAGGTCGCGGAATCCTCCTTCACCAGGTCGGCGGCCAAGGCCGCGAGTTTGGCAGTGGTATGCCTCTTTCCGGCAAAGACCATCGAGCCGGTGAAGTCGAGCCGAGAACCTTTCTCCTCGGCGACTATCTCGTACAGGAACTGAGATTGCCTCCCCTCGGGGCTTACGCGTGTGTTCGTCCAGGTGAGGCGCTCCGGATACAGCCTGACGAGCTTCCGCTTTGCGGTCTTCTTCGCACCTGTAAAGCCGATGTCTGTCAGCAGGACCGTGTCCTCGTTGACCCAGCGTATCTTCCTGACGCCCTCATTGCCCTGGAGCTTAATATCCCCGGGTTCGTAGTCGGTGCACCATCTGTAGGCTTTCTCTGCTGGAAAGTCGAAGTGCTGGCTGAACTTGAAGTGGACAGAGTAGGAATTCACCCTTCCTCGGCCCTGCATGTCTGCTTTGAACCTTCTGCAAATGAGCGGTCACCGAAACTTGATCGCGTCCGCATGGGCGATTGCCAACTCTGGAAATTGCTCTCGGGTGTTAAATAGGGTAGCTCGAAGTCGCCGTTTGTTCTTGTTTCGGGAAAGAGTTGGGATAGCCCGAACTTTCATGGCCGTCGTTGTCGTCGTCATCATCGTAATCGCCGGGGGCGGTGCATACTTCGCCCTCACGGGCTCCCACTCGAGCGCATCCACATCCTCAAGTCTGACGCAGACCACGACGTCGACTTCGACACTTCCAACCACAACTTCTAGCTCTGCCACCACTTCGACGCCGACCATAGTCAGTTCCACCTACCCCAGCACGAGCTCCACAAGCACCACCAGCTCCAACAGCGCGACATCGACGGTGACGTCAACTTCGAGCGCATCGAGCACTACCTCGACGGCGTCTTGCACGACGACTACTACAACTTCGACTCAGCCTGCGAGCGTCATAATCCCGCTGCTCAACGCCTATTCTGCTCTGTCCCAGACCTTCCAGGGCACCGTAAATGGCGTGACTTACAACTTCACTGCGTCGTACACGGTGGTAAGCGTGAATTCGACGACATACGAGGTCAACGTCCTCGACGTGCTACCCACCCAGACCTACTCGACGACGGTCTGGTTTCTGAATGACGGGACGGTCGTAAGGCTCGACCTCGCCGGACACACGTTCACCGGCGCATCAGCCGGTACCCACTTCCAGACCTACTTCGCTCCGTGGGAGGTAGACATTGTGTACGGGCAGGAGATATCGGCGCCCACCTCGTTGACCTTTTTCCACTCCACCGGCACTTCTCCGGTGACGGTAGGACCAACATCGTTTACCGTTACCAACTATGCCCCTAACGTGCTTCCGGAGACAATCACTGCATGTAGTGGCGCGAGCATCACTCTGAACTCAGGCAGCCTCTCCGTGGGGACACCGAACGGGTCGAGCTATCCGCTCATAACCTACCTGGCTGCCACGGGGTCGGAGACCGGCACGTCGGGCACGACGACCTACAGCTTCACATCCCAGATAACGTCAGTCACAGTGGCTTCGTAGGCAGCGACAGAGCGTTGCGCCGGGAGAAGCCTATGAGGAGGCAGACTTCTTGACTGCTGTTAGGCCCCCGGCCGCTTCTTTCGCAGGCACCGACTCCGCAACCTCACCATGTATGTACCTCTTGCCCCTTAGCAGCGATGCCACCGCTGCGGCGACAGACAGAGCTGCTCCGATGTAGAATGACAGGTCCAGAGCAGAAATGAATGCGGGTGCAATCGCGTTCGGGAAGAAGGTCTGCCCTTCCAGAAGGCTCAGCGTCTGAGCGGGGATCTGGGCGACGATAGAGGCGAGCTGGGGGACGGCAAGTATCGACTGCATCGGGTTGTATCCGAGAAAAGCGGAGAAGAGTGCGCTCGTCGGTGAAATCGAGGTGAACGCGTTGGCAAGCTGTGGGACTCCGGCGCTGGTCATCGCGTTAGAAAGCGCGTTCGGCAGGCTGCCAGACAGCCCTGTGATTATCACCGTGAAAAAGACGGCAAGGCTCATTGTCTGTCCCGTGTTCTGGAGCGTCGCCCTCATGCCTGAGGCCGCTCCCCTGTCCTCGGCGGGGACCGCGTTCATAATGGAAGCGATGTTTGGAGCCGCGAACATCCCTCCTCCCAGCCCCATGACGAAGATGACGATCGCAAACTCCCAGTAGCTGAAATCGTATGGGAGGAGCGACAGGAGGAGAAAGGTCCCAGCGGTGACGACCATTCCAAGCGTTGCGAAGAACCTTGCTCCATACCTGTCAGAGAGGACCCCGCTCAAGGGACCCATGACCACGAATCCGAGGATCATCGGTATCATGTAGACCCCGGCCCAGAAAGGGGTGGACTGGTAGCTGACCCCGTGGAGAGGGAGCCATATCCCCTGCAGCAAGATGATTAGCATGATCTGGACCCCGCCCCTTCCTACCGACGCCAACAGGCCGGCCAGGTTCGCCGCGACGAACATCCGGTTCCGGAAGAGGTCGAGCCGGAACATCGGGTCGGCTACCCTGTTCTCTATGAATGGGAAGGCTATGAGCAGCGCGAACCCGGCCGCGAGCGAAGCGATGACCCACGGGTCCCCCCACCCCATGGACGAGCTCCCCGACGGGATCAGGGCGTAGGTGACTCCGACCAACAGCAGGGTCAGGCCTCCCCCGAACGTCGCATTCCCCCAGATGTCGAGCTTCTGATTCGCCCTTTTGGCGCCTATCTCCTTGAGTTTCATGTACGACCAGACGGTGCCCACGGCCCCCACGGGGACGCTCACGAGGAAGATGAAGCGCCAGTTGAACAGCGCCAGGATCCCGCCCAGGACCAGCCCTATGATGGAGCCTGCGATGACCGCTGTCATGTTAATCCCCAGCGCCTTTCCTCTTTCGTTCACCGGGAACGCGTCGGTCAGGATCGCGGCGCTGTTGGCGAATAGGAAGGCGCCTCCGACCCCCTGGACTATCCTGAACGCGATGAGCTCCGTCGCCCCAAGGTCCCCGGTGTTCGGGGTCAACGCGCAGAGCAGCGAACCGACTGTGAATATCACGAAGCCCAGGTTGAACAGCCTGACCCTCCCGAACATGTCGGAGATGCGACCGAAGGAAACCAGGAGGACCGAAGTGACAAGGCTGTAACCAAAGAGGATCCAGAGGAGGTACTGGAACGAGGTGAGGGGGTCGATACTCAGGCCCCGAAATATCGCGGGCAGAGAGATGAGGACTATGGTGCCGTCGATGCCCGCCATGAGCGTTCCTATGGTGGTGTTTGAGAGCGCGATCCACTTGTACTCTACCGTTCAGCTCACCATCCGGTCCTACAAGTCTGGGAGACGCCGACGATATCGATTCTGTTGGCAGGGTGAGCTACCCGGGAAGGCACGCTCTGAGGCATTTTCGGAGTCGCATGAGTGCACCTAGATAAAACTCACTTCGGCTCGTCGGCGGCAGAGCTGTCCAAGACTAAATAGCCGAGTTGGCCTTTCGCAAAATGTGAGGCCGCACCCGAATGGGATCACTACCGCCTCGGTGACCGCGGTGGTCCTATGCCTCGTCTTCCTGGGTTCACCGATCGTGGGGGGCTCGTCCCAAGTCACGAACAATCTCTGTTCCTGCGCGACCCACGCTCCAGTTCTCGCACCCCGGACCATGCCGCCAGGGCATCAGGCGCAACCTGCCTCTGCGCCGGCATATGACGAGCAGGTCGGCCTGACGTTCACCCAGGACTTTCCCTCCCTGGAGTACAACGTGACGGCGGTCGAACAGACGGACCCCACCATGGGAGACGGTCCGGCATATCTCCTAAACGGGATCTCCAACTTGGGTTATTGGTATCAGGTAGGCGTCTCATGGGACTGGTCGCCCGGCGGTAGCCCAGGGACAGGCTTCAACATGAACTATGAGGTCTATGACAATCTGGGGAACTCTGTCTTCCCATTGAACGGGTCGGGCGGACTCCTGGCCTTCTCCGGCGCGGTGAACGCACGAGACCCCGTCACCCTGGAGCTTTTCATCTCCAGCTCGAGCCAGAGCGTGACGATGCTGGCGAAGGACCCGAACACGGGGGCCGTGGCGTCGGAGACCTACGCCAGCATGGGAGCGACGTACTTCGTCGGCCTCCCGGACTCCCCCTCAGACCCCAATGGCTACTTCACCGGGCTGATGACGGAATGGTATCATGCTGCACCCTACTACGCCAACGAGGCGGAGGTCGTCTTCTCCAATCGCGCGGTCGCATTGTCCTCGGCGTGGATGTGGATAGAGGAGTTCGACCCGACCACCTCTCAGTTCGTCTTCTCTGCCAACACCTCGGCGCCCGTCTCGTTCAGCAACCCCAACAGGCTGCTGGAGTTCTCTTACAACGGGACCACGGAGTACGGCGACGGACACGATTTCGTGACCGGGGCGCTGCCCGCCACCACGAACATACCTCCGGGTGTCCCGCTGACCCTGTCGTTCACGGTCAGGGGGGGCTCCGGCTACTCATCCCCAGCGCTCACCTACGTCTCGAACGGGACATCCACGACGACCCCAATGACGACGTCACCGACGATATACGTGGCTGACCCCGAATCTACGTGGACCGTCTCGCTCTCATTGAACGGGTCCACGCCAGGTCAGAGGTGGGAGACAGACCAGGAGACCTCCGCCGTAGCCAGCTCATCCCAGATAGGCCAGATCGTCTACTACGGCCAGCGCCTCGTGGTCTTCGGGTTCTCGATTTCAGGGGGTGGGTCTGGGTTCTCTCCTCCAACCATAAAGTACACCTCCTTCGGCGTGGCAGCCACTGCCTCTGCGGGGAGCGGGGTGTGGGTGGACGAAGGCTCCGTATACCATTTCCAGAGCGTGCTTTCCGGCTCCACGAAGGGGGAGAGGTGGTACACGGCTCAGGGGGGTTCAATCGGTCAGTCCGGGGTGATAAACGCGACCTACTACCACCAATATCTCGTCACCTTCGACGTTTCTCTCAAGAACACCGAGATACTCCCCGGCATCGCTTTGAGCTCGACGGCCGCGGGACAAAAGTACTCGGGGACGTTGATACCAGGGACCAACCCGGAATGGCTTGATTCAGGGTCCGGCTACTCCGTGCCCCAGTCGATTTCACAGGGAGGGGGGAACAGGCTGCTTTCCAATGGCAGTGGGACTGGCGAGGTCGCGCTGTACCTGGCCGTGGGGCTGGTGTACGAGCACCAGTTCTACGTCGACATCTTACAGAACGCCCCAGGCGGGGGGACCACCTACCCGACGGCCGGGTGGTATGATTCTGGGTCGGAGTTGCAATTGAACGCGGTCCCAGCTCCCGGCTGGTCGTTCGAAGGTTGGTTCGGGGTAGGGGTCGATTCCGAGTCGAGTTCAAGCGGCGTGTTTTCCATGACCGTGGGGCCGGCCGTAGCGTCGAACGAGACGGCCCTGTTCTATCCGGGGGTCACCATCGATGCGGCTGGACCGGTGTCTGTGTCCTACAGCGACGGGGCCGTCTCAGGCTCAGTGGGAGGCGGCGCGACGACTGAGGTGTATGTCCCGCCCGACTCCACGATGACCTTGACGGCGTCCAACGATGCTTTTCTGACCGCCTTCAATGGTTGGATTGGCGCGGTCAACTCCAGCAACACCCAAACCTCATTCGTGGTCGAGAGTCCGGCGGTAGTCTTGTCGGGTTCAGGATACAACTACGTCGCGATTGGGCTCCTGGTGGCGATGGTCGGGGCGGTCGCCGTCGTAGCAGCCCTTGTCCTCAAAAGGAGGCGTTCAATGTTAGGAAGGGCTGCACCGTCGCCCGGTGCAACTCGGGAAATCCTCGGGTAATCGTCGTAGACGTTCTGACTATTGCCAGGTCCCTGACCACGGCGTGACAGCACCGTTGACAAAGTTGACAGACCCGAGCACGACGGATCCAGGGGCGGACCCCGAGCCTTCGGAATTTGCGCACGTGACCTGCACTGATCCACCTGCTATTACCTCGGCGTCGCTCGGTGTGAGGGTCCCAGCAGTCCCGGAGATGGCGCACCCGACTGCTCCGGCGTTCGCGGTCCCGGTGTTGGTAAGCTGGATCGCGCAGGCGCCCGCGGAGGTGAAGCAGGTGAGCACACTTGCGCTGACGAAGGCCGTAGATCCAAGGTTCCCGACTTGGTTCCCTGGAGAGGTCACGACGCTGGCCAGAGAGCTGGCTTCGGCCTGGGAGCTTGCTGAGCTGCCTGAAAAATAAGAGAGCAGGGCGGCACCGGCGATGACCACAATCACGATGAGGATGAGGGTAGCTGTAAGTTCTGAAAGGCCAGGGCGCCCACTTCGACGCGCAATATCCCCTCTTGAGGTCAACGAGTTCCACCCGCGAGTGCGTGTTTCGATATTTGAAGGTGTAGCCTTCGGTGTCCCCTAAGGCCACCTTCAGGTCCACGTACCCGCCGACGAAGCTACGTGCGGCGAGCTAGTTGTTTTTCCTGTGAAAGAGGTCCGGCTTCCTCACAGGCTTGTAGTGCTCGTTACGGGGGCAATTGCGGCCGCACTTCTCGCTGAATGGGTGGTTGTGCCCCTTCACTTCTTCCTTCTTCTCCGCTCGCTTATGGTAAGATGCCAACCTGCGACCAGTAGCCTCGTTCGAGTCGCAACTAATAAGCGCTGGCGACGCAGCTTGACCCGGTCTTCCGGGATTGAAACTGCGACGGCTTTCGTTAGGGAACACCTAACTACTCCTTCGAACATCAATCCAGGTATAATGCATTTTTGCGAGAGTTGCGGAGCTACTGAGGGATTACCAAGCACTGGCTGCCCTGCCTTCTTCTCGAGGGGGCTCCACTCCTACGTCATATTGGACAAAGAGATGGCCTGCACCTATTGTGAAAGCCCCCCCGGGGGGGTGGGGACCCGCTGTCCCAGAAGAATAATGGGAGGCAGCCATGACTTCAGGACCGTCGTCATGAGAGCCAATGCAGACATGTAGCAACTTGAGACGAGACCCCCGCATCTGACTGCGTTGCCACCTGAGGATTAACGCGAACGCTCAAGTTCTGGCGGGATTTGGCACACGAACCCCACGTAGGCCAAGTGTTGATGAGCACCCTTTTTCTCCTCAATCGTCGCTTCTGAATTTGTAAGGGTTTGGGCTGTCCCTCTATAGAAAGCACCAGTACTACAGGCTGGCGAAAGGGGGCCGTCTGAGACGGAGATTAGTCCGTCTTCCTGAGAGGACTGCTCTTCCTTTTGGCTCGCCCCAAGTAATCCTGGACATTCTCCTCCGCAGCGATCCCCTTCAGATAGCCGTAGTCAATCGAATCTCGAAAGGAGCCAAGGATGGCCCTCGCCTGCTCCAAGTCGCGCTCGCTCTTCCAGAACTTTGCAGCGGCTAGCCTGTCGACTATCAGGTCTTCCACGCCCACGACCTTGACAGAGTATCCATCGACCTCGATCGTCCGAGCTCTGAGGCTCCTCCTTGGGTAGGACGCGACGATGTGGACCGCCATGCCAATACGGGGACTGACCCAGATCATGCCCTCCTTGTTGAAGCCCATCTTGGCCAGCAGCTCCTCGGTGGGCTGCTGTTCGGTCGTCGTGATGTCGATGTCGCCTGTGGTGAAGACCCCACCGGTGTAGGTCTCAACGGCTTCGCCTCCCACAAGGAAGATGCACCCTCCCTTCTTCGACACCCGCTCCGACAGATAGCCCAACAGGAGTAGTTTCTTTTTCAATTCGTTCGGCTCTCTACCCAATCGGGATACAAAGTCCCGCGGGGCTGGGATAGGTCGCTTCTTCATTTCATCCTGTACCTGCCCGCTCCCACATCCGTGAACATCTGACGGAACCTGACCTCCGAGATCCTGGCAAGAGCTTCACCTTCTCCGCCCACCCTCTCACGGATTCCGCTCGTCAGGAATCCCTGACGCCTCCCTTCGACCGCCTCAGGGTATCTCATTCGTCTAGCTTCAGACAGCTCCTCGAAATTGAGGGGGATCCGACGGATGGTTTCGTTCACCATGGTCCAGTCCACTCCACGAAGCGCCGCGGCTGTCTTCGCCTGTTCAGGCACCCCATTGGCAACCTTGGAAAGCGGCCCGAGGTAACACACGACCTTCTGCCTCACCCTGGCTCCCTCTCTCCTGCCTTCGACCAGGTACGCATACCTCCTGGCGCGGGTCCTCTTTATTCTCACGAACACAGGGAAGCGGGATATGGTGGCTGATATAATGTTGTGCCCAACTCCCTCCATGGGACCTGCGGGAAGGAACCCAAAGACTGGGGCCGCGTGTGAAGGGCTTAAGCCTCAGGTCTCCGAGATTGTGAAGGTGGGAGCGTAACACCCTCGTCGGCATCGACTTCCTGATTATCGGGGCAGTGATCTCGGCCCTCGGCTTCTTCCTCGCCGACAGCGTCCCGATAGCGTCCTTCGGTTTCGCTCTCGCTGTCATCTGGGTGCTGGTGCTGCTGATCGTCCCCGAGCCCGTCCCCAGGACGCCCTCAAGGCACTCCTCAAGGACGCCGTCCGAAACGTAGAGATAATCCTCGAAGAGTCAGAGCTCAGGAACAGGGCCTGCTTCATACAGATGAAGGACGGCGAGATGAGGGCTTTCATCCCCTTCTGGCAGGCGGAGAGACAGCGCTCCCGGCTGTGGCCGAGCTTCAGAAGGCCCTCCGGCGGTTCATCATCGAGCACGGCGGAGTACGCGGTTGCTCGTCATCCCGCCCGGGAACGAGATAGTCAGGCTGGCGAAGGTGGAGAAAATAGCCGACCTGGAGGAGGCTCTGATCTCGGCTTCATTTGTTTGCCGAGACAACCCTCGGCGCTGGCGAACTAGACAAGCGCGTCACCACGAGTAGGATCTCGAGGACCCCCGAGACCAGGAACGACGCCGTGTACCCCGCCACGGCACCCAGGACACCGACGCCGAGCAGGATCAGCCCGACCGAGACAACGAGTTTGGTGAGGGCTTGCAGGGCTTGGAAGACAGCCGCCCGGTCGTACCTCCCCAGCCGATCAACCCGGAGGTCGTCACCGTGTACGCCGCCTGCCCGACCACGGAGAGCATCGCCACGGGGAGAATCAGCCCAGCTATCTGGGGCCTGTCGAGGACGTTAGACGCCAGTATCCCCGAGAGCAGGTAGAAAACGGCGGTGAAAACCACCGACAACCCCACTTCGAATATCACCATGGCATAGACGAACAGGGTCGCCTCTCTCTCCTTCGCCTCAGATTTCAGCCTCGCCGCATATCTCGTGGCGGCGGTGTCCAGCCCCAGCCTGATCGAATTGAAGAGAAAGGGTGGGATGACCACGGCGACGGTGTAAAGGCCGTACCCGTCGGGCCCTGGGGTCCGTCCTACTACGATGGCTGTGACGGCAAAAAGCAGGATGAAGGTGGCGTTCCCGAGGAAAAGGTGATACATTCCCCTAACAGTGGGGGAGCCCTGCTGCCCATCATTACTCAATCAAGATTGCTCAAAGACGGAGAGAATTATCGCTTTCCATGCCTGGTGAAGATGAACTGTGACAGCCTACGCCGCCATCAAGGTCTACCTTGAGGCAAATGGCAGGGTGATTTTGGGTGAGCGATTCCGATGATGAAGAGACAAACTACGCGACTCTGGGCCTGTCTCCAGATGCCACTTTCGATCAGGTAAAATCACGGTTTAGGGAACTTAACGATGCATATCTCAAAATACTTGAGTTGTCACGAGGCAGAGCAAAGGCCGGCACCCCCAGTCGACCCGCTTCAACTGACGACAACGCCGTTCAGCATAAATCGCAACAAGATACAAATCCAAAGCAACTGTCTTCGCCGCAACAGGAGACTCATACAGAGCCGATAACTACAATCAAGACTAGGCTCGCAAAGGGAGAAATACAGAAAGCTCAATTTGAGAAACTAGCAAAGGAGCGCTACAACTATCTCAAGAACAAACCTTTCAGCGAGTTGTCGGATTCTGAGTTCGAGGAGAGGCTTCATGGGTTTGAAAGACTAAGGTTTCTGCGACCTTAATCGAACCTTGGCCTCGTTTCCCATCCTCAAATCTCGCACGGGCATCGTTAACTGAACGCGCCTGAAAGAGTATCAACGTATCGTCTGACAGCGAAAGGTAGCCGGTGAACGGTTCCGATTCCCGTCGGGCCTTCATTTCTTTTAATAAGCTGAAGCCCGATTTGGGGGGTGTTTGGAAAGTGCGTCTAATCTATACACACGTAAAAGGTATGATGTCGCATCGCCAAGCGGGCATCTGAACGGCCGCAAAGCCGCCCTCCTGCTGATCGCTGCGCTGCTCATCTCCCCGACTTTCCTGAGCCAGGCGGCCCGCGCCCAGTCAGTGAGAAAGACCCGACAATCGTTATATGGGCAGATAGAATCGACATGGATTACAAGATGGCCAACGACAGAGCGGTTGGCGGAGGCATCCTACTTGGCAGTATCCTGGGGATAATCATCTACGGCCTTCTACTCTGTTACTGGCCCCTTAGGGTCCTGGAGGTCACTGCCTTCGTCGCCGTTCTTGCGATATTGTTGATCCTCGCATGGATCGGGTACACCATGGCCACGACACCGCCCCCGGAACCCATGACGGACATGCCCGAGACGGCCCCAGAGTCGAAGGCCGGTCAAGAAAAGAAGTAGCGCAGTTCAGAGGAACTCAGCATCGTGTTCAGGCAGCCCGGACAGTGGATGCAAAGGGTCGAGGAGATGGCTAGGAGGTTCAGGGAGAAGGGAGCCACCGGCGCTGAGAAGGCCATGACAGCGCAGGAGCTTGGACTCCCCCCGAGGTTTGAGGAGGCAATGAAAAGGCGCCTCGGGCAGACTGGGATATTCGTCGACGTCGGGGGGAGGTACTACCTGAACGAGGGGCGCCTCAGGGAGCTGGAGGAACGGCGGCGAGCGGGAGGCTCATCCGGAGGAATGGCCGGCCAGAGGCACAATCGCATCGCCCTACGGATCACTAGGATGATACTGGGGATCTTCATACTGGGCCTGATAGTGGTCAACTGGTTCACCGGAAGGAGCACCGCCCTGTGGTTGGTGATCCTTGTCTTGGTCGTCGCCTGGATCGGTATCACGGTGGTCCAGATCTTCCAGCTCGCCGGGGCGAGGGGAAGAATGTCCTCTCCGAGTTACTAGCGAAACGGGTCCGATGACGGAGGGTTCTACGTCAGTACAAACTTGCAGGCAGGGGCGCCTGCAGCGATGCATTCGGTTTCAGTGTATTGCAGCTTCCTCCCCACGGCGATCGAGAAACTTCCGGCGAGGAATCCCCTGATGAACTGACAGTTGGGAGAGGCGGCTTTCGCCTCGACAGCTTCGAAATTGTCCTCGATCGCGATCACCAGCTTTGACCTGTCAGGCGCTGCCTCAACCATTTTGAGCATCCCCCATCCCAGAGAGACGAAGATGCCGATGGGGTCCTTCTGCTTCTTCATCGTCCTTTCCATCCCTAGCGCCATGAGTGCGGGGGGAATCCTAGCTGCGTACTCCCGCCCAAAAGCCAGACCCTCGTCGTAGAGGAGGCTGTTGCCTCCAGTGCCGAAGATCCTTTTCATCTCAGCGAAGGCTGCGGTCAGGAACTTTGGGCTCAATAGCACCAATCTCCCACCATCAGTCGTCTCGACCGGGAATTGTAGCGTATTGCTCAAGAACCCCCTGTCACTTTCCACGAACTCACAATCCATCACCTTGGGTGATGCACGGAAGGCCTTCTCCATGGTCTTGACGTCGAAGCCCTGCTGCACCTCCCCGATGAAGCTCCAGATAGCCTTGTTCCCAGCCGAGGAGTACGACTCGCTCTGCCTCAGGTCGACCCCTCTCTTTGACAGGATGCCAGATACCTCAGAGAGGGATCCGGCTTCGTCGCTTATCTCAACAACCCCAAGTATCATCGTCTTACCCGGCTGGTAGACGGAGGTCATCACTTTCTTCGGATGCTTCTCCACGGAATCGAGACCCCAAGACCGGCTTTAGGTCTTACTCCCAGCGGAAATAACGGATAGCCACGACTGTGAAGAAGATTGTGTAGGCGACCATTGTCACCAGGGTCTCAAGGGGAGGGGTGGCATTGAAGACCGAACTGAGTAAGGCCCTCGCAGCTGCTCCAGACGGAGAGTAATACATGATCGTCGCCAATGGCCCGCCCACTTGGGCAGGCTGAACCCAGAGGCCCGCCAGGAAAAGCAACAGAAAGGTCAACCCTCCTCCCAGCCCGCTTACGACCGACTGGGATGGAACCAGGGCCGCGACAACCAAGCCAAGAGAAAATATCACCGCAATCGAAAGGACGACTGACAGAACAAAATACGGGATGGCTACGTCAAGTGGCGTCCCGAAGATTATTTCGCTTCCAAAGATGGCGATCAAGATTGTGGCCAAGGCAAGGACAAGGTTGACGATCAATTGAGCTGCGAGTAGTCTAGAAGGAGGCGCTGGAGTCACTGAAACCCTTCGCAGCCACCCGATCTCCCGATACCTTACCATTGTGTTAGGCAAGAGAGCGATTCCAAGGAAAATGAAACCAATGACCATGATTACAGGAACGTATAGGTCCAAGACTGTATAGCCTGTGTTGGCGACGTTTCCTGGGTTGGCTATTCCAATGAGGCCGAATACCACAAGCAAGATGGTCGGAACACCGATTCCCATCACCAATCCTGTCGGTTCCCGCAGGGCGAGCTTTCCCTCGACCTTGAGGAGTTCGGAGAAGTGGCCTCGTGATTCCTTACCTTTCGATTCGCTCGGGACAGAGGTCATGGTTGGACCCCTCCTGAAGCGCCGGACGCGTCCCTGGTCAGCTTAACGAACGCATCGTCAAGGTTCCCTCCTCTAGCCTCGATGTCTGAGACGTGCACGCCAATTCTCGCAAGTGAGTCGATGACAGACGCCGCTAGATCACCGGTGCCGGTGACGGTGACGTATCTTTCTTTTCTCTCCACCCCAACCACACCGGATATGGCATACAGAGTCTTGTCGTCGACCAGTTGCGAAGGGACAAACCTCATTCTGTTCCCTCCTGCCAGCGCGGCAATCGCTTCAGGTGTATCCAACACTGCAAGTTTGCCATGATTGATTAAGGCGAGGCGGTCGCACAATCTCTCGGCTTCGTCCATGAAGTGGGTCACGAGTATCACGGTAACGCCGCGGCCTCTGATGCTCTCTATGAGCGCCCAAGTCTCGCGCCTAGCCTCCGGGTCGAGCCCCGTGGTCAGCTCATCTAGAACGGCAATCTTTGGGTTCCCGACCAAGGCGAGCGCTATCGACAGCCTCTGCTTCTGACCACCAGACAGTTTCTTGTACATGGAATTCTTGACGTCTCTGATCCCAAGGGTCTCCAGCAGGCCATCAGGGTCCACTGGTTTTGGATAGAAGGAGGCAAAGAGATCCACTGCTTCCCCCACCTTGAGGCGCGGAGGCATGGAACTCTCCTGGAGCTGAACGCCGAGAAACTCCCTTATCTTGTTCCTGTCCTTGTTGGGAGAGAGTCCGCAGATGCTGATCGAGCCCGAATCGGCCGTGCGGAGCCCCGAGATGCATTCGACCATGGTGGTCTTGCCTGCGCCATTGGGCCCGATGATTCCAAAGATCTCTTTCTCTCTGATTGAGAAGGAGACGTCGTTGACAGCGATGAATTCACCGTACCTCTTGATGAGGTGCTGAACGGTGATTATCTGCCCGGAATCAGCGGGCGAATCATCCAATGAGTGGGAAGCCTGAGAAGGACTGGACAAATCGACTGGGCCAAGATGCGCGGGAGGACTTGAAAGACGTTTCCGAGTAGCGTTGCTTCCCTCTTCTTGGAGCGACTCTCTTAGTCGTCTTGCCTGCTTATATCGAACGGTATCCTCGGTCGATAGGTCAGACGATGGAAGGAACACGGCGGCTGGCGGCGATCATGTTCACCGATATGGTCGGATACACTTCGCTGGGGCAGAAGAACGAAACTCTCTCCCTCGCGTTGGTCGATGAACAGAGGAGACTGATCAGACCCATCCTCTCAAGGCACAACGGCCGAGAGGTGAAGACCATCGGCGACGCCTTCCTTGTGGAGTTTGCGAGCGCCCTCGAAGCGGTCAACTGTGCCGTCGAAATCCAGTCAGTACTGAAGGACAAGAATGCTTCCAAGCCTGAAGACAGAAGAATAACCGTCCGCATCGGGATTCATCTCGGTGACGTCGTCCATGAAGGGGAGGACGTGGCCGGGGACGCTGTCAACGTCGCGTCAAGAATCGAGCCTCTCTCACCCCCGGGCGGGGTCTGCGTGAGCGCCCAGGTCTACCAGACCGTCGTCAACAAGGTCGAATATGAGTTCGAGTCGCTTGGAGTCCCAGAACTCAAGAACGTGGTCGTCCCCATCGAGGTCTACCGGGTCTCAGGGGTAGGGGGGCCGGCGACCAGGCCCACCCAGAAGAGCGAGCTCCCGAGGGATAGGATAGCGGTCCTTCCCTTTGACAACTTCAGCCCGGACCCCGCCGACGAATACTTCGCAGACGGCATGACAGAGGAATTGATAGACAGAATCTCACAGGTACGGGACCTCAAGGTCATAGCCCGGACGTCAGTCATGGGCTACAAGAAGACTGAGAAGAAGGCCTCGGAGATCGCCAAAGAGCTCAGAGTTGGTACCCTCGTCGAGGGGAGCGTCCGCAAGGCAGGGAACAGAATCAAGATAACTGTCCAGCTCATCGAAACGGCCACGGAAGAGCACATCTGGGCGGACCGCTATGACAGGGAGTTGGACGACGTCTTCGCGGTCCAGACCGAGATTGCGTCGAAGATAGCTGCCTCCCTCGAGGGGAAGATCACCGCCCCCGACCAGACGCACCTTCTCCCGCCAATCACCGGGGTTTCGCCTACGCTCTCCAAGCCCCCAGACACCCAGGACATGGAGGCCTACACCAGCTTTCTCCACGGGCGGAAGCTCCTCGGTGAGAAGGGTTCGGAAGCGACCATCCGCCAGGCGCTTGCCTTCTTCGAATCAGCCGTCCGACGAGACCCAAACTTCGCGAGGGCCCGTGTGGGAATATCAGACTGCACCCTGTGGCTCGGCGCTGAAGGAGCACTCCCCTACATCGATTCCGTACGCCGGGGCCGCGAAGAGCTGGCGAAGGCGCACTCATTGAACAGCAACCTCGCCGAGGCACATTCAGTACTCGCCGGGCTCCTCCTCGGGGACGACAAGATTAGCGACGCAGGGAAGGAAGCCAAACGGGCCGTTGAGCTCAATCCTAGCCTGTCAGACCCCTATCGATGGCTCGCCCAGATAGAGGCGGGGGACGGGAGGATCGGCGAAGCGGTCAGGCTCCTCGAAACTGCCCAGCAGGTCGACCCCCTGGACGTCAATGTGATCGCATTTCTTGGGCGCGCCTACCTCTATGCCGGGAGGGAGGCAGCTGCGGTCGCCCATTGGGAGCGGACCAAGCCGTTGATCCCCTTCAGGACGAACGCCTACCTCACAGAGTACTACCTTGGAAAGAGGGATTACGCTAGGGCGGAGGAGACCGTCCACGAGCTGGAACGACTGAGGCCGGAGAGCGTCTGGACGGAGATGTACCGGGGATTCCTGGCGGCACGCCGGGGAGACAATGAAGGCGCACGGATGGCCATCGACCGGCTCGAGAAGCGCGGCAGCGGAGGAGAGCTCACCATGTTTCATGCAGGTTTCGTTTACTTCGCCCTGGGCGAGGTGGACGCCTTCTTCGAGTGCATGGAGCAAGCCTTCAAGCTGCATTCTCTGCCCCTGATGGAGCTGATGTACTCACCGATGTTCGAGCAGGCCAGGCACGATCCGCGCATCGTCAATCTGCTGAGAAGGCAGGGGGAGCTAAAATGAACCGCTTCTTTCCGGTTGGCGTTCTGGCCTTCGCTGATTTAAAAAGGGCTGGAGCCGTGGCAGCCCGAGAATGTCCGAGCAGAAGCTAGCCGAGCCCGTGCCCCAGCCGCTGCTTCCGAAGCAGCCGGAAGTGAACATAGGTACCGCAGGCCACGTTGACCATGGGAAGACGAGCCTGACCCAGGCCATCACCGGGGTCTGGGCGAGCGCCCACAGCGAAGAGCTGAAGCGTGGCATCACAATCAAGGTGGGGTACGCCGATGCGGCGTTCTACAAGTGCTCCCAGGACCACGGTTTTGGGTCCTACTCCACCAGCCCGAAGTGCCCAATCTGCGGGAGGAAGACTGCCTTCTTGCGCGCCGTCAGCTTCGTGGACTGCCCCGGCCACGAGAGTCTCATGACCAACATGCTGGCGGGCGCATTCCTGATGGACGGGGCGCTGCTCGTGATTGCGGCCAACGAGCCCGTCCCGAAGCCGCAGACCCGGGAGCACCTGCAGGCCCTGCAGATGCTCGGGATGAAGAGGATAGTCATTGCGCAGAACAAAATCGACCTGGTGACAGACGCCGAGGCGAAGAAGAACCAGGCCTTCATATCGAAGTTCGTGGAGGGGACCGTGGCCGCCGACGCCCCCATCGTCCCCATATCAGCCCAGCAGCGGCTCAACATAGACGCCCTCATCGAGGCCCTGGAGGATGTCATCCCCACCCCAAAGAGGGACGCAGGAGCCAGCCCATTGATGTACGTGGTAAGGAGTTTCGACGTCAACAGGCCGGGGGCTGAAATCGTCAGCCTTTCCGGCGGAGTCCTCGGCGGGAGTCTCACCCATGGGGAGCTCAGGGTGGGGGACGAGGTGGAGGTGAGACCCGGCATGGTGGACGAAAGGAGCGGCAAGTACCAGCCGATCATTACTCGCGTTTCTAGTCTGCAGACGGGAGCGGGGGATGCCCAGAAGGTCGGTCCCGGGGGCCTGGTGGCGGTCGGGACGCACCTGGACCCGACATACATCAAGGGGGACCAGATGGTCGGGAGCGTGCTGGGCAAGCCGGGGACACTCCCAGAGACCCTCGAGCACGTCACCCTCGACGTGACGCTCCTGGAGACAGCGGTGGGATCCGCGGAGTTGGTGAAGGTCGAGAAGGTGAAGCTGTCAGAGACGATTAGACTGAACCTGGGAACCGCTTCGACCTTGGCTGTCGCCACGTCGGTGAGGGGGGACATCGTAGAGGCCGACCTGAAGAAGCCCGTAGCCATAGAAGCGGGGATGAGAGCGGCCATCAGCAGGAGGATAGCCGAGAGGTGGCGCCTCATCGGCTCCGGCGTGCTGAAGTGACGTTGCAGAAGGTCCTCTTCGACAGCAGTTTCCTTATGGCAGTCGTGGAACACCCGACAACCTGGTACGAGGACATTGTAGACGGGGTCGGGAAGTTTCAGCCCGTCATGCTCGAGTGCGTGAAGGAAGAGCTGGAGAAGATTGCTCTCGGCCAGGGGAAGAAATCCCGGGTCGCGCGGCTGTCCCTCGAGATGGCTTCGGAGTTCGAAGTGGACCCATGCGGGTCTGCGCGGGTCGATGACGAAATCGTATCGGCGGCGGTCACCTGCGGGGCGATGGTGGCGACAGTCGATTCAGAGCTGACACGGGCGGCGAAGCGTGCCCATCAGCGGGTCATCACACTGAGAAAAGGAAGGGTCGCGTTAGGTTGACTTGCGAGCCGAAATCAGAATTCAGACTTCACCCTGAATAAATAACTCGGCGGGTCGAAAAGCTTCGTGAAATTCGGAAGGACGTCACGAAGAAAAGCTATCTCTACACTGATCGCAACACTCATCCTCATCGCAATCACCATCGTCGGTGGCGTCGTCGTCGCCGCGGTCCTGGCGGTCGCGCTCGTGGTCTGGTACTCCAGGAGAAGAGGGAAGTCCGTAAGCCAGCTCATTTCTTCTTCGGTCAAGAGAATCCGATAGCCGCGATGCGTCAGAAAGGAGTTAAAACGCGTCCCGCCGGATCGCCTCTGAGTTGGCCCCTCCCCGAATCAGAATTGAAACCTCGAAGGAAGCAACAAGGATCTCAACTTTCGTAAGAGGTGTGGTCGATGAAGCCGGTGCCAAGGGGGTCGTGGTCGGCATCAGCGGCGGCATCGACAGCGCCGTGGTGGGAGCACTCTGCGTGAGGGCACTCGGGAAAGGGAAGGTCATGGCTCTGCTCATGCCCTCGGACCACACCCCGGAGGAGGACCTGAGAGACGCGCGAGTTTTGGTAGACTCCTGGGGGATTAGAGCGGAGGAGATTGGGATCTCTGGCATCGCAAAGGCACTGACCGGCTCTGCGAAGATCGAGGGGACGAAGGTCGCCCGCGCGAACGTGGAGGCCCGGGTGCGGATGTCCATCTTGTACTATTACGCAAACTCGCTCGGCTACCTCGTCGCGGGGACAGGGGACAGGAGCGAGGAACTGATCGGCTTTTTTACGAAGTCAGGAGATGGGGCGGTAGATTTCCTGCCCATCGCGCACCTCTTCAAGTCCCAGGTGCGGGAGCTCGGAGCTTACCTCGGCCTTCCGAGAGAAGTCGTTGAGAAACCCGCCTCTCCACAACTCTGGCCAGGGCACAAGGCTTCCGATGAGCTCCCTGCCGATTACGACAAACTGGATGTCGTCCTCCACCATCTGTTTGACCTAAAGGCGAAGCCGGCAGCTGCCGCAGCGAAGGCAGGCGTTCCAATAGGGGTGGTCGAAAAGGTCCTCCAAATGCACCGGATGACCGAGCACAAGCGGAGACTCCCACCGTCATTGGCCTAGACCCTGAGATTTTTCGTCTCATCCACACCAAAGATTAAAATCGCTGAGTCGAAGGGGTCTCTCAATTCTGATGAATTCATGTTTCAACTAGTCGAACTCGCGGACGTTGTCAGGGTCCCACCTGACAGGTTTAACACTCCCCTCGAGAGGGTGGCCATGGACCTGCTGAAGCTGAAGTATGAGAGCACCATCAACCCGGACCACGGGTACCTAGTCCTGGTGACGAAGGTCGATGTCGACAAGGTCGGCAAGATAATCGCAGGGGACGGGGCCACCTACCATCGGGTCAACTTCCAGGTCCTTTCTTTCTTCCCCCTGAAGCAGGAAATCGTCGAAGGGGAGATAGTGGAGGTCACGGATTTCGGGGCCTTCGTAAGGATAGGCCCGGCCGACGCGCTGCTGCACCTGAGCCAGATAATGGACGACTACCTAACAAGCGATGTGAAGTCAGGGATAATCACAGCCTCCCAGAGCAAGAGGACACTCAGGGTCGGGAGCAAGGTGAGGGTCAGGATCACGGCGGTGAGCCTTGGCCACGGCATCTCGATGGGGAAGATAGGCGTGACCTGCAGGCAGCCGTTCCTCGGGGCACTCGAATGGATCGACGAAGAGATAGGAAAGGCGGCGAAGGCGCGCAAGACAGAAGAAAGAGCGGAGAAGTAAGACAATGAAGGAGCTGGCTTGCAGGAAGTGCAGGACGCTGACAACCGAGAAGGCCTGCCCCAACGACGGTTCGACTGAGCTCTCGAACGAGTGGTCGGGGCTTGTCATCATAATCAATCCGGACAAATCTCAGGTCGCAAAGACCCTGAGCATCACAAAGCCGGGAAGATACGCTCTGAAGGTAAGTTAGCCCCTTGCGCCGGCTGTACAGGCTCCCGGAAAAAATGCGCTCCAAACTCGCAGCCCCCCTGGGGCGTGTGTTCACCGGCGAGGAGACGAAGGGCCGGGAGTTCGCTGGTCTGGTCGAGACTGCCCCCATGATCGTCACCGTCGGAGACAGGGTGACCGACACCGTCGGCGCCATGGGGAGGACCCCTGACATGCAGGTCGTGGACGGGGTCGAGAGGAGGATGAAGAGGACCCCTCCTGAGGTCCCCTATGCGAAGCTCGTGAAGGTGAAGAACCCTGCCGGGATGCTTACGGCAGGGGCAATTTCTGGGATGAGACAGGCATTCGTCGGGAAGAAGCCTGTCAGGGTCCTTGTTGAGGGGGAGGAGGACCTAATGGCGATGCTTGCCATAGCCATGGCCCCTGTATTCGCCACGGTTCTCTACGGGCAGCCGGGGGTGGGGGTGGTGGTAGTGAAAGCGACGGCGATCGCGAAAGCAAGGGACAGGGCAATCCTCGCCGAGATGGGGATCAAGGGCATAAGCTGACTTCAACTTAATATCCTCGAAGAAATCGGGTCGCCCAACTTGCAGGTGGAGAAGAAGTCCGAGTCGAAGGTCCTCGACAGGTCCTACGTAGAGATGACGGTCGACGGAAAGGCGGGGAAGCTGACCAGGAAGGAGGTAATCGCCTCGGTGGCCCAGGTAATGGGGGTCCCGGCGGAGAACGTTGCGCTGATCCGGATGGACGGGCAGTCAGGGACGACAAAGGCGGTCGGGAAGTTCTACGTCTACGGCTCTGCTGAATCAAAGAAGAAGGTCGAGCCGAGATACCTTGCGGAGAGGTTGCTTACCAAGGAGGAGAGGGATAAGCTCAAGCAGGAAAGAAAGAAGGCAGCTGCACCGGCGCCAGCGCCTGAGGCGAAGAAGAAGTAGGCATGTCGAAGAAGCCCGCGCCTGCGGCACCAGCTCCTGCGCCAGCGCCAACCCCTGAACCGGCGGCCCCGGTCGAGGAAAAGAAGCCAGAGAAGAAGGTGAAGCCGAAGGCCCCCAAGAGAAGGATACAGGTCTACAAGCTCTACAAGGTCGACGGGGAGTCCCTGACGAGGTTGAGGAAGGAGTGCCCGAGGTGCGGGAAGGGGTACTTCATGGCCCAGCACGGGAACAGGCTGACCTGCGGGCACTGCGGGTACACGACGTACATCCAGAAGACTCAGGCGTAGGACGAGAGCAGGTCCCTGAGCATCTTCGCCATCCCTGGCGTAAGAAAGGGCCGGAACGGCCCGAAGTACTTCTGACCTCTTGCTCTTTCCACCCTCGCCCGGTCTCCCGTCTTGACGTATTCTTCGAGGAACAGGATGGCCACCCTCTTCATGGCATCCTCCCTGTTGGAGAGCTTAGCCGTATAGAACAGGAACTCGGCGATGTCCCAGGCCTGGTCCCCGCCCCGGAAGGCCTGCTCGAGGTCAGTCAGGTACAGCCCCTGGCCCGAGACGATGACATTGCTGGGCTTGGTGTCTCCGAGGGCGATGTCCTTGGCGTGGACCTTGGCCATGATGCCGCCGTAGGCCGAGACCTGCTCTGACCCCTCGGTGGACCCCTTCAGCATGCCGTTGATCATACTCGAAAGCGTCGGCCCGCCGATGAACTCCTTCACAAGTATCCTTTCGGCCGGGGCGACAGCGATCACGGACGGGACTTGCATCCCCATGTCCCCCAGCGCAAGGGTCATCCCGTACTCCCTTTCCATCCGAGAGACCGGGGCGGTGCTGAACTTGTTGGCCGTCGATGCCCAGATCCCGAGGAGGGCCCACTTCAGGGACCTCACGTCAGTATAGTTCTTCACCACCACCGAACTTGACTTCAACGAGTCAGTGAATGTCAGGACCCTCGTTGTAGAGTAGGGCTCACCGATGTCCTTCTCCTGGGTGGAGTATCTCTCGAACCCCAGCAGTCTGGCAAGCTCTTCAGTAATCAGGGACGCGTCAGGGACGAAGGCACCTTTCTCCAACCTGAGGAGGGACCTCGGCCTTTCCAGCGGGAGGAATGCCAGAGGGGCTTCTCTCATCCTTCTGAGCTTTGAAAGCGCTTCCCTGCTGAACACCCCGGGCCCCACCCTGCCGGCGTAGCCGTGGACCGCATACTGGGTCACACCCCGCGTCGTGAGGTCGAACAGCGACTGGACCTGGGTGAAGGCGTCAGCCTTCAGCTTCCTTGGCGCCATCTTCACTCCTTCGGGGCGGGCTTCGAGGAATCCCTTGGGCTGGAGTGAGGCCGCCGCAGCGGCGAAGCCCTCTACGGAGATCGCCCTGTTCTCGTCCCCCTTCGGGCAGGTGTAGGTGTTCACGTAGCTATAGGTGGCAGGGGGATAGATGGCAGCCCTCTTGTGGAGCTTGTCGAAAAGGAAATACTCGTAGGGGACCAGGAGGTGGCTTCCGAATTCGCCGTAGTCCGATGACAGCTCCAGGAGTGTTTCGATTATCACCCGCTTTTTATACTCCAGCTCTGCCGATTTGAACAGGTCCCCGTTCAGGATCGGCTCGTAGACGTTGAGGAGCCGGCCCACTACGAACTCCCCCAGGTAGGAAGACCGGGCGTCCTGCATGAGCATACCTTCGTCCACGACGAGGGCGGAAGCAGCCACGGGAGCATCGATGTACTTGTACCGGACCCCCTCGCGGAACCGCTTGGCCACCACGATGATGTCGTAGTCTGAATCTGAACGAGCATACCCCGCGACCTTGGACCCGTACCCGGCGATGGCAGAGATCTTCTGCGGTTCAACGAGAGTAGACGCGATGCTGCTGATGGTCGTCCGCTCGTCCTCGGATAGTCTCAACTGGCGGCCTTCTGGAGCTCAGCCACTTTGGAGAGGACCGCGGGGTCGAACCTCGTCCCCGCCACGATTTTCATCTGCAAGCGCACGCGGTTCTCCTCCAACCCCACCTCCCGGATGGGGAGGTTCTTCGCTATCCACAAGTTCCCCACTTTCTTGTTCAACGCGGGGTCCGTGAGGTCGTTCTTGAACTTCCGGCTGACCAGGGCTACGAGGGCCTTATCCGCGAAAATCAGCTTGGGGGGCACCGTCCGCTCGGCGTCGGCGAACGAAGCCTCGTAGAGAGTAGTGGCAGCCTCGTCGCTGACAATGTCGGTGGTACTGAGCTTCCTGACCAGATCGATGTAGTGGGTGAACTCGTGGGCGGCGACGGCCTCGATGGTGGCCTTGGTCCCGTAGAGCACCAGGGCAGCAGTGAACTGCACGAGGATCACGACGCCCCCCGTTGCCGTCGTGGGGATGACCCTGGCGAAGAGTACTCCCATCTGACCGTAACTCCCCCCTCCCCTCGACACGGGAAGGACAGGCTCGACGTAGTATGGGGGATACTTGATCCCGCTTGCTTTCTCGACCCGGTTGACCGCGCCCTGGACGTAGTGGAGCCTCATCCGGACCTTCTTTGCGATCGCCCTCGGGATCTTCTCCTGGGCTACGGCCTGGTCTAGTAGAATGAGCGGGTCCACGGATTTGGCGACCGTCCTAGGGTCTTATTGAGTGTTAGCGGCTACTCGACGAGTTTGAAGTTCACAGGCGGGTTCCTCCGTGAGACCTCCATGAAAATCTCGGTCTGCATCACGCCGGATATCTTGCCGATGATGTCGTAGACTGCCCTGTGCAGTTCGTCCAGGGACTGGCCCTTCAAGTTGACAATGATGTCGAAGCGCCCGGTCACCTCGCGGATCAGGCGGACCCCCTCGACCTTTTCCACCTCCTTCAGTACCGTCTCCCTCTGCTTGGGGTCGATGGTGAGCCCCGCCAAGGCCCCGGCTCTCATGCCAAGGTTGTCTTCGTTCACGAGGACCGTGAACTTCTCGATGACCCCCCTCTTCTGGAGCCGCTTTATCCGGCTGTACATGACGGAGAGGTTCACCCCCATCTCCTTGCTCAGCTTAGGGACCGAGACAGAAGCGTCGGCATAAAGGGAAGAGAGAATCTTCATGTCAAGGTCGTCCAGTCTGGCCAAATCAGGTTCCTATCATCTAGAGCCTCCGCGAGATATTTCTACTTTTCAGGGAATCTCCCTGATGAATTTGGGAAAGCTTTGGGGTTTCAGAAAAATCTAGCTGGTCTTGGCCGGTTCGACGACGCGCTTGCCGTTGATCTGATACGTTTCTTCTGTGATCGTATTGCCGCGGACGAGTCTCCGCTTCTTCCTCCCCTCTTCGTGCGTCTTGTACCCGACCCCCTTTGTGAGGAGGACGTAGTTCTTCCCCCCGCCCTGGGTGTCGTGGCGCATGGGGAAGCCCGCCTTGTCGCTTCCACCTGTTATCATGATCTTACCCGTCAGGCCGATGGCTGTCCCGTCGAGGACTTCGCCGATCTTCCGCCCCATGAGCTGCTGGGCGTTCGCGTCCTTGACCTCAGACGCCTCGGACTTACCGGTCGCGGGGTCTGATAGGACGAGCTTGAAGCTGACCATTCAGGCGGCTCCGAATCCAGCGGGTAAATAAACCTAGAAACCAAACAGTGGGTCGGACGCCGACTTTATCCTGACTATCTCATCAAGGACCTCCCGCTCCTTCTCGGTCAGGGAGCCAGCGAGCTTCGTCCGCAGCAGTTTTGCCTCGTGACTTCTGGGCATGGTGTAGATGGTGTCGTTCTCCCTCACCTGGCGCCCCAGTGTCGGGCCGTCAACAGAGATGGCAACCTTGTCCCCCTCGCGCGCTTCTGTCAGGGCCTTCCCCTGGTCCTGGACCTGCTCGACGGTCCCCAACTCGACCCCCTCGACGGACATCAGCTTGATCTTTGGCTTCAGCCTCCCGACGACCACGTCCACCCCGAAGACCGCGGGGTCCCTGTTCCTGAAGAACGCCCCCGGTATCACCTTGAGCTTGCACGGGCGGGTAAGACTCGAAAGAGCCGCCTTCTCGTCTGACTCTCTCTTGGCCTCCGCCCAGTTCACGTAGTTGTCGAGGACCTCGTATATGATCGCCGAGACGAAGATCGGCCCGACCCCGACGTATTCCTTCGCCTCCGGGAGGACCTTCGAATCGAACCCGAGGATCGCCCCGAGGAATGGGTCGTGGTCCCCAACCACCTGGGCGTCTATGATGTCGTTCTTCGATATGTCCCCGATGTCCGCCTGGCGCACGGGGATGCCGCGCTCCTCGAGCATCCTGAGCAGGGCCTCGAGCCCCCCGATGCTCCCGGCCTTCACTATGACCCCCATGTTGTCCGTCTTGACGACGATGTTGGAGAGTTCCTTCTCCATCTCGTCCTTGAGCTGCTGGAACTGCTTGTCTGTTTTGAAGGTGGCCACCGAGGTCCCCGGGACGACCCCAACCAGGTCGGGAGACACCAACTTGACTCCTGCCGCGGCATAGACGGAGTCGACGGGGGTGAACTTGTCCCTGGGGTCCCGCATTTCGTCGAGGGCCTTCGGCATGAAAAGGGCCTTCACCTTCGACTTGAATGCACCGTCCTTTCTTACTAGGCTTATGGAATCCCCGACGTTGATGGACCCCTCGGTGAGGATGACGTTGGCGGTCTCCCCGATGCCTACTTCTTCCTGCATCTCCAGGATTATCCCCCTCCCTCCCTTCGCACCATCCATCACGAGCTTGCCCTTGAGGAACTGCTGGGCAAGGCCTATCAGCATCGCGAGCATCTCCGGCATCCCGACGGGAGCTCGGGCTGACACTGGGACGATGGACACCTGCTGGCGGAAGTCCTTGACCCGGTAGTACGCGTCCGACTGGAAGCCGAGGCGCGTAAGCCCTCCCACCACGTTGTAGAGCCTCTCCTCGAGTTCGTCGTTCCACTGGGGGAGCTGCTCCTTCATCACCTGCGGGAGGGGTCCTTTGCTCCCCTTGCGCCACCCGTTGATCATATCGATCTTGTTGAGCGCCACCAGGAACGGGACGTGGCGCTGCTTGAGTATGTCGATGCTCTCCAGGGTCTGATTCTCAAGCCCCTTGAGCACGTCCACCACGAGTATCGCGATGTCAGCAGCCGAGCCCCCTCTGAGCCTGAGGTTGGAGAAGACCGCGTGCCCCGGGGTGTCTATCATCAGAAGCCCGGGTATCTGAAGCTCCCCTCCTGCCCTGTCGAGGAGCGGGCCGCAGATTTCCTTCAGGGTCTCCATCGGGAAGAAGCTTGCGCCGATCTCCTGTGTGATGCCGCCTACTTCGCGTGCCTGTACCCCGGTGCCCCTTAATGCGTCTGCGAGGGAGGTCTTTCCACTATCGACGTGTCCGAGAATAACTACTACCGGCTGTCTCATCCGTCCGCTTGGTTCTGACAAGTTGCTCCCAGCTCCTTATGACGCCCTCACCCTCTCGTCTTGGCGAAGAAGACCCCGCTCTCCTTTGTAAAGCTCTCGGCCGAATCGGACGCGTGGATCATATTGTCTGTGTAACCAAGGCCAAAGTCCCCCCTTATGGTCCCCGGGGCCGCCTCCCAGCTCTTTGTCACGCCGACCATTCTCCTTACTGTGGCGACCGCGTCTCTCCCCGAAAGTGTAACGCCCACGACCGGGCCCGAGGTGATGAACGACACCAGTTCGCCGAAGAACGGCTTGTCCTTATGG
>Ga0209415_10000126_pt1 | contig 117141 bp, 105 predicted proteins | sample PeaSoiSIISIP2007_FD_187696 | JGI IMG/M metagenome (GOLD analysis project Ga0209415, IMG submission 187696) | Peat soil microbial communities from Weissenstadt, Germany - SII-SIP-2007 (SPAdes) (version 2) | ecosystem: Environmental > Terrestrial > Soil > Wetlands > Peat | place: Germany...
CCCGCCTATGTGATCTACACGTCGGGCTCGACCGGCAAGCCCAAGGGCGTCGTCATCAGCCACCGCAACATCAGCCACTATCTGCGGTCCGCCAACAGCGTCTACGGCATTGCGGCCGAGGATGTGGTGTTCCAAGGCGCGTCGGTAGCCTTCGATCTGTCCCTGGAAGAGTTTTTCATTCCCTATCTGGTCGGGGCCAAACTGTGGATCGCCGGCCGGACGGTTCTGCAGGAAACGGATCGGCTGGCGGAGACGCTGACCGCCGCCGGCATCACGGTGCTCGATACCGTGCCGACGCTGCTGGCCATGTTGCCGGACGACGTGCCCAGTCTGCGCATCATCATTCTGGGGGGTGAGACCTGCCCCCCCGCCTTGGCAACGCGCTGGTGCCGGTCGGGGCGGCGGCTGTTCAACAGCTATGGTCCGACCGAAGCGACGGTGGTGGCGACCATCGCCTTGTTGCAGCCGGACGTGCCGGTCACCATCGGCCGACCGATTCCCAACTACAGTTGCTATGTGGTCGATGAGACTTTGACTCTGGTAGCGCCCGGGCAAGAGGGCGAATTGCTGATCGGCGGTCCAGGCGTCGCTGTGGGTTATCTCAACCGGCCGGAGTTGACGGCGGAAAAATTCATCGCCAATCCTTTTTCGTCGAACGGTTCCGATCCGATCCTTTATCGCTCCGGCGACGCGGTCAGTTTCGATGACGCCGGGCGCCTGCTCTTCCATGGACGGATCGACGATCAGGTTAAAATCCGTGGATTCCGTGTCGAGTTGGGCGAGATCGAAAGCAAACTGGCCCAGGCCGACGGGGTCGCGCAGGCCACCGTGGTCTTGCGCACCGACGATGGCACCGATCGCCTGGTGGCCTTTCTGGTCGGTGACCGGGTGACGCGGCACGATCCCGCCGCCTTGCGCGAATCCCTGCGGGCCACGCTGCCGGCCTATATGGTGCCCAGTCATTTCGAATGGGTCGAGCAGCTGCCGCGTCTGATTTCCGGCAAGGTCGACCGCAAGGCGTTGCAACGCCGACCCTTGACCGCCCTGGAAGACGCCGTGCAGGAACCCGCCGCCACAGCCGCCGAAGCGGTGCTGTTGGCCGCCGCGCAACGGGTGTTTCCGCGTCAGGCGATTCCCTTCGACGCCGATTTCTTCGTCGATCTGGGGGGGCATTCGCTGATCGCCGCGCGGTTTATTTCCGCAGTGCGGGAAACTCCGGCCTATGCCACTTTGACGCTGCAGGACGTTTATGCTGAGCGAAGCTTGCGGGCGATGGCGGCTGTTCTCGATGCGAGGGAAGCGGCCCATCCGGCGCGTGCGCAACGGTCTTTGGCCTTCACGCCGCCGCCGCTTCTGCGTCGCTTGCTGTGTGGTCTGGCGCAAGCCGCGGCTCTTCCCTTCGTTCTCGCACTGGTCACAGCGCCGTGGCTCGGCGTCTTCGTCGCCTACAATTTCTTCTCCGGCGACGAGCATAATTTCCTCAATGAGACGGCGGCGTTGCTGGTCACTTATGCGATCATCAATGTCGGCTCCACGCTGGTTGCCATTGTGGGCAAGTGGCTGATCATCGGGCGGACTCGGCCGGGCCGCTATCCGCTGTGGGGCGTCTATTACTTCCGCTGGTGGCTGGCGCAGCGCTTCGTGTCGATGATCCATCTCAAATGGTTCCAGGCGACGCCGATCATGCGCGTCATTCTGCGCTGCCTGGGCGCCAGGATCGGCTCCGATGCGGTGGTTTGCGATTTTGAAGCCGGAGCGCTCGATCTGATCACCATCGGCAAGGGCGCCACGGTGGGCGGCAAGACGCAATTCGCCAACGCCGAAGTGATCGGCAACGAACTGGTCATCGGGCATATCGATGTCGGTGACGACGCCTATGTCGGCACCTCTTGCGTCATCGGCCATGATGCGGTGATCGGCGAAGGGGCGGAATTGACCGATCTCACCGCCTTGCCGGCCGAAAGCCGGGTCGGTGCCTGGGAAATCTGGGAAGGGTCGCCGGCGCGTCTGGTGGGCGAAGTCGATCGCGCCGCCTTGCCGGATGCGGCGGTGGCCAGTCCCTTGCGCAAGGGCGTGCAGACGTTGATCTATGCGGCCATGCTGGTTCTGTTGCCGCCGATCACCTTGGTGCCGATCATCCCGGCTTTTTATATTTTCGACAACTTAAGCGATGTCTTCACCGCGGCGTTCTCGGTCAATTACCTCTATGTTCTGCCGCTGCTGGCGTGGCCGACGGCAATGGCGCTGATCGCCATCACGGTGCTGGCGATCGCCCTGGTGCGCTGGACGGTGCTGCCAAAGGTGGTGGCCGGCACCTATTCGATCCACAGCTGGTTTTACTTACGCAAATGGGTGGTCGCCCTGGCGACCGAACTGACGCTGGAGACGCTGTCGTCGCTTTACGCCACCGTCTATATGCGCAACTGGTATCGGTTGATGGGGGCCAAGATCGGCAAGGATGCCGAGATTTCGACCAACCTGGCCGGGCGTTACGACCTGACCGAGATCGGCGAGAAATGCTTTATCGCCGATGAAGTCGTGCTGGGTGACGAAGATATCCGGCGAGGCTGGATGTTCTTGAAGGCGGTCAAGACCGGGGCGCGGGTGTTCGTCGGCAATGACGCGGTGGTTCCCACCGGGACCAGCATTCCCGACGGGACCCTGATCGGCATCAAATCGCGTCCGCCGTCGGACAATTCCTTGATGACCGGGGGCGACGTGTGGTTCGGCAGCCCGCCGATCAAACTGCCGGTGCGCCAGCGGTTCGACGATGTGGCGGCCAATTGGACCTATGAGCCGACGCGCTGGCGGCGTCTTGGCCGTGCCCTTTTCGAGGCGCATAGCGTGTCGCTGCCGACCATGTTGTTCATCACCTTCGGCACCCTGGCGGTGGAATTTCTGGCGCCGGCGATTCTCAATCGCGATGCCATCGTGTTGCCGCAGTTCATGGCCGCCAGCGTCGCCATTTCCTGCGCGCTGGTGCTGGCCGCCATCGGGGTGAAATGGCTGATGATGGGGGCCTATAAACCGACGATCCGTCCGATGTGGTCGTGGTGGGCGCTCCGGACCGAGGCGGTGGCCGTGATGTATTGGGGCATGGCCGGCAAGGTGCTGCTCGATCATCTGCGCGGGACGCCGATGTTGCCCTGGGTGCTGCGCCTGTTCGGCTGCAAATTCGGCAAAGGCGTGTTCATGGACACCACCGACATCACGGAATTCGATTGCGTCACCGTTGGCGACTTCTCGGCGATCAACAATGTCGCCGCCTTGCAGACGCATCTTTACGAAGACCGGGTGATGAAGGTCGGCCGGGTGAGGCTCGGTCGTGGCGTGACCATCGGCGGCGGCGCCACGGTGCTTTATGACACCTATGTCGGAGACTTCGCCCGCATCGGGCAGCTGTCCATTATCATGAAGGGCGAGGAAATCCCGGCGAACAGTTCCTGGCATGGCGCGCCGGCGCAAACCGCGCCCGAGAGCGAAGACGCTACCCCACCCCAGCGTCGGTGAGTCCTCTCCTTTAGCGAGACAATAGCCATCGCTGGAAAAATGCGATGGTTCGCCGTTCCGCGTCGGCCGCGGCCGCACCGGAAAATCCGTGTCCGGCGCCGGGATAGACCACCCCCTCGGCTGGCGAATCGAGGCCGTGCGCCAAATCGACCAGGGCTTTGCCCTCCGCCAAAGGAACGCGCCGATCGGCGTCGCCATGCAGTTCCAGCAGCGGCGGCAGATGGGTGATGTCGTCCTTGAGGACGCCTGGGATGCCTCCGTAGAAGACCGTTATCGCCGAAATCCGTGGGTCCTGGCCGGCGGTCGCGGTTGCCAGGAAGCCGCCCTGCGAGACTCCCAACAGTCCAACGCGTCCGGAAGAATGGCTTTCGGCCAGGATGTCGCCGGCGACATCGCCGACCAGCTTTGACCAGACACGGATCTGCTTTTCGAAATAGGCGTGCCGTTTCTCGGCGATCGGGCTTCGATGTCCGATGCCATGGCTGACGGTGGGGCGATGGTCAGCGAAAAAAGAAGGGCGCAATAGCGCGCCACGGTTTTGATCGTCAGCATTTCCGGTACTCACATGACTTGCCACGGCTCATAATTTTCGGATCGGGCCTGGATATTGCGCCACCACAGTTCTTGTACGCGTCTCCACTGCGGTGCGAAACGTCGAAATTCCCGGGGGAATTGGCGGTTTTCGGGAATCGCAGATGAACGCAGATGCCGCTTCGCGGCTCACAGATGACAGGGAATAAGGCTTTTTTTATCTGTGTTCCTCTGTGAGCCGCGTAGCGGTATCCGGTTTCATCTGTGATCAAAATACCCTGTGTCCCAGCTAAACTGTTCGCCGGAACGCTCGGATAGTGCATCGCGACGGTCGCTCACACATGAGAATCGTGGTCTGGCATCACCATTCTTGACTCCATTCCGACTCAAGAATAGAACATTTCATGAACAAACGACCGCCCCCCGTGTTCGCGATGTCCGATCGATCGCCTGAGTCCCTGATGCGGTTGCGCAAGAGCATCGCCGCGCTCGAAGCACCGGAAGGCCACGGACACTATGCCGTTCTGCCGTTCGGTGTGGCGGAAATCGATGAAGCCTTGCCCTGGGGTGGGCTGCCGTTGGGCGCGTTGCATGAGGTGGCGGCGACGGGTGATGACGGGGCGGCGGTGGGGTTTGTCGTCGTTCTGCTCGGGCGTCTGGCGATCGGGCAAGACAAGCCGGTGCTGTGGGTCGCCGATCGCGACGATCTTTACGCCCCCGGTCTTGCCGCCCTGGGTTTGCCGGCCGATCGCTTGATGGTGGCGCGTCCCGGCCGGGGTGTGCGCCCGCAGTGGGCGATGGAGGAGGGGGCGCGATGTCCCGGCTTGGCCGCTGTGGTGGGCGAGGCGTGGGATCTCGATCTGACCGCTGCCCGAAGGTTGCAATTGGCCGCTCGCGATTCGGGCGTCACGGTCTTGGTGTTGAATCGGGGAGCCGGCAGTTCCGCGGCGTTGACGCGCTGGCGAATCGCCTCGGCGCCTTCGGTCGTGTCGAGGAGTGGCGATTGGGCTTGGCGCTGGCAAGTGACACTGTCGCATTGCCGGGGACGTGGCGTGGGTGAGGCGGGTGTGGTGGCGACGTGGTTGGTGGAGTGGCATGATGAAACGCATCGTTTCCGTCTGGTTGCCCTCGCAGGCAACGGACCGGCTTGAGCGTCTGGCCGATTGGTGCCTTCGCTATACCCCCTGGTGCGCCGTCGATGACGGAAACGGAACTGGGTGCGGCGGGTTATGGCTTGATATCACCGGTTGCGCGCATTTGTGGGGCGGCGAAAAAGCGCTGCTCGGCGATCTTCTGACCCGGCTCGGTCGTCAGGGGGTGCGTGCGCGGGCCGGCATCGCCGATACGCCCGGCGCCGCTTGGGCCTGGGCCCGCTTCGGCGATATCGATCATCCTTGCCTGCCGTCCGGTGGGCAGCGGCAGATTTTGTCGGGACTGGCGATTCGTGCGTTGCGTCTGCCGGCCGCCATCGTGGCCGGCCTGGGACGGATGGGGCTTCGGACCATTGGCGATCTCGACACTGTGCCGCGGGCCGGTCTGACGGCGCGTTTCGGGGAGGTCGTTCTTCATCGCCTCGATCAGGCCCATGGTCGCGAGGACGAACCCATCGCGCCGCGCCGACCGGTGGCGGCACATCGGGCCGAACGCGCCTTCGCCGAACCGATCGTCCGCGCCGAAGATATGGCGGCGGGAATCCGCGACCTGCTGGCTCGCTTGTGCGCCGATTTGCAACTCCGAGACCTCGGTCTGCGGCGTCTCGATGTGGCGGCCTTTCGGCTCGATGCCACGGTTCAGCATCTGGTCGTCGGAACCAGTCGACCGACCCGCGATCCCCGGCATTTGTTCCATCTGCTGGACGACCCCTTAAGGCGACTCGATGCCGGGTTCGGTATTGAAATGCTGCGTCTGTCGGCCCTCGACGTGGAGACAGTGACGGTTCGGCAGACTCATCTGGCCGACGGTTCGGTGCCGAAAAGCGGCGATGCGCTCACCCGAACGATCGATCGGTTGGAGAATCGCTTGGGGTTTGGCCGGGTTCATCGATATGCCTTGCGTCAAAGCCATCTGCCGGAACGGGCGGTTCGGCGCGTCGGTCCGGGTGCGGCGGCAACCGGCGCGGTGTGGCCGGAGGACTGTCGCCCCTTGCGGCTTTTTGATTGTCCGGAAACGGTGGAGGCGGTGGCGCCGCTACCCGATGCGCCGCCGCTGATGTTTCGCTGGCGCCGGCAAATTCACCGGATCACTCATGCCGAGGGCCCCGAACGTCTGTCGGCCGAATGGTGGCGCCAGCGGCAAGCCGATCGCGATTACTACCGCGTCGAGGACGAGGCCGGCCGGCGCTTCTGGCTCTATCGGGAAGAGCCCTGCGACAACGAGACCTCGCCGCGCTGGTTCCTGCATGGAATTTTTCCGTGACCATTCGCTATGCCGAACTGCAGATCACCAGCAATTTCACCTTTCTGGAAGGCGCCTCGCATCCCGACGAACTGGTGGTGACGGCGGCGGCGCTGGGGTTGACGGCCGTTGCCGTGACCGATCGCAACAGTCTGGCTGGCGTGGTGCGCGCCCATGTCGCCGCCTGCCAAGCCGGGATCCGTTTGGTGATCGGCGCTCGATTGGACCTGACCGATGGGGCGTCTTGCCTGTGCTTTCCCACCGATCGGGCCGCCTATGGTCGCTTGACGCGCCTGCTGACCTTGGGCAAACGGCGGGCCGAAAAAGGGCAGTGCCAAATCGGTCGGGACGACTTGCTGGCCTGGAGCGAGGGGCAGATTCTGGTGTTGTTGCCGCCGGCGCGTCTCGACCGGGTTTTCGCCGATGATTTGGCCGCATGGGGCCGGGCTTTGGCCGGCCGGTGCTATCTGGCGGCGCAGCGGCGCTTTCTGGCCGACGACGCGCGTCGCCTGATGCGGCTGGACGCCCTGGCCGCGGCGGCCGGCACGCCATTGGTGGCGACCAACGATGTCCTCTATCACGCGCCCTTTCGCCGGCCGTTGCAGGACGTGCTGTGCTGCATCCGACATGGGTCCACCATCTTCGAGGCCGGCTGGCGGCTGGCGCCCCATGCCGAACGATATCTGAAAGCGCCGGCGGAGATGGCCCGGTTGTTCGCCGATCATCCCGATGCCATCGCCCGGACGGGGGAGATCGTCGAACGATGCCGGTTCAGTCTTGACGAACTGCGTTACGACTATCCGACCGAAACCTCCGACGGCCACTCTCCTCAGGATGTGCTGGAGCATCTGGTCGCGGAAGGCCTGACCCGGCGCTATCCCGATGGCCCGCCCGACACGGTGCGCCAAGCGATTGACCATGAACTGGCCTTGATCGGGCAACTCGCCTATGCGCCCTATTTCCTCACCGTCCATGATCTCGTGCGCTTTGCCGAAAGCCGCGGCATCCTGTGCCAGGGGCGCGGTTCGGCGGCCAATTCGGCGGTCTGCTATTGCCTAGGCATCACCGCCGTCGATCCCGCCCAGTTCGATCTGCTGTTCGAACGCTTCATCAGCGCCGCCCGTGACGAGCCGCCCGACATCGATGTCGATTTCGAACATGAGCGGCGAGAAGAGGTGATCCAGTACATCTATGCCAAATATGGCCGTGACCGCGCCGGTCTGACCGCCACGGTGATCCATTACCGGACTCGTTCGGCCTTGCGCGATGTCGGCAAGGTCATGGGCCTGCCCGAGGATGTGGTGGACGCCGTGGCCAAAAGCAAGGCGCTCACCGCCGAACGGCTGCGCGAATTGACTCTCGATCCGGCCAATCCCGTCTTGGCGCGGGTGCTGTCCTTGGCCGGCGAATTGATCGGCTTTCCGCGCCATCTGTCGCAACATGTCGGCGGCTTCGTCATGACCAAAGGGCGGCTGGACGAACTGGTTCCCATCGAAAACGCCGCGATGGAGGACCGCACCGTCATCGAATGGGACAAGGATGATCTCGATCAGTTGGGTCTGCTCAAGGTCGATGTGCTGGCGCTCGGCATGCTGAGTTGTCTCCGCAAGGCCTTCGGTTTGCTGCGGCGGCACCGGGATGTCGATCTTGGACTGGCCTCGGTGCCGCGTGAGGATCCCGCCGTCTATGCCATGTTGAGCCGGGCCGACGCCATCGGCGTCTTTCAGGTGGAAAGCCGGGCGCAGATGAGCATGCTGCCCCGGCTCAAACCGAACTGTTTCTACGATCTGGTGATCGAGGTGGCGATCGTGCGTCCCGGACCGATCCAGGGCGACATGGTTCATCCCTATCTGCGGCGGCGCGAGGGCAAGGAAAAGGTCGACTATCCGTCGCCGGAATTGCAAGCGGTGCTTCACAAGACCTTAGGCGTGCCCTTGTTCCAGGAGCAGGCGATGCGCCTGTCGATCGTCGCCGGCGGTTTCACCCCCGCCGAAGCCGATCAGTTGCGCCGGGCCATGGCGAGCTTTCGTCATACCGGCAAGGTCGAGGCCTTCCGGACCAAATTGATCGAGGGAATGGTGACGCGCGGCTATGACCGGCCGTTCGCCGAACGACTGTTCCGGCAGATCGAAGGCTTTGGCGACTATGGCTTTCCGGAAAGTCATGCCGCCAGCTTCGCCCATCTGACCTATGTTTCGGCTTGGCTGAAATGCCACCATCCGGCGGTGTTCGCCTGTGCCCTGCTGAACAGCCAGCCGATGGGATTCTACGCTCCGGCGCAAATCGTCCGCGACGCCCGCGAGCATGGAGTCCCGGTGCATCCGGTCGACGTCAATGCCAGCCAGTGGGATTGCACGCTGGAAGGCGCTGCTTTGCGTCTTGGATTCCGCCAAGTGTCCGGCTTGGCGCGGGGGCAGGTCGACGCGTTGGTGGCGGCGCGCGGGGCGGGTTACGAGACTCCCCACGCGCTCTGGCGCCGCGCCGGTCTCGGGCGGCCGGCCCTGGAGGCTCTGGCCGATGCCGATGCCTTTGCGTCCCTTGGTCTGGCGCGCAGGGAAGCCTTATGGGCGATCCGCGCTTTGACCACGCCGCCACCCCCCTTGTTCGCCATCGCCGGGGTCGAGGCGCCGGCGTCGGGACCGCCGGTCGTCCTGCCGGCCATGAGCCTCGGCGAGGCGGTGGCCCAGGATTACGCCCATCTGCGGCTGTCGCTGAAGGCGCATCCCGTGGCCTTGTTGCGCCAGAGCTTCGATCGTCTGGGCATTCTGCCGTCCGCGCGGTTGCGGCAACGTCCTGCCGGACAGGTGTCGGTGGCCGGGCTGGTGCTGGTGCGTCAGCGTCCCGGGAGTGGCAAGGGCGTCCTCTTTCTCACCCTCGAAGATGAAACCGGGGTCGCCAATGTCGTCGTTTGGCCGGCTCTGTTCGAACAATTCCGTCACATTGTGCTGACGGCCAGCCTTCTGCGGGTCGATGGCCGTCTCCAGCGCCAAGGCGAGGTCATTCATGTGGTGGCGGAGAAAATCGGCGATTTCAGCGCCGCCTTGCGCCGCTTGGGCGGTGGAGACATCACCGTGTCATCGCGCGATTTTCATTAAACGGTTCAGCTTTCCGCTCGAAATATATTATTGCTGAGGGTGAAGGCCCGCGCTTGGGCGGGACGGCTGCAGTCGGTATGCAAATATGAGTGATGTGGACAAGATCGTTTCCTATATCAAAGCCAACAACATTTTGACCGTGTGTACGGAGCAAAACGCGATCCCCTGGGCGGCGAGTTGCTTCTATGCCTTCGACAAAGACACGATGGAGTTCTTTGTCCTGACCAGCCTTGAGACCCGGCATGGCGCGGAGATGCAAAACAACAATCAGGTGGCGGGAACGGTTTCCTCCCAACAGGTCAATGTCGCCAAGATCAGAGGATTGCAGTTTTCCGGAACGGCTCTGCTGCTCGACGGAGAGCCGGAAAAAAAGGGCCGTTCGCTCTATTACAAGAGATTTCCACTCGCCAGAGTCCATGCCGCGCCTCTGTGGTCGATTCGTCTGGAGGCGATGAAATACACCGATAATTCCTTCGGATTCGGCACCAAGCTGTTCTGGGAACGGTCTTGAATCAAGCGTTCCGCAGAAATAAACGAATCACCTCGTCATTCCCGCGAAAGCGGGAATCCATACCGCCGTCTGGATTCCCGCTTTCGCGGGAATGACGAAAGAATAGCGGTTATTATGGCGCAGCTTTTTAGCGTTAAATCCACCCCAACAGCCGCCACCACAGGAAGTCGAGCGGGAGCAGGATGACGACGGTGGCGGCGGCCAGCAGAAGGCACAGGATCTGCGCCGGTCCCATGCGTTCGCCGCCCAATTGCATGGCCACCACCAAGGGGGCCGACTCATAGGGCAATAGCGGATTGGAAAATCCGAGTACCTGACTCATCAACACCGCGTCGAGCGGCAAGCCGGAGGCATGCGCCATCTGTTCGGCCAACGGCGTGAGGACGGCCGGAACCCCGGGCAGGGTGGTGGCCAATCCCACCACTGTGCTGACGGCCGATAAACTGGCGAAGTTCGTCATCGGCTGATTGGGGGCGAGCGGCAGGATTTGGAGGATGACAGCAGCCAAGCGGCTGCCCAGGCCCGATTTGTCGACCAGTGCGCCCAATCCCATGACGCCGGCGACATAGAACAACGAGCCATAATTGATCTGTTCGCCGAACGCCTTGCGTCCGATGAGGCCGATTCCGGGGGTGAGCAGCAGGAGAGCGGCGGCCATGCTGATCCAGGCCGGGCTGACGTGATGGAACGAATCGGTCACCCAGAAGGCCAGCGCGACGATCAGCAGAACCGCCAACCAGCGCTCCTGTCCCCGCATCGGTGTTTTTGTGTCGGCGCTGACCGGTTGGGGCCGGTCGGGATAGAGCCATACGATCAGGGGGATCATGATCGCCGTCTTCAAGAAACCGAGGACGGGAAAATGCAGCAGCAGATAGGTTCCGTAGGTGGGGACATAGTGATAGGCGGTTTCCGCGGCACCAACGAGGACCATGTTGGGCACATTGGCCGGCAGAACCGAGAACGTCGGGACATGGCAGCCGAAGGCGGCCGCCAGCACCACACCGGTGTGGCCTTTGGATCCGGGGTCAAAGCCAAATCGTTCGGCGAGACTGAGTGCGATCGGCATCAAGAGGACGGCGCGGCCCATCGATGACGGCATGATGAATCCCAAGGTCAAGCCAACCACCGTGACACCGGTGATGACTCCCCAGTAGCTGCCGCCGAAGCCGCGCGCCAGGCGTCGCGCGATGCGTTCGCCGAGGCCAGTGGATTTCACGGCGACTCCCATCACCAGACCACCGAAAATCAACCACCAGGCCGCCGATTCGAAGCCGCCGAAGATCACGCCCGGCGCGCCAACCTTGAACAGCATCGCCAATGTGAAGAAGGCGATGGCCGTCACATACTCGGGGATGGCACTTGTCGCCCAAAGTCCGATGGCCGCTACCGACAGAGCCAAGGCATGGTTCTCGGAGGCGGGGAACTGCGGGAAGGCGAGGAGCGCTGCCGCGGCAATGATCGCGAGGCCCGCCGCGATGTGATGCACTGATAACCGAGAGAACATTGAAAGATTCCGCATCAACTGATGGTGATCGAAAAATAGCCGGGCTATTTCCAGATGAATTGTAGGGCTTTTATCACCCCAATCGACGGCGTGACACTTTCAATCGGTATCAATTGTGTGACGCGTGGTCACGAGCTATTTTATCTTAACGATGAGGTCTGGAACGAAAATTTGTTCAGGCCTATATGTCCGAGTGGGTTTACAACGCCTGCGGGATGCGGTCGGGGGCCTTAAGCTGAATCATAAAAGCTGGGTGCGAATGCTCTGCGCCAAGCGGTCAAGGGAACTTTTGCCGGAAAGTAGGTGTGGAAATGTCACTGGTTGCATGGAGTGAGGATCTGACGATCGGCGTGGCCGCCGTGGACGCTGATCATCGGAAGCTTTTCAGTTTGGCGAACTATCTTTATGACTCGATGATCCAAGGAAACGAAAAGCCGGTTATCGATGATTTTCTGAACAGCCTCATCATTTACACCAAGCAACATTTTGAACGGGAAGAGACTATTTTTGAAGAGACATCTTATCCCGATCATGAGGAACATAAGAAAGAGCACGATTATCTGATTTCACAGATTAATGACTTTAATAATAAATATAAATCTGGCACATCATCCGCTCAGTTGCTGGAGATGATTGGGTTTATTAACAAGTGGATGATCGAGCATATTCGCAAAAGCGACAAGAAATATGCCCCTTATTTGAAAGAGAAAGGTATTTCCTGAATAAATGCCCCATCCTCGCCAAGGTGGGGCGAACGCCATCTTGGCGTGGGATTGGAATAGAGGAATCCATGGATCATAAAGCACCGGCAGGGGGGCCGTTGGTCGGCGGTTGGGAGTTGGCATTTCCAAACTACACGCCGGCGCAATTGTTTGCGTTGGCCTCCGATATCGAAAGCTACCCGTTCTTTGTGCCAGGCTGCGTTGCAACGCGCATCATCGAACGCAACGACAATCTTTGGCGGGTCGACAATGTGTTTGCCCTTGGCCCGGTGCGTCACAGGTTTATCAGTCATGCCGAACTGAATGCGCCCGATGGATTGGAAATTACCTCGACCGATGGGCCGTGGAAATCCTTCCGTCTCTCGTGGCAGTTCGCGCCGTTGGAGCAAGGCTGCCAGTTGCTGTGCCGGTTTTCGGCCGAATTCCGGTCGAGCATGGTGGCGACGATCGCGGCACTTGGTCATCACGGCGTCGAGCGGCGGATCATGGCGGCGTTCGAACGCCGCGCCAAAGCCCTCTATGGCTGAGGGCTTTGGTTTTAAATAGCCCTCAAGCGCCGGGCGGGCGCATCCGCGCCCTTGGCTTTCCTCGCTTTTGCCTCCGCTGCGCTGCGGCAACGCTGCGGCGGCCTCAACGGCCTAGTCACGAGGCGATGCCTCGTTCCATTCCCAATATCCACCGTTGTTTGTAGTAACCCGACCGGAACCGGCCTAGCCGGTGACTAGCGCGTTGAGCGCGCCGCAGCGTTGCCGCAGCGTTGCCGCAGCGCCAGCGAAGGCAAAAGCGAGGAAGCCAAGCCGGCGGAGGCCGGCGCCCGGCGAGGGCTATATATAACAACCCGCCCGGCTTCGGAGGGCTATTTAAACCTATTTAACCTTAACACAACTTCCAAGGACGGTGTCCCGTGTCAGGCGGCCATCATGGTTATGATCGAGGCCGTTGAACAGATCATTGGCCTGGGCGATGAACTCCTCGGACGTCACCTTGAAGCTCAAGGTCTTGTCGGCCGACATCACCGGGTCGGCTCTCGTGTCGACGCTGAGTCCGCGTTGTTGGGAACTGCGCCCGCCGAACATCCCGCCAACGCCTCCTTGTGAGGATCGTCGCCCGCTGGAGCCATCGGAAGCGCGCTGGTCTCCGTATTGACCGTCCGCCGGGCCCTCGGCAGCCTGTGGCGGTTCATAGGGGGCGCGAAACTCCGAAAGATCGGCGGCGGTGACATAACCCGCGTGATGCCGATCCATGCGATTGAACTGAAGGCGAGCATCGGCAAGGAACTCGTCGCGGTCAATCGTCCCGTCATGATTGGCATCGACCCTGTCGAACCAGCCGGACAATGCGTCTTCGCATTTTGGCTGGCCAAGCGGACCGCCGCTCAACGGTTCGGCGTTGGGACTGAACTGGATGCGGACAGCCGGCGCTCGTTCCGGCGGCCCGGACCGGCCGCCAAAGCAGCCGCCAAGAGTGACGGCTGCGAGACAGAGCGCTGTTGCCATTTGTACCCGGTGACGCGAGAAGAGTTTAACGCGCGGGCGGAATCGATCCGGGGTGATCGAGAGGTGCTCCATGCGGTGGCGCAAAGTGATCTCCGTGCGGGGGGCGATCGAAAACCGACCGTTGAGCCGGTGTCAGGCTTTCGTATAACGCTTCGAGAGCCGGACGGGAAGATTGCAGGTTCTGTAATTTGATCGTGAGCGCCTTTTCAAGCTGCGCCTCATGGTCCAGGAACGACGGCATTCCAGTTGATTTCGGCGCCTCGGAGAGGCATGCCGCCCGCTCCTTGTCGGCACCGTCCACTTGCCACTGCTGCCATTTGACCCAAGCGGATCGCTGCTTTTCGGTCAAATCCAGCTTTGCTTCCAAATAGGCGAGGCGCGCGACGTCGTGCGCATAGTGATCGCTGCAAAACGTCTTGTGCCGTAAGACGGGATCTTCCTCACGACGCATCATGTCCGGACGGCCCGCCGGAGGTTGTCCCAGGGATGGGTCACCGGGCGGTGGATTGGCCGGCGCACCTTGGGCGAAGGCGGTTGTCGCGGAGAACAGGGAAAACACGGAGACCATCAAGAATTTTCGAACGGACATGCTATTGCCTTTGTCTCATGGCCTGACGCTTTATTTTCCGGGAAGAAATAAGGTCAAAGCCAAGTTACAACCTGAAAGATGAGCGATCTGGCCAAGATAACCTAGCCGTCTTTCAGCCATATGACGAAGAGGCGTTGAATTGGTAACAGATTGTTTCTCTCGTGTATTAACCCCCGGCCACATAGGCGCGGATTGCTTCCGCTTCGGTTTCCACCCTTTCCAGGCGTTCGAGCACCAGATCGCGAATGCTGACGACTCCCACGACGGCACCGTTCTCAAGGACCGGCATATGGCGGAAATGCAAGCGTGACATGGTCGCCAGAACGTCGCTCACCTTGTCCGTTCTGGTGCAGGTGATCGGATCGGGCGTCATCGCCGAGGACACTGGTTGGGAAAGGGCTGCCGCTCCCAAGGCGTCGAGGACGCGCACGACGTCGCGTTCGGTGAAGATGCCGGCCGCGCCTTCAGTCTGGTCGCGGACCACCAAGGCGCCAATCTTATGTTCGGCCAGCAGGGCGACGGCTTGGGTGATGCTTGCCGTCCGGGCGACAGATGTGACCGTACTGCCTTTTTTTTGCAGAATCTCGGCGATGATCATTCGAACCTCTCCTCGCGTAAAAGGGGATGACCGACTGCCAGTTAGAATTGCCGGGGGCAATCGTTCAACCATAAATTGCGTGTGGGTAGTTGGCGAAGGGCTGCGCGCGAGAATCCCTCACGCGATGCAGTCGCAAAGGGAGGAGAATTATAAAATTTATTACAATATTTCAAGATTGCGATATCCATAAAAACGGCTAAAATCCTGTAATTTTCGCTGATTACCCGTCAAATTATTGACTATATTCACAAATGCGGCCAATCTAGGCCTGCTGCTACCGCTTACGATCACTCGGAAGACACTGAATGCTCCGCGCCCTTGCGGTCGGAATGCTGTTGCTGATATTGGCGATCCTGCCCGGTTCCGGCAGGGCGACGACCTTGAACGAGCTGCAGGTCGGGATTCGCGTTGTCGACTTTATGAGCAAGCCACCACATGGCAAGAGTCCGCTCGCACTCATTTACGATCCGCAGGTCAAGGTGTCGGTCGACGATGCTCTGTCCCTTTCGAACTGGCTGAGCAGCAACAGCGCCGCAAGCAAGGACGAACTGGTCCCCGTTCTCGTTGACGTCCGTCAGTTGGATGAGAATCCAACTTTTCAGATCGGTTTTATTGCCGCTGGCATGGAAAGGCATTACGGTCGAATCTTCGACTATGCGCGGCGGAACCAGACCTTGACCATTTCAGCCGATCTCTCTTGCGTGCGCGCCGGAAAATGCACAGTTGGCGTGGTCGGCACGCCGCGAGTCGAGGTGGTCATTAGCCAGCAGGCGGCTCTGTCTTGCGGAATAGAGTTCAGCGAGGCCTTCCGGATGATGGTAACGGAAAACTGAGAATGCGGCGAACCTCGTTGCTGCTTCTTGTCGCCCTGCCTTGGCTGCGGTTGTCGGCGGACGCCGCTTGGGCTCAGGGGCTTGATTACGGCCAATATGAAGCCTTGTTCGGCGAGCCGGTGACGAGCAGCGCGACGGGCAAGCCGGAACGGGTTTCCGACACGCCGATTCTCATGGAGCTTATCACCGCCGAGGACATCAAGCGCTCAGGGGCGCGCGATATTCCGTCACTGCTTGGCCGCTTGGCCGGAATCGATGTCGTTCACGGCTCGTCCGGCATGGCCGATTTGGGAATCGGGGGATATATCAGGCCTTTGACCAGCCGGATCATGGTTCTGATCAATGGCCGCCAAGTCTATTACGACGGCTTCGGTGAGGTGCTCTGGCCGACCTTGGCGGTGGAAATGGCGGAAATCCGTCAAATCGAAGTGATCAAAGGGTCGCAAAGCGCGCTTTATGGATTCAACGCCGTTGATGGCGTGGTCAATATCGTAACTTTCGATCCCATCGCGGATCCGGTGAATTCGCTGACCGCAAGACTCGGCAATCAGGCGAGGCGCGATCTCACGGCCAGCGTGACACAGCCGCTGGGCGGGGAGGCGGGTGTGCGTCTTACGGCTGGGACCGATCACGCGCAGGACACCGGGATGGTCACCAAGACGTCCACCAATACGGCTTATGCCAAGGATCCGAATCGCCGTTCGGTTTCTCTTGATGCCGCCGCCAATTTGCCCGGCGACGGCAGAGCGCGGCTTGAAGCGTCGCACACGGATGTGTCGGCGCGAACGATCGCCTCCAACACTTTTTTCGATGCGCGTGTCGTCACCGATTCGATCAAGGGCAGCTATAGTACCGAATCGGCGATCGGCAGGCTGGACGGCACGGTTTATTACACGGTGGTCGATATGCCTTGGGTGGAGGCACAGCCTGTCGGCTCCTCGCACAACAGTGATGGTGCTTTGGTCGGTCAACTGTCCGATTTGCTCAAGGTCGGTACGGACGACAGCTTGCGTTTTGGTCTCGAGGCCCGTCGAAACGCCATGACGTCGGCCGTTCTGCAAGGCGGTACCGTGACCGGCGATTTGTCGGCGGCTTCCGCCATGTGGGACCATCAGTGGTCCCCGCGGTTCTCGATGGTCAATTCCGCGCGTTACGACTATTTCAAATTGGGGCGCAGTGGGGTGGGCGCGCGGCAAGACATATTCAGCAACGACGCTTTCGATCGGAGTCTCGAAGGTGTCAGCGCCAACTCCGCTCTGATTGGCAAAGTCACTGCGGACGACAGCGTGCGGCTGTCTTTCGCCCGAGGTGTCAAATTGCCGTCTTTGGCCAATTTCGGGATATTGCAGCATTATCTGCCGCAATATTCCGGATCGCCCAATGGTCTCAACTATTACGAAAACCCCGATTTGGCGACGTCGGTCGTTTATGACTACCGGATCGGTTGGGATCATCATATCGACGCCGTGGACGCGACCGCCCGGGTCGCGGCCTTCCACGACATAACGACGAAATCTATTGGTACGGCCAATCTGGTGACAGGCAAGAGGGTCACGGCCATTTTGGAGACGATGGTGCCGGGCTGGGTCAGCAATGGCGTGGAATTGGATTTGCGGCACAAAGTTCGGGACGGCTGGACCTGGGGCGGGAATTACACCTTCGATCGCCTGCATGAACATTCGGATGGCGGCCTCCGCGACGCGTTTCCCGAGCATAAGATCAATCTGAACGTCGGTTACGCTTTGAATGGTTGGGATGCCGATCTTTATGGGTCTTATGTTTCGGCGACCAAGGGTGTGGTGATAACGCCGGGGACGCCGCCGACGGCCGCCGTCGGTTGGGTTAAAAGCCATTATATTTTGTCGCCGCATATCGGTTGGCAAGCCAGGGACAATCTTCGGGTCGAATTGGCTGCGGAGAATCTTTGGCCTTATCAAGACTCGCTGCCGCAGCGAATGGAGACGAGCTATTATCTCTCGGTGACGGTCAGCTATTGAGGGCGGATGGACGCTGCACACAGGGAAAACGCCGGGCTGCCAATGGAGCGCCGGAACGGAGTGCCGAGGCGGGATGAGGACGGCCATCCCGTCGATGCTTCATCGTGGCGGCGGCATCTGCGGTTCGCCCTCAGGGTCGGATTGTTGCCGGTCATCGTGCTGCTGTTCGTCGGATTTCTGTTTCAGGTCGGCACGTCGGCATTACACAACCAGGAAACCATCGTGCGGGCGGTGGTCGAGACCGATCTGGAGAGTATTTCCCGGTTGGCTCAGATCAATAGCCGGTTGCAGGCGACCAATGCCGAGATCTACCGATTGATGACTCTGGTGGCGGCGCGGGAGAAAATTCCCGATCTGCGGGATCAGGTCGATGCCTTCGGCGCGCGTATCGACAAGATCATTGTCGATCTCAGAGACTATAGCGAGAGCGAACCGGCGGCGGCCAAACAGGTCTCGATCGACCAATTCATCCGGAATTTGGAGCTCTACAAAGGGGCGATCCTTTGGGTCGGTTCGATGCTGGAAATCGATTTTCCGAGCGCCGTCGCTTTTATCACGCCGTTTAATCAGCATATCGACCGCATGTCGGCGCAGCTCTCGACAATCATCACGGTTTCCACCGAAAAGGCCAACGAGCGGGCCACCGAAGCGGCTAACGAGTTGCATATGGTGGCCAACTATTACGTCATCGGCGCCGCGGCGGTCTGCATCCTGGTGTCGATTTTCACCTGGAGCATGGGCAAACGTCAGGAACGGCTGTTTGTCACCACGGTCAAACTCGAACGGATGGTCGACGAACGGACCACCGCTTTGTTCGCCGCCAAGGAACAGGCGGAGGCGGCGACGCAGGCCAAATCACAATTCCTGGCCGCCATGAGCCATGAGATTCGCACGCCGATGAATGGCGTGATGACCATGGCCAAGCTCTTACATCAAACCGAGCTGGATCAGGAGCAAATGGGAATGGCCTCGGTCATTCTCGAATCGTCCAGCGCCTTGCTCACCATCATCAACGATATCCTCGATTTTTCGAAGATCGAGGCGGGCAAGATGGAGCTGGAACACAGCCCGTTTTCTCTTGTTACCCTGGTTGAGGAGGCAACGGAACTTCTCATGCCGCGGGCCGAGGAAAAACGCCTCAAGCTCGCGGCCTTTGTCGATCCTTTGGCTGCGGATCATTACATCGGCGACCAAGTTCGGCTGCGTCAGATCCTGCTCAATATGATCGGCAATGCGGTCAAATTCACCGAGAGCGGGCATATCCTGGTGGAAGCCGGCGCCGAACTCCGACAAGACGGTGCCTTGTTGCGTTTTTCGGTCGTCGATACCGGCATCGGAATCAGCGAGGAGCAGCAGAAACGGTTGTTCCAGCCCTTCGAACAGGCTGACAGCTCGACGGCGCGTCGTTTCGGCGGGACGGGGCTTGGCCTCTCGATTTGCCGCCGTCTGGTTGAGCTGATGGGGGGCGACATCGGGATGCGTCCGACGCCGGGCCACGGAGCGACGTTTTGGGTGACGATTCCGTGTCAATTGGCCGAACAACGGCCGGTGACGGAAGATCGTCAGTTGGCGGATCTCCGCGTCTTGGTCGTGTCCGACGATTGGGACGTGGCGCGCATTTGGCAGCGTTATCTGGGGTTCCACGGCGCAGCGACCAAGGGCGTTTCGAGCGTATTGGCCGTGCTCACGGAATGCCGGTCGGCCGCCGAGACCGGTAACGCCTATGATTTCGCTTTGATCGACAGCGAATTCGGTGATGGGGCCACTTTGGACCTGGGAAGCCAATTGCTGCATGACCCGGCATTCGGAGGCGTGCGGCCGATTTTGGTGGCGTCTCGCTCCCAACGGTCCACCCGTCCCGAGGCCGTCCGTCGCGGGTTTGTCCGCACGCTTACCAAACCGGTTCGCCGAGAGAATTTGGTCAACACGTTGGCGGCGGTTGTCGGTCGTCGGTCGGCGCGCGTTGATGTCGCGTCCGGCGAAGCGCGCGATGTGACCCGATTCGATTGGGTGAAGCCCTCCATCGAGGAGGCTACGGTTGCCGGCGCACTGATCTTGGTGGCCGAAGACAATCCGACCAACCAGTTGGTGATGCACAAATTGATGAGCCGGCTGGGTTATGTCATCGACATGGCGGCGAATGGTTTCGACGCGATCGACAAATTGGGGCGGAAGCCCTATGGGCTGTTGATTGCCGATTGTCACATGCCGGAAATGGATGGTTACGAGTTGACCACACGCATTCGTGCCGAGGAGAGCAAGACCGGCGCCCGCCTGCCGATCATCGCTTTGACGGGTGACGCTTTGGCCGGAGCGGCCCAATATTGTTTCGACGTCGGGATGGACGATTATTTGAGCAAACCGGTCTCTATCGATCTGTTGGACGCGACCGTGCAAAGATGGCTGCCAACGGCTGCGGCCTTGCGCCGCCCGGCGCCGCCGCCGGCATCATTGCCGGTAACGGTGGCGACGGAAGAGGTCGCTACGAGTCCCGATGGTTCGCCGGCCGAACCTGGGACCATCCAGGAGATCGATCCGTCCCGATTGACCGAGGCTTTCGGGGGGTTCAGCGAGGATGCGGTCGCTTTGCTCGATCAGTTTTTTGTCAGCGCCGCGAACGACATCGAACAACTGCGGGACGCCCTGGCCCGAAGCGACAGCGAAACGGCGCGGCGGACGGCGCATCATGCGGGGGGGGGCGCCAAAGGTATCGGCGCTGTGGCGTTCGCTTCTCTGTGTGTTGCGATCGAACAGTCCCTGACGGGAGAGGGCGGGGGCAATGTCGAACAGCTGGTCGCGCAAATGGCTCCGGCGCTGGAGCGGGCCCGCCAGCAGTTCACGAACGTCCGGCTGTCCGTCGGCGAAGGGGCCGTCGTATAATATCGCCCTCTGGCGTTTTCGATTTCGGCCAAAGGAATTATCATCATTCCTTCGGCCAGCTGTTGATCATGGCCTTCTTTTTGGCCAGCGCCTTGGGGTTCGGAGGCGGAAGCGACGTCGTTTGATTGGCGGCGAAGCGACGCGGGGTGCCCTTTCCGGTAAACCAAACCTCGCAAGTGGCCAAGCCGCTGTTGAGAAAATAATAGGTTTCATTCGCCCGGCTGAACTTGCGGCCGTCGATGAGAAGATGCCGGTGGGTGGGGGGCACCACCTGCAACAGTCCGCGGCCTTCCTCGCCATTGAAACGGACAACCATGCGATTGAGCGGCAAACTGCCAAAGTCGCCTAACCGGCACGCCTGTGTCAGGACGGGATCGGGCTTGCCGACCGTCCAATAGGGCTTATCGCTGATGGCGGTGATGACCCATGGCGATTCATCGATCGAAGGCAAATTTTGGAAGGGAGCGGGTGCGATCAAGCGATCGGGAACGGTTCCCTTCAGATGTCCGTCGTCCGGTTGTCCGACTTTCCCCGCTTGCGGGGGGTCCGGCGGTGGTTCGTGATAATCGAGAGGCGGTTTGGCGCCGCTTGGGGACGCCAGGGCGAGCATACAGAGGATGAGGGGGAGAACCGCGGGTTTCACTACCAACGCATCACATGAACGGGCTTTTTGGGTTTCTTGTCGGCCGCGCTGAGTTGGCTGACGCCGGACGTGCCATCGGCGCCTTGCAATTTGCTCATGAGAATCCAGTCCTTCACCGCCATAAAGCGGGGCGCGAGAAATTGATAGGCGCGCCGCAACACCTCGGGTTTGTCCGGCGACATCTTGATTTCCACGGAGTCCCACTCGGCCAATATGTCGTCCCAGGCCATCAGCTTGGCGTGAATGTCGTCGCGTTTGTCCCGGATATAGGCGATCTGGCTATCGAGGTTGCGCAAGACCGACAGAATTTCACCGGTTTGCGCGTCGACCTCGAGAAAAGCGGCGTTGAAGTCGTCAACCGCCCGCAACCCTAGCCGCGCCACCTGGTCGGCGACTTCGAGAACGCTGCGTTCGCGTCCATAAAGCCGCCGCAAGTCCTGGATCTTTTTTTCCATGCGCTCAACATGGCGAAACCGATCGCGCAGCGCTTCGATATAGGCGAGTTCATGGGCGAGCGTCTCGACATGCGTGACAACCGCCTCCTTGTTGTCGCGGCCCAGGCCAAGTTTTTCCGCGGCCTCGCCGAAGGCCTTGTTGACCGTCTTTTTGATTTGCGGATCGTTGGCCAATTGCAACAATTCTTCCGGGTCGGTGACCACTTGCTGGCCACCGGTCATCCAATTGACCAACTGAATACTCACCCGTTGGTAGGCGATTTGCAGATGGCGCTCCGAGAGTTCCCAGGATGCTTCGCGCGTGAGAATTTCTTTGGGCAAGGGGTCGCCGAGGCGCAAGCCCTTGACATATTTCAGAGCTTTTGTGACCTGTTCCAGCATCAGATCGTCGGGGCTGCCGTCGGCAATCTTGAATTCGCGCCTGATCCCCTTGAAGGGGAGGGACACATGATTTTTGGCGAACCGGATGGTCAGCACCACTTCGCCGCTTTGTTCGGATTTTTGAAAAAATGCGTCTTCCAGCTTATGGAAGAAAACATTGTCGAAAACCACGCGTGGGATCGCGTCGGGGGCGGGAGAGTCGAGAGCCTCGTCAGACATGGCGTTCAAACATTCATTCAAGCCGAAACGAACGGATCATAACATGAGCCGTGCCGGCTCGGGAGTGGCCGGACGGGAGAGGACAGGACAGGGCAGGGCAGGGCAGGTCTCATGACCGTTCGATGCGCTCCATATCGTCGTCGCTGAAGCCAAAGTGATGTCCGATTTCATGGATCAATACATGGCGGACGATGGCACGCAGATCTTGACCGGTTTCGCACCAGAAATCGAGCAGCGGGCGCCGATAGAGAAAAATCATGTCGGGTGTGGTGCGGACGTCGAACAAGGAACGGTGCGGCAAAGCGACGCCGCGATAGAGGCCAAGAAGATCAAAGGGGCTGTCTAATTCCATCTCGTCTTCCGTTTCCTCGTCCGGAAACTCTTCGATTTTGATGATCACGGCGCCCAGATGACCGCGGAGTTCCGAAGGGATACGGTCCAATTCCGCAGCGGCGATCATTTCCAGTTCGACCAAGTCGGGTGGTGTCGTGTGGGTCATTCGCATTTCTCACACTCCCGGGGAGGGATGCCGATATTTCTGCGTCTATCCTTAAGTGCGCCTTGAGGACGCTGCCAAGCAACCCCATTGTTTTTTGGACCCGGCCCGCGACGGACAAATCCTTATTCTCGCCAACGGAGGTCATCGTCATGATCGAACGTCTTTCCGCAGTGGAGCGTGACGCGTTACCGATTCGATTGCCCGAATGGCGTTGGGTGGCCGATCGGGATGCCCTGTGCCGTTCTTTGCAATTCGCTGATTTCTGCGATGCTTTCGGGTTCATGACCAAGGTTGCTTTGACGGCCGAGCGGATGAACCACCACCCGGAATGGTTCAATATTTACAACCGCGTCGATATCACGCTGTCGACCCATGATTGTCAGGGTGTCTCGCAAAAAGACGTATCTTTGGCTCAGGCGATCGATGACTACTATTCCAATCGCAAGTGACGCGGCGAAATTCAGCGTCTGTCGATTTACATGCGGCGCGTGGCGTGGGAATATGCGCCCCGCTCGTTCGAGAATCAGCTGAGCCTCTCATGTTTCGTTCTTTCATTCAGTTTCCCGCCGCCGTCATGGTGGCTGCCGTTCTCTTCGCAGCGCCGGCTCCCGCTTGGGCGGAGACTGCGGGCGCTCAGGCCATGGCGCGTGGCGAATATGCCCGTGCCGTCAAGGAATTGACGGTGGCGGCCAAGGCCGGTGACCGGCAGGCTCAATATGACCTGGGATTGGCGTTCCGCGACGGCAAGGGGATGGGCCGCGATCTGAATCAGGCCTACAAATGGATTCGCCAAGCGGCGGACAAGGACCTCCCCGAAGCGCAGTTCGAAGTCGGCCAGATGGAAGAAGACGGCGAAGGCACGGAAAAGAACGTTGCCGATGCCGCCGAATGGTATCGCAAGGCGGCTCAACAAGGAAATGTGCCGGCGATGTTTGCCCTGGGCGAGCTCTTTCGGAACGGTGATGGTGTCGCCAAGGACGAAGGGCAGGCTGTTCGGTGGTATCGTCCGGCGGCCGACAAAAACGACATCGAGAGTCAATTGGCTCTTGGCAAGCTCTATCAGCAAGGTGTTGGCGTTCCTAAAAATCTGGGCGATGCCGCCGTATGGTTCCGCAAGGCGGCGCAATTGGGAAGCCCGGAAGGCCGCTATCTGCTGGCGATGCTGTTGATGGACGGCGATCCGGCCCACCGAATCGGACATAGTCCGTCCCGTGCCTCGGTCGAGGCCATGGAATGGTTGCGCGCCGCCGCCAGCCAGGATTTCGCTCCGGCTCAATATTATCTGGGCATGGCTCATCTCACCGGCGTCGAAGCGCCCCTCGACGGGCCTACGGCTGTGCGGATGTTGCTGCAGGCGGCCGATCAGGGACATCCCGAGGCCTTGTACCAGTTGGGGCGTGTCTATGGACAAGGCACGATCGTGACGCAAGACAACGTTCGAGCCTTTATGTATCTGGATCTGGCCGTTGAAATGGGTAATGAGGCGGCGCGGACGGATCGTGATGATCTCGGGCGGACATTTTCGCCCGCATCGCTCCAATTTGCGAAAAAGCGCGCCCAGGAATGGCTGCAAATCCGTGGAATGTAAGTGAAGGTTGGCTGGTGAGTGACGGCCTCTTGCGGATTTCGTTGCGGAAGCGATTCGATCGCCGACGATTCCGATTTTTTTTGCAATGCAGAAGGTCTATTGTACAGAGTCTCGTTAGTGTGTTTTGTGATTGAGCAAATGAAATCCCTTTTCCATCTTTCCCTTTTGTTCGGCATTCTCGCCGCGACGGCCGCCGGAGCGGCTGAAGGGGGAGATGCGCCCAAGGTTTCGACTTTGGCGATCGGTGGCGCCGCTCAGCCGAGCGAGGGCACGCGTCTGGCCGGATGGGGGGATGGGTCTCTGGTCGCTGGCGTGACTCCGATGCCCAGCAGCGCCTTCAGCAATCCGTCCTCGAAAGGCATGAAGATGGGCGGCTTCCTGGCTTGGCAGGCGGACGACTATCGTCTTGATGCGTCTCTTTCGCCCTCTCGCGATGGCAGTGTCGTCGCTGGACTGGCTGCAGCGGTGGGCGCGCGGCCCGGGCAAACCGGAACCAGTTACGGTTTGCGTCTGGGCGCCGCTTGGTTGGGGGAACGCTTTACCATCAATCCGGCCAGTGGAAGCCTTGTCGGCTTGTCCGACGTGGTGTCTCCCACCTCCGACGTCAATTTGACCTTCACGGTCAGCCATGCGCTGACGCCCAGCTTAAGCGTCATCGGCACCGCCGAGGCGCGGCGGCCCGTCGGGACTCCGGCGGACGGTGTGTCCGTACAGAGTCGGTTCCTGGTCGGCGCCGGGCTCGGCTATCGCTTTTAGAGCGGTTTGCGCTTCGCTTGAACCGCTCTAAATTTGCGCTCTAAATCGTCAGAACCAGTTTCCCCGTTACCGCGCGGCTTTTCAGCAGGCTGATCGCCTCGCCGGCGGCGTCCAGCGGTAAAGTCCGGGACACGGTCGGCTGCAATTTTCCTTCGATAAACCAGGCAAACAGCGCCTGAAAGCTCTGCCGCAATCCGGCAGGGTCAAGTCGTCGGTAGGCCCCCCAGTGGTAGCCGATCACCGAAATGTTTTTGACCAGGAGAATATTGGCTGGAATTTGCGGGACCATGCCGCTGGCGAAGCCGATCGCCAGGATACGGCCGTTCGGCGCGGTGCAGCGGAGCGAAGCGTCGAAGACCGCGCCGCCCACCGGGTCATAGACGACATCCGCACCTCGTCCGGTGGTGAGCGCCTTGACTCTCTCGCGAATGTCTTGGCTGCGATAGTCGATGCCGAAATGGGCCCCGTGGGCCAGGGCCACGGCGATTCGGTCGGTCCCGCCGGCCGTCGCGATCACCGTCGCGCCAAGAGCGCGGCCAATTTCGACCGCGCTCAAGCCCACGCCTCCGGCGGCGCCATGGACCAACAGAGTTTCGCCGGCTTGCAGTCGGGCCTTGGCGGTCAAACTGTGATGCGAGGTCCCGTAGATGATGGGGAAGCCCGCCGCGGTGACCCAGTCCATGCTAGGGGGCAGCAGATGGACGTCCGAGGCGCGGGCCACCACCTGTTCGGCAAAGCCGCCGGCGTCAAGCGCCGCCATGACTCGATCGCCGGTCCGCAGACCGCAGACGTCGGGGGCGATTTCGACGATGTCGCCGGCCACCTCGAAACCGGGAATGAACGGGGGGACCTGTTTTTCCTGATATGTCCCGGCGATCAGAAGGCCGTCGGCGAAATTGACGCCGGCGGCGCGGACCCGGATGCGAACGGAGCCCGACGTCAGGTCCGGCGGCGCGACATCGGCGACGACCAGCCCACTTTCGTCTCCCAATGTCCGGCAAAGCACGGCGCGCATAGCGGTCCTCCGTAATTTTGATCGAATCATGCACCAGAAGCCGCCATGATATGAAGATATGGGTGGCACCGGGGAGATGATTTTCGCATGCATCGTTCGTGGGGTTTCGGGCTGTGGCTGTGGCTGACGTTACTGCTGGGGTTTCCCGTGGCCGGTTGGGCCGAAGGTGTCGGGTCTCTCCTCTCGTCGCCTGGTGGTCCGTCATCGGCTGTCCCGGCCAAGGCAACGATCATCACCGATGACGCCGCCGATGTCGCCAAGGCGCTGGCTGCGGCCCAAGCCGATGTGCAGCGGTCCTCGGACGCCAATGGATCGCTTCCGGCAGGGGCAACCCAAGAGGAACTGCTCGAACGCGATCACCAAGTGAGACATCTGGTCGACACGTTGACCCGCCATCGCGATACCCTTGGTCGATTGCCGGAAATCAGACGACGCGCGGAGGATCAGCAACAAGAGGCGCGATCTTGGAAGGGGTTCGCGCAGTCGCCGCCCTATTCGCTGCTTTTGGTCGATCAATTGCGGGAAGCCCTGGAAACCGCCACGGTCGAGATCTCCGCGGCCGAGTCCAGGAAAGCGATGATCGGCGAAGAATCCGATGAGGCGGAAAAGCGCTTCAAAGCTGCCGAGGTTCTGGTTCGACAAAGTGAAGAACGAAGCGGCCAGGAAAAGACCCAGGATGGTCGCAACCGGCAGTCCTGGCTGGCCGATCTCGCCCGTCTGCGCAGTCGCGTTGCCGCCGAGGATGTCGCGGAAGCGCAGCTCCAGACCGCCATTGCCGAGGCGGAAGGTGCGATGAAACGGGACGAGGCCCGCCTGCTGGAGACGCAGCTTGGGGTGGCGCGCAAAAGCGTGCGTTTTTCGCAAGCCGATCTGGATGGCGTGCTGGAGGCCATCGACCGCCAGCGCTCGCAATTGGAGGAGCGCGCGAAAAGCCTCAGCGCGAAGACAGCAGCGATCCATCTGGAGGTCCTGCGTGCCCAGCAAGCTTTGACCGCGGCCCGGGCCGAATCGCCGAAGGAAACGGAATCCGCCGCGCAGCGAACGGCGCGGCAGACGTTGCTCGCGCAATGGCTCGAATTGCGGCAGGGCCAATCCGACAATCATGACCTGGCCATGGATGCCACCCAGCGTCTGCTCGAACTGCGCAGCTGGGAGCGGGTCGGGTGGCAATTTCGGTGGCGTCTGATCAATGGCGGTGACGCCGACAAACTGTCGGAAGCCCGCAAGATGATGGATCAGCGCATCGCTTCGATTGGGACCTTGATCCGCTATGTCGAACGCGAAATCGCGCTTTCGAACGGACGCATCGGCGAATATGAATTGCGTCAAAAGGGGCAACTCTCGGCAACCGAGGCCGACATGGTGTCGCGCTTTTTAACCGTCGAGCGGGAAAGGACCGAGTTGCTGCGGTCGGCTCAGCAGTCGGTTGAAGCCTGGCGGCGGACACTGATGGTGTGGCGCAAGGAGTTCGTGTCCGATGGCGACGGCTGGACCTGGACCGGCTTGCTTGATGATTGGAAGAGCGCGCTCCGGCAGGGAATCGTCAGCTTTTGGAATTTCGAGCTGTTCACCGCCGAGGACAATCTCGACATCGACGGGCGCAAGGTCCAGGCGATTCGCAGCATCACCATTGGCAAGAGTCTCGGTGTCATTCTGCTGCTTCTGATCGGTTATCTGTTGACCGAGTGGGTGTTGCGGGCTATCCGCCGCTTGGCGACTCGCCAACTCGGGTTTGACGCCGGTCACACCAACACGGTGCTGCGGTGGTTGCATGTCATCGTGTTGTCCATGCTGTTCATCGTCGCTCTTTACACGGTCAATATCCCACTGACGGTGTTCGCCTTTCTGGGCGGTGCCTTGGCGATCGGCGTCGGGTTCGGCACCCAGGTTTTGCTGAAAAATATGATCAGCGGCGTCATGCTGCTGATCGAGCGTCCGTTGCGGGTCGGCGATATGGTCGAAGTGGGCTCGGTGGTCGGAACGGTGACCAATATCAGTATTCGCTCGTCGACCGTCCGCACATCGGACGGCATCGAGATCTTGGTGCCGAATTCCACCTTCATCGAGAACAATGTGACCAACTGGACCTATTCGAACGCCAAGGTGCGGCGTTCGGTGAGTGTCGGTGTCGACTATGGCGCTTCGCCCGAACGCGTCTCCGAGGTGCTTCTGGCGGTGGCTCATGGACATTCCAATATCGTTGCCGATCCGCCGCCCCGGGTGCTGTTCGAGGACTTCGGAAGCGAAACGATGGGCTTCAAACTGCAATATTGGATCGATTATGGACGGGGCGCCGACGCCTCGCTGATCGCCAGCGAACTACGCTTCCGCCTGGTCGACGCGCTGGCGGCGGCGGGAATTTCCATTCCCTTGCCGCAACGGGTCGTTTATCTCAAGAACGTGGACGAGTTGCCGGCTTGACGGGGGCGTCCTCGTGGGAGTGGAAGGATCATATGGTGCAGATGAGGGGTTATTTCGGTATCGGCGTCGAAGGCGTGAGCAAGCAGGCCAATGTCGGCAGCCTGTTTCGCTCCGCCCATGCGTTCGGCGCCGGTTTCGTCTTCACCGTGGCGGCCGACTACACGCGCCGTGCCGCCGGGCGGGCCGATACCTCCGATGCGGTGACGCAGGTGCCCTTTTATGCCTTTCCCGATCTCGCCAGCATGCAGTTGCCAAAGGGATGCCGCTTGGTCGGCGTCGAACTGGTGGAGGACGCGATCGATTTGCCGTCCTTCCATCATCCGTCTCAGGCCGCTTATGTGCTGGGGCGCGAGCGAGGATCGCTGACCCCGGAGTTGCTGGCCCGATGCGATCATGTGGTGAAGATCCCGACGCGATTCTGCGTGAATCTGGGCATCGCCGGGGCGATCGTGATGTATGACCGGGTGACCAGCCTGGCCCGTTTCGCGCCGCGTCCGGTCCGAGTCGGTGGTCCCACCGAGGATTTGGCCAAACATCGTCATGGCGAGCCGGTGTTCCGCACGCCGGAACGCATGGCGCTTTATCGCAGCCAGGGGCCGGACGAAGGCTGATGTGATGCTGCGGACGACGATCGAGCAGTGGCAGGTTCTGCGAACGATTGTGACCGAGGGCGGCTTCGCCCAGGCTGCCCGCGTTTTGAACCGCAGTCAGTCATCGGTGAGCTATGCCGTGGCGCAACTTCAGGATCGGCTCGGATTGGCCTTGCTCTGCATCGAAGGCCGTCGGGCCCGACTCACCGATGCCGGTCGCGCGTTGCTCGAAGATGCCTCGCCCCTGATCGAAGAGCTCGTCTTGCTGGAAGAGCGGGCCCTGGCGCTGACCCGTGGTGACGCGCCGCGACTGCGATTGGCGGTTGACAGCATTTTTCCCAAATCCCGCCTGTTTTCGGCATTGACGCTTTTCCGGCGCCGTCACCGCCACACGCGGCTCGACTTGCAGGAGATGGTGCGGGTCGACCCGAAAGAGGTGCTGTCTTCCGGAGCGGTGGATCTTTGCATCGGGACGCATGCGGCGGGTGACTATTTAAGTCAACATCTGATGGATGTCGAACTGATCGCCGTGGCCTGTCCCGGCCATCCGCTGCACGCGGTTCGCCGTGCGGAACTGACGATGGCGGATTTATCGCGCCATCTTCTGGTGACCATTCAGGACCGCGATATCCCGTTGATCAACACGGCCTTGTCGGGTCGCACCCGCCAGCATTGGATGGTCAATACGATCGATGCCGCCATCGATGCCGTGGTCAGCGGCCTCTGTTTCGGCTGGCTGCCGAAGCATATGATCACATGCCATCTGGCGGACGGGCGCTTGGCGCCACTCAGGCTTAGCTCGGGATTGGTCCGCGCGATTCCGCTGTATCTGATCTTCGCCGACCCCAAGCGGGCCAGTCCCGCCGTACAAACTTTGGCGACGCTGATCGCCGCGCAGTCTTAATTGGTTTGCTTGGCGAAGCCCGCGGGAAGGACCTCCGGGCCACAGGCGATGAGCGCGTCGTTGTCCGCCCCGCAGTCCTCCAGGAAGGTGATCTTGGCGAATTCGTCGATGACCAGGATGGGATAGGTCGGACCAGTATCGCGATAGCTTTGCATCAGCGGCAGATGATCGTTCTGGAAGCAGACGGTCTTGCTCGGGTTCTGGGCGATCCACTGCGGAAAGAAGATGACGCCGTGCAGATGCCGTTCGACCAGATTGACGGCGACGCTCACCGAGGTTCCCGTCGGTTCGGTCCATGAGACCTTGAACACCTCGTCGGAGAGCCGGACGATGTGGACTTTTTGATCCTTCACCCAACGGCCGCCGACCATGCCGCTGTGGATGCGATAGTCGATGGTCATGGCGTTCTTGACATACAGTTCATACTGCCAGCCATTGTCATAGGTATAGATAAAGTGCTTGCCGATGAAACGGGTCAGGGTTTCGGGCTTGGTCGATTCGTAGTTTTCGGAGGACATCGTTCAGGGTCCGTTCGGTGGGTTACGGTTAGAGCCGCTTGGCGGGAGGCGCCAGGAGCGGCCACAGAGGGCGATGGCCAGGATAAATTCATCTATTGGATTTAAAAGCGCAGATATCGGGTCTAAAAGATCAAGAAAATAGATATGTTTCTCGTTTCAAATGGGTCTGACGGGCATCCGGCCCCTTGGCTTCGCGCGAGCCAGCGACGCTGGCATTTATAATGTCGGCGAAGCCGACCCGTGCGGGCGCTCAGTGTGCCATCGCGTCGAAACCGGGTGGAAACAAACAATCATCGCGCGTTCTCTCGATTACCCTGTCATTTTTGCCGCGATCTGTTGACAAGGCCGTTCGGGCAGGGCACTCCATAGGCTTCCGATTGCGCCAAAAGGTATTGTTGTCGCCATGTTTCCCAGATTAGCCGGCGTTTCCGCCGTTATCCTCCTTGCCTCCGTCATTCTTGCCCCGTCCGCCCAGGCCGATAGCGCCAAGTCGCTGGGCAAATCCGGTGATTGGGAAAGCTTTACCTATTCGGACAAGGCCGGGAAGGTTTGCTACACGGCGAGTTTGCCGAAACGGAGCCTGAACGCCGCCAAAGGGCGAGGAGAGACCTATCTCTCGATCACCCATCGACCGAACGACAAAAGCTTCGATGTGGTTAGCGTCACCGCCGGCTATAGCTTCAAGAAGGACGCTCCGGCCGAAATCGATATCGGCGGCGCCAAATTCGATCTCTACACGACCGGCGACGGCGCTTGGGCTCGCAACGACAAGGCGGTGATCCAGGCCATGCTCAAGGGCAAGGGGCTGGTGATTCACGGCACGCCGGTCAAAGGGGACCCGACCGCCGATACCTATTCCCTGGATGGTTTCGTCAAGGCCTATGCCGATATCGGCAAGGCCTGTGGCGCGAAATAACGCGTAGTGGCATGGTTCATCTTAATTGAAGGGTGCCACTATAGCCCGAGCGGCGTTTTTGCAATTCCGATCGGTTTTCCTTGCGTCGGTGACCTTCGGGCCCATATGTATCGGCCATGAGTGACTTGAAGAATCTCGTCGGCTTGTCCCGAACGGAACTGGCCGAGGAAATGGCGCTGATCGGCGAGAAGCCGTTTCGCGCCAAGCAACTTTGGCATTGGATCTATAACCGCGGAGCCGTCGATTTTCAGGCGATGACGACGCTTGCCAAGCCGTTGCGGGACAAATTGGCCGAACATTACCGGGTGGTGCGCCCGGAAGCCTCGCGCGTGCAGACCTCCACTGACGGGACGCGCAAATGGCTGATGCGGTTTACCGACGGCAATGAGGCCGAGACCGTCTATATTCCCGAGGAAGACCGGGGCGCCGTCTGCGTGTCCTCGCAGGTCGGCTGTACGCTGACCTGCAAGTTCTGTCACACCGGAACCCAACTTCTGGTGCGCAATCTGACGGCAGCCGAGATCGTCGGCCAATTCATGGTGGCGCGCGATTCCTACGACGAATGGCCAAGCACCATCGACGGTGGGCGGATGATCTCCAATATCGTCCTGATGGGGATGGGCGAGCCCTTGTTCAATTACGATAATGTGGCGAAGGCGCTGAAGATCATCATGGACGGCGAGGGCATCGCCGTTTCCAAGCGGCGCATCACCTTGTCGACCTCAGGCGTGGTGCCGATGATCCGCCGCTGTGGCGAGGAGTTGAAGGTCAATTTGGCGGTCAGTCTGCATGCGGTGACCGACGAAATCCGTGATCGCATCATGCCGATCAACAAGAAATATCCGCTGGCCGAATTGATGCGGGCGCTGCGCGATTATCAGACCAACAATGCCCGGCGGATCACCTTCGAATATCTCATGCTGAAGGGCATCAACGATTCCCTGGCCGACGCCCGTGCCCTGGTCAAATTGGTCGAAGGGGTTCCGGCGAAGTTCAATCTGATCCCCTTCAACAAATGGCCCGGCTCCGACTATGAATGTTCGGACATGACGGACATCAAGCGCTTTTCGGATGCGCTGTTCGCGGCCGGCTATTCGGCGCCGATCCGCCAGTCGCGCGGCAGCGACATTCTGGCGGCCTGTGGCCAGTTGAAAAGCGACAGCGAACGGACCCGTTGTTCGCGCCTGAAAGCCAGGCTCGACGCCGGCATTTCCGACGAGCACCATCCGGAGGGCGAGCCCTCCGTGCATGCGGGTTAAACCCAATGCTATTCACGTAAGGAGCCGCGCAATAATAACCGCACCTCTTTCATCATTCCCGCAAAAGCGGGAATCCAGCCGGCGGTATGGATCCCCGCCTGCGCGGGGATGACGAGATGGTTCGTTTATTTCTGCGGAACTTAAGTGAACGGCGTTGGGGTTAACCCCGAGCAGCGTTCACGTCATCGCCCGACCGAAAGGGGCGGGGCGATCCTTCCCAGCGGCACCATTTGCCGGGTCATCGTCTTCCCGGTGTCCATCGTAATTCAGTGTAACACATTGAAATATATTATATTTTCGATGTGGCGCGATATTTGCTTTTCCCTCCGCACTTGTTGCGAGGGAGAGCAGTCATGGTGCATTCCATCCGGAATCTGGCCGATTCCCAAAGTCTACTCCAATTGGCGACGCGCGGACGAGCCGCTGCCGCCGGATCGAGTGACAGCATCGCCTCCCTTGTGGAGACGGCGCAAAGCGGGACTGGCAAGGATGCCTCGACCTCGGCGATCACCTCGATTCTGGACAACAGCCAAACCCAGAGCGCCAGTACCCAGAGCGCCAGCGGCGATTTCTCCAGCGCCTTTCAGCGCCTATCTTCGAGTTTGCAGTCCATGATGGTGCAGTTGCAGTCGTCGGCGCCGGTCTCCGCGGATGCCGCCAGCATAGCGACGGATAGCACAGGGACCGCCAGTACAGCGACGGATGGCGCGGCGACGGATTCGACGGCAGCGGTCCTCAGCGGTTCCGCCAAGACCACCACCAGCGGAGCCGAAGACACGGCGAGCGCCACGCGCCATAGTACCGGGGGAAATCGGGCCTTGCAGGGCGACGCCAGCGCCTTGATCAACGATCTGCGCGGCTTTATCCAAGTCGCCAATGGGGATGCCTCCCTGGCGAGCGACGGAAGCATCGCGACGGCCAATGATAACGCTGCAACATCGACGTCGACTGCGGCGAATGCCACCGCGTCGGTCTCCGAAGCCGCGACTCAGGCGGCGGCCTCGGATCGGGCCACGACCAATGCCATGAGCGACATGACCTATAACTTCGCCCAAAATCTTTTTCAGGCCATGCAGAACTATAGCGCGGCAAGCAGCAATGCGACCGTTTCCCAGCGGAGTCCGGCGGTGAGCGCCGTCGGCTGACGCCGATTGCGCCTGTTGGGACTCCGCTCCCCTTGCCTCGCCGGATCGATCCCCTATACTGCGCCGCCAGAGCATCTTCCTGTTACAAGGCGCGTATCCCATGAAAGGCGAAGTTAAGAAAGTCGTTCTGGCCTATTCCGGTGGGTTGGACACCTCGATCATCCTGCGCTGGCTGCAAGATCAATATCAGTGCGAGGTGGTGACCTTCACCGCCGATCTCGGCCAGGGCGAGGAATTGGAACCGGCACGCAAGAAAGCCCTGATGATGGGCATCAAGCCGGAAAACATCTATATCGACGATCTGCGCGAGGAATTCGTCCGCGATTTCGTTTTTCCGATGTTCCGCGCCAATGCCCTTTATGAAGGGGTTTATCTGCTCGGCACCTCGATCGCCCGGCCCTTGATCGCCAAGCGTCAAATCGAGATTGTCCAGGCGACCGGCGCCGACGCGGTCGCCCATGGCGCCACCGGCAAGGGCAATGACCAAGTCCGCTTCGAATTGGGCTATTACGCCCTGAAACCCGACATCAAGGTGATCGCGCCTTGGCGTTTGTGGGAGCTGAATTCGCGGACCAAGCTGCTCGATTTCGCCGAGAAGCACCAGATTCCGATCTCCAAGGACAAGCGGGGCGAGGCGCCTTATTCCACCGACGCCAATCTTCTGCACATCTCCTACGAAGGCAAGGCGCTGGAGGATCCCTGGGTCGAGCCCTTCGAAGACATGTTCACCCGCTCGGTCAGTCCCGAAAAGGCCCCCGATCAGGCGACCTATGTCGAGATCGCGTTCGAGCAGGGCAACGCGGTGGCGATCGACGGTGAAAAGCTGTCGCCGGCCGCTTTGCTGACCAAGCTGAACAGCCTGGGCGGCGCCAACGGCATCGGGCGTCTCGATCTGGTGGAAAACCGCTTCGTCGGCATGAAGAGCCGGGGCGTCTATGAAACGCCCGGCGGCTCCATCCTGATCGTCGCCCACCGGGCCATCGAAAGCCTGACGCTCGATCGTGGCGAGTCGCATCTGAAGGACGAATTGATGCCGCGCTACGCCGAGCTGATCTACAACGGCTTCTGGTGGAGTCCGGAACGCAAGGCGATCCAGACGATGATCGACGAGGTCAGCCAGAATGTCTCGGGCGTCGTGCGGCTCAAGCTCTACAAGGGCAATGTCACGGTGGTCGGGCGCAAGTCGGAGAAGTCGCTCTATCGTCTCGACTATGTGACTTTCGAAGAAGACTCGGTCTACAACCAGCGCGATGCGGAAGGCTTCATCAAATTGAATGCGCTACGCATGCGTCTGGCCAAAATGGCCCGCGGTTAAACAAACGGAGCATCGTGCGATCAGACAGGATCACTTCATTTTCCGTCATTGCCGGGCTTGACCCGGCAATCCATGAACCACCGGGGCGAGCCCGGTGGTGATGGTTCTGAGGGTGTTTCGTCTGATCGCAAACCGTTCTATTCCTGCAACTCGATCCCTGCCGCCTGCAAGGCTTGGTCGATCGGGGTGAATAAATTTACTCCCGTAGACGACGTCCCGCGCAGCAGCATGGCGCGCGCCATGCCAACCACATTCCCCTCGGCGTCTAATAGAGGCCCGCCGCTGTTGCCCGGTTGGATGGACACGTCGCTCTGGATTTGCGGGATACCATTGATGTTCCGATAACCGCTGACGATCCCCTTGGTCACGCTGCCGGACAGGCTGGTCGAGAGCGGGGCGCCAACGGCGTAGACCTCGCTGCCCACGGCGACGGGGGTAATGGAGACCGGCAAGGCATCGGGCATGGCCTCGCGGGCTTTGATCAGCGCCACATCGTGGCGTCGTTCCACCGACAAGACATCGCCGATCATTTCATGCCCGTTGGCCTGGCGCAGCCGCACTTCGTGGGCGTCGCCGACGACATGGCTATCGGTGATCACATAGCCGTCGCGGTTGACGACGAAGCCGGACCCATGCTCCGCTCCGTGCAACACCGTCACCACGCCATTCTGCACATCTTGCATATGGCCGACGATCGCACCGCCGAACGGCGAGCGTCCCTTGAATCGAAGGGGGCCGGTTCCGGCCGCCGCTTTGGCCGGCGACACAACCAGGGCGTTGAAGGCGGGATCGGCCAGCAGCGCTTTGACATTGTTGCCGATGGCCGTTTCGAATACATGCTGACGGCCATTGGGTACGGCGGTTGTCGAAACCGCATAACCGTGCGTGGCGATGGTCAAAGCGACGCTATTTGTGCTGGTGTCGAAGATCTGCCATTCAATATCTAGACTTATCTCCGCTCGAACGGCTGCCAGGGCGTTCACGGTTCCATCGGGGAAGCACCTGTTTTCCTTGTCGCCCTGAACGGTGGCGCCGACCAGAAGGTCCGGTCGCCAGGTAGTCTTGTCTTCGAAGAGATTGTCGGGGTCGGACAAAACGTTGTAATTCGCCGCCTTCAACTCCTTGTAGAACGGGCGTGCCCAAAGGGGCGCCGGGCGGCCCGGCGCGCCGTGATTGATATTGATGACACCGTTCGGCACACAGGAGGCCCCGAGTTCAGTGGCGCCGATGACGGTTCCGTTTTCAATGCGGGAAGCCAGCGTCTTGAAGAGGATGGAGCGACTGGCGGTGCCGGCGGGGATGGGAATCGGCGTGGCGGGCGGAACAGGATTGAAATCCGTCGCCGCCGTGACGTTGTTCGGCTTGTCTGGCGTCGCGCAGCCGGCCAGAGCCAATGTTACGATCAAAACCGAGATGGTCTTCAACACCAGTTTCGTCGCCATTGTCATCCCGTCCGCATCAGCTTTTTAGCCAAAAAAGAGCATTTCACCACAGAGACACAGAGAGCGCAGAGATTTTTCAAAGTGTTACGGAAACATGAAGGTTCACCCGAAAGGTGACGAGAGCTATTCGACAAAGTCCTTGTTTTTCCTCTGCGTTCTCTGTGGTTCATCTGCCGAATTTAGGCTTGGCGCTCCCAGGAAAAGTGACCTCGACAACGCCTCGGGGCGAGACTATCCGAGGGATCATAAGGTTTCAATGGTCGGTGGTGCCGGCTCGGCTTGTCAGGGGAAGGGCGACAGTCCGAACAGAAACTCATGGCCGCCCAATAACAGAGCATAACTCACCAGGCCGAGCAGAATGGGCGCCCACAGGCGTTTCCACCGCAAGCGCGCCCGGCCGCCGAGGATGGCCAGAAACGGGACATTCGACGTGGTGGCGGCCAGACGCGACCACTGAGCCGGGTCTTCCTTGCGTTTGCGGGCGTCTTGCAAGGTGGTGCCGCCCAAGGCCAAGCCGCCGATGGCGCCGAACAAGATCAGCGAGGTCAGATCGCCCAACGCCAGGATATGGATGATCGCGGTCAGGCCCAATCCCCACATCAACGGGTGACGGGTGATGGCGAACAGGCCTTCCGGCGCGGCCTCGCCCGGGCGATTGTCCATCAAGGTGGGATTGTCGGGGCGCAAGGCGCCGACAAGAAACATCAGGGCGACGGGCATGACGGCCAGCGCCAGCCAGCGGGCGGCGACGCTTTCCGGCCAGAGCGGGAGGAACGGGGCGTTGTGGTAGGCCCAGATCAGAAAGAGCAGACTGGCGGCGGCTGCCAAAGAAAACAGCGCGCGGAAGCGTTGCAGGCCGAGGCGGGCGATCAGGCGCGGGCGCAAGGGCGTGCTGGAAATGCCCAGATGGCCGCCGACGAAAAGAACGGCGGCCACAACCAAAATGATCAGATCCAATGCGTCCATGCCTTTCGCATCCTAGAGCGTATCGTCAGTTGTCTGTAGAGACCGATTGACCGGCCTTTATTGTCGTCATCCCCGCGGAGGCGGGGATCCAGGGTGGTTCATGCGATACCATATACTATCGGAGATAGTCCTTGTCGCGGCATGGATCCCCGCTTTCGCGGGGATGACAAAAAAGTAGCGAAAAAACCGTAACGGACGACACGCTCTATAAAACTTCGTGGAACGGCAGGTTGTGCAGGCGGCAGCAGGCTTCCAGCACGTTCCGCAGCAGAATGGCGATGGTCATCGGGCCGATGCCGCCGGGGACCGGGGTGATGGCGCCGGCGACCTTGACCGCTTCGGCGAAGGCGACGTCGCCGACCAGCCGGGTTTTGCCGGGCTCGGCGCCCGGAACGCGGTTGATGCCGACGTCAAGGACCAGGGCGCCCGGTTTGATCCAATCGCCCTTGACCATTTCCGGTCGGCCGACGGCGGCCACCACGATGTCGGCGCGGCGGCACTCTTCCGGCAGATCCTGGGTGCGCGAATGCGCGATGGTGACGGTGGCCGATTCGCGAAGCAGCAATTGCGCCATCGGCTTGCCGACAATGTTCGAGCGGCCAAGGACGATCGCCCGTTTGCTCGCCAAGTCGCCCAATTCGCGTTTGGCCAGCAACAGGCAGCCAAGCGGCGTGCAGGGCACGAGCGCGGCGCCGCCGGTGACCAGATGGCCGACATTGAAGGGGTGGAAGCCGTCCACATCCTTAGCCGGGTCGATGGATTCCAGGACCTTTTGCGCATCGATCTGCTTGGGCAGCGGCAATTGCACCAGGATGCCATGCACCTTGGAGTCCTGGTTCAACTGATCGACGAGCCTCAGCAGGTCGGTCTCGCTGGTTTCGGCCGGCAGATAATGCTCGAAGGAGGCGATGCCGACTTCGGCGGCCCGCTTGTTCTTGTTGCGCACATAGACCTGGCTGGCCGGGTCGGCCCCGACCAGCACCACGGCCAGGCCGGGGGTCGGCGCGCCCTGGCTTTGCAGCGAGGCGATCTGGGCGGCAACGGCGGTTCGGACTTCGGCGGAGACGGCATTGCCGTCGATGATTTTAGCGCTCATATCTTCCTCACGCAGTCGGTAAGCCAGCGGTGCAGGTCCTCCGCATCGCCTTCGATAAACAGAATTTTGCGCCGATCCGTGGCGCCGGAGGTGATTTGTATGGATCTTTTGGCGAGTTTCCAGCTTTTCGCCAAAAGATCGATCAACGCCTTATTGGCCTTGCCGTCTTCCGGGACGGCGGTCACCGAAACCTTCAACAGGCCTTGGCCGTCGCTGTCGGCGGCGAGGCCCTCGATGCGGTTGCGCGAAGCCTTGGGCGTCAGCTTGACGGCCAAGCGGACGCCGCCGGCGACAAGAGTCAGGGGCAGAAGGGATGGCGATGGCGAGAGGGGTTGGTCAGGTGAGGCCACGGGCGATCATCGGCAGATACATCTGGATCAGCCAGAGGATGAAGAACAAGGCGATCGGCGACAGATCGACGGCGCCGGTGTGGGGCATGATCCGGCGTATCGGCCGCAGGACCGGTTCGGTCACCCGATACAAGGTGTCCATGATCATATAGACGGCGCGATTGCGTGTGTTGACCACATTGAAGGCCACCAGCCAACTCATCACGATGGAGGCCAGAACGACCAGCTTGAGCAATTCGATGGCATAATTGACCACGATGATAAGCGGCATCAGGACGTCTTGCATGGCAAAAGCCTCGTGGGGATACGAACGGAGCGTACCCTAACGGTAGCCGCCCATTCCCGCAAGAGGGGGCGGCGATCGCCCCGGGTGACGAATTCACATGATTGCGCGATTGCGCGGTCTTGACAGCGGCGGTGCCTTTCCCCATTATCCGCCTCCTCATATGGGGCCGTAGCTCAGCTGGGAGAGCGACGCGTTCGCAATGCGTAGGTCAGGAGTTCGATCCTCCTCGGCTCCACCAAAGTTTCCCGGAAAAAACAACGCGTCACACTGCTTAGTGTGACGCGTTGTTTTGCTATTGGATGCCGTCGCGCGCGCTGTACGGCACAGCGGACGAATGCCGGCGGATTGTTCGAGGTTCGCTTGCGCGCCCATATCATTCAGGGGCGAGATCGCGTCGCCAGAAAGCAGCCATTGATACAGGCTCGGTTCGGGCCGGCATTCGGCTGTCACCTGGCGGCGGGGACGTGATGCCGGGGCCCGTCCGGCTCAACCCCGCCCCGCAATGGAGTAAAGGTTATGAAAATTGCCGTCATGGGCGCGGGCGCGGTGGGCTGCTATTACGGCGGCATGCTGGCGCGAGCGGGACACGACGTGGTGCTGATCGGGCGGCCCCAGCACGTCGAAGCAATCGAGCGCCAAGGCCTTCGCCTCGAGACGCGGCATTTCGACGAGCACATCGGCCGGCCCCACCTCACCGCCAGCACCGATCCGGCTGCGGTGGCCGGGGCGCAGTTTATCCTGTTCTGCGTCAAGTCGGCCGACACCGAAAGCGCGGGCATTGCGATCCGGACTCATCTCGATCCCGGTGCGCTGGTCCTTACGTTGCAGAATGGCGTCGATAACGCGGTGCGGCTGCGCCAAGTGATCGCTGCCGACGTCGCGGCGGCCGTGGTTTACGTCGCGACGGACATGGCCGGCCCCGGACATGTCCGCCACCACGGCCGAGGCGAACTCGTGATGGAACCGTCGGGCGCGAGCGAAGCCGTGGCACAGACACTGACCGCCGCCGGCATGCCCACCGAGATCTCGGCGAATGTTCGCAATGCGCTCTGGGCCAAGCTGACGGTCAATTGCGCGTACAATGCCCTCTCGGCCATCACACAACTGCCGTATGGCACACTGACCCAAGGAGAAGGCGTCCGCGCCGCCATGCGCGACATCGTCGCCGAGTGCATCGCCGTCGCGGCGGCAGACGGTGTGACGCTGCCGCCGGACATGGAGGAATCCGTCAGCTGTATTGCGCAGACCATGCCGGGCCAGTACTCGTCCACGGCACAGGATCTCGCGCGCGGCAAGCGCAGCGAAATCGACTTCCTGAACGGCATGATCGTGCGGCGCGGTGAGGCGCTCGGCATCGCGACGCCGGCCAACCGCCTGCTTCACGCACTGGTCAGACTCATCGAAGACAAGGCCGCGGCCGGCGTCTGAGGCGAACTGTGCCCGCAGGCCCCGCCCGGCTCTGCGGGCCAGCCGGCGACCTTGCTCTGGCGGTCGGACCGAAGCCGCCAGTATCAAAGCCCCTGCCGGATTATCATGGGGTCATCTTGCGCCGGGGTCCCTTTTAGACGCCGATCACCCCGGTAACGGCGTCCTTTCCATGCCGAAAGACAGGTCGCGGGGAGGACGCTCCGGACACGTAACGCCGATTGCGGGGCAATGCCAGCGGCCATGGTCTGCCATCTATTCAGGTAAACTACGAAGTTTATCTTTACATATAGCCTTCATAGATGTCATATCGTGAGCATGAAGACTCCAGCAGACACTGCGCAGACCGTTCGCTCCTCCGCCTTGGCGGCGGAACTCCGGGCCTTGGCCGGTAAGTTGAAGCGCCGGCTGCGCGAGCAGGCGAGTTCCAAGGACCTGACCCCCTCCCAGGTCTCCGTGCTTCTCCGCCTGGAGAAGGACGGGCCGGCGACGGCGTCCAGCCTCGCCCGGGCGGAGGGGATGCGCCCGCAATCCATGGGCTCGGTCATCACCGCGTTGCAGGTCGCTGGCTTGGTGAGCGGCGCGCCGGACCCAACGGACGGGCGGCAGACGATCCTCTCGCTTACGGAAGCTTGCCGCCAATGGGTCCAGGAGGGCCGTGCGGCACGGCAGGACTGGCTGTGCCGCACCCTGCAGGCACGGCTCTCGCCGGAAGAACAGGACAAGCTTGTGGAGGCCGTCGCGTTGCTCAAGCGGCTTGTCGACGACTGACGGGCTTGCTTTCGGGCCTGCCGCCCGGCCCAACACGTCGACATTTGAAAGGTGATCGCATGGCGCTGACCGCACTCGACCCCAACACCGCCCTTATCGTCGTCGACCTGCAGAAAGGCATCGTCGGCTCTCCCTTCATCCAACCCTTCGGTGAGGTGGTGGAGCGGACCTGTGCACTGATCGCCGCCTTCCGGGAACGGCGCTTGCCCGTCGTCCTCGTCAACGTCGCTGGCCGCGCACCGGGACGGACCGAACAACCGTCGCGTCAACCGGAGTCGTACCCTGATGGATGGACCGACATCCTCCCCGAACTCGATCAGCAGCCGGGCGATATCCTTGTGACGAAGCGGACATGGGGCGCCTTCGTCCGTACCGACCTCGAAGATCGGCTGAAAGCCCTGGGCGTCACCCAGGTCGTCGTCGCAGGCGTCGCCACCGGAACCGGCGTCGAAGCGACCGCGCGCCAGGCTTACGAGCAGGGGTTCAACGTCACCCTCGCCATCGACGCCATGACCGACGCCCGTGCCATCGCTCACGATTACAGTATCGCCAATGTCTTCCCGAGGCTGGGCGAAACCGGCACGACCCGGGAGATCATCGGCTTGCTCGAAACGAGGAGTGCCTAGGCATGCCGTGGCTTCATCTTGTGTCTTATTTTTTCGGCGGCGGCGTGCTCGCCAACGCCGTTCCCCATTTCGTCAGCGGCGCGATGGGACGACCGTTCCAGACTCCCTTCGCGAAACCTCCAGGGCAAGGCCTCTCGTCTTCGACCGTCAATCTGCTGTGGGGTTTCTTCAATCTCGTCGTTGGCTACATCCTCGTCTGTCGGGTCGGCGATTTCGGATTGCGGAACACGCGTGACGTCGCAGCACTCGGGCTTGGTATCGTCTTGGTCGGATTCTTTTCCGCGCGCCGGTTCGGCCGCTTCAACGGTGGCAATGCGCCGGAGCGTTCATGAGCGTTCCGGCAGCGGGTCTCTTCCGGTCGCTGAAAAGCGTGAACTATCGAACCTGGGCCGCTGGCGCCTTCATCTCCAACGTCGGCACCTGGGTGCAGCGCACCGCCCAGGACTGGCTTGTGCTCACCGAGCTGACCCATCACAACGCCTCCGCCGTCGGTGTGGTCATGGCGCTGCAGTTCGGGCCGCAGCTCCTGCTGCTGCCGTGGACGGGCTTCGCCGCCGATCATTTCAACCAGCGCAAGCTGCTGATCGCCACCCAGGCGACGATGGGCGGCCTCGCCCTGGTGCTGGGAATTCTCACCGTCACCGGCGTCGTGCAGCTCTGGCACGTCTATATCTTCGCCTTCCTGTTTGGCTGCGCGGCGGCATTCGACGCGCCGGTGCGCCAGACCTTCGTCGGCGAACTGGTCGGAGATGCGGATCTGCCGAACGCGGTTGCCCTCAACGCCACCTCGTTCAACGCCGGACGGATGATCGGCCCCGCCGTGGCCGGGCTCGTCATTGCCTCGGTTGGCACCGGCTGGGCCTTTTTGATCAACGGCGCCTCCTTCGTGGCCGTGCTGATCTCCCTCGCGTTCCTGCGTGTCGCCGAGCTTCATCCGAACGCCAGGGCTCGCCGCGCCAAGGGAAGTTTCACGGAGGGGTTGCGCTATGTGTGGGGGCGCGCGGACCTCAAGGCGATTTTGATCATGTTGTTCCTGATCGGGACCTTCGGCCTGAACTTCCCGATCTTCATCTCGACGATGGCGGTCAGCGTCTTTCACGCCGACGCCCGCGGATTTGGGCTTCTGTCATCGACCATGGCCATCGGAACGATTGCCGGGGCCCTCTTCGCGGCCAGCCGGGATAAGCCGCGCTTTGTATCGTTGTTGTTGGGTGCCGGTATTTTCGGCCTTGGCTGCACGCTGGCGGCGCTCGCCCCGAACGATTGGGTCTTCGCCGGCGCGCTCGTCGTCATCGGCGTGGCGGCGCTGACCTTCACCAATACAACGAACAGCCTGATGCAGCTTTCCACCGAGCCCGCCATGCGCGGGCGCGTGATGGCGCTGCGTGTCGCCATCGCGCTCGGGGGCACACCGATCGGTGCGCCGATCGTCGGCTGGGTGGCCGACACGGTCAGCCCGCGCTGGGCGCTGGGCGTCGGCGCGGCTTCGGGTTTTGCCGCGGCCATCGTGGCCATTTATGTCCTGGTTGGGCAGTTCCATCGGCCTCGGCAAAGGAACGCCGCGCCGTGATGTCAAGCCATTCGGCGTCCGGAGCTCTTCCGTGGCCGCTTTCAGCCGCAGCGATCCGGTCCGCGAAGATCCGTCGTTTGCATGGATTACCTGCGGCACGCGGTGCTAAAATGCAGCGGTGAGGCGCCCAAGAAAGACTCTGAGTGGCCCGGATTCGCGACCGCGGGAGATTGGAAACTATGACGTCTGCTATATTTCAGGAGTGGGCAAAGGGATTTGCGGAGCAGGGGCGCGTCATTAAGCAGATAAATTCAAAAGCGTCGATATTATTCAGCGTTCATCCCTTTTTGGAAAGTTTCCTGGGGTGGGACAGCGCGACATTGTCGCATTTTACCGTCTTGGATTGCGTTCCCTTGGCCGATCTGTCCGAGGCTGAGATTCTGTCCGGGAGCGCAAAACTGCGGGGGGTTATTCAGGAGGCCATTGCCGCTTTGGAAGTCGAGGAAGAGCACGTTTCCGCCTTACGGAAAAAAGAACTCGCAAGAAATGCGAAGAAGAATCAGATGGAGTGGCTCTGAGGCGGTACACTATGTATATCTTTAAAAGATTATAACATTATTTATATATGTTTTATGGGGTGGTCTGCTTTATTTTACTTTTGAAAAAGGCGGCTGATATGAGGCCGTAATAACGCAACTGAGTTGGGTGGCCCGTTGGGGGGCGGGATGGCGGTGGGCAGGGCCAATTTTGAAATCCAGACATTCCATAACGGCCATTGGCTCACGGAGGACTACCGCGAGACCGAGCAGATGGCGCGCGCCCACGCCAAGAGTATTTTGGGAAAACCCGATAGCGAAGGCGTTCGCATCGTCAAGAACTGGGAGCGCGCCGATGGTTTGACGACCGAGACCGTCATCCATACCGAGATGCGGGAAGCGACGGCCCCCAAAGTGACCATCGTGCCCATCGACACCTGTCCCTATTGCCGCGAGGCCGTCGACTATTATCGCCTGGAAAGCCGCGCGACGATCAACCGACTGTTTCGCAAATATGTCGATCAGGTGTTCCTGACGCCGACGGAATTGACGCACCATTATAAGTCGCTGAAGAAAATTCAGGAGATCGACACTCTTTTCCCCTTTGCCGTCGACCGCGTTGCCACGATTCAAGCGCGCGAGACCGGAGGAGAGCCCAGGCTTCGTCGCGACGAGATTTATCGCGCCATCGCACAGATCACCGATCGAGCCCGCCGGGCCGATGAATTTCCCAGGCTTCCGAAACTCACCGGCACCGACTTCGACAGGCTTTGCGTCCATATCGAAGACGTCGTGCCGCCCGGCGAGGCGGATTATTATTCCCTTGTCGTGCTCTCCCGCGAACTGGTCAAACACCGCAATTGGCTGAGCAAGCTGGAACGTCTGGTGAGCTACACCCATCCCGACCAGCGCGACCAGGCGTTGACTTTGCTGGACGGCGTCTTTGCCGATCTTTTTGGCGTGGCGACGGCCTTGCAGGATTTCCTGGGGTATCAGCGCAATCTTGCCGACGCTCTTTGCGCCATCGTCGATCTTTGCGAAGGCCGGTTCGTCGCGAACAAAAGTGACGCGAAGGACCAAATCGCGGCCATCGCTCCGCTGATTGCCGATGGCCGCTTGGCCGAGACGCGAAAGTCCTTGATGGATCGCATGCTCCGCCAATTGGCCAGCGCCCAGCCTTTGAGCCGGAACGATCCGTCGCTCGAACGCGAGGCCTTTCGCCGGGTGGCGTTTCGGCTCTTCCGATCCGGCAGCTTGATCGGCGGAGCGGATACGGCGGAAGCCCTGACGCGGCGGTTTGTCTTTATGCAAGAGGCGGGCGGCCGTGCCGGATTGCGGGTGGCGGTGGGGGGCGTTGTTGCGCTCGTTGCCGACCCGGCGTTCGCGGTGAGCTATCTGTTGGATTTGGCCGGCACTCCCCTGGGGGGCGACCTGTTCGAGGATATCGCCGCGGCGCTTCGCCGCGTGATTGGCGTGCGGACAGTCGATGCTTTGGTCGCCGCGGGGACATCGGTCCAGGAGACACTTCTGCGGGTAACCGGTCTCTACGACAAAATCGCGGGCGCGAGCGGTTTTCCCGAGACAGAACGCCGGGGCTTGCTTGACCATTTGGACCGGTTGTTGTGTCGCTATCTCGAGCGTGAGGGCGTCATCGAAAAACTCGACGATCCAAAAGCTCTTCTCCGTGACCGGGCGACGCGCTTGATCGAGTTTTGCGCGAGCGAATTGCTGCCGGTGGGCAGCAAGGCCGTCGGCATCGCGCGGGCGCGGGTGGTCGCCTTGTTGAAGCAGCCCAATTTCGAAGTGCGGTTCGTCGACGGACTCACCGATGCGGCCGGTCGCGACGAAGCGTTGCGCGTGTTTCATGCTCTGATGGCGCGGGCCGGGTTCCGATAATCCGACGCGTCAAACGCCCTGTCTGCCGATAACGGGTTGCCGGCGGGCTGTTGTCAGCCCATATCTTGCGCCGTCCAGCTCCTCCAGAGGTCGTGCGAATGCCCGTTATCCTGCTGTCCCTGTTCCTCGCCGCCACAACGGCCGTCGGTGTCTGGTTATCCGTGCGGCAGAGCCGTTACGTCCGCTCCCGGCGCGCTGCCGTGCCCGACGACTTCGCCGACGTGGTCAGTCTCGAAGACCATGTGAAGGCGGCCGACTATACGGTGGCGAAGGGGGATTTGGCGGTTTTGGCTGCGGTGTGGGGGCTGGCGGTAACGCTCGCCTGGCTTTATTTCGGCATCACCGCTTTGCATCGCTTGGTCGAAGCTTGGATCTCCACGCCGGTCTTGGCCGGGACCGGCCTGATTTTGGCCATGGTGCTGATTTCCGGCGTCGTCGATATTCCGGTCGATGTCGCCAAGACGTTCGGGGTGGAGGCGAAATTCGGATTCAACCGCTCTTCTCCCCGTCTTTTCGTCGTCGATTGGGCGAAGGGGACGATTCTCAGCCTTCTGGTGGGCGCGCCAATGGCGGCAGGCCTCCTTTGGTTGATCGGGGGAATGTCGGGGCGATGGTGGCTTTGGGCGTGGGCCGGATTTTTGATCTTCAGCGGTGCGATGATGGTGATCTATCCCGTCTGGATCGCACCGATATTCAATAAATTCAAGCCTTTGCCGGACGGCGAGGTGAAATCCCGCGTTGAAGGGCTGCTGGCGAAGGCGGGCTATAAATCCGGGGGCCTGTTCGTGATGGACGGCTCCAAGCGGTCCAGCCACGGTAACGCTTACTTTACCGGATTCGGCCAGACGAAGCGGATCGTGTTCTTCGACACCTTGCTGGAGACGCTGAGCGTCGATGAAACGGAAGCCGTTTTGGCGCACGAACTCGGCCATTTTCGCAACCATGACATGGTGCGTTCGATGGTCAGGTTGGCCGTGATCTCTTTGATCATCTTTTTCTGGCTCGGCGTGGCGGTGAAGGAACCGTGGTTTACCGATTGGATCGGACTGCCTCACGCCGATGCCGTCGCCATCATTGTCGCGATGATTTGCATCGAACCCATCGGGCTGATGTTTGCCCCGCTGATGAACTGGATGTCATGGCAGGCCGAATGGAAGGCCGATGCCTTTGCCGCCGCGCTGACCGGCGGCAGCCGGCATCTGTCGTCGGCCTTGATCAAACTCTCCAGGGACAACGCCGCGACATTGACGCCAGATCCCCTTTTCGCCCGTTTTCACTATTCGCATCCGCCGCTTCCGCTTCGGCTGGCGCGGTTGCGGAAAGAATAGAGATGCGTTTAAGGGTCTGTCTTTCCATCGCCATTGATCATTTGGCCATTGTATCTTTGGTCCGCAGGATGGACAGTTGCGGATCGGCGCGAAAGGCTTGGGTGGGCAAGGAGCGATCATGAGTTCCGAAGAAGAACAAATCCTGCCACCGGAATATGCTCCCAATGTTCTGGTGGTCATGGCGCGAGGGAGTGTCGATGGCCTTTGGCGGGCCGCCGGAGGGGAAGTTTCGGCGGCGGAATTGAACCTTCCCGCCGATTTGGTCGAGCGGTTGGGGCGATGGTCCCGCGCGTTCACGTCATCGGTCAAGAATGAGGATGATCCGAAGAGAAAGGCGGTGCTTGAAACATTCAGCGCCGAAGGACTGGCGATTGCCAGAGCCGTGCAAACGGCTTTGGGCGATGCCTACGAGATTCTATTTTTTGATGAAGCGAAGCTGGAAGCCGACGGCTATCTGAACGAATATCTCTATCCGGTCTTTGGCGAAGGCACTCCCTGAGACCGCGCAAGGAAACGCTTGTGACCGTTGATGCAGGTGCGGGGACCAGTCCTCGGAGCGGTGCAAGGCAATCGCGAGCGTTTCTCAATTAGTTCCTGTGGCCTGCTGCGATCAAGAGACTTATGAACCGCCAAGGCGCCAAGGCGCCAAGGCGTTTGATGCGCCGCCTTGGCGTTCTTGGCGCCTTGGCGGTTCATCGGACAGGGACAAGGACGTCTCCCTTCTGACGGAAGCCAATCGGATTATATATCGAAAAGTATAATGCCGAGAGCGTGCTGAAAACGAGCCGCATACAATCTTATGCGGAACTATAGTTTTCAACGATATTCCGTCGTTCCATGTATCGTTAAGAAAATACCCATAAGAAAAATTGGGTTGGAGTCGCTGATCGTTCCTCTGGACGGCATGGAAACAATCGCGTTATATGTATTGACGTATACGTCAACATGCAAGGCGATATGCCGCGAAGGGAGTGTGATGTCCGCAGGAGAAATCGACGAAAGGTTGCAGAATATTCTTCCTCAGCTCAAAAACATGAGTGGAACAATCAGGTTTGATCTGGGGGTGGATGGCCGTTGGCTGGTCGACGCGCGCACATCGGCGGCCTGCCTCCGTCCGGATGACGGCGACGCCGATGTCGACTGCACCATCCGGATCAGCGCCGAGACCCTGATGAAGATGCTCGACGGAAAACTCGACCCGATGTTGGCCTACACCTTGGGTAAAATCAAGGTCAAAGGGTCGATGGGATTGGCCATGAAATTGGTTTCGGTCCTCGGATAGGAGACGGTGATGGTTCTTCGGTTGATTGCGGCCCTGTCGATCCTTTTGATCCCACTGTCGGCTCTGGCGGGGGAGCCCCTCTCTTATGTGATCTTGAAGGAAGGCGAACCGATCGGTCATGAGACGGTCGCCATCACCCAGGACGGCGACCTGACAACGGTCGAGGTGCAAACGAAAACCCGCGTAAAAGTCCTGTTTCTCGACTTTCACTACGATCACCGACGCATCGAGACATGGCGTGGGGGGCGCTTGCAACAGATGGTGGCCGATACCGACGACGATGGCGCGATCCATCATATCGATCTTGTACGTGACGGCGCCGGGATACGATTGACCCTTGATGGCGTGGTCAAGGAGATGCCGGCGGACGCTCTGCCGCTCAGTCTGTGGGGGAAGGGCATTCTTGAGAGTCCGATTCTTTTCGGGGTCTCGGATGCGGCGATCTATCATGTGGCGACTCAGCCGATGGGGGTGTCCACCGTGGTGCGCAGAGGTGCCGAGGTGGCGGCCGAGCGCTATCGCATCGCGGGGGATGTCGAGCGTGATTTGTGGTACGGGAGCGACGGGCGATTGCTGAAGACAGCCTTCGAACGGCGCGGATATCCCATCGAAATAGTAAGGGAATAGGCGTGTCGGCCCTGTTTCGGCTATGCACGTTGACGTATACGTATATTACTTGACGAGTAAGTTTATAATAGGTCAAAATCGCAATAACGAGGACCGGATAACCGGGGCCGATGGATGGGAGTCGGAAATGTCTTTCAGTACACGTAACGCAACGATCGTTTCTTGTTTTGGCTTGGCAGTACTTTGTGGATTGACCAATAACGCGCGCGCCGCGGGGTTCGCTTTGCGTGAACAAAGCGCCGAGGGGTTGGGTGACGCCTTTGCCGGTCAAACGGCCAAGGCTTACAACGCCAGCACTGTTTTCTACAATCCGGCGGGCATGACCAATCTCAACGGCAACGAAGTTGCCGGCACCACCACCTGGATCGCCCCCGTCTCCGAGTTCCGGGGGTCCAACAGCAATGTGGTTGGCGGCACGGTTTCCGGCCGTAGCGACCTGAATGCCATTAAGGCCGCCGCCATCGGCTCCGTGTTCGGTGTGTGGGATGCCAGCCGTGACTGGAAATTTGGCATGTCCATCGCGACGCCTTTCGGCATGCGTGCGGATTACAAGCCGGATTGGGTCGGTCGCTATCAGGCGCTGGCCTCCGATGTCACCGATGTCGATGTTTCGGTCGTCGGCGCCTATAAGATCGATGACCATCTGTCGGTTGGTGGCGGTCCGCGCGTCGACTATCTGAAGGCGCGTCTCAGCCAGGCGATCAATTTCAATGCCATCGGTTTGCAGACGGCCGCGAAATATCAGGCCGCCGCCGCGGCGGGCCAAATGTCGGTCGCGGCCGCGACAGCCGCCGCGCAAACCGCCGCCTCATGGGGCGACGGTCTTGGTAAAGTCGAAGGGGACGACCTTGGCGTCGGCTACAATCTCGGTATGCTCTATGTCTTCAATCCGGCGACCCGCGTCGGTCTCGACTATCGATCGCGCTCCGCGCACACCCTGTCCGGTACGGTGACCAATCAAACACCGGCGACGCTGGCCTTGGCCGGGGCGACGGCCAATTTGTTTATCAATCAGAACGCCACCGCCAAGATCACCTTGCCCGATAGCATGAATCTTGGCGGCTACCATGAAATCAACAATCAATGGGCGATCCTCTCCGATGTGCAGTGGACACATTGGAGTCTGTTCAAGCAATTGAACGTTATCGGCGCCAATGGGCAGGCCATCAGCAGCACGAACGAGAATTGGCAGGATACCTGGTTTCTGTCTCTCGGCACCAATTACAAGATCACCGATAAATGGACGCTGCATGGCGGTATCGCTTTCGATCAATCCGCGGTGAAGAACGCCAGCTATCGGACAGCTCGAATCCCCGATTCCAACCGCTATTGGCTGTCGACCGGGGCGTCCTATGCTCTCTCTTCTGCCACGGAGCTGCATCTGGGCTACACCCATATCTTCGCCGACAAGGCCAGTATTTCGGAGACGGCAAATTCCTTGTCTGGCGTTTTGACGGGCAACTACAGCAACAGTGTCGACATCGTCAGCACCAGCTTCGTCGTTCGTTTCTGACAATGTCACCGATCGGGTCGACCCCTCTCCGAGCAGGAGGGGGGCATCTCCGAGCAAGAGGTTTGTCGATGCACGATTCCATCGATTGGCAGTCTCCTATCGCCGCGAAGCCGGTGGCGTCGATCCTGGACGAAACGGTACGCCGTTTTCCGGATCGGCCCGCCCTGGACTTTCTCGGCCGCCGGACCAGTTATGGCGAACTCGGCCGGATGGTCGATCAGGCGGCTCGCGGTTTTCAGCAACTGGGCGTGAAGAAGGGCATCAAGGTCGGCTTGTGCCTGCCCAACACGCCCTATTTCATCATTTCCTACTATGCCGTCTTGAAGGCGGGAGGGACGGTGGTGAATTTCAACCCGCTTTATGTCGAGCGGGAAATCGCCCATCAGATCAAGGATAGTGGCATCACCCTCATGGTGACGCTCGATCTCAGGCAGATCTATCCGAAGATCAAAGCCATGCTGGATCGCACCTGTCTGGAAAAAGTGGTGGTCTGCCGTATGGCTGATATCCTGCCCTCGGTGCAAGGCCTGCTGTTTCAGGTGTTGAAACGCTCCGAACTGGCCGACGCGCCGGCGGATCTGCGGCATATCACCTTCGCGCAACTGATGGCCAATGACGGCCAGTTGAAACCGCTCGAGATCGATCCAAAGACCGATATCGCCGTGCTGCAATATACCGGCGGCACCACGGGCCTGCCGAAAGGCGCCGTGCTGACCCATGCCAATATCACCGGTAACACCGACCAACTCCGGCGCTGGGTACCCGACATCCAGGATGGCCAGGAGCGCATGCTCTGTGTCTTGCCGCTGTTTCACGTCTTCGCCATGACCGTGGCGATGAATCTCGGGATCGCCTTCGGCGCCGAGATGATTTTGTTGCCGCGCTTCGATCTCGAACAGGTGATGAAATGCATCGCCAAAAAGCGTCCGACCCTGTTTCCCGGCGTGCCGACGATTTATACCGCGCTGAATGGGGCCGCCGAGAAGGGGGGATGGGATTTGTCCTCGATCCGCTGCTGTATTTCCGGCGGCGCGCCGTTGCCGGTCGAAGTTCGCGCGCGCTTCGAGCAACTGACCGGCTGTCGGTTGGTCGAAGGTTATGGCTTGAGCGAGGCCTCGCCGGTGGTGACCTGCAATCCCTTCGACGCCGTCAAGGCCGGTTCGGTCGGACTCCCCTTGCCCGGCACAACGGTGGAAATCCGGGCTCCCCATGATCCGACACTGCTGTTGGGGCGGGGCGAAAAAGGAGAGATCTGCGTGCGTGGGCCGCAAGTGATGCCTGGTTACTGGCAAAGGCCGGCCGATACCGAGATGGTTTTCGTCGAGGGCGCGTTACGGACGGGCGATATCGGCTATATCGACGACGACGGCTATCTGTTTCTCGTCGACCGCATCAAGGATGTCATCATCAGCGGCGGCTACAATATCTATCCGCGGGTGATCGAAGAGGCGCTCTATCAACATCCGGCCGTGGCCGAGACGGTGGTGATCGCCGTGCCCGATCAGTATCGCGGTCAGGCGCCCAAGGCGTTCGTCCGCTTGCGCGACGGCTATAGGGCGACACCCGAAGACCTCAGGCAATTTCTGACCGACTATGTTTCCAGGATCGAATTGCCGAAGGCGATCGAGATCAGGGACACGCTGCCCAAGACCATGGTGGGCAAATTGTCCAAAAAAGAGCTGATCGCCGAAGAAGAGGCGAAGGCCGCCGGTGGTGGCTCATAAAAGGCCCTTCTGCCTTAGCGGGCTCTCCGCGCCCTTGGCCGCGCCCTCAATGGGCGCTGGTTTTCTTCCAGCCGCCATTGGGGCGGCGGCCAAGGGGCCGGATGGCCCCGCTAAGGCAGAGGGACAAAAAAAGAGGGCTTGGACACATCTGAATGTGTCCGTGCACTCATAAAAAGAATTCACGCGAATCCGCTTTGCCAAAGGTGACGATGATGAGTATCTTCCGCGACAGCATGGTGACGTATAGGGAAAGTTTCGTCCCTAATCGTTATTTTGCGGACGCAAATGAGGTTTGCTCTGATGGAGAAGATTTATTCGGTCACCGAACTGGCGCGGGACCTTGGCGTGACGCCCAGGACCATTCGTTTTTACGAGGACCAGGGGCTGATCACCCCGCAACGGGCCGGCAATACGCGAGTCTATTCCTATCGCGATCGGGCGCGGATGATTCTGATCCTGCGCGGGAAAAGGCTGGGCTTTACCTTGCGCGACATCAAAGAGTTTCTCGATCTTTATGTGGTCGACACCACACAGATCGAGCAATTGCAGTTGCTGATCACCAAGGTTCGCTCACGGATTGCGCTGCTCGAAGAGCAGCGGATCGCTGTCGAGCAGACCTTGATGGAACTCAAAGACGTCGAACATATGACTTCGGACGCTTTGGCCGCCAAGACCAAGCAAATTCAGTCGGCCTGATAGACCCTCGCCCCTCGTGGGAGAGGGTGGCCGCGGAGCGGCCGGGTGAGGGGGGCGCTCGTGTTCTGACACCAACGGAAAGGACCCCCATTCGTCATTCCCGCGAAAGCGGGAATCCAGGGGTTCCCAATGCCTTCCGGGTCGTGGATTCCCGCTTTCGCGGGAATGACGAGGGAAACAAGCGTTGGAGTCAGAACACCTGCTCCGCGCTTGTCGCGCGCAAATCCCCTCACCCTCTTGCCCCCTCTCCCACAAGGGGCGAGGGGGAGTCCACATTCCCTTCCCATAATCTGACCTCCATGGAGACACCTCGATGAAGACCGTGGTAATCGCGGGCTATGCCCGTTCGCCGTTCACCCCGGCCAAAAAAGGCGAACTGGCCGGCGTCCGTCCCGACGAACTGGCGGCTCAGGTCGTCCGTGAATTGGTGGCCCGCAGCGGTGTCAATGTCGATGACATCGAGGACCTGATCCTCGGGTGCGCTTTTCCCGAAGGCGAGCAGGGCCTCAATCTGGCTCGTCTGGTCGTCCTGTTGGCCGATCTGCCGCAATCGGTGGGGGGGCTTACCGTCAATCGCTTCTGCGGGTCCTCGATGCAGTCGGTGCATAACGCCGCCGGTGCCATTCAGATGGGCGCCGGTGAGGTCTTCATCTGCGCCGGTGTCGAAAGCATGACCCGGGTTCCGATGATGGGCTACAACCCGCTGCCCCATCCGGCGCTGCACGCCAAACTGCCGGGAGCCTATATCGGCATGGGCGACACCGCCGAAAATGTCGCCAGGCAATGGGGAATCTCGCGCGACCAGCAAGAGAGTTTCGCCGTTCGCAGCCACCAGAAAGCCGCCGCCGCCCAGGCCGAGGGCCGCTTCAAGGCAGAGGTCGTCGCCATCAATCAGGGCAACCGAAGCATCGACGTCGATGGCTGCATTCGCCCCGAAACCACGGCGGCGGCCTTGGCCGAATTGAAACCGGCCTTCGATCAAGCCGGATCGGTCACTGCCGGGACGGCCTCGCCGCTGACCGATGGGGCGGCGGCGGTGTTGGTGTGCAGCCTCGATTATGCGGAAAAGCACGGACTGACCCCCTTGGCCAAAATCCGCAGCATCGCCATTTCGGGATGCGCGCCCGAACTCATGGGCATCGGTCCGATCAAGGCCAGCAGCAAGGCGCTGGAACGAGCCGGGATCGATGCCGGCCAATTGGACGTGGTGGAGTTGAACGAGGCGTTCGCCGCCCAGTCGTTGGCTTGCATCAAGGATCTCGGCCTGTCCGAGGCCGAGATCAATCTGGACGGCGGCGCCATCGCGCTTGGCCATCCGCTGGGAGCCACCGGCGCCCGCATCGTCGGCAAGGCGGCGTCCCTGCTGAAACGCACCGGCGGGCGGTATGGCCTGGCCACCCAATGCATCGGCGGCGGTCAAGGAATTGCCACCGTTCTGGAGGCGGTATGATGTCCGAAATTCGCAAAGTCGCGGTGATCGGCGCCGGGGTGATGGGGGCGGGGATCGCCGCCCAGGTCGCCAATGCGGGCTTGCCGGTGGTTCTGCTCGATATCGTCAAGGACGGCGCTGTCAGCCGCAGCGGCATTGCCGAAGAGGCCGTGCAGAAGATGCTGAAGGCCGATCCGGCGCCCTTCATGAGCAAGGCGGCGGCCAAGCTGATCACCACCGGCAATATCGAGGATCATCTGAACCTGCTGGCCGATTGCGACTGGATCGTCGAAGCGGTGATCGAACGATTGGACATCAAACAGGCGCTTTACCAGAAGATCGACAAGGCGCGGAAGGCCGGCTCGGTGGTGTCCTCCAACACCTCGACCATTCCCTTGGCGAGCCTGACGGCCGGATTGTCCGACGATTTCGCCCGTGATTTTTGCGTCACCCATTTCTTCAATCCGCCGCGCTACATGCGCTTGCTCGAAGTGGTGACAGGCGAGAAAACCCGTCCCGACGCCGTCGAGGACGTCAGCCGGTTCGCCGACATCGCGCTTGGCAAAAGCGTGGTGGCCTGTAAGGACCGTCCCGGCTTCATCGCCAATCGTCTGGGTGTCTTCTGGATGCAATGCGCGGTGGCGGAAGCGAACGATCTGGGCCTCGAGGTGGAAGAGGCCGATGCGGTGATCGGCCGGCCGATGGGCATTCCCAAGACCGGCGTGTTCGGTCTGATCGACCTGGTTGGTCTCGATCTGATGCCGCATGTGATGGGCAGCATGATCGGCCTGCTGCCGGACGACGATCCTTTGCAGGCCGTTCGTCGCGACATGCCTCTGATCGAAAAGATGATCGCAGAAGGGTACACCGGACGCAAAGGCAAGGGCGGCTTCTATCGGCTCAACCGGGCCGGCGGTGGAAAAATCAAAGAGGCCATGTCGCTGGCCACCGGCGAATACCGCCCGCAGATCAAACCCGATCTCGAAGCGCTATCCGCGACAAGGAATGATCTCAAGGGATTGCTCAGCTTTCCCGACAAGGCCGGCCGCTATGCGCGCCGGGTGCTGGGGCAGACCTTGGCCTATGCGGCCTCTCTGGTGCCGGAAGCGGCCGACGACATCGCGTCCGTCGACGAGGCGATGCGGCTTGGCTACAACTGGAAATGGGGACCCTTCGAGCTGATCGACCAACTGGGCGCTGTCTGGCTGGCCGAGCTTCTGACCGCCGAGGGAGTCGTGGTGCCGTCCTTGCTGACGTTGGCCGGCGACCGGACGTTCTATCGGACCCAGGACGGTAAAAGGCAGTATCTGGGGACCGATGGCGCCTATCACGATATCGTGCGGCCGGACGGCGTGCTGCTGCTGGCCGATCTGAAGCTCGACCGCCAGCCGGTCCTGAAGAATGGTTCGGCGGCGTTGTGGGACATCGGCGACGGCGTGGCCTGCTTCGAGTTCACCAGCAAGATGAACGCGCTTGATCCCGACACCATGGCCTTGCTCGGCAAAAGCCTGAAGATTGTCGGCAAGCAGTTCAAGGCGCTGGTCGTCTATAACGAAGGCAGCAATTTCTCGGCCGGGGCCAATCTCGGCCTAGCCCTGTTCGCCGCCAATATCGCGGCTTGGGATCAAATCGAACAACTGGTGGCGGCCGGTCAGGAAACCTATCGGGCGCTGAAATATTCGTCCTTCCCCGTGGTCGGCGCGCCGTCGGGCCTGGCCTTGGGCGGCGGCTGCGAGATCCTGTTGCATTGCGACGCCGTGCAGGCTCATGCCGAGGCCTATGTCGGTCTGGTCGAATGCGGCGTCGGTCTGGTGCCGGCCTGGGGCGGCTGCAAGGAGATGCTGTCGCGCTGGAGCGCGCCCGGTCGCTTGCCGAACGGACCGATGCCGGCGATCGCCAAGGTTTTCGAGACGGTGAGCACGGCCACCGTGGCCAAATCGGCGGCGGAAGCCAAGGAACTGCTGTTCCTGCGGCCCACCGACGGCATCACCATGAACCGCACCCGCTTGCTCGCCGACGCCAAGGCCAAGGCGTTGTCCTTGGTCGACGGCTATGTGCCGCCACAGCCGATCGAGCTGAGCCTGCCGGGCGAATCGGCGCGCGTCGGCTTGCAAATGGCCGCTGAAAGCTTTCATCGCCGCGGCATCGCCACCAAGCACGATCTGGTGGTGGCCGGCGCCCTGGCTGCCGTGCTGTCGGGCAACGGTGCCGACATCACCACGCCGGTGGCGGAAGAAGACCTGCTGGAACAGGAACGCGCCCAGTTCATGCGCCTGGTTCGCCATCCGGCGACCCTGGCCCGCATCGAAAGCGTTCTCGAAACCGGCAAACCTTTGAGGAATTAACCCTCTCTCCCGCGTCATGCCCGGGCTTGACCCGGGCATCCATGGACCCCCGGGTCAAGCCCGGGGGTGACGAAAGGGAGAGGAAAGGCAAAGGATTTTGACATCATGCCCAGCTATCAAGCTCCCCTGCGCGACATGCGCTTTGTCCTCTACGAGCTGCATCAAGGTGACGACTTGTCGGCCTTGCCCGGCTTGGAGGATTTCACCCGCGACCTTCTCGATCCGGTACTCGATGAAGCCGCCAAGCTCTGCGAAGAGGTTCTGGCGCCCTTGAATCGCGCCGGCGACGAGGAGGGGTGCCGTTTGGAAAACGGCGTGGTTCGCACGCCGACCGGTTTCAAGGAGGCCTATACCCTGTTCAAGGACGGCGGCTGGACGGGAATCGCCAGTGACCCGGCCTATGGCGGCCAGGGCTTGCCGAAGTCGGTCAATGCCATGGTCGAAGAGATGATCTGCGCTTCCAACCTGTCCTTCGGCATGTATCCGGGGCTGTCGCATGGCGCCTATCTGGCGCTCTTCGCGCATGGTTCGGAGGACTTGAAGGACCGCTATCTGCCGAAGATCGTCGATGGCACCTGGACCGGGACGATGTGCCTGACCGAGCCGCAATGCGGCACCGATCTCGGACTCTGCCGGACCAAGGCGGTGCTGCAGGGCGATGGCAGCTACAAACTGTCCGGAACCAAGATCTTCATTTCGGCCGGCGATCACGATCTGACCGAAAACATCATCCATCTGGTGCTGGCCCGTCTGCCGGACGCGCCGAAAGGCATCAAGGGCATCAGTCTGTTCGTCGTGCCCAAGCGACTGATCAAGGAGGACGGACGCTCGGGCGATGCGAACGGCGTCAGTTGCGGGTCCATCGAACATAAGATGGGGATCAAAGGCTCGGCCACCTGCGTTTTGAACTTCGACGAGTCCGTCGGTTGGCTGGTCGGCGAGCCGCACAAGGGCATGCGGGCGATGTTCACCATGATGAATACCGAACGGCTGGCGGTGGGCATTCAGGGGTTGGGTTTGGCCGAAGTCTCCTATCAGGGGGCTGTCGCCTATGCCCGCGAACGCTTGCAGGGGCGGTCGTTGTCGGGGACCAAACATCCCGACAAACCGGCCGATCCGATCATCGTGCATCCCGATATCCGGCGCATGCTGTTGACCATGCGCGCCACCACCGAAGGCTGCCGGGCCTTGGGCGGCTGGGTGGCCCATGCGCTTGATGTGCAGCATCATGGTGAAAGCGAGGAGGCGCGTCGGGAAGCCGAGGATCTGGTCGCGCTGCTGACCCCGGTGGTCAAGGCGCTGTTCACCGATTTAGGTTTCGAGGCGGCCAATCTCGGCATGCAGGTCTACGGCGGCCACGGCTACATCCGGGAAAACGGGATGGAGCAATATGTCCGCGACGCCCGCATCGCGCAGATCTACGAAGGCACCAACGGCATTCAGGCCCTCGATCTGATCGGGCGCAAGTTGCCGGCGCATGCCGGGCGGTATTTGCGTCGCTTCTTCCATCCTCTGGCCGATCTGATCGCTGCGAAGATCGAAGACGAGCACCTCGGTCCCTTCGTTCAACCGCTGGCCAAGGCCTTTGTCCGTTTGCAGCAGGCTACCGGACAGATCGCCCGCGTCGGTCTGTCGAAGCCGGAAGAGGCGGCGGCGGCGGCGAGCGATTACCTGCGCCTGCTGGGCTTGGTGGCGGTCGGTTATATGTGGGTGCGGATGGTCGAAGTGGCGCTGCCCAAGGCCGGAACCGAGAGCGATTCCGACGGCTTCTACCGGGCCAAGCTCGGCACCGCGCGCTTCTATATGGACCGCGTGCTGCCGCAAACCGGCGCCTTGTTCTCGGCGATCATGGCCGGCGGCGCCTCGATGATGGCGTTCGACGAGGCGGCATTTTAAGCCATGACGCAATTGATCCGCCTGCTTCGGGTGATTATCGCCTCCCTTTTCGCCGAACGGCTGGAGCCGTTTGCCGAATCGGTTCTGGCCTTTCGGGTGATGCCGGCGGACATCGACATCAATCTGCATATGAACAACGCCCGTTATCTGGCGATGATGGATCTCGGCCGTTGGGACTTCATCCTGCGCACCGGCTTCTGGCGCCACGTGCTGAAGGACAAGATGCAACCGGTCATCGGCGGCGCCGTCGTCCGCTTTCGCCGACCGTTGCAGCCGTTCCAGCCTTTTGTCTTACGCACCCGGCAGATCACCTGGGACGAGCGCTGGCTGTATCTCGAACAGCATATCGAAAGCGACGGCCTGCTCGTTTGCTCGGCGCAGGTGCGGGCGGCCTTTTTGCAAGGCAACAGGACGGTGCCGCCGGCGATGGTGGCCGCCTTGGTGGGGGCGGGGCCGACGCCGCCGCCGCCGCCGGGCTGGGTTCAAAGGTGGCGCGACTTCGACTCAGGCTTGGAACAACAACAGCCGTCTGCGGCGGAAAAGGAGATCACATGCGCTCATTAAAAGGCAAGACGCTGTTCATCACCGGGGCCAGCCGCGGCATCGGCAAGGCCATCGCGCTTAGGGCGGCGGCCGATGGGGCCAATATCGTCATCGCGGCGAAGACGACCGAGCCCCACCCCAAGCTTCCCGGAACCATCTTCAGCGCTGCCGCCGAGATCGAGGCGGCGGGCGGTAAGGCTTTGGCGCTCGCCGTTGATATCCGCGAACCCGAACAGATTGCGCAGGCGGTGGCGCAGGCGGTGGCGGTCTTCGGCGGGATCGATGTGCTGGTCAACAATGCCAGCGCCATCAGTCTGACCAATACCCTGGAGACCACGGCCAAGCGTTTCGATTTGATGATGGGGGTCAATATGCGCGGCACCTTTCTCTGCGCGCAGGCCTGTATTCCGCATCTGAAAGTGGCCGACAATCCGCATATTCTGATGCTGTCGCCGCCGATTTCCCTGGAGCCGCGCTGGTTCGGCCCGCATCTGGCCTATACCATGAGCAAATTCGGCATGAGCATGTGCGTGCTGGGACTGGCCGAGGAACTCAAGGACGCCGGGATCGCCGTCAATGCGCTGTGGCCGAAAAGCGTTATCGCGACGGCGGCCTTGGCCATGCTGGGGGGCGCGGTGAAGCCGGAATTCTGCCGACGGCCGGAGATCGTCGCCGATGCGGCGCACGCCTTGCTGACACGGCCCAGCCGCAGTTGTACCGGCTGCTTTCTGCTTGATGAGGCGATTCTGATGGACGAAGGGGTTACGGACTTTTCGGCCTATGCCGTTGAACCCGGTCGCCCCTTGCTGCCCGATCTGTTCCTGGGCTGACCCGCGGGTTAACGGGTGATGTCGGCGCGTGGCGGAGCCGTGATTTGGACCATGCGCGACCCCGCCACCGCCAGCAATTCGCGTTCCGCTCCTTCCTGAACGGCCAGCCATGCCGCCTTGTGATCGGTGACGACGAAGCCCGCCAGCATGTCGACGCCGTGGCCGAACATCAGAGGCGTCAGCGGCGTGGTGGGGCCGCAGACGATGACGCGGGCGTTGCGCGATAGCTGCAAAAGCCGGGGCATCGTTTTGTTGATCAGCGTCGTCGCCGTCATGATCACGATGTCCTGTTCGGGCAGGATATATTCGCACGCCGGATCGGGCAGGTCGCCGTCTCTGGGAAGGCGCTCCAGAACCGAAAGCGTACAGGATTGCGCCAAGCTCTCAAGGCCGTAGAAATGGCCGACGACCGCCACTTTCCGTCCCTTGAAGTCATCGGGGACGTCCTCGAAGAAGTTGATGTCGGGAAGGGTGTCGAGAGCCCGCCCGCACCATCCTTCCACCGGTTTCCGGTCGTTCAGCACCGAATTGATGGCGGCTAGGCCGATGGCGGCATCCAGAAAATCCCAGGACTTCGACCATTTCGCCAGATCGCGGGTCTTCATGCCGGCGATGGGGCGATAAGAGCGGGGGGAGCCGGGCATGCGGTGCGGCTGCATGGCGATGCCCAGCCCCCGGTCCGAACGCACGAGGATCCAATTCAGCCCGACAAGACAGTCTTGAACGACCGAGTCCGCCGGCACGGCCGCAATCAACGCGTCATAGAGTTCCCACATGGCCTCTTCTCCTCATCTCCGCGCCAGTGTCGCGGTTCCGGAGAAAATGTCTAGCGTAATATATTGCGATGACATAACGTTATCTGTAATCTGTGCCGTGTTTTTCCGTTCCAGAATAAACGGATAGCCAGGCAGCGTGGCGCATCGTTTTCCGTCATGCATCAAATTCGGTTGCAGATTTGACAGATATCCGAGGGGGTATTCGGGCAATGAGGAAGCATTACTTCAAGACAAGGGACCTCGTCACCATTGCGATACTTGGTTGCCTCGGCGCTGTCATGTCGACCTATCTTGGCTATATCGGACAGATGATCGGAACGATGACCGGGATTCCCTATGGCAGCCAGGTTCTGACCGGACTCCATGTGTTCTGGCTCGTTCTCATTCTGGCCGTGGTCGACAAGAAGGGAGCCGGACTGCTCGGAGGTTGCCTGAATAACATCGTTCAGTTTCTCATGGGCAGCCATATCGGAATTTGGGTTTTGCCGGTCGGAGTGCTGCAGGGCCTTCTGGCGGAAATCGGTTACTGGCCGCTGAAAAGGCTGAACCGGACGGCGGCCATGATGCTGGCGGGCGGATTGAGCGCGATCGCCCACATCGTGGTCATGCAAGTCGTGGTGATGCGGATCAATTCCGCCGTGATCGTCCTCAGTCTGGGCGGGATCGCTTTCGTGTCCGGGGTTTGCTGGGGCGGCCTGTTTACCCGTTTCGTCGTGAGCCTGTTGCAGAAGATCGGTTTGGTAAGGCGATCCGGTGCCGTGATGTCTTTGGAAGATGGGCCTTTGCCTGCGAAATGACGGGGGAGTCGCTATGGTTGCCTTCGATGCGCGTGATTTCGACAAGAAGATGTCGAAGGGAGTCTTGCGCAATGTTTATCCTTTTCTCGCACGGCGGATTCTGGAACGAACCGGCATAAAGACGGGGCGTTGCATCGATCTCGGGGGTGGTCCCGGCATGTTGGGCATTCGCATGGCCGAGATCTCGGATCTCGATGTCACGGTCTACGATCCCACGCCGGAATGTATCGAAATCGCCGAGGAGAACATCGCCGAGCACGGTCTTTCGCAGCGGATGCGCGCGATCGAGGGGGCGGCGGAACATATCCGCTTCGCCAAGGATTCGGTCGATCTGATCGTCAGTCGCGGATCGATCTATTTCTGGGATGATCAGGCAAAAGGGTTGGCCGAGATCCATCGTGTCCTAAAAGCCGGCGGTTGGGCCTTTGTCGGCGGCGGCATGGGCAACGCGGATCTGGCGGCCGAGGTCGATGCCGCACGGGCCAGGAATCCCGAAATCCGTGAATCACCCTGGCGGAAACTGTCGCCTGTGGATCTCAAAGCGCTTCTGGGCCAGCTCGGTATCGACGGCATGGTTGAATCCGATGCCGGCGGAACATGGATCGTCTTTCAAAAGACGCGGGGCCCAGCCTGAAGGATTGAAACGTCGACGAGGACAACAGCATGACCCAAGCCGTTCGGAATGATCGCCAGCCGCAGAAGGATGCCACGGAAAAGAATGGAGGCGAGAGCATCGTGCCGTTGCTTCGCGATGGCGCGGTCAATGTCTGCGCCTTCATACCCTGCCCTTTGAAAGTACGGTTCAAGAAGATGTTCGAGGACTATGTCGCGACCTATAACGCGACGGCCCGACAGCCACTCTATTGTCCGAACATTCTGGAAGGGGGACATCATTCGATTGCCGACGATCTGCGAAACGGTCGCGGCGAAGCGGATCTGCCCGACGTCATCGTCACCGCCCACACGGACATGGTGCTGACGGAGCCGTTCAAGTCGCGGCTTCTTCCGTTTTACGAGGCTGCGACCAATCCCTTGAGTATGGCCTTGATGCCGGAGAGCTATCAGGTGGCGTCCAGCAAGCATAACATCGGATTTCTCGCCTTCGGCAGTTGGAGCGTCATCCGCGATGGTTCGATCGAGCCCGACTTGCCCAATCCGACCTGCTGGGCCGATCTGACGAAGGAGATTTATCGCGATCGGATCGCGATCACCCGCTATCGCGACAGCGCAGGGGCCTCGATCGTCCTGAAGTTTCTGGCTGAGACCAAGGGGATCGAGGCGGTTCGCGCCTTCGCGCGGAACGTCAAGGCGGCCAAACATTTCTCCGAAATCATCAAGAGCATTGATTCATCCGATCCCGGCCGAGCGCCGCTCAATCTTCTGGCCAATGTCGCGGCGATGCAAATTCCGTCTCGGAAGAATGCGGCGATGCTGGAATTCGACGACGCGCCGATGTCCATGCCGATCCTGATATTGGTGAAAAAAGGACGGCGCGAGGATAGCAAGGGCGCCCTCGATTTCTTCTGGAGCGATGCCTTCCGCGATGACGTCTTGGCCAAGGGCGAGTATTTCACGCCCGATCGTGTCGATTGGAACCGTCCCTATTTTCAAGCCGATTGGGATGAATTGATGAGCCGTGGTTACGAGGCGACCTTCGATTTGCTGACCGCGGAGTTCAGCAAGGTCTCGCCGGCCTTTTGCCATCGGGGATGACGGGGGGCGTCCGGAATTTCCGCGCGGTCCCACAAGCCCCAAGTCGCGAAAAAGGCCCCCGGATCAAACCGGGGGCCTTTCTCTGAAGGCGAACCCCTTTAGAACTGCACTCTGACGTTGGTGAAATAACTCCGACCTTCGGCGTGATAGCCGTAGTCGCTCATATAGTTCTGGTCGAACAGATTGCGGACGCCCGTTTCCACCTGCAGGTTGGACAAAATGTCGTAGGAGACCTTGAGGTTGGCGAGCGCGAAGTCGCCCGCGCGATAGAAGGGTGGGGCTCCATTCCCCGGCGACATATAACGTTTGGAATTCAATTCGACGCTGGGCACCACTGAGAGCTTCTCCATCGGCTTCCAATCCACATAGCCGAACAGTTTGTGCATCGGCGTGTTGAGGACCACGACGGGGAAGGTGGTGTTTTTGCTTTCGGTCGTGCGCAACAGGTATGTGTAATTGCCGCCCAATTCGACCGAATCCAGCAACTGGGTGGAGGCTTCCAGTTCGAAGCCGCGATGCATCTCGGTGCCGACGTTTGCGTTCTGAGAGATGGTGCCGCTGACGCCCGGCACGGTTGTGGTGACGCTACCGATGGCGTCGAAAACCCGGGCGTAATAGAGATTGGCGCCGAGATGGGTTTGTCCCAGCGTGTCGGCGACGCCGGTTTCCCAATAGAGCGATTTTTCCGGCCGCAGGGCGGGATTGCCGGTGAAGGTGCCGAATCGCGAGCTGAACATCTCGAACAGGGTCGGGAAACGGGTGCGTTCCGAGACGCTGGCATGGACGCTGCCCGTCTGGTCGTAGTGATAGACGCCGGCGAGCTGCGGATTGACCGCCCGCTTGTCGGATACCGGGGAGTTGACGACGGTGCCGTAAGGTGCCGCGCCGGATGTATCGGAGGACCACATGGAATCGCTGATGATCTGCCGATAGTCGTAGCTGATGCCGGTGATGACGTCCCATGGCGGCGCGGGATGGAAGGTGTTCTCAAGGGCCGCCGAATAAGTGTTTTCGGTGGCTCCGGTGGGCGGCTGCTCGAACCAGATGCCAGTCAGAACCGTGCTGCCTTTGGCCGGATGGTACTGGTCCCATTCCTTATGTTGATCCCAACGGTAATGCAAGGCGGCGCGCACGCTGTCCATGCCGCCGAGAAACACTTCGTTGAGTTCCGTATTACCGCCGGCGGCGCGCTCGTCATAGTGGCTGGCGAAGGCCGCGTTGGAGCCGAGATTCTGGGTCGAATAGGTCGAAGTGTCATATCCGGTCAACGCATTCATGAACCGGTCATAATAGAGCTTTGTCTTGAGATAGGAGCCCCGGTCGTCAAGGTCCGTTTTGGACAGCCAATAGACGGCTTGCTTGCTCCAATAAGGCCAGGTCCAATATTTCGAGGTGACGCCATTGGCATCGGCCGGCGGATCGTCCTTGTGGCCGATCTGGTCGATGACATTCAGGGCGTATTCGTCGCCGGCATTCGGCGTGAAGCCCACCTTGACGTTGAACTTGGTGTCCTGGTTGTAGGATTTGTTGCGGTTGCCGCCATTTTCGGAGCCGCCGGGCTGGTAATCGTCGGACAGCCGGAAATGGTTGCGGTAATTTTCCGTGCCAGAGCCCTGGACGTACCAATTTCCGATCTTGCTGCCGACGAAGCTGTCGGCGACAAAGCCGTTGAGCGCGCCATTCTGGTCGAAGCTCGTGCCCATGCGGGCTTCGCCCTCAAAGGGCTTGGTGACCCGACGACTGACCAGATTGATCGAACCGCCCATGGCGCCAGGACCGTCGATGACCGAGGTGAATCCTTTGGTCACCTGAATCTCGCCGATATCGCTGGTGGTGAATTGCTGGAAGTCGATACGGTTGTCATAGGGGAGATAGATCGGGATGCCGTCCTGGTAGAGCGGTGTCCGCCAGCGATCGAACCCGCGGATCCAAACGTTGGTTTCGTTGCGGGCGCCCATGTTGCTCATGGTGACGCCCGGGACCAAGGTCAACGCTTTGTCCAAGGTGTCGCGGTTGAATTCGCGCATATCGTCCTGCGACACCGTCGAGCCGCCGACCGCCGTCCCGCCGGGGGCCGATGCCGTGGTCGTCACCTCGCCCAGGGTAAAGACCTTGCCGACGTCTTCGGCATGGACCGGAACAGCCAACGCGCAAACGGCGACCGTCGACAGCAAGAACATCCATCTCATTTTCGTCTTCCCCCTCCGGAGCTGATGCGACCATTGCTTTGCGGGTGAATGTCCCATCGCCTGTGAGTTCCCCTTCGACTCGTTCAGCGATAACCCGCGCACCTCGTTATATACACGAAGGTTATAATGCAGTCCATGGTGGTCTGATTGAGAAATTTATTCACGATTATGTAATGTTTTTATTTCATATTTCTTATTTATGTAGTGAAAGTATGGCTATTTTTCAAATAAAAATGCGTATTTATGCGAGGAAAATAAAAAAATAGGAGAAAAAAGTCAGTAAAATTATTTTATTTACTTAAATGTGAATTATGGTGAGGTGAATTTGGTCGAGAATCGTCTGCTATAGATGCTCTGCCATCTTATATCCATTTGGATATAGCGAAATGTATTATGCGTCGCCGCGATAGCCGCCAACGGCGGCGGCGTCCGCGTTGCCTTTCTCTCTTGCCGGCCCCCGTCTTGCGTTATATCGCTATGCGACTGATAGTCGATTGGATATAGCGCACAACATCATGAGCCTGGACACTTTCGGTCCCACGGATATCGCATCAGGCCGGCGTCGCTTGTTCTCGCCGCCGGAGTGATCGGCGCGGCTTTGTCCTCGTCGGGCGCGGCGTTTCAGGCGGTCTTCGCCAATCCTCTGGTTTCTCCTGGCGTATTGGGCGTATTGGCGGGGGCATCCTTCGGGGCGGCGCTCGGCATCCTGTGGTCTTGCGGCTGGCCAATGATTCAGGGCCTGGCTTTCGTCTTCGGATCGTGCGCCGCGGCTTTCGCGGTGGGGTTGTCGCAGGGGCAGGCGGGCGATCGCGTTCTGATGCTGGTGCTGGGGGGAATCGTCAGCAGCGCGCTGTTTACCGCCCTGGTGTCGGTGGTCAAGACGGTGGCCGATCCCTACAACCAGCTTCCGACCATCGTCTTTTGGCTGATGGGTAGTCTGGCCAATGTGAAGGGGCCGGCTTTGCTGCTTGGCGCGCCGCCGATGATGGTGGCGGTGATCGGGCTGGTGCTGCTGGGACGCGCCCTCGATGTGTTGGCGATGGGCGAGGATGAGGCGCGCTCGCTCGGCATGCCGGTGGCGCCGGCCCGCTTGCTGGTCATCGGGCTGGCGACCATGGCGGGGGCGTTGTCGGTGGCTCTGGCCGGGGTAGTCGGCTGGGTCGGCCTGATCGTGCCGCATGCGGTTCGCCGGTTGGTAGGGCCTTGCAATCGGCGGGTCATGCCGGCCAGCGCGGTGCTTGGCGCCGCCTTCTTGATCGGCGTGGATACGGCCTCGCGCACCCTGTTCACCAGCGAGATTCCGCTGGGTCTTGCGACCGCCCTGATCGGCGTTCCCTTTCTTGCAATGCTGGTGCGGCGGGGGCGGCGCGGATGGCAGGGATAGCGCTTGAGGCGTCCGGCTTGACCATTGCCTATGGATCTCGGACGGTGGTATCCGGGGTCGATCTCATCCTGCGACCCGGCACCGTTACCGCTCTGCTGGGCGGCAATGGCGCCGGCAAGACCTCCTTGCTCAAGGTTTGTGCCGGATTGCTGCCGGTCGTGACCGGTCGCATCCTGGTGGACGGTGTTTCTTTGGGGGATCTGTCGGTGCGCCGCCGTGCCCGTCAGATGGCCTATTTACCGCAGGCGCATCGTGCGGCCTTTCCTTATCCGGTTGCCGAAGTGGTCCTGATGGGCCGATGGCCGCACAGCTCGCCGTTGTACGGTTATCGGCGGCAGGACCATGGCGCCGCCGAGCGGGCGATGGATTTGGTCGGGATTGCGCATCTGGCCGGTCGTCCTTATACCCAACTGAGCGGTGGGGAGCGCCAACTGGTGTTGATCGCGAGGGCTTTGGCCCAGGACGGGCGTATCCTGATGCTCGACGAACCGGAGACAGGGCTCGATTTCGGTCACCGACAACGCCTGATGCTGTTGTTGTCGCGGCTTGCCGGATTGGGCCAAGCGGTTCTGTTGTCGTCGCACTTTCCCGACAATGTTTTATGGTTCGCCGATCAGGTGGTGATGGTGGCGGATGGCGGTGTCATCGCCGCCGGTTCGCCGGCCGAGGTGATGACGGTCGACCGCTTGCGCCGGCTCTACGGCGTCGAGGTGCGGATCGAACGGACCAGCGAAGGGCGGTCGGTTTGCCTGCCGGCCGGTTCGTCGCTCACCGAAGCGATGACGGACCAAAAAACAACCGCAGAAACACGTCTTTGGGAACCGCCAGATCCTCGCTGCCCTGTCCATGCAATTGCGCAAAGGCCCAGCGGAGGCCCATCAGGCGTGTGAACACAGGTGGCCGATCGAGCCAGCCGTAAGGCTCGCTTGGAGCGGAATAGACGCGTCCTTGCGCGACGGCTTTGACCTGTTGCCAGCGGGCATCGTCGCGGATGGTCGAAAGAAAGCCGGGGTCGCCGGTGATAATGACGTCGGGCGCCAAAGCGATGATTTTTTCCAAGGAGAGCGTCTGCCATCCCTTGTGGCCGCTCATGCCGTCGCAATCGACCACCGGCCGCCCGCCGGCGCGGCGGATGACTTCGACGTGAACAGTGTTCGCGCAGGCGGTGCGTAAGCCGTCGGCGCTTTGGGCATAGTAGACCAGCGGATGGCGATCAGCCGGGATCCGTGTGACCTTGGCATCGATCTCGCCAATTGTCTGTTCGGCATAGCTGGCCAGAGTCTCGCCGCGTTCCGGCTGGCCGAGCAATGATCCGAGGAAGCGAAACAGCGCCGGATAGTCGTCGAGACGCTCCCATTTGACGCGGACCACGATCGTGCCCAGCGGCGCCAGCCGCTCTTTGATGTCGCCGGCGACGGGGTTTTCCGCTTCCATCACGATGACGTCGGGCCGAAGGGATGCCAACAGTTCCAGATTGGCGCCGGCACCATTGCCGAACCAACCGCCGGCCACCGGCAAAGTCGATAGGCCGGGGGACAAATAGGGGCGTTCGCCATCAGTGAGGGGGCGGTTCAGGGCGACCACCACGTCCGGCGCCACCACTTCAAGGAAGCTGGTCAATGGTGGGATCGAAGCGAAGGCGCGGAGCGGTCTGTCGGGCAGATTCACCGTTTGGCCGGTCATGTCGGCGATGTCGCGGGCCAAGGCTGGGCCGCACAGACACCAGAGAAGGAGGACGAAAAGCGAGCGGCGTCTCGGCGTCATTGTGGTCTCTCCATCGCGTCATCCCTGGTGGACCAGCGCGAACAGCACCGGGACTTCGATGCCGATGCTGCCGGTCGGAGGGGGCGGGAATGCAGCGATTTTACGAATGGTTTCGATGGCCCCATTCTGCAGCAGGCTGGCGTCGCTTCCGCCAACGATGCGGAGCGAGTCGCCGGCGACCCTGCCGTCGCCTTCAATGGTGAAGCGAAGACGGACCTGTCCGGCCAGTCCGAGTCGGCGGGCCGCTGGAGGATAGACGAGATTTTCTTGGATATGTTTGCGGATCGTCACGAGATAGGCGTCGACCGTTGCCGGATCGCCGCCCGCATTGCCGGAAGCCGTTCTGCCGCTGGTGTCTTGGCCCGTCGCGGCTCTCCCCGTAGCCGCCGTTTCGCCGGCTGCTGCCGTTGTGCCGGATGCGGCCGGTTGAGGACGGGGCTCCGTGACCATGGTTTCGGAAGACGATTGGCTGGGAATCGTCACCGGTCGAGCCGGTTTGCTGATCCGGCGAAGCGTTGGCGTCGGATGGCTTGGCCGAAGGGATTGAACCGGTTTCGTCTGGCTGGCCGGCGCTGGTGAGGGGGGCGGCGGTTCGACGGGCGATGTCTCTTGTGGAGCGGCGGCGGTGGACGAGCCCGGCGATCCGGTGATCGGCGCCGGCTTTACCGCGAGCATTTCGATTTGCGGGAGAGGCGGCGGCAGTCGGGGGTGGGCCGTCACCGGCAGGATTGCCAGAAGCAAGGCGCCATGCAAGGAAAGAGAGAGCGCTGCCGCCCAACCCTGGGGGTGTCGATGCCATCCGGGATGTCGCGTGGCGCCGTCCATCTCTCGTCTCAAAGCCAACCGTGGCTCATCCCAAACGGGAGAGCGTTTATGATTTAAAGGTTATAACGATGTAAGGGAGGGGTGTCTGCGGCGCTTATGTCAAGAAAAAATTATAAAATTTATGGGCTATAGGCGAAATTTGACATTATGTTATTAAAACATACAATAACTCATCGCCAGATATGGCTATATATTTTCCACTTCAATCGAAGTGAAAGTGTTTTTTTGAGAAAAACGAAATATATAGACTGTCTCTATAATAGAAAGAGCGGTTCATAATTTTTATTATTACTCGATTTCCTCATAGTCGCCGGATCGGCATCTGTTCCCTTAAGCTCCATCATTGCGAGCGAAAGCGCAGCAAACCAGAAAACATCGTTTCGCTGGATTGCTGCGCTTTCGCTCGCAACGACGACACTCTCTATAAGTCCCTAAGCCTGGCTATAAGTCCCTAAGCCTGGGCGTCCGCCGGACTGTTGGCGGTGTCATATTCCTCGTGATAGCGCTGAATCCGTTCCACCTCGTTTTTCGAGCCGAGGATCACCGGGACGCGCTGGTGCAGCCCTTCGGGGTGCAGTTCCATGATCCGGTCGCGGCCGGTGGTGGCCATGCCGCCCGCCTGCTCGACGATGAAGGACATCGGGTTGGCCTCGTACATCAATCGCAGTTTGCCGCCTTGCTTGGCGTTCTTCGAATCGGCGGGATACATGAAGACGCCGCCGCGGCAGAGGATGCGGTGCACTTCAGCGACCATCGCGGCCACCCAACGCATGTTGAAATCCTTGCCGCGCGGACCTTCGACGCCGCTCAAGGCTTCGTCGATATAACGTTTGACCGGCGGTTCCCAGAAGCGTGAGCGCGACGCATTGATGGCGAACTCGCTGGCGTCCTCCGGGATGCGCATGTTGGGGTGGGTCAGTACGAAGACGCCGATATTCTGATCCAAGGTGAAGCCATTGACGCCATTGCCGGTGGTCAACACCAGCATGGTCGAGGAGCCATAGATCGCATATCCGGCGGCGACCTGTTTGACGCCGGGTTGCAAGAAAGCATCGTCGTCGGTGCTGCTCACCCCTTCGGGAAGGCGCAGAATGGAAAAGATGCTGCCCACCGCGATATTGATGTCGATGTTCGACGATCCGTCCAGCGGATCGAACAGCAACAGGTAGCGGCCGGCCGCGCCGTGGACGATGTGCACGTCTTCCAATTCTTCCGAGGCCATGGCGGCGTAATTGCCGCTCTGCGCCGTCATATGCAGGAAAATCTCATTGGCCAGCACATCGAGCTTTTTCTGTTCCTCACCCTGCACGTTCTCCGTGCCGGCAACGCCCAGATTTCCGGCCATCGCCCCACGATTGACCTCATGCGAAATCATCTTGCAGGTTGTCCGGATGTCCGTCAGCAGCGAAGTGAACGTGCCTGAACCGCCCCGGCGATGCTGTTCCTCCATCAGGAACTGCGACAAGGTGACGCGCTTATAAGACATATTTCCCCCTGGAATTGGGCTTGGGTTGGCCTCTCGGAGCGCCTGCGGCTGCGCCGCAGGGGTTGTTTGGGTCATGCTGTTTCACCCGTACGTGCTTATAGATTGGATGCCGATCGACAAAAGGAAGCCGTCTCTCGTCCGCCGATGGCTAAAAAATAGTATCGTAACGACCCGGGTCGTCTCGGGTCAGTTGGCTGTTTCACCCGGTTGCAATCGGTGTACGTAAGTTTCGTAGTTGGTTTTGACGGGAGTCCACTCGGAACTGGCGAAGAGGGGGCTGCTGATGACGAAATCGGCCGTCGAGCGTGTCATCGCCAAGACGATGTTGTAAACCGTCGATAAGCGGGTCAGCGCCTTCACATCCACATCATGCGGTTGGCTGGTCATCGGATCGATGAAGAAGATCAGGACATCGAGATTGCCTTCGGCGATCAAGGCCCCCAACTGTTGATCACCGCCCAGCGGTCCCGATTTCAGGCAGGTGATCTGCAAGGTCGGGCAACTCTGCATCAGCAGCTTGCCGGTGGTGCCGGTGGCATAAAGCTGATGTCCCGCCAGCTTGTCCTCGTTGATCTTGGCCCATTCCGTGAGTTCGGGCTTGCGCCCGTCGTGGGCGACAAGCCCAATTCGTTTTCCTTTGCGCATCGACGATCTCGGTCCTTAAGCAAAAGGCAAGGTGACGTTGCGGGAGAATAGGCTCACCCGCGCGTGGCGACAATCTTTACCCGTATCGATGACGGTGCAATGGCGGAATGGCTTTCGTGCCTTCCTGACAGGGATTGCCTGGACGCAAAAAGCGCGTGAGAGGCGTTCTCGCCTTGTCCAGCAGGGATGGGTGACAGCCGCGTCCTAAACCCGTAAAGTTGGCCGGTTTTTCACACCGAATGCCGCTTGAGCGGCGAAAGAGGATGTCCGTCATGAGACTCGGTACACCGCTCAGTCCTTCGGCCTTTCGTGTCATGTTGCTGGGCGCCGGCGAATTGGCCAAAGAGGTGATCATCGCCTTGCAGCGTCTCGGCGTCGAAGTTATCGCGGTGGATCGCTATGCCGATGCGCCGGGCATGCAGGTGGCGCATCGCGCGCATGTGGTGACCATGACCGATGGTGCCGCGTTGCGCCGGTTGGTGGAACAGGAGCGTCCGCATCTGGTGGTCCCCGAGATCGAGGCGATCGCCACCGATGCTTTGGTGGCGATCGAAGCCGATGGTTTGGCCGAGGTGATTCCGACGGCCCGGGCCACGCAATTGACGATGAACCGTGAGGGCATTCGCCGCTTGGCCGCAGAAACCTTGGGGTTGCCGACCTCTCCTTATGCCTTCGCCGATTCCCTGGCCGAACTGCAGGCGGCGATCGACGGCGGCATCGGCTATCCTTGCGTGATCAAGCCGGTGATGTCGTCGTCGGGCAAGGGCCAAAGCGTGGTAAGAGGCGCCGACGATGTCGAGGCGGCTTGGGCCTATGCGATGGATGGTTCGAGGGTGCGGAAAAATCGGGTGATCGTCGAAGGCTTCATCGATTTCGATTACGAAATCACGCAATTGACCGTGCGCGCCATCGGGTCTTCGGGAGAGGTGGAAACGTTTCTCTGTGCGCCGATCGGTCACATCCAGAAGAACGGCGATTATGTCGCCTCCTGGCAGCCGCAGGCGATGAGCGAAAAAGCGCTTGCGGGTGCTCAGGACATTGCGCGGCGCATCACCGGCGATTTGGGCGGACGTGGTATTTTCGGCGTCGAATTGTTCGTCAAGGGCGATCAGGTGTGGTTTTCCGAGGTCAGTCCACGGCCGCACGACACCGGCTTGGTGACCTTGGCCTCGCAACGCCTGTCCGAGTTCGATCTGCACGCCAGGGCCATTCTCGGTCTGCCCGTGGACGTGGCTTTGCGCGCCCCCGGCGCCTCGGCGGTGATCTACGGCGGCGTGGATGCCAAAGCCATCGCGTTTGACGGCATCGAGGCCGCCTTGGCGGTGCCGGAAAGCGATCTTCGCCTGTTCGGCAAGCCGGAAAGCTTCATCAAGCGCCGCATGGGCGTGGCGCTCGCCACCGGCGTTGACACCGACGAAGCGTTGCGCCGGGCGAAACAGGCCGCCGGTCTGGTGCGACCGGTGACGGTGGACGTCTGACCGGCGATCAATTTCCGACAACGGTTGCTTTTTGTAATCAGGTCTTATCCCAACCAGCGATGAGTTTGACTGATCGCTGGTTGGGATCGTCCGCGCCCGCGCCGGTCGTCCGGCGAAAGCCGAAGCCGCCGGAGGGCGGCGCTGGCGACTGAAAGCGCTGATGACCGTTCATCGGCGCACGTCGCTATTATTCTTTGTCGTCTGAGCGAGACCAAGAATGCCGCCTGGGTTCATGGCGTCGGCCAAGGCTGTCGGAATGAGTATCGTGGAGCCTCTCTCTTTTGTCGTTTCATAGACGATATTCATGGCGCGAAGTTGCAGGGCGATGGGATTCTGTGAATAAACGTTGGCGGCATCCACAAATTTTTGGGCAATCGCGAACTCCGCGCTGCCCAGGATGACACGGGCTTCATTCTCGCGTTCAGCCTGCGCTTGACGGCATAGGTATGTCGCCTCAGGTGACACATGATTGCCGCAGTGGTAAACTGATCTTATTGAAAAGCATCGACGTTGTTGAGGGATCGGTCGCCATGCGTCCGTCGGATGCCATTGTTCATTATCGCGGGGCTCTGTTGGACATTGCCTCTCGGTACCGCTTTGCCAACCTGCGGGTCTTCGGTTCGGCGGCGCGCGGCGAAGACCGGGAGGGCAGCGATATCGATCTTCTCGTCGACGCGCCCGACGGGACGACATTATTGACGCTGGTGCGGGCCAAGCGCGAGGCTGAAGATCTCACCGGGGTGTCGGTCGATATCCATACGATCGACGCCATTCACGAACGCTATCGCGCCAACGTGATGCGTGACGCGCGGCCATTGTGACGGCCACTGCCGACAAGAACACCCGGTACGATGCCGACGCCTGCATCTCCCGAAGACCTCATGGTCCAATGGCGTCACACGGCACTTGACTCGCCTGCTCGTGCCAGCGTACAAACCCCGTCTCTCAGGGAACTGAGACGCCGTTTGCCTCCGAGGAGGCCGGCCGGTCCGCGAAGGCTCGCGCACCGGTCCGTTTTCGTTTGGCTGAAGGGCGCAGCCGCGATGGTCGAGGATTTGGTCGAAGGGTCATGTTCGAAAGTCTGAGTTCACGTCTGAGTGATGTCTTCGAGCGGTTGAAGCGGCGCGGCGCGCTGTCCGAGACCGATGTCTCGGAGGCTTTGCGCGAGGTGCGTGTGGCTCTGCTTGAGGCCGACGTGGCGCTTCCCGTGGTCAAGGACTTCATTGCGGCGGTCAAGGAACGCGCCGTCGGCCAAGACGTGGTGCGCAGCATCACGCCCGGCCAGATGGTCATCAAGATCGTCCACGACTGTCTCGTCGAGACCTTGGGCACCGCCGAAGAGATCAATCTGGTCGCCACGCCGCCGGTTCCCGTGCTGATGGTCGGTCTGCAAGGCTCGGGCAAGACCACGACCTCGGCGAAGATCGCGTTACGCCTGAAGACGCTCGACAAGAAAAAGGTTCTGCTGGCGTCTCTCGATATCTATCGTCCGGCCGCCCAGCAACAATTGGAAATCCTGGCGAAGCAAGCCGATGTCGGTTCGCTGCCGATTCTGATGGGTGAAAAGCCGGTGGCCATTGCCCGGCGCGCCATGGAAACCGGGCGCCGCGAAGGCTATGACGTGGTCATCCTCGACACCGCCGGCCGTCTTCATATCGACGACGTCCTGATGGCCGAGGTCGCCGAGGTCCGCGATGCCGTGACACCGGCGGAGATTTTGCTGGTCGTCGATGCGATGACCGGGCAGGACGCGGTCAATTTGGCCCGCGAGTTCAATCAGAAAATCGGCGTGACCGGGATGGTGTTGACCCGCGTCGATGGTGACGCCCGGGGTGGCGCTGCGCTGTCCATGCGCGCGGTGACCGGCCGGCCGATCAAATTCCTGGGCGCCGGCGAAAAGCTCGACGCGCTCGAGGTGTTCCATCCCGACCGGGTCGCCGGGCGCATTCTCGGCATGGGCGACGTGGTGTCGCTGGTCGAGAAGGCCATCGGCAGTTTCGAAGAAGACGAGGCGGAAAAGCTCGCGGCCAGGATGGCCAAGGGCAAATTCGATCTCGACGATATGGCGGCGCAGTTTCGCCAGATCAAGAAGATGGGTGATTTGAAGGGCATTCTCGGCATGCTGCCGGGTATCGGCAAGATCAAGAAGCAGATCGATGAGGCCAATATCGACAGCAAGATGATCAATCGCCAGGAAGCCATCATTCTGTCCATGACCAAGGGCGAACGGAAAAATCCCGACCTGATCAAGGCCAGCCGCAAGCGGCGCATCGCGCTGGGCGCCGGCGTCTCGGTCCAAGACGTCAACAAGCTGCTGAAACAATATCAGCAGATGGCCGACGTCATGAAAAAAGTTAGCAAGATGGGCAAAAAAGGCCTGATGCGCCATGGTTTGCCCGGTCTGTTTCCCCCCGGTGGCGGAAGGTTCGGCGGATGAACCTTCGTTATCCGGTTGTCCAAAAGATTTTCATCCAAGGCGGTTTCTGCCGCCTGCCATTTCGACCATTTTGACTGACGACGAGGAATCAACGCAATGTCGCTGAAGATTAGACTGTCCCGCGGTGGCGCCAAGAAGCGCCCGTTCTACAAGATCGTGCTGGCCGATTCCCGCTCACCGCGTGACGGCAAGTTCATCGAGAAGTTGGGAACCTACAATCCGATGCTGCCGCATGATCACGAGCAGCGCCTGATTCTCAAGGAAGAGCGGATTAAGCATTGGCTGTCGGTTGGTGCTCAGCCCACCGATCGCGTCGCCAAGTTCTTCGCCACGGCCGGTTACATTGCCTCCCGTGCGCAATCCGAGCAGACCAAGAAGCAGCAGCCGAAGGCCAAGGCGCAGGAGCGCTTGAAGGAACAGCAGAAGGCCGCCGAGGCTGCCGCTGCCGCCGTCGCTGAGGCTCCTGCGGGCGAATAGTCCATGTCCGAGCGCGTGTGCGTTGGAGTCATTTTAGGCGCGCATGGGCTCAAGGGGGCCGTCCGCATCAAAAGCTTTACCGAACGGCCCGTCGATGTGGCGGCCTACGGTGCGGTGGAGGATGAAGCGGGCGGGCGGCGTTTCCGGCTGCGGTTGGTTGGCGAAGCCAAGGGCGCGGTGATGGCGCAGATCGAGGGAATAGGCGAGCGCGACGCCGCCGAAGCCTTGAAGGGCCAGAAGCTCTATGTGGCGAAAGCCAATCTGCCGGTGCCGGGGGAGGAAGAGTTCTACTGCTCCGATCTCGTTGGTCTGATGGCGACATTGGCCGACGGTACGCCGATGGGTACGGTGAAAGAGGTCTTTGATTTCGGTGGCGGCGACGTGATCGAAATCGTCGGCCCGAACGGTGCGGTGATGCTTCCCTTCACCAAGGCCGTGGTGCCCGTGGTGGACGTCGCGGGCGGGCGTCTGGTGATCGAGCCGCCGATCGAGATCGAGGCTGGACCGGACGAGATGCCCGGAGATGAGGGTGAGGACGGCGGGAATGACGGAGAGTGAGCAAAGGCCGGTTTGGACGGCCACGGTGCTTTCCCTGTTCCCCGAGATGTTTCCCGGTCCGCTTGGCCATTCTTTGGCCGGACGGGCTCTGGCCGAGGGTATTTGGGCTTTGGATTCGGTGGACATTCGCGCTTTCGCGCGCGATAAACATCGCTCCGTCGACGATACGCCCTTTGGCGGTGGCGCCGGTATGGTTATGCGCCCGGACGTGGTGGATGCGGCGATCGCCGCCTCGCACCGTGGCGGGCCTTTGATCTATCTGACGCCGCGCGGACGCCTGCTAGACCAGCAGCGGGTAAAAGATTTGGCGGCGGAAGCGCGGGTGACCATCCTGTGCGGACGCTTCGAAGGGGTCGACCAGCGGGTGCTGGATGCCCGTGGCGCTGAGGAAATCAGCCTTGGCGACTTCGTGTTGTCCGGTGGCGAACCGGCGGCGCTGATGTTGATGGATGCCGTTGTGCGGCTCCTGCCCGGTGTGGTGGGCAAGGAGGAATCGCTGACGGAAGAGAGCTTCGAGTGGGGGCTTTTGGAGTATCCCCACTATACCCGCCCCCAACAATGGGAGGGGCGGGGGGTGCCGGACGTGTTGCTGTCCGGTCACCATGAGAAGATTCGCGCTTGGCGTGTTCGCCAGGCGGAGGACGTAACCAGGCAGCGCCGGCCGGACCTTTGGGCCCGGTATGTCGCTGCTGATGAGGCAAAAGAGGGTTGAGCCATGGACATTATTCAGGCGCTCGAAAAGGAGCAAATCGACAAGCTGACCGCCGCGAAGGCGATCCCGGATTTTTCGGCCGGCGATACCGTCAAGGTCAGCGTCAAGGTGGTGGAAGGTACGCGTGAGCGCCTTCAGGCCTATGAGGGCGTGGTGATCGCGCGCAAGAATGACGGGCTGAACAGCTCGTTCACCGTGCGCAAGATCTCCTACGGTGAAGGCGTCGAGCGTATCTTCCCGCTCTATTCGCCGAACGTCGCCGAGATCGAGGTGGTGCGTCGTGGCGATGTGCGCCGCGCCAAGCTCTATTATCTGCGTGATCGTCGCGGCAAGTCCGCTCGTATCGCCGAGCAGACCACCGGCTATTCGGCCAAATTGGCTGCTGCCGAACGCGAAGCGATCGCCGCCGAGAAGAAGGGATCGAAGGCTTAAGGCAAGCCTTCGATTCCGGCGGGACGCCAAGAACCGGTTCACCAGAAAACGGTGTGGTGAACCGGGAGAGTCTTAGAGATGTGCGCCCCGTTCCTTGTTCGGCAACCAAACCGGTGCAGAGCGTGACGGAACCGGCACGGCTTTCGTCATCCGCTTTCTGCCTCATTCGTGTCTGAGGATTAGCGAAGGACGCCATGGCCAAGCCCCGTACCCTGTTTGACAAAATCTGGGACAGTCATCTGGTCGATGTGCAGGATGACGGTACCTGTCTCATCTATATCGACCGGCATCTGGTCCATGAAGTGACCAGCCCGCAAGCGTTCGAAGGTTTGCGCAATGCCGGGCGCAAGGTTCGCCATCCGGAAGCGACCTTGGCGGTGGCCGACCACAATGTGCCGACCACCGACCGCTCGAAAGGCATCGCCGACGAGGAATCGCGTCTCCAGGTGCAAACGCTGGACGACAACGCCAAATTCTTCGACGTCGAATATCTGGCGATGGACGATATCCGCCAAGGCGTTGTTCATATCATTGGTCCCGAACAGGGGTTCACCTTACCCGGCACGACCATCGTCTGCGGCGATTCGCACACGTCGACGCATGGCGCCTTCGGGGCGCTGGCCTTCGGGATCGGCACGTCGGAAGTCGAACATGTGCTGGCCACGCAGACATTGGTGCAAAGACCGGCCAAGAATATGTTGGTGCGGGTCGATGGCGCTCTCCCTGACGGTGTGACCGCCAAGGACCTGGTGCTGGCCATCGTCGGCCGTTTGGGCACGGCCGGCGGCACCGGCTATGTCGTCGAATATGCGGGTGACGCCATCCGCCAGCTTTCGATGGAAGGCCGCATGACGGTCTGCAACATGACCATCGAAGCCGGCGCCCGCTCCGGCTTGATTGCCCCCGACGAAACCACCTTCGCCTATGTCCAGGGGCGGCCCAAGGCGCCCAAGGGCGCCGCATGGGAGGCCGCGCTGGCTTATTGGAAGACGTTGGTCACCGATCCTGGCGCTGTTTACGACGCGGAAGTGGTGATCGACGCGTCCGCCTTGGTTCCCATGGTGACCTGGGGGACCAGCCCCGAGGACGTGCTGCCGATCACCGCCAATGTCCCGAATCCGGCCGATGTCGCCGATCCGGGCAAGCGGGCGGCGGTCGAGCGGTCCCTCGCCTATATGGGGCTGACGCCTGGGACGCCTCTCACCGAGGTCAAGGTCGATACCGTGTTCATCGGATCTTGCACCAATGGCCGGATTGAGGATTTCCGCGCCGCCGCCGCCGTGCTGAAGGGCAAGACGGTCGCTCCCGGCGTGCGGGTCCTGGTGGTCCCGGGCTCAGGGCTGGTCAAAGAACAGGCCGAACAGGAAGGCTTGGACGAGATCTTCCGTGCCGCCGGTGCCGAATGGCGTGAGCCGGGGTGTTCCATGTGTCTGGCGATGAATGCCGATAAGCTGAAGGAAGGCGAACGGGCCGCCTCGACGTCCAATCGCAATTTCGAAGGGCGGCAGGGACGCGGCGGACGCACCCATCTGGTCAGTCCGGCGATGGCCGCCGCCGCCGCCGTGACCGGCCGGCTTACCGATGTGCGGACGTTGTAAAAACCACCCATAATTGACTCCCTCCCCCTTGTGGGGAGGGTTCGGGTGGGGCCTTGGAGTAGGAAAGACGGAATGGATAAGTTCACGAAACTGACGGGCGTCGCGGCGCCGCTGCCGATCCTCAATGTCGACACCGACATGATCATTCCCAAGCAGTTCTTGAAGACCATCAAGCGAACCGGTCTCGGTAAGAATCTGTTCGACGAGATGCGTTACACCAAGGACGGCCAGGAAGTCCCCGACTTCGTGCTGAACAAGCCGGCCTATCGGAAGGCGAGCATTCTGGTCGCCGGCCCGAATTTCGGCTGCGGCAGTTCGCGCGAACATGCTCCGTGGGCCTTGCTCGATTTCGGCATCCGTTGCGTGATCGCCTCCAGCTTCGCCGACATTTTCTACAACAACTGCTTCAAGAACGGCATTCTGCCGATCAAATTGCCGCAGGCCGAGGTCGAGAAGCTGCTCGATGACGCCAATCGCGGCTCCAACGCGGTGGTGTCGATCGACCTGGAAAAGCAGGAAATCACCGGGCCGGACGGCGGATGCATCACCTTCGAGCTCGATCCGTTCCGCAAACATTGCTTGCTGAATGGTCTCGACGATATCGGTCTGACGCTGCAAAAGCAGGATAAGATCGAAACGTTCGAAACCCGGCGCCAGCGCGAGCAGCCCTGGCTCTGAGCCGCCTATTTTTTATCGTCATTTCCGCGCAAGCGGGAATCCATGCCTTCGCAGAGATGATATCGCCGGATCGTCGATCGGTTTTGACCCAACCATGGACCCCCGCTTTTGCGGGGGCGACGAAATAAGGTTCGTCTAATGAAATTTCGGAGATCCTTTTCATGATCACCAAGAAGCTCTTCATTCTCGCCGGCGACGGCATCGGTCCGGAAGTCATGGCCCAGGTGCGCCGGGTCATCGATTGGATGGCGAAGAAGCGCCATATCACGTTCGACGTGAACGAGGGGCTGATCGGCGGCGCGTCCTATGACAAGCTCGGCCATCCGCTGACCGACGAGACCATGCAGGACGTCTTTGCCGCCGATGCGGTGTTGCTGGGCGCCGTCGGAGGGCCGAAGTGGGACAATTTGCCGTTCGATCTGAAGCCGGAACGGGGGTTGTTGCGTCTTCGCAAGGATCTCGAGCTGTTCGCCAATTTGCGTCCGGCGTTCGTTTTCGATGCCTTGGTCGAAGCCTCCAGCCTGAAGCCCGAATTGGTCAAGGGCCTGGACATCATGATCGTCCGCGAATTGACCGGCGGCGTTTATTTCGGCGAGCCGCGCGGCATCGAGACGCTTCCCAATGGCGAGCGTCGGGGGGTCAACACGCAGGTCTATACCACCAGCGAGATTGTCCGCATTGCCGACGTCGCCTTCGACTTGGCGAAAAAGCGCGGCAACAAGGTGCATTCGGTGGAAAAGGCCAACGTCATGGAATCGGGCGTTCTGTGGCGCGAAGAGGTGCAGAAGCTGCATGACGCTAAATTCCCCACGGTCGAGTTGCAGCATATGTACGCCGACAATTGCGCCATGCAATTGGTGCGCGCCCCCAAGCAGTTCGACGTGGTCGTCACCGACAATCTGTTCGGCGATATTCTGTCCGATTGTGCCGCCATGCTGACGGGGAGCCTCGGCATGCTGCCGTCGGCCAGCCTGGGCGCGGCGGACGCCAAGGGCAACCGCAAGGCCGTCTATGAGCCGGTGCATGGTTCGGCGCCGGATATCGCCGGCAAGGATATCGCCAATCCGCTGGCCACTTTGCTGTCCTTCGGCATGATGCTGCGCTACAGCTTCGACATGAAGGCCGACGCCGATATCCTGGAAACGGCTGTGAAGAATGTGTTGGATGGCGGCTTGCGCACCGGCGACATCATGCAGCCGGGCAAGGCCAAGGTGTCGACCACGGTGATGGGCGAGGCCATCGTTCGCGAGATGGACAAGTTGGTCGGATAAGGGGCGGTGAGAACCGCCATTTTCCCTTGCTATGCTCGGGCCACTCGGGTAATGTTTTCCCCCGACGGAAGGGTTGACATGATGTCGCTGTGCGTTTCCAGCTTTGATCTGCTGGCCGTGCCTTTTAAGGCTGCGGACGCTGCCGTCGTTTCCAAGACCACCACCCTGACTACCAAGAAGACGTTGGTTTAAAGCGCGGGCTGGTTCGGCATTTATTTTTGACGAAAGGCCCGCGGGACAAAACCCGGCGGGCCTTTTCGTTAGGAGGTCTGGCGGCGAAAAGTCGGGGCCTCCACCTTTGGAGAGTGCGAGATGGGTTATAAGGTTGCGGTGATCGGTGCCACGGGCAATGTGGGCCGCGAGATGCTTCAGACGTTGGCCGAGCGGAACTTCCCCGTCGACCAGGTGATCGCTCTGGCATCCGAACGTTCGGTCGGGCGCGAAGTATCCTTTGGCGAGAAAGAGATTCTCAAGGTCAAGGATCTGGCGAAGTTCGATTTCAAGGGTGTCGATATCGCCCTGTCGTCGCCCGGCGCCAAAGTCTCGGCGCAACATAGTCCGCGCGCCGCGGCGGCCGGTTGCGTGGTCATCGACAACACGTCGCATTTCCGGATGGATCCGGATGTCCCTCTGGTGGTCCCCGAGGTTAATCCGCAAGCCATCGCCGGCTATAAGAAGCGGGGCATCATCGCCAACCCGAATTGCTCGACCATCCAGATGGTCGTGGCCTTGAAGCCGCTGCACGAGCTGGGCAAGATCAAGCGCGTCGTCGTTTCGACCTACCAATCGGTTTCGGGCGCCGGCAAAGAGGCGATGGACGAGTTGTTCAACCAGACCCGCGCCGTCTATGTGAACGATCCGATCAAGCCGGAGCGCTTCACCAAGCAGATCGCCTTCAATGTGATTCCGCACATCGATTCCTTCATGGACGATGGGTCGACCAAAGAAGAGTGGAAGATGACGGTCGAGACCCGGAAGATTCTCGATCCCGATATCGCCGTGCATGCCACCTGCGTGCGGGTGCCGGTGTTCATCGGCCATGGCGAGGCGGTCAATGTGGAGTTCGAGAAGCCCGTCAGCGAGGCGCAAGCCCGTGCGGCTTTGTCGAAAGCGCCGGGGGTCATCGTCGTCGATCATCGGGCCGACGAGGGCTATGTGACGCCGCTTGAATCGGCTGGCGAGGATGCCGTCTATGTCAGCCGTATCCGCAAGGATCCGACCATAAAGAACGGGCTGTCCTTCTGGTGTGTCGCCGACAATCTGCGCAAGGGCGCCGCGCTGAACGCGGTGCAGATCGCCGAAGTGTTGGTGCGCGACTATCTGAAGAAGTGAGCGAAAGCCTTTCGCGATCAAATGAGGTCACATCTTTTTCGTCATTGCCGGGCTTGACCCGGCAATCCATCTGTCGTCAGGACATTCTTGTCTGGCGGAAATGACAAATGGACCCCCGGGTCAAGCCCGGGGGTGACGAGGATGGGATGTTCTGACAGGTCGCAAATGGCTTCTAAAGCCAGCTCAATGCGACGCTGGCAGCGATCCCCAGACCGAACAGCACCAGCATGACGCCGGATCCTCGATTGAGCAGATCGAGGACGCGCGGCGACACGCGGGACCGGGCGGCGCTGGCCATGCCCGATAAGATCAGCCACCACAAGGTCGATCCACCGAAGACGCCGAGGACGAGGATCGCCGACGGTCCCATGTCCTGCTGCCCGAAGGCGCCGAATGCGGCGAAAACGCCCATCGACGCCAGAATTGTCCCGGGATTGGTGAGCGTGATGAGAAATGTTGATACGAAATCCCTGAGAAGGCCGGGGCCCTTGATCGTCGCCGGTTCGAGGGCTTGCGTCAGGAAGAGGCTGCGAACGCCGACGATGACCAGAATCAACCCGCCGGTGATGCGCAGGAAGATGTGGTGGTCCACCAGAAAGCTCGAAATGACGGTCAGGCCGAGAGCGGCAACGGCGCCATAAAAGGTATCGGCGAACGCGGCTCCCAGCCCGGCGACGAACGCGGCGTGACGGCCATCGGCCAGAGCGCGCCGGACGCAGAGGATGCCCACAGGTCCGACGGGGGCGGCAAGGGCGAAACCGACGGCCAACCCGCGCAGGAAGAGATATGACGGCATGGGACTCCGCTTCAACTAAGAACGAAAGTCATAGGGCTAACCTGGGGTCGTCGCCAAGGAAAAAAAGATCAGCGGCGGTTTTTGGGTCAGCACGGACTCGCCGTCACGGGTCGATCTGTTTTGCCTGATAGCGTTGCGAAGGGCGGACCAATTCCTCTTGTGCCGCGACCAGAGCCAGCTCGCGTTTCCCGGCTGATAATGTGTGGTTGAGCAGGCCGTAAAGACCGCTCACTGTCTTTTCCAGAGCCGCCGCCGGACCCGCGCCGTCGAGCAAATGCCCGAGCAGCAAGGCGGCAAAAACGTCCCCGGCGCCGTTTGGCAAAATCGGGAAGTCCAGCAGGGGCGTGTCCACCAGCCAGGCGCCTTCTTTGGTGGCAACCATCGAGCCAAGTCGTCCGGCCGCAACGGCGGGCGCTCTGAGACTGGTCACCGCCACGATCGACGGTCCCCGGGCGCAGAGCGCCCTGGCCGCCGCAACGGCGTCGGCGAGACTGACGACGGCGACGCCGGTGAGTAACTCCAACTCGAATTGGTTCGGTGTTATGACATCGGCGGCCGGCAAGGCCTGCTCGATGAAGAATTGCGGGATGTCGGGGCGGACGAAGACACCCCGTCCTTCATCACCCATGACCGGGTCGCAGCAGTAAAGCGTGCGAGGGTTGCCCTTGCGCATCCGGCCCACCGCATCCAGGACGACATGGCCGATGGCGGCGTCTCCCAGATAGCCCGACAAGACGGCCTGACACTCTTGAAAGGCCCCGCGGTCGTCGATTCCCTGCAAAACGTCGGCGAGATGGCTTGCCGGAAAGACCTCGCCCCGCCACCGCCCATAGCCGGTGTGATTGGAGAACTGCACCGTATTGATGGGCCAAACCTCGTGGCCAAGCCGCTGCAAGGGAAAAACCGCCGCCGAATTACCGACATGGCCATAGGCGACAGAGGATTGAATCGAAAGAATATTCATTATCTTCTACCAAATTAGATATATTGTTGCGCGTAGCCCTTGCCAGTCCGCCAGCCCTCTTGTTACTGTGCTGCGATGCAAAAAATCGCAAAGGAAATCTTTCGTCATGGACAGAATCGTGCGCCCCCGCCGCAGTGTTCTCTACATGCCAGGTTCGAATGCCCGGGCCCTGGAAAAGGCAAAGAGCTTAGCAGCCGATGGCTTGATCTTCGACCTTGAAGACGCCGTGGCGCCGGATGCCAAGGAGGAGGCCCGCCGTCAGGTGGTGGCCGCCGTGGCGGCGGGTGGCTACGGGCGTCGCGAGATCATGATCCGGGTGAATGGTCTTGGCACGCCATGGGGATTTGACGATGTTCGGGCGGCGGCGCAATCAGGGGCCGACGGTATTCTGGTGCCGAAGACCGAGAGCGCCGACATGCTGCGCCAGGTGGAAGCGGTTCTGGAGAGCGCGGGCGCTCCCGCGACGCTGGCTCTGTGGGCCATGATGGAAACGCCGCGCGGCGTTCTGGCGGCCGAAGCGATCGCCCAGGCGACGTCACGCCTGGGCGGGTTGATCATGGGCACCTCGGATCTGGCTAAGGATCTGCACGCGGCTCACACGCGCGAGCGGTTACCGATGCTTCATTCTCTTGGCCATTGTCTGCTGGTTGCTCGTGCCTATGGTTTGGCCATCGTCGACGGCGTGCATCTCGATCTCGGCGACGATGAGGGGTTTGCCTATTCTTGTCGCCAAGGGCTTGAGCTCGGCTTCGACGGCAAGACGTTGATCCATCCGAAGACGATCGTCGTCGCCAACGAAATCTTCGCGCCCAGCGAAAACGACTTGGCCTGGTCGCGTCGGATCATCGCGGCGCACAACGAGGCGGCGGCGGCCGGAAAAGGGGTGGTCGTGGTTGACGGACGATTGGTGGAAAATCTGCATGTGATCGGTGCGCGGCGGATCGTCGCGCTGGCCGAACAGATCGCCCTGATGGAGGCGGCGCCATGACCAAAACAAATCCCGGCAATTTCTTCGAAGACTTCCGGCTTGGCCAGGAGATCGTTCACGCAACGCCGCGCACGGTCTCCAGCGGAGACGTCGCACTCTATCAAGGTCTTTACGGGTCCCGTTTCGCTCTTGCGTCTTCCGCCGAGTTCGCCAGGACTCTCGGCTACGCCCAGGCCCCCCTCGACGATCTGTTGACCTTTCATATCGTTTTCGGCAAGACGGTTCCCGATATCTCGCTCAACGCCGTGGCCAATCTGGGGTACGCCGAAGGCCGGTTCGGCGTACCGGTCTATCCGGGAGACACCCTGTCGGCCACGTCGAGGGTGATCGGTTTGAAGGAGAACGCGAGTCGCCAGACCGGGGTCGTCTATGTGCGGTCCATCGGGGTCAATCAGCGAGGCGACATGGTGGTCGACTATATCCGTTGGGTGATGGTGCGAAAGCGCGTTCCCGAAGCACCTTGTCCCGAGGTGTCGGTGCCGGTGACGACGTCCAAGCTTGCTGCGGAAAGCCTGTCTTTGCCGCCCTCCATCGTTTCGTCGTCCTATGACTGGCGTTTGGCGGGGGCCTCTCACGCCTGGGACGATTACGAACCAGGCGAATGTATCGATCATGTCGACGGCATGACGATCGAAGAAGCCGAACATATGATGGCGACCAGACTCTATCAGAATACCGCCAAGGTGCATTTCAACCAGCATAGCGAAGGCCAGGGCCGGTTTGGGCGTCGCTTGGTTTACGGGGGCCATATCATCAGCCTGGCCCGATCTCTGTCGTTCAACGGTTTGGCCAATGCCGGCAAGGTGCTGGCGATCAATGGGGGGCGCCATGTGGCGCCCTGCTTCGCCGGGGACACGATCTACGCCTGGACCAGAATCGAGGAAAAAATGCCTATTCCTCAGCGTGACGATATTGGTGCCTTACGGTTGCGGACCTTTGCCGCCAAGAATCAGGCTTGCGCCGCGTTTCCCGGCAAGATGGAAGGCGGGGAAGATTATGATCCTACCGTGGTTCTCGATTTCGACTATACCGTATTGGTACCGCGGCGTTTTCGCTAAACGACCATGCAACGCCTATAACCATAATAAAATCATGGGCATAAATACCCTTCCAGCGAATGGGCGCGACGTTGACTTGGTTCAAGCGAACGGTTAAACCCGATATCAGAGATCCCATGGGACTATAGTCAAGAGGCTCCCCAGATGACACGGCGCACCAGGCCCCTCTCACCGCATGTTCACAACTATCGGTTTCCCCTTGTCGCTTTGCTGTCGATCAGTCACCGGGTGACCGGCGTGGCCCTGGCTCTGGGGTCGCTGCTGCTGGTTTACTGGCTGGCCAGTGCCGCCTATGGCCCGGCATCCTACGACCGGGCCAGCCACCTTCTGGGGTCGCCATTTGGCCTTTTGGTGCTGTTCGGCTTTTCCTTTGCTTTGTTCTATCACTTGGCCAATGGCATCCGGCATCTGTTCTGGGATGTCGGCTTGGGGTTCGATTTGCCCACCGCCGTAAAATCCGGCTATGCGGTGCTCGCGGTGTCCGCGGGCCTGACCCTGCTGACCTGGGCTATCGCCCTTTCTTAAGAATGTTCGAGGAGACTTAAGAATGACTCTCCGCTCTCCGCTTGGCCGCGCCCGCGGCCTCGGCTCGGCCAAGCAAGGTGTGGCGCATTTCTGGTGGCAGCGCCTGACCGCCATCGCCTTGGTGCCCATCAGTCTGTGGTTCGTCATTTCGGTGGTCTCACTGGCCGGCGCCGATTACGCGCATTTCCGTACCTGGCTTTCCTGGCCGGGCAACACCACACTGATGCTGCTGTTGCTGTTCGCCGTCTTCCGCCATGCCCAACTCGGACTGCAGGTGGTGGTGGAGGATTATGTGCACGATGAGGGGCTGAAGCTCATCGGTGTGATCGCGGTGAAATTCGCCGCCGTGTTTTTCGGCGTTTTCGCAGGCGTCACCGTGCTGCGCGTCGTCTTTGTCGGAGGTTGAGCGTCATGTCGGCTTATAAGATCATCGATCACAGCTATGACGTGGTCGTCGTCGGAGCCGGCGGAGCCGGCTTGCGGGCGACCCTTGGGATGGGCGCCGCCGGGCTCAAGACGGCTTGCGTGACCAAGGTGTTTCCCACCCGCAGCCACACGGTGGCGGCGCAAGGCGGCATCGCCGCCAGCCTGGGCAATATGGCCGAGGACAATTGGCGCTGGCATATGTATGACACGGTCAAGGGCTCGGACTGGTTGGGCGACCAAGACGCCATCGAATATATGTGCCGCGAGGCCGTGCCGGCGGTTTACGAGCTGGAACATTTCGGCTTGCCCTTTTCACGGACCGACGACGGCAAGATTTATCAGCGCCCCTTCGGCGGCCATATGCGGAACTTCGGCGAAGCGCCGGTGCCGCGGGCCAATGCCGCGGCTGACCGGACCGGTCATGCCATGCTGCATACCCTCTATCAGCAATGCCTGAAGCATGAGGCGGAGTTTTTCGTCGAATATTTCGCCATCGACCTGATCATGGATGCGGACGGGGCTTGTCGGGGTGTGGTTGCCCTCAATATGGACGACGGGAGCATCCATCGGTTTCGCGCGCATCAGACGGTACTGGCCACCGGTGGCTATGGTCGCGCCTATTTTTCCTGCACGTCGGCGCATACCTGTACCGGCGACGGCCATGGTCTGGTCGCGCGGGCCGGTTTGCCGCTGCAAGACATGGAGTTCGTGCAGTTCCATCCGACCGGCATCTATGGATCGGGGTGTCTGATTACCGAAGGTGCGCGCGGCGAAGGCGGTTATCTGACCAATTCGGCCGGCGATCGCTTCATGGAGCGCTATGCGCCAAACGCCAAGGACTTGGCGTCGCGTGACGTGGTGTCTCGCGCCATGACTGTCGAGATCCGCGAAGGTCGGGGCGTTGGCAAAGATGGTGACCATATCCATCTGCATCTTGAGCATCTGGGGGCCGAAACCTTGGAACTGCGGCTGCCGGGGATCTCCGAGACGTCAAAGATTTTCGCCGGTGTCGATGTCACGCGCGAGCCAATCCCCGTGCTGCCGACCGTTCACTACAATATGGGAGGCATCCCGACCAATCTGCATGGCGAAGTGCTGCGACCGACGCCCCAGGAACCGGACGCCATTTGCCCCGGACTGATGGCCATCGGCGAAGCGGCGTGCGTCTCGGTCCATGGTGCCAATCGGCTTGGATGCAATTCTCTGCTCGATATCGTCGTGTTCGGCCGCGCGGCCGCAATCAGGGCTGCCGAAACCCTAACGCCGGGTACACCGCACAAACCGTTGCCCAAGGACGCCGGAGACCTTGCGCTGACGCGGCTGGACCGTGCCCGGAACGCCAACGGTGATCTGACGACGCAGCAAATCCGCCTGTCGATGCAGCAGACCATGCAGAATGACGCGGCGGTCTTCCGGACTCAGTCATCCCTGGCCGAAGGGGTGAAAAAGATCGGCGAGATTTACGACACTTTACCGCGTCTGAAGATTGCCGACCGGTCGTTGATTTGGAATTCCGACCTGATCGAGGCCTTCGAACTGGAGAATCTCATGGATTGCGCCAAGGCGACCATCACCTCGGCGGAGGCCCGCAAGGAAAGCCGCGGTGCCCACGCTCGCGAGGACTTTCCCGAGCGGGATGATGCCGTTTGGATGAAGCATTCTCTGGCCTGGGTCGATGAGAAAGGGAAGGTGACGCTGGATTACCGTCCGGTGCACACCTACACCCTGACCGATGAGGTCGACTATATCGTGCCGAAAGCCCGCGTCTATTGAGCCGGCCCCTGTTTGCCTCCATTTGAGATCCAAGGAACGATCATGGTCGAATTTGCTCTTCCCGCCAATTCCAAGGTTCAACCGGGCAAAAGCCATCAAGCGCCGGCAGGAGCCAAAAGGGTCAAGACGTTTCGGGTCTATCGCTATGATCCGGACAGTGATGCCAATCCACGCCTCGATTCGTTCGATATCGATCTCGACGCCTGTGGACCGATGGTCCTTGACGCCCTGTTGAAGATCAAGAATGAAATCGACTCGACACTCACCTTGCGGCGCTCTTGCCGCGAGGGTATCTGCGGGTCCTGCGCGATGAATATCGACGGGACCAACACGCTGGCTTGCTTGAAGCCGATCGCGGATATCAAGGGCGACGTCAAGGTCTATCCCCTGCCGCATCTGCCGGTCATCAAGGACCTGGTTCCCGATCTTTCGGTGCCCTATGCCCAATTGGCGTCGATCCAGCCTTGGATGCAGACCGAGACGCCGCAGCCGCCCGACCGCGAAGTGCTGCAGAGCCCGGAAGACCGGGCAAAATTGGATGGTCTATGGGAATGTATCTTGTGCTTCTGCTGCCAGACGTCCTGCCCCAGCTATTGGTGGAACGGCGATCGCTATCTGGGGCCGGCGGTCCTGTTGCAGGCGGCGCGGTGGATTCACGACTCGCGTGACGAGCACACGGGCGAACGGCTCGATGCGTTGGAAGATCCCTTCCGGCTTTACCGGTGTCACACCATCATGAACTGCACGTCGACCTGTCCGAAGGGACTGAACCCGGCCAAAGCGATCGGCAGTATCAAGGAAAAGCTGGCCGAACGGCAATTCTAAGGCCTGTCGTCAGATTTCCGGCCTTTGTTGTCGCCATCCCTGTAGAGGCGCCAGGGCCGACGCGCATTTATGCCGTGATGGGAATGCCGAAGGCTTTGGGAACTTGGTGACTTTCAGGAAACACAGATAACAGGGGATACCGCTTCGCGACTCACAGATAAGCACAGATAAAATGAGCGTGACTCTCCTCAATCCTGCTTGGTCTCGCCCATCACATCGGTCCCAGCGTCTGGTCGTGGCGCATGGGTGACAGCCGCTCCACATAGGGGGGCGGTGTCTCGCCGGGTCGCGCCACGCAGGAAAAGGTGGCGAGCGTCGAGGTCGACCAGGTGCATTGATAGGGTTGGATGAGGGCAAGCTTGGCTGTGCGCTCATATTGCCGGCAGGCTTCGTCGGCCAGGGCCTTGGCGTCGGCCATGCTTGCGTTGCTCTCGCTGAAGCAAACTTTGACGATGCCGCGTTGGTGATAGCGGTAGTCGTCGTCGACATAAGGCGCCTCGGTACATCCGGAGACCCAAACGGCGCCGGAAAGCGTAAGTGCTAGGAACAGAAAACGCGACCAGCGCGACATCGGCGACACCTGAAAAGAGAACCTGCTCTTCTTTAGCCGAGCCGGCGGCATCCTCAAAGCCGATTGTGTGTCACTCATGCGGGTTCATCTTGTTTGACGGCTGCCTGAAAATCGTCTTTCCCCAACACCGTTCAGGGATGAGATTGGGAAAAGCGGGAGAATGGCAGGTTGTCAGCCAAAACATCAGAGGTTATCTTGCCCCCTGATGGGAAATATCGGGGGTCGATGATGCCGGACAAGAAAAAATTCCGTTTGGTCACCCGCAGTGACTTCGACGGCCTCGTCTGCGCCGTGTTGCTCAAACATCTCGATCTGATCGCCGATATCAAATTCGTTCATCCCAAGGATATGCAGGATGGGGTGATTGCGATCGGCGAGAGCGATATCACCACCAATCTGCCTTATGTCGATGGCGTGCATATCGCCTTCGATCACCATTTGTCAGAGACCCTCCGGGTGGGGAAGCACGACAATCATGTGATCGACCCGGACGCTCCCTCGGCGGCGCGCGTGGTGTTCAATTATTACGGCGGTACGGCCGTTTTTCCCGAATCCTTCGATGCGATGATGGCTGCCGTCGATCAGGGAGATGCCGCCCGTTTCTCGCGTGCGGAGATTCTGCACCCGACCGATTGGCCGCTGCTCAACTTTCTGATGGACGCGCGAACCGGATTGGGACGGTTCCGCGAGTTCAGGGTTTCAAATTATCAATTGATGATGGATCTCATCGATTACTGCCGAAATCACCGGATCGACGAAATTCTCCAGTTGCCCGACGTCAAAGAGCGCGTCGAACTCTATTTCGATCATGAGGAAAAGTTCAAGGACCAGCTTCGACGCTGTTCCTCCGTGCACAATAACCTGGTGGTTCTTGATCTGCGCGAGGAAGAGACCATCTATGTTGGGAACCGCTTCATGATCTACGCGCTGTATCCCGAGTGCAATATTTCCATTCATGTGTTGTGGGGCTTGAAACAGCAGAACACCGTGTTCGCGATCGGCAAGTCCATTCTCAATCGAACGTCGAAAACCAACATCGGCGCCTTGGCGCTCGAATTCGGTGGTGGTGGTCACGAGAATGCGGGCACCTGTCAGGTCGACAATGCGAAAGCCGTCGATGTGCTGGGGACCCTGATCAAGCGCATCAACGCCGAGGGGTGAGCCCTTCGTTCATTTTGTCGTTTCCGGTTGTGCGATGACCGGCCCGCTTAGCCGATACCGGGCCCTTCTGGCCGAGGGTGTGCTGCATCCGGATGCGGCGCAGGCGATGGCCGTCGAAAAATTTGAAAGTCTGCATAAGGCGCTGGCGACCTATGAGCCATCGCAGGGGGCTGCGGGCTGGCTTGGGCGATTCGGCTTCGGGCGGGCGCGCCGTCTGCAGTGGAATCCGGGAGACTGCGAACGGTCCGAGCCGAAGCAGGGCCTTTACATCTGCGGTGATGTCGGGCGCGGCAAATCCATGCTGATGGATCTGTTTTTCGCCAGCGCGCCGGTTGCCGCCAAGCGCCGTGTGCATTTCCATGCCTTCATGCAGGAGGTGCACGGCGAAATTCATCGCTGGCGCCAAACCAATGATCGTAAGGATGAGGATCCGATCGCCCATTTGGCGCGAACTATCGCCAAACAGGCATGGTTGTTATGCTTCGACGAACTGCAAGTCACCGATATCGCCGATGCGATGATTCTGGGGCGCCTGTTTCAGGCATTGTTCGCCGAAGGTGTCGTGGTCGTCACCACCTCGAACCGTCCTCCGGACGACCTTTACCAATACGGGTTGCAACGCGATCGCTTCCTGCCTTTTATCCAATTGATAAAACAGAGTCTCGATATTTTGGAGTTGAACAGCGAAGGGGATTATCGTCTGGGCCGTAAGAAGGGAATGCACGTCTATCACACGCCGGTAAATGGTGTGACGAATGGTGTGCTTGCCGAATATTTCGATCGATTGACTGTCGGACAACTCCCCCGTTCGGATCATATCCACGTTCAGGGCCGTGTCTGGACGGTGCCGCGTTCGGCCGATGGGGTCGCCTGGTTCACCTTCGATGAACTTTGCCGCGCCACGCTCGGTGCCGCCGACTATCTGGCGCTGGCCACGCTTTATCACACGGTGATTCTGTCCGATATCCCGCTTTTGTCGCCAGCCGACCGGGATGCCGCCAAGCGCTTCGTCACATTGATCGATGCGCTTTACGAACATAAAGTGACGTTGATTTGTTCGGCGGCGGCATCGCCGCAAGAGCTCTATGCGGCCGGTGATGGCTCTTTCGAGTTTCATCGGACGGCGAGCAGGCTCATGGAAATGCAGTCGGAACAGTATTTGATGCATCGCCATTTGACCTAGCCCCTATTTTTACCGAAGAGGATACCGTCGCTGGACAGTATGAGATCTTCCGGCATGTCTGGATGGTCGACGGCGGTTTGTTCTGGGGGCTCGCGATTGTGGGTCGGATCCAGGCCTCTCGTGGGAGGACATTCTTTCTTTTCATATCAATGAATTGTCTCCTTTATCGGCAAGGAAATTTCCGGTAAGCTCGAAAAAAATAACCGGAAAAATTTTATGGATATAGACGAATTTGTCGTGAAATCCCCCATTGACCAACTTCGGCTGTCGGATTTTTTCAGGTCCTGAGGATGAGTCGTTAGGGGGCATATTCTGAACCGGATAAATTCGTTTTTTATGTTTATTTTCTGTATGTTAACTGTCGCAAGGAGGTGATTTTCTGATAAGCGTGAAGTGAATAACCTGATTTTTTATAGGGGAAACCTGCGTATTTTAATGGCATAAGGCCCCTTGCTCTCATGCGGAATTCGCGCTACCACGGCTTGGTGATCGATGCATCGCGGAACCGGGTGGCGGGACCTCCGTCCAACCTCTATGACGTCGGAAAGGCAATGTCCCATGGCTCGCAATAAAATCGCTCTTATCGGTGCCGGCAATATCGGTGGCACGCTCGCCCATTTGATTGGTCTCAAGGAACTGGGTGATGTCGTTCTCTTCGATATCGCCGAAGGAATTCCTCAGGGTAAAGCCCTCGATATGGCCCAGTCGACGGCCATCGAGGGTGTGAACGCCGCTTATGCGGGCGCCAATGATTATTCGGCCATCGAAGGCGCCGATGTGATCATCGTGACCGCTGGCGTGCCTCGGAAGCCCGGTATGAGCCGTGACGACCTGATTGGCATCAACGCCAAAGTGATGAGCCAAGTCGGTCAAGGTATCAAACAGTACGCGCCCAACGCCTTTGTCATCTGCATTACCAATCCGTTGGATGCGATGGTCTGGGTGCTGCGGGAAGCCTCCGGCTTGCCCCACAATAAAGTGGTCGGCATGGCTGGCGTTCTCGACTCGGCCCGGTTCCGCTATTTCCTGTCGGAAGAATTCAAGGTTTCCGTCGAAGACGTCTCCGCCTTCGTGTTGGGGGGGCATGGCGATACGATGGTGCCGCTGATCCGCTATTCGACGGTCGCCGGTATTCCGCTTCCCGACTTGATCAAAGCCGGTTGGACGACCCAGGAGAAACTCGACCAGATCGTTCAGCGGACGAGAGATGGCGGCGCCGAGATCGTCGGTCTGTTGAAGACCGGTTCGGCCTTCTACGCGCCGGCCGCGGCGGCTATTTCGATGGCCGAGTCCTATCTCAAGGATAAGCGGCGCGTCTTGCCGGTCGCCGCCTGGGTCGACGGGGCCTATGGCCTGACGGGCATCTATGTCGGTGTGCCGGTGGTCATCGGCGCCAATGGTGTCGAGAAAATCGTCGAAATTGAACTGAACGCCGAAGAAAAAGAGGCATTCGCAAAGTCCGTAGACGCAGTGAAGGTGTTGCTCGAGAAATCGAAGGAATTGATGCCGAAGTAATCGTTTACACTTGCGATGTCATTGGCGGATACCGGTGACCTTGTGGTTAACCTTTGGGTTACCTGCCCCTTTTCGAAGGGGCAGGGTACTCATTTCGAGGCCAGAATTACGAGAAAGGCGAGGCCCCAATGAATATCCATGAGTACCAAGCCAAGAAACTACTCGCAAAATACGGTGTGGCGATCCTCAAAGGGGGTGTCGCCTATACCGCGGCCGAAGCCGAGCAGGTTGCCAAGGAATTGGGTGGACCGGTCTGGGTGGTGAAATCGCAAATTCACGCCGGCGGTCGCGGCAAAGGAAAATTCAAAGGCAAAGAAAGTGAAGGTGGCGGCGTCCGGGTGGTGAAATCGGCCGAAGCGGTTCGCGACAATGCCAAATCCATGCTCGGACAGATTCTGGTCACGCATCAGACCGGTCCCGCCGGCAAGGAAGTCAAACGGGTCTATATTGAAGAAGGCTGCGATATCAAGCGCGAGCTCTATCTCGGCATGCTGATCGACCGGGCGTCGTGCCGCGTTACCATCATGGCCTCGACCGAAGGGGGCATGGAGATCGAAGAGGTCGCCGCGTCTCATCCGGAGAAAATTCTCAAGGTGGCGATTGATCCCGTCCAAGGGTTTCAAGCCTATCATGGCCGGCAGATCGCCTTCGGCCTCGGTCTCCAGGACAAGCAGGTCAATGTGGCCGTCAAGTTCATCGGCGCTCTTTACAAGGCCTTTGTCGATCTTGACGCCTCGATCGTCGAAATCAATCCCCTGGTGGTGACGGGCGCAGGCGAGGTGGTCGCGCTGGACGCCAAGGTCAATTTCGACGACAACGCGCTGTTCCGCCATAAGGATATCGAGGAACTCCGCGACGAATCGGAAGAGGATCCGGCCGAACTGGAAGCGGCCCGACACAGCCTCAACTATATCAAGCTCGACGGTAAGATCGGTTGCATGGTCAATGGTGCGGGTCTGGCCATGGCGACCATGGATATCATCAAGCTTTACGGCAGCGAGCCGGCCAATTTCCTCGACGTCGGCGGTGGCGCCACCAAGGAGCGGGTGACCACGGCGTTCAAGCTGATTCTGTCCGACCCTAACGTCGAAGGCATCCTGGTCAATATTTTCGGCGGCATCATGCGCTGCGATGTCATCGCCGAAGGTGTGGTGGCCGCCGCCCGCGAGGTCAGCCTCAATGTCCCGCTGGTCGTTCGCCTGGAAGGCACCAATGTCGAATTGGGCAAGAAGATCCTGTCGCAGTCGGGATTGCCCATCATCGCCGCCGACAATCTGGCGGATGCCGCTGAAAAAGTGGTCAAGGCCGTGAAGGAGGCTCAGTGATGGCTGTTCTCGTCAACAAAGACACCAAGGTGATCTGCCAGGGCTTCACGGGAGCGCAAGGCACGTTTCATTCCGAACAGGCCATTGCTTACGGCACCAAAATGGTTGGCGGCGTAACCCCCGGCAAAGGCGGCACCACCCATCTCGACCTGCCGGTGTTCAATACGGTGGCCGAAGCCAAAGCCAAGACCGGCGCCAATGCCAGCGTCATCTATGTGCCACCACCGTTTGCCGCCGACACCATCCTCGAGGCCATCGACGCCGAGATCGAACTGGTGGTGTGCATTACCGAAGGCATTCCGGTGGTTGACATGCTGGCGGTCAAGCGGGCTTTGCAGGGATCGAAGACGCGTCTGATCGGCCCCAATTGCCCCGGGGTGATTACGCCCGGCGAATGCAAAATCGGCATCATGCCCGGTCATATTCATTCGCGCGGCAAAGTCGGTATCGTTTCCCGGTCAGGCACGCTGACCTATGAGGCGGTGGCGCAGACCACGGCGGCGGGACTGGGCCAGACGACCTGTATCGGCATCGGTGGCGATCCGATCAATGGCACCAATTTCGTCGATGTCCTGGAGATGTTTCTGGCCGATCCCGAGACGGAAGCGATCATCATGATCGGCGAGATCGGGGGCAGCGCGGAAGAGGACGGCGCGGCCCTGCTCAAGGCCGCGAAGGTCAAGAAGCCGGTGGTTGGCTTCATCGCCGGCGTGACCGCGCCTCCGGGGCGGCGCATGGGTCATGCCGGGGCGATCATCTCCGGTGGCAAGGGAGGGGCTGGCGATAAAATGGAAGCCATGCGCAGTGCCGGCGTCGTCGTTGCCGACAGCCCGGCGTCGCTCGGCAGCACCATGCTTAAACTGTTGAACGGGTAACCTTCGCCCAATACCGGAGGTCTGCTTCCGACGCTGGCCAGCCAAGCGAAAGAGAAGTCGACCTCCGGCTTGTCGAACTGTGGTTCCATTCTAATATTCCCTCGGGATACGCATTTTAGAACGAGCCATTAGGGAGGGGACGGGGCGAAGAACCACGTCCGCCACACTGCATGCAGCATGACCAATTGTCATTTTTGACCGGGGCCAACGCCACCTACGTCTCGGAGCTTTACGCCCGCTTCGTTGAAAATCCGTCGAGTGTCGATAGCGAATGGGCTCAGTTCTTCGGTGAACTGGGTGACGACGCGAGGGGAATACTCGCCGAAGTGAAGGGGGCTCCTTGGGGGAAAAATGGCAATCGGGTAATCGGCGCCGAGTCCGAAGACCTCCCCAAAAAGCCGAATGGGAAAACCGCTGCCGCGCCCGCTGCCGCTCCGTCGGTGGCAGAGATCAGAAAGGTCGCGCTGGATTCCATCCGCGCCTTGATGTTGATCCGGGTCTATCGGGTGCGTGGTCATCTGGAAGCGAGCCTTGATCCGCTCGGTCTGCATAAACGCGAGCCGCATCCGGAACTCGACTATCGCTCTTATGGGTTTACCGAGGCCGATCTCGACCGCGAAATCTTCATCGACCATTCGCTGGGGCTGGAAACGGCCACCTTGCGGACGATTTTGCGCATCCTTCGGGAAACCTATTGCGGCAAGATCGGCGTCGAGTTCATGCATATTCAGGATCCCGATCAGAAGATCTGGATTCAAAAACGGATCGAGTCGATTCGCAACCAAACCGAATTTACCGAACGCGGCAAGCAGGCCATCCTCGAACGTCTCTCCGAAGCCGAAGGATTGGAGCGCTTCCTGCAGATGAAATACACCGGAACCAAGCGGTTCGGCTTGGAAGGCGGCGAAGCCTTGATCCCGGCGCTTGAGCAGATCCTGAAACGGGGCAGCCAACTCGGTTTGACCGACGTGACGCTCGGCATGGCCCATCGCGGCCGGTTGAACGTGCTGACCAACTTCATGAAGAAGCCGTTTGTCGCTCTGTTCTCGGAGTTTCAAGGCAATCCGGCCAAGCCTGAGGATGTTCAAGGCTCGGGCGACGTGAAATACCATCTGGGAACGTCGGCCGATCGGGACTTCGATGGCAATGTGGTGCATCTGTCGCTGACCCCCAATCCGTCGCATTTGGAAGTCGCCGATGCGGTGGTGTTGGGCAAGGTTCGCGCCAAGCAGACCCAGAAGGGCGACCATGAGCGTCGCCAGGTGATGGGCCTGTTGATCCACGGCGACGCGGCCTTCGCCGGTCAGGGCGTGGTGCATGAATGCTTCGCCATGAGCCAGATCAAGGGCTACACGACCGGCGGCACCTTGCATGTGGTGATCAACAATCAGATCGGTTTCACCACGGCGCCTCAATATTCCCGGTCGGGGCCCTATTGCACCGATGTGGCGAAGATGGTTCAGGCGCCGATTTTCCACGTCAACGGCGACGATCCGGAGGCGGTCGTGCATGCGGCGCGTATCGCCACCGAGTTCCGGCAGGAATTCGGCGCCGATGTGGTGGTCGATATGGTTTGCTATCGTCGTCACGGGCATAACGAAAGCGACGAGCCGGCGTTCACCCAGCCCCTGATGTATCGCAAGATCGCCGCGCACCGGACGACGCGCCAAATTTATGCGGAAAAATTGATCGCCGAAAAGGTGGTCAGTGCCGATGACGCCGATCGCCTGGTCAGCGATTTCCAAACGCTCCTCGAGGCCGAATTCGGAGCGGCCAAGTCCTATAAGGTCAACAAGGCCGACTGGTTGGAAGGCAAATGGGCCGGTCTGGACGCGCTCACCGACGAAGAGGAAATGCGCGACGAAAACACCGATATTTCCAACGAATTGCTGCAAGAGGTCGGTCGGGCGATAACCACCGTTCCCAAAGACTTCAATCTCAATCGCAAGATCATCCGTCAGTTGGAAGCCAAGCAGCAGATGCTGGCCAGCGGCAAGGGGATCGATTGGTCCACCGGCGAGGCTTTGGCCTTCGGCAGCCTGGTGGTCGAAGGCACCGGTGTGCGGCTGTCGGGTCAGGATTCGGGGCGAGGAACATTTTCCCAGCGGCATTCCGTCCTGGTCGATCAGGAGACCGAGGTTCCTTATATTCCGCTCAATCATGTTCGTCCCGGCCAAGCGCATTTTGAAGTGATCGACTCGCTTCTGTCGGAAGAGGGCGTATTGGGGTTCGAATACGGCTATACGCTCTCCGAACCTTACGGCTTGACCCTGTGGGAGGCTCAGTTTGGCGATTTCGCCAATGGCGCCCAAGTGTTGATCGACCAATTCATCTCGGCGGGCGAGGCGAAATGGTTGCGCATGTCGGGGTTGGTATTGCTGTTGCCGCACGGCTATGAAGGCCAAGGGCCGGAACATAGTTCGGCGCGTTGGGAACGCTATTTGCAGCTGAGCGCCGAAGACAATTGGCAGGTTTGCAATTTCACGACGCCGGCCAATTATTTCCATGCTCTGCGGCGGCAAGTGCGGCGCAATTACCGCAAGCCCTTGGTGGTGATGACGCCGAAGTCGTTGTTGCGCCACAAGCTCTGCGTCAGTCCCCTGTCCGACTTCGGGCCCGGGTCGCGGTTCCGCCGCGTTTTGCCGGAAACCGAAAGACTGGCTCCCGATGGGGATATCCGTCGTGTCGTGTTGTGTTCGGGCAAGGTCTATTACGATCTGTTCGAAGAACGCGCCAAACGCAGCATCGACGATGTCGCGATCATCCGCATTGAACAGCTCTATCCCTGGCCCAAGCAGACGATTCTGAAGGAACTCGCCCGTTATCCCAATGCCGAAGTGGTATGGGCGCAGGAAGAGCCGGCCAATATGGGGGCTTGGACCTTTGTCGATCGGCGGATCGAATTCATCCTCGAAGAGTTGGCCCACAAGGTTCACAAAGCGCATTTTGTCGGGCGCAAGGCGGCGGCATCACCGGCGACCGGCGTGCATAAAAATCATATTTACGAACAATCCTTGCTGGTTGAGCAGGCGCTGACGGCGGCCTTGTTTACCCTTCCGCAGCCGTTCCGGCGTCCGACCAAATTGAGCCAAGTGCAAGACCACACAATGAATAAAGGCGAGACAGTCCGATGACCACGCAAATCGTTGTTCCCTCCCTGGGTGAATCCGTGACCGAGGCGACGATCGCCAAATGGTTCAAACAGGTGGGCGATTCCATTTCCGTCGATGAGCCGCTGGTCGAGTTGGAAACCGACAAAGTCACCGTCGAAGTCAATGCGCCGTCGGGGGGGACGCTCGTTGAGATTGCCGCCGCCGTCGGCGCGACGGTCGAGGTCGGCGCCTTGCTCGGCTCGATCGATGCGTCCGGGACGCCGGCCAAGCCGGCTGTCGCTGCTCCAGCGCTGGCCGCCGCCGTTCCCGCCGCTGCCGGTGCGGGGGCGAGCGCCGGAGACTATCCTCCGGCGCCCTCGGCCAAGAAGTTGATCGAAGAGAACAAACTGGACGCCGGCGCCATCGCCGGTAGCGGTAAGGATGGGCGGATCACAAAGGGCGATGTCATCGAAGTCCTGGCGCGTCCTGCCGCCGCGTCAGCCCCAGCCAAGGCGCCGTCAGCGCCGCGGGCGGCCGATCCGCGCGAGCAGCGTGTCAAAATGACCCGCTTGCGCAAGCGTATCGCCGAACGCTTGAAGGAGGCGCAGAACACCGCCGCCATGTTGACCACCTTCAACGAGGTGGATATGACGGCACTGTTGGCACTGCGCAATCAGTACAAGGACGCGTTCGAGAAAAAGCATGGCGTGAAATTGGGCTTCATGTCCTTTTTCGTTAAAGCCTGTGTGACGGCGCTCAAGGAATGGCCGGCCGTCAATGGCGAAATCGATGGCGACGAGGTCGTCTATAAAAATTATTACGATATCGGCGTCGCCGTCGGGACGCCGAATGGGCTGGTGGTGCCGGTGGTTCGCGATGCCGATAAATTGAGTTTTGCCGAGGTCGAGAAGGCCATCGGCGGTTATGGCAAGAAGGCGCGCGACGGCAAGCTGACCATTGAAGAGATGACCGGCGGCACCTTCACCATTTCCAACGGCGGCGTCTACGGCTCGTTGATGAGCACGCCGATCCTGAACCCCCCGCAGTCGGCCATCCTCGGCATGCATAAGACGCAACTTCGGCCGATGGTCATGCCCGACGGCAAGATCGAGGCGCGGCCGATGATGTATCTGGCGGTCTCCTACGACCATCGCATTATCGACGGCCGCGAAGCGGTATCCTTCCTGGTCCGCGTCAAGGACTGCATCGAAGACCCACAGCGTATTTTGCTGGATATGTAATCAAGTATTACTCACCACAGAGACACAGAGGGCACCGAGAGGTCAAATGTTCCCTTTCCGTCATCCCCGCGAAAGCGGGGATCCAGGCGTTGCGGGCAGGCCGTCGGTCATCTTTGGATCCCCGCTTTCGCGGGGATGACGCTAAACTCAGTGTACTCTGTGTCTCTGTGGTGATTTCTTTTTCGAAGGAATTCGAATAATGGCAGAGAATAATTTCGACGTGGTGGTCATTGGTGGCGGACCGGGCGGTTATGTGGCCGCCATTCGCGCGGCTCAGCTGGGTCTTAAGGTCGCCTGCGTGGAGAAGCGCGGCAGCCTGGGCGGGACCTGTCTCAACGTCGGCTGCATTCCGTCGAAGGCGTTGCTGCAGTCCTCGCATCATTTCGAGGAAGCCAATCACCAGTTCGACGCCCATGGCATCAAACTCGGGAAGATCGAACTTGATCTTGCCACCATGATGGCCAGGAAGCAGAAGGTGGTTTCGGACAACACCAAGGGCATCGAGTTTCTCTTCAAGAAGCACAAGATCACCTATCTGGTGGGGTCGGGCCGCATCGGCGGGCCGGGGCAGGTCGACGTTTCGGCCAAGGACGGCGTGCAGAGCCTGAGCGCGAAGAGCATCGTCATCGCCACCGGCTCGGACGTGACGCCGTTGCCCGGCGTCGTCATCGACGAGACGCGGATCGTCTCTTCCACCGGCGCTTTGGAACTCACCGCGGTGCCCAAGCATCTGGTGGTGATCGGCGCCGGCGTCATCGGCCTCGAATTGGGCTCGGTGTGGCGCCGTTTGGGGGCTGACGTGACCGTGGTGGAATTCCTCGACCGCGCGCTGCCACTGCATGACGGTGAGATTTCCAAGCAGATGCAGCGCATCCTTGAGCGGCAGGGTTTGAAATTCAAATTGGGAACCAAGGTGACCGGTGCCACGACCACGAAAGACGGCGTCAGTTTGACGTTGGAGCCGGCCAAAGGCGGCGACAAGGAAGACCTCGTCGCCGATGTGGTGCTGGTCGCCATCGGGCGGCGGCCGCATATCGAAGGCTTGGGCGCCATGGAAGCCGGTGTTGAGATCGATGCCCGGGGATTCGTCAAGGTCGACCCTCATTATCGCACCAGCGTGCCGGGTATCTATGCCATCGGTGACGTGATCGGCGGCGTCATGCTGGCCCACAAGGCCGAAGAGGAAGGGGTCGCTTTGGCCGAACAGTTGGCCGGACAAGCCGGACATGTGAATTACGACGCCATTCCGGGCGTCGTCTACACTTGGCCGGAAGTGGCCAATGTCGGCAAGACGGAAGAGCAACTGAAGGCCGAGGGCGTCGCCTATAAGGTCGGAAAGTTTCCCTTCACCGCCAATGGGCGGGCGCGGGCCAATGGCGATATCGATGGTTTCGTCAAAATTCTTGCCGATGCCAAGACCGATAAGGTGCTGGGATGTCATATCATCGGTCCCGCCGCTGGCGATCTCATTGCCGAGGTGGTTGTCGGTATGGAGTTTTCCGCTGCCGCCGAGGACATTGCCCGGACGTCCCATGCCCATCCATCGCTCGCCGAAGCCGTCAAGGAAGCCGCTCTGGCCGTCGATGGACGTCCGATTCATATTTGACGTGGTGGTTCCATAGAACGCTGATGCCATAAATCGGGGCCGAGGGGGCGAGGTGTGCAAGCCGGTCGCCCGGGACGCTCTCCCCCTGATCTCGAAGCGCGTCGATCGCCCATCTTCTCCATTTCCCTGCCCGATGACGTCCCCATTTGGGGATGTACTTACCTTCCCCAACCTGCAAAGCTTGCCCTGCCGACAGTACACAACTGTGAGGAAGGGACTGCTGTCCGTGATTGGTTGTTAATCAGGGGGGGAAGCATGTGCCGGATATTTTTGACAGCGGTGCTGTTCCTTTGTGCTTTGACGGTAGGACGCCAAGCGACGTGGGCTGAGGATTTAAGTTTCGTGGCAGGGCAGATCCCGCCTTACGCCTTCAAAAAGGATGGCAAGCCGGATGGATCGGAGCCCCTCATCGTCGAGGCCATCGCTAAAGAATTGGGGGTGCCGTTCAACATCAGATTCCAGCCATGGGTGCGTGCCCAATTGACCGCCCAGAGGGAAAAAAATATCGGTATCGTTCCATTGAGCCGCACGTCGGAACGTGAATCACTTTACAAATGGGTTGGCCCCTTGGTTTACGACCAGGAAGTCCTGGTAACCGTTGCGAGCAACAAAAAGGCGCCGACAAGCCTCGACGAGGCCAAAGAGTGGTTGGTCTGCGATTTGCGAGGATCGCCGGGCGATGCGAAGTTGAAATCCCTCGGATTCACCCACCTTTTCGCTGCGACTGACACCGTGACATGCGCTCATATGCTGGCCGCTATGCAGGTCGATGCTTGGTCAACGGGAATCATGCCGGCGCACTACTTATTCAAAATCAGCGGGTTCGATCCGGCAACCTTGTCGATCGGCGCCAAAGTGCGGGACAACGACACCTATCTTGGTTTCTCCAAGGATGTCGATGACGACGTCGTTGCCCGTTGGCAAAAAAGCCTCGACCGAATGAGGGAGGACGGCAGATTGTCCGCCCTATTGAGGTCCATCGAATGATCAGGCCCAAGATTCCCGCGTTGCGTGGCCTCATGGTTCGTGTGGTCATTCCCATGGCTGCGGCATTGACCTTGCTTGTTGCCGGCATGAGCGGGGCCGGGGCGTGGTGGAGCATGCGGGATGCGCGGAACAATTTGGCTCTTCGGGCAAAGCTGACCGCGTCCATGCTGTCCCATGGCATCGCGCCGCTGGCTTGGTCCGTGGACTGGGACGCCGCGCAACGGGTGCTGGCATCGCTGAGAGCGGATCCCGACTATGCGGGAAGTATCATTTGGGACGATTTGGGCGACATCGTTGCACGGGATGGCAGTGCCGACCGCGACGCGGGCGATATCGTTCAAGGAATCGCCGATATCGATTACATGGAAGAATCCGGAGAGACTCACCGGGTCGGCCGGGTATCCGTCAGGCTGCAGACCGACCGGGCGGAAGTCGAAATGATGCAGCGGTTGTCTGAAATCGCGTTTGGCGGCCTGGGCGTCCTGCTGGCGATCTGCGGTATTCTCGTCTACATCGTCAGGGGCTTCATTCGGCCGATCAACGCGCTCACCGCGACGATGACCGGCCTCGCCGGTGGAGACACCGAACTGTCTGTTCCTGCCCTCGATCGGCGTGATGAGATCGGCCACATGGCTGTCGCCACCGAGACCTTCAAGCAGAATGCGATTGCGTTACGGGCCAGTGAAACCCGCTACCGCGAATTGCAGGAAAACCTGATGGAGGGCGTCTATCAAGTGACGCCGGAGGGCCGGCTGCTTTCGACCAACCAAGCCATGGCCGACATTCTGGGCTGGGACTCGCCGGTGGAGATGTTGGCCGCGCTCATTGATGTCGGCAAGCAGTTGTACGTCGATCCGGCCCGAGGCGCCCAGCTGGCGCAAACGGTGCGGGAGAACGGGTTCGTCCGCGGCTTCGAGATACAGTTCCGCCGCAAGGATGGAACAGAAATAACGGCTCTGCTGTCGGCACGCGGCGTCGTGGCCGACGGCGATTTGATCCGACTCGACGGCACGTTGGTCGACATCACCGAACGCAAAAGGGCGGAAGCGAAAATACAAGACTTGGCCTTTTTTGACCAACTGACCGGCCTCCCCAACCGGACGCTGCTCCTGGATCGCATGAGACAGGCCATGATGGCCAGTTCCCGCAGCGGCGGTCACGGCGGGCTATTGTTCATCGATCTCGACAATTTCAAGACTCTGAATGACACGCTTGGCCATGACATGGGAGACCTTTTGCTGAAGCAGGTTGCGCAACGTCTGAGCACATGCGTTCGCGCAGGAGACACCGTGGCACGATTGGGGGGGGATGAATTCCTGCTGATGCTGGAGGGCCTGAGCGCCAATATGACAGATGCGGCCGCCCACATCGAAACCATCGGTGAAAAAATTATCACCATCCTCAATAAGCCGTTTCAGATCCAGAACGCGCCATTCCATTGCACGCCGAGTATCGGCGTAACCTTGTTCCAGGGCCAAGTCGCCTCTGTTGATGATCTTTTGAAACAGGCCGACCTCGCCATGTACAAAGCAAAGGCGGCGGGACGCAATACCATTCGATTTTTCGATCCAGGCATGGCGGCCGTCGTGATGAAACGGGCCTCGCTGGAAGCCGATTTGCGCGAGGCTGTTCAGAAAAATCAATTTCTGCTCCACTACCAACCTCAGGTCGTCGGCAGCGGACTCGTAACGGGAGCCGAAGCTCTGGTGCGTTGGCAGCATCCGCAACGCGGCATGGTGTCTCCCGCCGAGTTCATTCCCTTGGCCGAAGAAACCGGGCTGATTCTGCCATTGGGTGAATGGGTTATGGAAACCGCTTGCACCCAGTTGGCCTTGTGGGCCAACAATCCGGTGATGGCCCATCTCACGGTCGCGGTGAATGTCAGCGCCCGCCAGTTCCACCAAGCTGACTTTGTCGATCAGGTGTTGGCGGCGCTCAAGAAAACCGAAACCAATCCACTGCGACTGAAGCTGGAACTGACCGAAAGCCTGTTGGTTGAGAACGTACAAGACATTATCGAAAAAATGTTCGCGCTGAAGGCCAAAGGTATTGGTTTCTCACTGGACGACTTCGGCACCGGCTATTCTTCGCTGTCTTACCTCAAGCGTCTGCCACTGGATCAGTTGAAGATCGACCAGTCCTTCGTGCGCGACGTGCTTGTCGATCCGAACGATGCCGCGATTGCCAAAACCGTGGTGGCGCTCGCTCAGAGCCTCGGACTCGGGGTCATCGCCGAGGGAGTCGAAACAATGGAACAGCGCGATTTTCTCGCCATCGCGGGCTGTCATACCTATCAGGGCTATTTCTTCAGCCGACCGTTGCCGCTGGAAAGTTTTGAGCAGTTTGTCGGGCGGGTCTGATTTGACGATGCCAGCGGCAGGGGCGTGAGAAATAGGGGGGCGAATCAGGCTCGCATCTGCGAAGGCATCCCGCCCGGCGCAGTTTGGTGTCACTCGTAGGTTGCGACGATCTTGGAAATGGTTCCGTCGGCCCACATCGACGCCAACGCCGGGTTAAGGCGGCGAATGATCTCCTCTGCATCCGGTCGAATTTTAGCCACGCCGATATAGTTTTTGTCGGTGGTAATCGGCGCGTCATGGATGATGAACCTCTTGGGATCTTCGCCGATCAAATGAATAACGAAGCGTACTGCGGCTGGTCCGCCCGACACGATTGCCCCGTCGATACGGCCGGCAGCCAGCTTCCGCAGTCGCGTGTCCGTGCCATGATCCTCATTGATCTTGAAACTCGGCAAGGCGGCATCGTATTCAGGTCCGTAGTGGGAGCCGATCGAATTGCCGAGCACGTGGGCCGACAAATCCTTGACGCTGTTGAAGGGAAAGTCATGGTCGGCGCGCGTTACCAACACAACGGATTCGGTGCACATCGGGCCGGAGAACAGGAGGGTCTTCGCGCGTTCTTCGCTAAAGGACAGGCTGGGAACAATGCCCGCTCCAGCCTGAGCATTCTTAAGCGCACGAGCCCAAGGCATCGACTGAACATCCGGCTCATACCCGGCCCGATGCATGGCCTCGACGGCAATCTCTAAAATGTATCCGGTCGGTTTGCCGTCCTTCAGAAACATCTTTGGGGCGTTGGATTCACCGACAAGAAGGGGCAGGCGCGTTTTTGCCGGCCCATCAGCGGCAAGAGTGCAACCGACAAATGCGGTCGTGGTGAACGGGACGATGAACAACAATGCCAAGATTTTGCGATAGGGTGGCAGGATCGCCTCCGTCCGGTTTGTGCCGTCGTTTGATGCAACCCTGCTTCAACCGACATTCCCCCGATGGACGGCCTATCTGCCCACCTTCCGCGGTAAGGTAGCCCAACTCTCGGCCTTCGAGAAGCCGATCTCTCCCCCTTTCCCTCCCGCTTCGCGGGCCCCGCCGCTGAGGGAGAGGCCACCACACTCCTGTGGAGATCCGCTGATTTCATCACGCCCGCCTCGACAGGTCGCCATGCTATCCCTTAGACTGGCTTTCCAGCGACGTCTTGCGCGAGTTTCCGTGACTCTCTGTTTTCTCTTTGTTTGGATACCCTCGGTCTTGAGAGGCCGGGGATGATCGGTCGTTCCGTGCTGATTCTCTGCGCGACTGAAGGTCTGACCTTGATCTCTTTGACGTGGGGTCGGACGCCGCTGTCGGTGGAGAGTGATCGGTGAAATTGCCCAGATCGTCACTTCCTTGGACCGAGTTGCAACGGCGGCGGCGTGTGCGCGTGCTGGTCAGGCGCGTGGGCTTGGTTGGGTCCGGAGCCTCGATGATGGTCCTGGGGATCCTGACGGTGCCCACCCCGGTGCCGATCGGCTTCGTTTTCTTCGCCGTCGGGCTTTATCTGGTGGCCCGCGGTTCGAAGCGGGCGAGGCGGTCGGTCACCTATCTGCGCCGCCATGTGCCGCCCTTCTCGCGGGGGCTGAATATGATCAAGCATCGCCTCCCGCCACGGCTTCAGGCGTTTATCGAGCGCAGCGATCCGGGCGTTTGATCAGCTTTCCCCCTTCGTTACCCTGGCTCGCGGATGGGCATCGCGATAGACGGAGACCAGCTTCCCGGCATCGACTTCGGTGTAGCGCTGGGTGGTGGAAAGCGACGCATGTCCCAGCAACTCCTGAATCGTCCGCAAGTCGCCGCCACCCGACAGCAGATGGGTGGCGAAGCTGTGGCGCAGGGCGTGCGGCGTTGCCGTCTCCGCGAGGCCGAGCAAGGCCCTGAGTCGGCGCATTTGCCGCTGCACGACGCCGGGATTGAGTCGTTTGCCGCGGGCGCCGACGAACAGCGGGGCGCTTGGGCTGCCGGCATAGGGGCATTGCGCGAGATAGAGATCCACCGCTTCGACGACGGCCGGCAACAAAGGCACCAGGCGCTGCTTTTGCCCCTTGCCGGTGATCATCATGACGTCCCCCTTGGGGGCGTTGCCGCGATTTAAGCCCAGGGCTTCGCCCAGGCGCAAGCCGCAACCATAGAGCAGCGTGAGCAGAGCTGTGTCGCGGGCGGCCATCCAGGGTTCGTTCTGCAAATCCGCCGCGCTGCTGATAGTTTCCAGAGCCTCGTCGGTGGCCAGGGGTTTCGGCAGTCCGCGGGGCGGTCGCGGAGCTCGTACCGCCTTGAGCGCGGGATTGTGGACCAACTGGTTACGATCGAGATAACGAAAGAAGCTGCGCAACGACGACATGGCCCGCGCCATCGACGTGCGGCCTAATCCCTCGGCCGAACGGTGGGCAAGAAAACTACGGAAATCCGCAGGCTTCAGCGCGGCGAGATCGGCGAGGCGGGGGGTGCCGCCCAGATGTTCGGACAGAAAACCAAGGAAGCTGGCCAGATCGCGGCCATAACCGTCAAGCGTGTGCGCCGAGGCGCGGCGCTCACTGGTGAGCCACGCCCGCCAGGCGACCACAGTCGCCTGGAGCGAGGCGTCGCCCAGGAAAGGGATCAGTCCGCCGGCCACCAACGCTGAACGCAGTCTTCGATGACCCGCGCGAGGAACCCGAGCAGTTCGGTGCCTTGACCGCCGTGAAAACCTCGTTCGTTGCGCGACCCCAGGGCCATCAGGCCGCTGGGCAGACCCAGAGGACTCAACCGGACCAGGGCGCAGGAGGAGACCGATCCCGCCCCATTGCCGAAAATGGTTGGGTCACCGGTGGTCGACGACCGCAGCATGACGTCGCCCGCGCCCAAGGTTTGTTCCAGGAGGCCGGCCGGAAACGTCTGAATGCCGGGTATCGCGGGGACTGTCTCGTCACCCTCTTCAAAGCCGATGGTTGCGATGTCGACGTCGAGCAGGCTCGGCAGATCCTCGGCGATCACGCGGGCCAAGCCGGCCATATCGATGGCGCCCAGGATGGCGAGCGCCGCTTCATGGGTTCTGCTTTGCGTCGACATATTGCTGCGCGACGTGGTGATCAGATGTTCGGCGCACCCACGCAGATGGTCCATCTCTTCGCGCATCCTGCCGATCACATGCTGCTGCAGGTCGACGACCGGGCCAGCGTTGAAGCGGGATGGCGGCGCCAGTTTGCTGACCAAATCCGGGTGGTCGAGCAGGAAATTCGGATGGTTTTGCAGATAGGCGACCACTTGCTCGTCGCTGGCGGGCGGCAAAGCCGTGGTGTCGGCCGTTTCGCTCTTGCGTGCCATGTCAGATATCCCGGTTTCGGTGGGGGCTAGCCTCCACCAGCGGAACATCGGAACCGGTGGCGATGCTCTGATTCTGAAAAAAGAAGGTCATTTCGTGAGTCATAGTCCTTCGGCCGGGAAGGTGCCGACTGGTGGTTCGACGGCACGGCGGTTAGAGTGTAGACCATGCTCTTCCCGACTGCCAATTCCCAAGCACAATCTTTTGAGCCCGGCGACGCGGTGGCCGTCCTTTTGCCATTGCCGTTGGCCGGCGCCTATGACTATTCGGTTGCTCCGGACCAAAGGCTGAGGGCCGGCGACTTCGTGCGGGTGCCGCTGGGGGCGCGTCACGTTTGCGGCGTGGTCTGGGGCGCCGGCCTCGGCATGGTGCCGGCGGAAAAGCGCCGCGCGGTCAGTCAGCCGATGGATTTGCCGCCTTTGCCTTTGGCGTCGCGCCAATTGGTCGATTGGGTGGCCGCCTATACGCTCTCGCCGCCGGGCGCGGTGCTCAAGATGGTGATGAGCGTTCCGGCCGCCCTCGAACCCTTGCCGCCCGAACCTGTGGCCTTCGTTGCGGGTCCTCTTCCGGAGACGCTGAAAATGACCGATGCCCGGCGGCGGGTCATGACGGCGGCTTGGCAACCGATGCCGGCCGCCGAACTGGCCCGGCAAGCTGGCGTCGGAGTTTCGGTGATCAAGGGCCTGGCCGACGCCGGCGCGCTTTGCCGAATCGCCCTGCCGCGCCGGGCGAAGACGGCGCTTCCCGATTGGCAACGGATCGGCCTGTCTTTGTCCGACGATCAGGCGGCGGCCGCGGACGTTCTTCGCGGCAAGTTTGCCGATGATTTTTCCGTGACCTTGCTGGAAGGAGTCACCGGTTCGGGCAAGACCGAGGTTTATTTCGAGGCTGTCGCCGAAGCGCTGGAACGCGGGCGCCAGACGTTGGTTCTGTTGCCTGAAATCGCCTTGTCGACGCAATGGCTGACCCGCTTCGAGCGACGGTTCGGCGTTTTGCCGCTGGAATGGCATTCGGAATTGGGGGTGGCGGCAAGGCGGGATTCCTGGCGCGCCGTCGCCGACGGCGAGGCAAAGGTGGTGGTCGGCGCGCGGTCGGCCTTGTTCCTGCCCTATCCCGATCTTGGTTTGATCGTCGTCGACGAAGAGCATGACTCGTCGTTCAAGCAGGAAGAAGGGGTGATCTATCACGCCCGCGATATGGCGGTGGTCCGGGCTCGCCTTGGCGGGTTACCGATCATTTTGGCTTCGGCCACGCCGTCGTTGGAAACGCGCACCAATGTCGAGAGCGGTCGCTACGCCCGCGTGCATCTGCCGCTCCGCCACGGCGGCGCGGACATGCCGGATCTCTCGGTGATCGATATGCGCCGCCATGCGCCGCCGCGTCAGTCCTGGCTTTCGCCACCGATGGTGGCGGCCGTCGAAGAAACCCTCTTGGCCGGTGAACAGGCCATGCTTTTTCTCAATCGACGGGGCTACGCGCCCCTGACCTTGTGCCGGGGCTGCGGCTTCCGTTTGCAATGTCCCCATTGTTCGGCCTGGCTGGTCGAACACCGCCAGGCGGGGCGATTGCAATGTCATCACTGCGGATATCTCTCGCCAAGACCGTCGCTTTGCCCGCAATGCCAGGCCGAGGACAGCTTTGTCGCTTGTGGCCCTGGGGTCGAGCGCTTGGCCGAAGAGGTGGCCGCCAAATTCCCCGACGCGCGCACCCGGATCATGGCCAGCGATACCTTAAACGGCCCTCGCGCGGCCGGAGAGTTGATCGAAAGCATGGAGCGTCGCGAGATCGATCTTCTGATCGGAACCCAAGTGGTGGCCAAGGGGCATCACTTTCCCCTGCTGACGCTGGTCGGCGTGATCGATGCCGATCTCGGTCTGGCCGGCGGCGATTTGCGGGCGGCCGAACGGACGTTCCAATTATTGTCGCAAGTGGCGGGCCGTGCCGGTCGTGCCGCCCATAAGGGGCGCGTCCTGCTGCAAACCTATCAACCCGAAGACAAGGTCATGCGGGCCTTGGTGTCCGGCGACGCCGACCAGTTCTATCAGACCGAAGCCGAGGACCGGCGTGTTGCGGGAATGCCGCCGTTCGGAAAGTTGGTGGCTTTGATCGTTTCCGGTCCCGATGCCGCCGCAGTCGACCGGGTCGCGGCCGAATTGGCGCGGTTGGCGCCGCGTGACCCCGCGATCGAAGTCTTGGGGCCGGCGCCGGCGCCGCTGGCTTTTTTGCGGGGCCGCCATCGCCGCCGCCTTTTGCTGAAGACGTCACGGTCCACCAAAGTCCAGCTTGTCATCCGCCACTGGTTGGCGAAAATTCGTCCGCCGGGCGGTGTGCGGATTCAGATCGACGTCGATCCTTATTCTTTTATTTAATAGCCATAATAATTATGGGTTCTTTATGACTTGTTCGACATATCCTGGAGTCGGCTTGCCAGCCATCACTCGATATGTTAGTTAACCCACGCATTGCCGGGAGTTGTTTGGTCGTTTGGGTGGGATTAGTCAAGAGATTCAATAGCTTCTGTGTCATTGCATTTCGTTGCGGCAACCGATGGGGACCAATCAAGTGTCATCCGAAGTCACGGGGTCAATCGCCGAACGTTATTCTGCCGCGCTGTTCGAGTTGGCCGAGCAGCAGTCTTGCTTGGACGTCGTCGCTCAAGACCTGAAAGCCCTGAGAGGGCTGGTTGCTGAGAGCGAGGATCTCCGCCGGTTGTTGAAAAGCCCGGTGCTCAGTCGGAGCGAGCAGCAAAAGGCGATCGGCGCCATTGCGGAACGCGCTCAGTTGAGCGTCCTTACCAAGAATTTTCTCGGACTGGTGGCGCGTAATCGCCGTCTGTTCGCCGTTGATGACATGATCGCCGCCTATCTGGCGCGACTTGCCGCCAAGCGGGGCGAGGTGACGGCCCAGGTGGCCTCCGCCGTGCCGCTGGCGTCAACGCAAATCGGGGCGATTGAAACCGCCCTCAAGACGGTCGTTGGCAGCAATATCACCTTGGACGTCACCGTCGATCCCGGCCTGCTTGGTGGCCTGGTCGTTAAGGTCGGCTCACGGATGGTGGACGGCTCGCTCAGGACCAAGCTGCAACATCTACAGATCGCTATGAAAGGGGTCGGGTGATGGAAATCCGCGCCGCGGAAATCTCCGCTATCCTGAAGGAACAGATCGCCAATTTCGGTACCGAGGCGGAAGTCGCCGAGGTTGGTCAGGTGCTCTCCGTCGGTGACGGTATCGCCCGTGTTTACGGCTTGGATAAGGTCCAGGCCGGCGAAATGGTCGAATTTTCCGGCGGCATCAAGGGGATGGCGCTGAACCTCGAATCCGACAATGTCGGCGTGGTGATTTTCGGCGACGACCGGACGATCAAGGAAGGCGATACGGTCAAAAGAACCGGCGCCATCGTCGAAGTGCCGGTGGGCAAGGGGTTGCTGGGCCGCGTCGTCGACGCGCTGGGGAACCCGATTGATGGCAAGGGGCCGATCCAGGCCGAAAAGATGTCGCGTGTCGACGTCAAGGCACCGGGCATTATTCCTCGCAAATCGGTGCATGAACCGATGTCGACCGGCATCAAGGCGATCGACGCTCTGATCCCCATCGGCCGCGGCCAGCGCGAATTGGTGATCGGCGATCGTCAGACCGGCAAGACCGCGATTCTGATCGACACCATTCTCAATCAGAAGCGCTTCAACCAGGGCAGCGACGAAAACCAGAAGCTCTATTGTATTTATGTCGCCATCGGCCAGAAGCGCTCGACCGTGGCGCAGTTGGTCAAGACACTGACCGATAACGGCGCCATGGATTATTCCATCGTCGTTGCGGCCACCGCGTCCGAACCGGCGCCCTTGCAATTCCTGGCGCCCTATTCCGGCTGCGCGATGGGTGAATATTTCCGCGACAACGGCATGCATGCCCTGATCATCTATGACGATCTTTCCAAGCAGGCCGTGTCCTATCGCCAGATGTCGCTCCTGCTGCGCCGTCCGCCGGGACGCGAAGCCTATCCGGGCGACGTTTTCTATCTGCATTCCCGTCTGCTCGAACGCGCTGCCAAGATGGGCGATGCCGCCGGCGCCGGTTCGCTGACGGCGCTTCCCGTGGTCGAAACCCAGGCCAACGACGTTTCCGCCTATATTCCGACCAACGTGATTTCCATTACCGACGGTCAGATCTTCCTGGAGACGGAGCTGTTCTATAAAGGCATCCGTCCGGCGGTGAACGTCGGCCTGTCGGTGTCGCGCGTCGGATCCGCCGCGCAGATCAAGGCCATGAAGCAGGTGTCCGGTTCGATCAAGCTGGAACTGGCCCAATATCGCGAAATGGCCGCCTTTGCTCAGTTCTCCTCGGATCTCGACCCGGCGACGCAAAAACTGCTGAACCGTGGCGCGCGATTGACCGAATTGTTGAAGCAGCCGCAATATTCTCCGATGTCCACCGAAGATGAGGTGGTGTCGATCTATGCGGGCGTGCGGGGCTATCTCGACAAGCTGGCGGTTGCCGATGTCGGCCGTTTCGAGGCGGCGCTGCTGAACGAGATGCATGCGAAGCACGCCGATATCCTGCTGTCCATCGTCAAGGACAAGCAGATCACGGCGGCGACCGAGGAAAAGCTCAAGGCTTGCCTCGACGCTTTCTCCAAGACGTTCGTCTGATCGCGGGGACGGCAAGTCCATGGCCAATCTCAAAGACCTAAGGCTCAGGATCGCCAGCGTCAAATCGACGCGAAAGATCACCTCGGCCATGAAGATGGTCGCGGCCTCCAAGTTGCGCCGCGCCCAAAGTTCGGCAGAATCGGCCCGGCCTTACGCTGTCCGGATGGAGCGCATGCTGGGCAGTCTGGCCGGGAGTTTGGCCGGACAGAGCGGCGCGCCGAAACTGTTGGCCGGAACGGGTAAGGATGCCGTTCATCTGGTCGTCGTCGTCACGTCGGATCGCGGGCTATGCGGCGGCTTCAACGGCGCCATCGTCCGGTCGGCCCGCGGCATGGTCGCCGATTTGCAGCGTGACGGCAAGACGGTGAAATTGCTGATCATCGGCCGGAAAGGCCGCGATCAGATGAACCGCGATCTTGGCCGCCTGTTCGTCGAAACCTATGACGGCATCGGCCGCAAGGGCGTGACCTTTGTCGAGGCCAAGGCGATCGCGGGGACGGTCGCCACGATGTTCGAGGCCGGCGAATTCGACGTCTGCACGATCATCTACAACCGGTTCAAATCGGCCATCTCCCAGGAAGTGACGCGCCATCAGCTGATTCCCTTTCCGGTGCCGCCGGCGCCGCAGGAAAACGGGGACGAGCAGGCTGGCAAGGCCCTTTACGAGTATGAGCCGAGCGAAGAGGCGATCCTCGCCGAGTTGCTGCCCAGGAATTTGTCGGTGCAGATCTTTCGCGCCCTTCTTGAGAGCAACGCGTCTGAACAGGGGGCCCGCATGACGGCGATGGACAATGCGTCTCGCAATGCCGGCGACATGATCAATAGCCTGACGGTCCGCTACAACCGTTCGCGCCAGGCCCAGATCACCACGGAACTCATCGAAATTATCTCCGGCGCGGAAGCGCTGTGACGGTCTACTCTAGGAGCCCGCTCTGATGTCTAAGAACAATGTCGGCACCATTACCCAGATTTTGGGCGCTGTCGTGGATGTGCGCTTCGATTCCGTGTTGCCCAACATGCTCTCGGCGTTGCGCACGGAAAACCAAGGCAAGCCCTTGATCCTTGAGGTGGCGCAGCACCTGGGTGAAAACACGGTGCGGACCATCGCCATGGACTCGACCGACGGTCTGGTCCGCGGCAATGAAGTGATCGACACGGGCGCGCCGATTTCGATGCCGGTTGGTCCCGAGACCTTGGGCCGCATCATCAATGTCATCGGTGATCCGATCGACGAGCGTGGTCCGATCGGCAACACCAAGACGCTGCCGATTCACCGTCATGCTCCCGAATTCATCGAGCAGTCCACCGAGGTCGAAATTCTGGTGACCGGGATTAAGGTCATCGATTTGCTGGCGCCTTATTCCAAGGGCGGCAAGGTCGGTCTGTTCGGCGGCGCCGGCGTCGGCAAGACCGTGTTGATCATGGAACTGATCAACAATGTGGCCAAGGCGCATGGCGGTTATTCGGTGTTCGCCGGTGTCGGCGAACGGACCCGCGAAGGCAACGATCTTTACCACGAGATGATCGAATCCGGCGTCATCAAGCTCGACGGACCGGGCTCCAAGGTGGCGCTGGTTTATGGTCAGATGAACGAGCCCCCGGGCGCCCGCGCCCGCGTCGCCTTGTCCGGGCTGACCGTCGCCGAATATTTCCGCGACGAAGAAGGCCAGGACGTTCTGTTCTTCGTCGACAACATCTTCCGCTTTACCCAGGCGGGCTCCGAAGTCTCCGCGCTGTTGGGCCGCATTCCGTCGGCGGTGGGCTATCAGCCGACCCTGGCCACCGACATGGGGACGCTGCAAGAGCGGATCACCTCGACCAAGAAGGGGTCGATCACCTCGGTGCAGGCCATCTATGTGCCGGCCGACGATTTGACCGATCCGGCTCCAGCGGCCTCGTTTGCCCATCTTGACGCCACCACCGTGTTGAACCGCGCCATCGCCGAGTTGGGCATTTATCCCGCCGTCGATCCTCTGGATTCCACGTCGCGCGTGCTCGATCCCAAGATCGTCGGCGAGGAGCATTATCAGGTGGCGCGTGACGTGCAGCGCATTCTTCAGACCTATAAGTCGCTGCAAGACATCATCGCCATTCTGGGCATGGACGAATTGTCGGAAGAAGACAAGCAGGTGGTCGCCCGCGCCCGGAAGATCCAGCGCTTCCTGTCGCAGCCCTTCCATGTCGCCGAAGTGTTTACCGGCAGTCCGGGCAAGCTGGTGTCTCTTGAAGACACCGTCAAAGGCTTCAAGGGAATCGTTGCCGGCGATTACGATCATATGCCGGAATCGGCGTTCTATATGGTCGGCGCCATCGAGGAAGCCATCGAGAAGGCTAAGAAAATGGCGGCGGAAGCTGCCTAATTTTAGGGTGAAGCATGGCTGAGAAGGTCGAATTCGAACTGGTCTCGCCGGAGCGTCTTCTTGTCTCCGAGCCGGTCGAGATGGTTGTGGTGCCGGGGTCCGAAGGCGACTTCGGCGCGTTGCCGCATCATGCGCCGATGCTGACGGCGGTGCGCCCGGGCGTTATCGACGTCTATCAGGACGGCAAGGTCAAGGACCGCATCTTCGTCGCCGGCGGGTTCGCCGAGGTGACCGAGGTTCGGGTCACCGTGCTCGCCGAAGAGGCGATCAAGGTGGCGGAACTCGATCCCAGCGATGTCGCGGCGCGGATCAAGATGGCCGAACAGCGAATCGAAGAGGCCGACGGTGATCTCGCGCGCAGCGAAGCGCAGCGCGGCCTTTTGATCGCGCAGGCGATGCAGGCGGCTTTGGACGCTCCGCTTCACTGATCGTTTGGGACGATAGCTGGAAAGATGCGACTTGCGATCATACGGAATCGCCTTCGTTGCCGTCATTACCGGACTTGATCCACGGCTGTCCGGCAAGGTTTTTGCCTTCAATATTCGAGGGCACTTATGTCTGATTGTTCAATCAAAAGTCGTCATGCCCGTGCTTGACACGGGCATCCACGTGCCCGCTTCAAATGACGTCGCCTGAT